>Ga0194120_10001052_pt1 | contig 51231 bp, 55 predicted proteins | sample TA2MahCa65mmetaG_FD_148642 | JGI IMG/M metagenome (GOLD analysis project Ga0194120, IMG submission 148642) | Freshwater microbial communities from Lake Tanganyika, Tanzania - TA2015019 Mahale Deep Cast 65m | ecosystem: Environmental > Aquatic > Freshwater > Lake | place: Tanzania: Lake... | reverse complement strand
TGATGGAGGAGATCGACCGGCTGAAGCTGCGCGAGGACGTGCGCCTCGCCGACGCGCAGCTGTTCGACCTGGTCGAGAAGGTGCGCCGGCACGAGACCATCTACAAGCAGGCCGGCGCGGTGCACGGCTGCGCGCTCGCCGCCGCCGCCGGCCCGGCCGCCGCCGAGATCCTGATGTTCGTCGAGGACGTCGGCCGCCACAACGCCGTGGACGCCATCGCCGGGCGCATGTGGCTGGAAGGCATCGACGGCTCGGACAAGATCTTCTACACCACCGGGCGCCTGACCTCGGAGATGGTGATCAAGTGCGCGCAGATGGGCATCCCGTTCCTGGTGTCGCGCTCGGGCCTGACGCAGATGGGGCACGAGGTCGCGCGCCGCGTCAACCTCACCATGCTGGGGCGCGCCAGCGGCCGGCACTACCTCGCCTTCACCGGCCGGCACCGGCTGCTGCGCAGCGCGCCGCAGGCCACCGCGCTGGCCTGATGCGGCTTTTAAGGGTCCAGTTTGCAATCTGACTATAAAAAAGCTCGACGTGCATCAGGCGAAGACCCCGAGCCGCTGCCCCTGGACGAGGAAGCCGTGCTTCAGCTCTTCAAGCTGCCGGCGCTGCACCGGGACTCGTTCGCCCGGATGCTGGTCTGTCAGGCGATCGCCCACGGCCTGGGGATCGTCACGCCGGATGCCGCGATCGCAAACTACCCGGCGCGAACCCTCTGGTGAGGCGAATCCGCCGTTGCTGATCCCATCGGGCGCCGCCGCAGTGCCTTGCGAGACCCTCGTCGACCGCGTCGGCTGGGCTTTCGCCTCGGGGGCGGCGCGGGCATGGTCCCGGCAGCGAAAGCGCCCGCGTTCGCAGCTTGGGGTTGTTCGGGCGGCCCTTGTCGTGGCATGGTTCAGCGCATGGCCCGCGCCGAGTTCGTCGCCGTCGTCAAGCGTGAGTGCGAGACCTGCAAGATGGTTGGCGCGGTGCTGGGGACCTTGAAGCGCAACACCGCCGGTCTCGCGCTGTATTGCCAGGACGACCCCGCATTCCCCGAGGAGGCCGGGGGTGCGCTGGACGACCGCTCGCTGGAACAGTCCTGGAAGCACAGGGTGGATATCGTCCCGACGCTCATCCGCATGGAAGGCGGACGCGAGGTGGCGCGCACCGAGGGCTGGAACCGCGCCGACTGGGCGCGGCTTACCGGCATCGCCGACATCGGCAAGGACCTGCCGCCCGCGCGCCCCGGTTGCGGCTCCATCACCATGGACCCGGGCATGCCCGAGCGGCTGGCGCTCAAGTTCGGCGACCTCAAGCTCGCCTCGCGCCCGATCGGGGTCGGCGAGCTGGAAGACCCGCACGAGGTCGCCTACGAGCGCGGCTGGTCCGACGGCCTGCCCGTCATCCCGCCCACGGACCTGCGCATCGCGCGGATGCTGGGCGGCACCACGCGCAAGCCCGCCGAAATCCTCGGCCTCATCCCGCCCAACCTCGCCGAATGCACCGTCGAGAAGGCGGCCATCAATGCCGTGATGGCCGGCTGCCGGCCGGAGTACTTCCCGGTGGTGCTGGCCACCATCGAGGCCGCGTTGAAGCCCGAGTTCTCGATGCACGGGCTGCTCGCGACACTGTGGTTCTCCGGCCCGGTGGTGATCGTGAACGGCCCGGTGACCAGGCGCATCGGCATGAACTGGGCGGGCAACGCGCTCGGACAGGGCAACCGCGCCAACGCCAGCATCGGCCGCGCGCTGCAGCTGGTGATCCGCAACGTGGGCGGCGGCCGGCCGCAGGAGATCGATCGCTCCATCCTGGGCAATCCGGGCAAGTACACCTTTTGCTTTGCCGAGGACGAGACCGACCCGGACTGGGTGCCGCTCAACCTCGCGCGCGGCCACGCGTGCGGCAGCTCGACCGTGACCCTCTTTCACGGCGACGGCGTGCACGGCGTCTGCGACCAGCGCTCGCGCGACCCGGAGAGCCTGTCGCGCTCGCTGGCGCTGACGCTGTGGTCGGTGTGCCACCCGAAGCTCGCGCAGTGGTCGCACGCGATCCTCGTCCTCTCGCCCGATCACTACGCCATCTACAAGCAGGCCGGCTGGGGACGCCAGGAGATCGAGGCCGGGCTGTGGCAGGCGCTCAAGCGCCCGGGCCGCGACCTCATCCAGGGCGCCGGCGGCGTGCCCGAGGGCATCGACCCGTCGCGCGCGGGCGAGCTGGTGGACAAATTCCATCCCGGCGGGCTGCTGGTGGTGCGCGCCGGGGCGATAGGCGGGTTGTTCTCCGCCGTCATCGGCGGCTGGACCGCGCAGCGCCGCGCGAGCGAAGTGCAGGTGGTTTCACAGGAGATCGGAACATGACGCAGGAAGGCTACGTAATGCGCGATCCGACCGCGGAAACCGCGGCGGCGCAGCGCGAAAGGCTGGCGCCGCCGCCGGACCTGGGCAAGGCCACCATCGGCCTGCTGTGCATCTCGAAGGAGCGCAGCGAGGAGTTCCTCGACACGCTCGCCGAGCGGCTGGGTGAGCGCGGGCTGGAGGTGCTGCGCTTCGCCAAGCCCACACACACCAAGCCCGCGCCGGAGGCGGTGCTCGCCGACATCGTCGAGCGCTGCGACGTCGTGGTGGAGGGGCTGGCCGACTGAGGTTCCTGCACGTCGTGCAGTTTGCATGACCTGCAGAATCTCGACCGGCGCGGCATCCCGGGCTGCGCGGTGGCCACCGAGGCCTTCCGCCAGGCGGCGGAGGCGCAGATGAGCTCGCTCGGCTTCGCTGCCGGGCTGGTGTGGGTGCCGCATCCGGTGCAGAACCGCACCCGCGCCGAACTGGCTGCGCTTGCAGACCGGGCGCTGCCGGGGATTCTCGCCCTGATCGAACGCCGGCCAGCCTGAGGCCGGCCGCGGCAGCCGGCGGGCGCCCGCGCCTCAGGCGGCCTGCGCCTGGCCGGCGTGGCGTTGCTTCTGCGCCGCGAGCTCGGCGCGCGTGGGGAAGAAGAACGCGGCGAGGAAGATTCCCGAGGCGAGCACCGCCAGCACCATGAACACGTTGGCGAAGCCGCCCGCGGTCTTGTGCAGGGTCGCGATCAGCGGCACCGCCACCGCCGCCACGCCCAGCGACACCACGTAGCGCACCCCCAGGACGCGGGCGCGGAACTCGTCGGCGACGTACCTGCCGACGATGGCGTCATTCAGCGGAATCTGCCCGAACACCGCCAGCATCATGGCGAGCGCGGCGCCCAGCATCCACCAGCCCTCGAGATTGGCGGCGAGCAACAGCATCGGGATCTGGACCAGACCCACCGCGATCATCAGCCGGCGCAACTCCATGCGGTCGATCAGCATGCCCATCAGCACCTGCGCGAACGCGGCCATGGTGTAGACGACCGCCACCAGCGCGCCGACGCCGAAGCTGGTCTGGGTCAGCGCCTGCAGGCGCTCGTCGAACACCTTGGGCATGGCGATGGTGGTCGAATTGAAGATGATGCCGCCGCAGGCGGTGGCCACCAGCATGATCGCCATGACGCGCGCCAGCATGCGCGTGTCCATGTGCAGGCCGACCGACTTCGAGGTCTTCTTCACCTTGCCGGGGTCCTTCACCAGGACCAGGAACGCCACGCCCGCCGCCACGCAGATCACTCCGGGCACGAAGAACGCGGTGCGCCAGCCGAAGGCGTCGACCAGCGCGCCGGTGAGCAGCGCCGCGAACGCAAGCCCCAGGTTGCCCCAGAGCCCGTTCCAGCCCAGCAACCTGCCCATGTTCTCCGGCGAGACCACCAGCATCGCGATGCCCACCGGATGGTAGATCGCGGCGAACGCGCCCACGACGCTGAGTCCCAGCGCGATCTGCCAGGGCGATTGCGCGAGGCCGGTGGCGACCAGGGACAGCCCGATGCCGATGAAGAACACCACCATCGTCTTGTAACGGGTCCAGTGGTCGGCCAGCCAGCCCGCCGGGATGGCGAAGGCGCCGAAGGCGATGAAGCTGCCCAGCGCAAGCGGCAGCAGTTCGGAGTAGGGGCGAGCCCACTCCCGGCCGATCGCGACTACGGCGGTCGGGAACACCAGCATCGCCAGGTGATCGAGCAGGTGTCCGAGATTGATGAATGGAACCAGGAAGCGGTTGGCGGGCATGCGCTGCAAGATACCCGAAATCGCGCCCGCCCAGCGCGCGAGTTCGCAGCCGGATTTTACGGAAAACCGCGTAAAATTAGATAGATGCTGAATGCCAACGGACTAAGCTGCGAACGCGGCGACCGGCAGTTGTTCGCCGGGCTGTCGCTGGCGCTCGAGGCGGGCGGCCTCGCCCGGCTGCTCGGCGCCAACGGCAGCGGCAAGACCAGCCTGCTGCGCATCCTCGCCGGCCTGACCCGTCCCGCCGCCGGCGAGGTGCGCTGGCGCGGCGAGCGTATCGGGGACCTCGCCGAGGAATACGGCCGCGAGCTGGCCTACATCGGCCATGCGCCGGCGCTCAAGGACGAACTGACCGTGGCCGAGAACCTCGCCTTCGCTGCGCGCCTGGCGGGCATCGTGGCCAGCGGCGCGCAACTGGAGGCGGCGCTGGAGGTCCTCGGCATGGCCACGCGCGCCGCGCTGCCCGCGCGCGTGCTTTCACAGGGCCAGAAGCGCCGGGTATCGCTCGCGCGCCTGGCCCTGCCCGGCGCGCCCGCGCTCTGGCTGCTGGACGAGCCCTTCGCCGCGCTGGACGAGGACGGCATCGGCCGTGTGCGCGCACTGACCGAGGCGCACCTCGCGCGGGGCGGGATGCTGGTGCTGACCTCGCACCAGGACGTCCCCGTCGCCGCCGGGTCGATTCAGACCGTGACGCTGGGCGCCTGAGAAGATGACTGCCGCGTTCGCCGCCGTCCTGCGCCGCGACCTGCTGGTCGCCCTGCGCCGCAAGGGCGACGCGCTCAACGTGCTCATCTTCTTCGTCATCGTCGCGAGCCTCTTCCCCCTGGGTACCGGCGCCGAACCCGGACAGCTGCGCACCATGGCCGCGGGCGTGATCTGGGTGGGCGCGTTGCTCGCGGCGCTGCTGTCGCTGCCACGCCTGTTTGCAGCCGACCTTGCCGACGGCACCCTGGAGCAAATGCTGGTCTCGGCGCAGCCGCTGCCGGCGGTGGTCGCGGCGAAGGTCGCCGCCCACTGGCTCAGCACCGGGCTGCCGCTCGCGCTGATTGCACCTGTGCTGGGACTGCAATACGGCCTGCCGGGCGACGCACTCCGGGTGCTGCTCTGGGCGGTGCTTCTGGGCACGCCGGTGCTGAGCCTGATTGGCGCCGCGGGTGCGGCGCTCACGCTGGGCGTGCGCGGGGCGGCGGTGCTCACCGGGCTGCTGGTGCTGCCGCTTTGCGTTCCGGCACTGGTGTTCGGCGCCGGGGCGCTCACCGCGTCGCTCTCGGGCCTTGCGCCGGGGCCGCATCTTTCCCTGCTGGGTGCGCTGCTTGCGGTATCCTTGCCCCTGGGCCTCTGGGCAGCCTGCGCGGCGCTACGCGTCGCCCTTGACTGATGTTCTCCAACTTTTTCTCCTTCGCCTCGCCACAGGCCTTCTATCCGGTCGCCGGCAGGATGATCCCCTGGTTCGGCTGGAGCGCGGCGCTGCTCGCCCTGGCCGGTCTATACATCGGGTTCTTCGTCGCCCCGACCGACGCCACGCAGGGCGAGTCCTACCGCATCATCTTCATCCACGTGCCGGCGGCCTGGATGTCCATGTTCATTTACCTGGTCATGGCGCTCTGGGCGGGGCTGGGGCTGGTGCTCAACACGCGCCTGTCGGGCATGATGGCCTCGGCGCTGGCCCCCACCGGCGCCATGTTCACCTTCGTCGCACTCTGGTCGGGCGCCCTCTGGGGCAAGCCCACCTGGGGCACCTACTGGGTATGGGATGCGCGCCTGACTTCGGAACTTATCCTGCTGTTCCTGTATCTAGGATATATGGCGCTGAAAGAGGCGATTGAGGACCCGCAGCGCGCCGACCGCGCAGGCGCCATCCTGGCCCTGGTGGGCGTGGTGAACATCCCGATCATCTACTTCTCGGTCCAATGGTGGAACACGCTGCACCAGGGCGCCTCGGTGAGCCTCACCAAGGCCCCTTCCATGGCGATGACCATGCTGGCGGGCATGCTGGTGATGGCGCTCGCGGCCTGGATGTACGCCATCGCGGTGTCGCTGGCGCGGGTGCGCGCCATCATCCTGGAGCGCGAGCGCGGCCGCGACATGGCCTGGGTGCGCAGCATGGTGAACGCGTGAACTGGGGCGGCGCGGCGGAATTCTTCGCCATGGGCGGCCACGGCGCGTTCGTGTGGGGGTCCTACGCGGTGAGCGCGCTGTGCATCGCGCTCGAGGCCTGGCTGGTGGCGCGGCGCAACCGCCGGGCGCGCGCGGCATGAAGCCGCGCCAGCGCCGCCTCGCCGCCGTCCTCGGCGGCCTTGCGCTGCTGGGCCTGGCCGCGGCGCTGGTGCTGAACGCGTTCCAGTCGAACCTGGTGTTCTTCTTCAGCCCGACCCAGGTGGCGGCCAAGCAAGCGCCGCTGGACAAGACCTTCCGCCTGGGCGGCATGGTCCGCGACGGCAGCCTGAAGCGCCGTGCCGACGGCCTCACGGTGGATTTCGTGGTCACCGACGCCGCCAAAGACATCCCGGTGACCTACACCGGCATCCTTCCGGACCTGTTCAAGGAGGGCAAGGGCGTGGTGACCCAGGGGCGCCTGGGTCCGGACGGCGTGTTCCGCGCCACCGAGGTGCTCGCCAAGCACGACGAGAACTACATGCCGCCCGAGGCGGCCGATGCGCTCAAGCAGGCCCACAACGAAGGGGCGGCGAAGCTCCGCGCGGAACGGGCCTCCAAGTCGCTGGTGACCGGAAAGTGATCCCCAGATGAGCGGCAAGTGAGCGGCGCATGATCCCCGAGCTCGGCCAGTTCGCGCTCGCCATCGCGCTCGCCATCGCGCTGGTGCAGGCCACCCTGCCCCTTTACGGCGCGGCACGGGGCCTGCCCGCCTTCATGGCCCTCGCGCGGCCGGCGGCGCAAGGGCAGTTCGTGTTCGTCGCCCTCGCTTTCGGCGCGCTGGGCTGGTCGTTCTACGTCAACGACTTCTCGGTGCTGAACGTCGCCACCAACTCCAATTCCGCGCTGCCGCTCGCCTACCGCATCGCGGCCACCTGGGGCAGCCACGAGGGGTCGCTCCTGCTGTGGGTGTTGATGCTCTCGGGCTGGACGCTCGCGGTGTCGGTGTTCAGCCGCGCCCTGCCCGAGGCGATGCTGGCGCGCATCCTGGGCGTGATGGGCCTTGTCAGCATCGGCTTCCTCGCCTTCATGCTGTTGACTTCCAATCCCTTCGATCGCCTGCTGCCGGCCGCCGCCGACGGGCGCGACCTCAACCCGCTGCTGCAGGACCCGGGCATGGTGTTCCATCCGCCGATGCTCTACATGGGCTACGTCGGCTTCTCGGTCGCCTTCGCCTTCGCCATCGCCGCACTGCTCGACGGTCGGCTGGATGCGACCTGGGCGCGCTGGTCGCGGCCCTGGACCACGGCGGCCTGGGTGTTCCTGACCCTCGGTATCGCGCTGGGGAGCTTCTGGGCCTACTACGAGCTGGGCTGGGGCGGCTGGTGGTTCTGGGACCCGGTCGAGAACGCCTCGTTCATGCCCTGGCTGGTGGGCACCGCGCTCATACACTCGCTGGCGGTGACCGAGAAGCGCGGCCTGTTCAAGGGCTGGACGGTGCTGCTGGCGATCCTCGCCTTCTCCCTGTCGCTGCTGGGGACCTTCCTCGTACGCTCCGGCGTACTGAGCTCGGTCCATGCCTTCGCCACCGACCCCAAGCGCGGCGTGTTCATCCTCGTCTTCCTCGTCCTGGTGGTCGGCGGCTCGCTGGCGCTGTACGCCTGGCGCGCCCAGCGCATGACCGCCAGCGGCGGCTTCGAGCCGGTGTCGCGCGAAACCTTCCTGCTCGCCAACAGCGTGCTGCTGGTGGTGGCCACCGCCGCGGTGATGCTGGGCACGCTGTATCCGCTGTTTCTGGACGCGTTGAACCTGGGCAAGATTTCCGTCGGTCCGCCGTACTTCGATGCGGTGTTCGCGCCGCTGATGGCCCCGGCGCTGTTGCTGGCGGGTGTGGGGCCGCTGATCGGCTGGCGCAGAGGGGACCCGGCGGCCCTGGCGCGGCGGCTGCGCTGGATCGCTGCCGCGACCCTCGCGCTCGCGGTGGCGACGCCGTTCCTGTTCGGCCGCTGGGGCCTGCTCACGGCCGCCGGCCTGCTGCTCGGATTCTGGCTGCTCGGCGCAACCGGGTTCACGCTGGTGCAGCGGCTGCGCTCGCAGCGGCCGTCCACGGTTCCGGCGGCGTTCCTCGGCATGTGCCTCGCGCACGCGGGCCTCGGGGTGTTCGTGCTCGGGGTCACGCTGGTGAACAGCTACCAATCCGAGCGCGACGTGCGCCTGGAACCGGGCCAGAGCGTTGCGCTGGGCGGCTACGACTTTCGCTTCGACGGCGTGCGCGAGCGCGCCGGCCCGAACTACGGCGCGACGCAGGCGCAGATCACGGTGCTGCGCAAGGGCGAGGTGTTCCGGGTGCTGCATCCGGAGAAGCGCCTCTACCGCGTCCAGACCATGCCCATGAGCGAAGCGGCGATCCACTACGGCGTCGCGCGCCACCTTTACGTTTCGCTCGGGGAATCCGTCGGCAAGCCGGGTGAGCCCGCGGCCTGGTCGGTGCGCGTGCACGTCAAGCCCTTCGTCGGCTGGATCTGGCTGGGCTGCCTCATCATGGCGCTGGGCGGGGTGCTGGCCGCCGGCGACCGGCGCTATCGCCTCGCCCCGCGCCGCCGCGAGGCGGCCGCGCCCGCCGCGCAGGAAGCGCGCGCGTGAAGAAGGCGCTGATCCCGCTCGCGCTCTTCCTGGTCATCGCCGGGTTCCTGTTCGCGGGCCTGGATCTGAAGCCACGCGAAGTGCCCTCGCCGCTGGTGGGCAAGGTCGCGCCGGACTTCGAGCTGCCGGTGCTGCACCAGCCCGACCGGCTTTTCAAGCCCGCGGACATGAAGGGCAAGCCCTGGATGCTCAACGTCTGGGCCTCCTGGTGCGTCGTCTGTCGCGACGAGCACCCGGTGCTGGTGGCGCTGGCGAAGCGGGACCTGATCCCGATCCTGGGGCTTAACTACAAGGACCAGCCCGAGGATGCAAAGCGCTGGCTGAAGCAGTTCGGCGATCCGTACCTGTTCTCGGTGATGGACGCGGAGGGCCGCATCGGCATCGACTACGGGGTCTATGGCGTGCCCGAGACCTACCTCATCGACGGCGCCGGCGTGATCCGCTTCAAGCACATCGGCGTGCTGACCCCCGAGATCGTTGCGGGGAAGATCCTGCCGCTCCTGAAGGCGATGCCGTGAGGCGGCTCGCCCTGGTCCTGGTCCTTGCCCTCGGCCTGCCGGGGCTCGCGCAGCAGGCGCCGCAGGAAGCGCGCCTGCGCCTGCTGGAGGAGAAGCTGCGCTGCCTGGTCTGCCAGAACCAGTCCCTGGCGGATTCTCCCGCCGGGCTGGCCGACGACCTGCGCCGCACCCTGCGCGAGCAGGTGAAGTCCGGACGCAGCGACCAGGAGATCCTGGACTTCATGGTCGCCCGCTACGGTGATTTCGTGCTCTACAAGCCGCCGTTCAAGGCCACCACCGCCCTGCTGTGGGTCGGTCCGTTCGTCCTGCTCGCGCTGGCGCTCGTGACCCTGGCCGCGATGGCGCGGCGCCGGCGCAACGCCACCGCCGAACCGGACCTGGGCGCCGAGGAGCGCCGCCTGGTGGCGCAGGCGCTGGGCACGCAAGAGGACCGTAAGTGACCACCTTCCTCCTGCTCGCCGCGCTGTTCGCAGCCGTGGCGCTCGCCTTCGTGCTGCCGCCGCTGCTGCGCGCGGCACGGCCGGCGGCCGAGGCCGCGCGCGGCGAGGCCAACGCCCTCATCTACCGCGAGCAGCTGGTCGAGCTGCGCGCCGAGCGCGAGCGCGGGGCGATGGGCGAGGAACCGTTCCAGCGCGCGATGCGCGAGCTGGAGCGGCGCATCGTCGCCGAAGCGGGCACCTCCACCTCGGCGGCGCAGCAAGGTCCGCACGCGCTGGCGGCGGTGCTGGTCGCGCTCGCCATCCCGCTTATCGCCGGCGTGGGCTACTGGCATCTGGGCGCCCCCTTCGCCTTACAGCCGGGGGCGACCGAAGCGCTCGCGCCGCCCCGGCCCGGGGAGCTCGAGGAGATGGTGGAGAAACTGTCCAACCAGCTGCAGAAATCCCCCGGCGACGCCGAGGGCTGGGCGCTGCTTGCGCGCTCGCTCGCCGCGCTCGGCCAGCACGAGCGCGCGGCGCAGTCGTTCTCGCGCGCGGCCCAGCTGCTGCCCAACGACGCCAACGTGCTCGCGGACTACGCCGACGCGCTGGCGGTGACGCGCGGGCGCCAGCTCGCGGGCGAGCCGATGCAGCTGGTCCGGCGCGCGCTGGCCGCCGACCCCCAGCACCTGAAGGCGCTGGCGCTGGCCGGCGCCGGGGAATTCCAGGCCGGCGAGCACGCCGCCGCGGCCGGCCACTGGAGGCAGGTTCTGGCGCTGCTGCCGCCCGATTCCGAGTTCGCGCGCCAGCTGCAGGGCAGCCTGCAGCAAGCCGAACAGATGGCGGCCAAGGGCCCCACAACCAAGCCCGCCGTCCTGCGCGGCACGGTGAGCCTGGACCCGAAGGTGGCCGCCGCCGCCGCGCCGGGCGACACCGTCTTCGTGATCGCGCGTCCGGCCGAGGGCGGGCGCATGCCGCTCGCGGTGGCGCGCACCACGGTGTCCGCGCTGCCCTACCGCTTCGCGCTGGACGACAGCATGGCAATGGACCCGGACCTGAAGCTCTCGAAACAGTCCCGGGTGCTCGTCGTGGCGCGCGTCTCGAAGTCGGGCCTGCCGGCTTCGCAGCGGGGCGACCTCGAAGGCGTCAGCCAGCCGGTCGCCCCGACGGCCTCCGGCCTCGAGGTGGTGATCTCCAAGACCATCGAATGAACCCGGGGGTTACCGGCATCGTGCTCGCCGGCGGCCAGGGCCGGCGCATGGGCGGGGCGGACAAGGGCCTGCAGCCGCTGCGCGGCCAGCCGATGGTCGCGCACGTGATCGCGCGCCTCGCCCCGCAGGTGGGCGAGATCGTGGTCAACGCCAACCAGAACCTGGAGTCCTACCGCGCCTTCGGCCACATCGTGGTGCCCGACGCCATCGGCGGCTTCGCCGGGCCGCTCGCCGGCCTGCATGCCGGGCTGGGCGCGGCCACGCGGGAGCTCGCGGTGACCGTCCCCTGCGACTCGCCCTTCCTGCCGCAGGACCTCGTCGCGCGCCTGAAGGTCGCATTGCAGGACCACGACCTCGCGGTGGCGAGGACCGGTGAGCAGCCGCACCCGGTGTTTTGCCTTGCGCGAGTCGCGCTGCGCGGCCATCTCGAAGCGTTTCTCGCCTCGGGCGGGCGCAAAATAGACGCCTGGTACGCGGCGCTGAAGGTGATCGAGGTGCCCTTCGACGAGCAAGCGGACGCGTTCCGCAACATCAACACCATGGACGAACTCAAGCAAGCATGAAGCCCCTGGCCAAGGTGGTGAGCTGCCTGGACGGCTACGACCCGGACGCTCTGCCGGTGGACACCGCGCGCGCGGCGATCCGCGCCTGCCTGGAGCCGCTGCGCGAATCCGAGCGCGTCGGCACGCGCGACGCGCTGGGCCGGGTGCTGGCCGAGGACATCGTGCCGGCCATCAATGTCCCGGCGCACCACAATTCGGCGATGGATGGTTGGGCGCTGCGCGGCGCGGATCTTCTTGCTGACCGCGAGGTGGCGCTGAAGGAGGCTGGCACCGCGTTGGCCGGACGCCCGTTCCGGGGTGAAGTCGGACCCGGCCAGTGCGTGCGCATCATGACCGGCGCGGTGATGCCGCGCGGCGCCGACACCGTGGTGATCCAGGAGGTGGTGCGCAGGGACGGCAATCGCGTGCTGGTGCCCGCCGGCCAGAAGGCGGGCCAGAACGTGCGCGCCGCCGGCGAGGACATCCAGGCCGGGGTTGCTGCACTCAAGGCGGGCAACCTCGTGCGCGCGGCAGAACTGGGCCTGATCGCCTCGCTCGGCATCGCCGACATCATCGTCAAGCGCCGGCTGCGCGTGGCCTACTTCTCCACCGGCGACGAGCTCACCGCCATCGGCAAGCCGCTGCCCCAGGGCGCTATCTACGATTCCAACCGCTACACCCTGCACGCTATGCTCGCACCCTTGGGCATGGATGTCACCGACATGGGCGTGGTGCGCGACGACCCGGCGAAGCTGGAGACCGCGTTCCGCAGCGCCGCGGCGAAAGCCGACGCGGTCATCACCACCGGCGGGGTGTCGGTGGGCGAGGCCGACTTCGTGAAGCAGCTCATGGGCAAGCTGGGCGAGGTGCTGTTCTGGAAAATTGCCATGCGCCCGGGCCGGCCGATGGCCTTCGGCCGCATCGGCGCCGGCCGCCGCGCGCCGTTCCTGTTCGGGCTGCCCGGCAACCCGGTGGCGGTGATGGTCACCTTCCACCAGTTCGTGCGCGAGGCGCTGCTGCTGCTTGCGGGGCGAGGCGACGATTGCCGCGCGCCGCTGCTGCCTGTTCAGGCGGCGCACGCGATGCGCAAGGTGCCCGGGCGCACCGAGTACCAGCGCGGCGTGGTGTTCCGCGAAGCCGGCCACTGGAAGGCGCGCACCACCGGCCAGCAGGGCTCCGGCGTGCTGCGTTCCATGTCCGAGGCCAACTGCTACATCGTGCTGGAGCACGAGCGCGGCACCGTGCAGCCCGGCGAGCCGGTGCAGGTGCAGTTGTTCGAGGGCCTGGAGTAGTGCGGTGACGGCGACCGACCGCCGCCAGGTCGCGGCCTGGCTGTTCCTGTGCGCCGCCCTGGTCTTCGTCATGATCGTGGTGGGGGGCATCACCCGGCTCACCGAATCGGGCCTGTCCATCGTCGAGTGGCAGCCGCTGGTTGGGGCGCTGCCGCCACTGTCGCAGGCCGACTGGGAACTCCTGTTCCAGAAGTACCGCGCCACGCCGCAGTTCCTGAAGGCGTTCCCGGACATGGACGTGGAGGGCTTCAAGACCATCTTCTGGTGGGAGTACATCCACCGCCTGCTGGGACGCGTGATCGGGATCGTGTTCCTCCTGCCCTGGCTCTGGTTCCTGGTCCGCAGGCAGCTCGATCGCCCGCTGGCGTGGAAGCTGGCCGGCCTGTTCGTGCTGGGCGGCCTGCAGGGCGCGATGGGCTGGTACATGGTGAAGAGCGGCCTGGTGGAGGACCCGCGCGTGAGCCATTTCCGCCTCACCGCGCACCTGGGCCTTGCGCTCGCGATCTTCTGCGCCGAGATGTGGATCGCCATCGGCCTCTTGCAGCCCGAGGGCGGCAGGCCGCGCGGCTTCGCCCTGCTGGTGCTGGGCCTGGTGTACCTGATGGCGCTCTCGGGGGGCTTCGTCGCCGGCCTGCGCGCCGGGCACGCCTACAACACCTTCCCGCTCATGAGGGGCTACCTGGTGCCGCCGGAAACCTTCATGCTGGAGCCCTGGTGGCGCAACTTCCTCTGGAACCCGGCCGCGATCCAGCTCGCGCACCGCGGCTTGTTCTGGCTGCTGCTCGCGCTGGTGCCGCTCCTGTGGTGGACGCTGCGCGGCACGCGGGCGTCGCTGGCCGCGAACCACCTGCTGGGGATGTTCTTCCTCCAGGGGGGTCTGGGCATCGCCACCGTGATGATGAAAGTGCCGGTGCCGCTCGCGGCGGCGCACCAGGCGGGGGCGGTGCTGCTGCTCGCTTGCGCGCTGTGGACGGCGCGGACCAGCCGGTGACATAGGCGCCGATGAGCGCCAAGCCGCTCCAGGACCGCCTCGCGCTGGTCACCGGCAGCGAGCTGCTCGCCGAGGGCGGATACAGCGCGCTCTAGGCCCGAATCAGGCCCGGCGCAGGGCCTTAAAGATCCGGGTCGCACATCACCCCCCCGGTTTGCGCTCCTCCGCTAGCCTGACCACGTTCGCGGCAGAGGCCGGCGCGGGCTCCGGCGCCTCCAGCTCCGCGGACTCGATTTTCTGGAACTGCTGCGAGATCTTGCGGCTGGAGACCTGCACGTCCTCGGCGTCCTGGTGGGCCTGGCGGATGTGGTCGGCGAGCTTCTTCATGCGTTCGTCGAACCTGCGGAAGTCCTGTCCCAGGCGCACCAGCGCCTCGCGGATGATGTGGATCTGCTTCTTCGTCTCGCGGTCCTTCAGCACCGCGCGCGCGGTGTTGAGCACCGCCATCAGCGTCGTCGGCGACACGATCCAGACCCGCTTGGCGATGGCGTAGTCCACCACTTCCTGGTGGTAGGCGTGGATCTCGGCGAACACCGCCTCGGCGGGGACGAACATCACCGCGCCGTCGGAAGTCTCGTTCGGGATGATGTACTTCTTCGCGATATCGTCCACGTGCCTGCGGATGTCCAGGCGGAACTGCTTCTGCGCCAGCGCGCGCATCGGATCATCGCTTTTGCCTTCAAACATGCGGTTGTAGTTCTCCAGCGGGAACTTGGAGTCCACCGCCAACAGTCCGGTGGGCTCGGGCAGCTTCAGCACGCAGTCGGCGCGGGCGCCGTTGGCGAGCGTGTACTGCATCTCGAAGGCCTGCGTGGGCAGGGTGTTGCGCACCAGCGCCTCCAGCTGCACTTCGCCGAAGGTGCCGCGCGTCTTCTTGTCCCCCAGCAGCTCCTGCAGGCTCACCACGCTGCCGGTGAGGGCGTCGATCTTCTTCTGCGCCTCGTCGATGGTGGCCAGGCGCGCCATGACGCTCGCGAAGGTCTCGTTGGTCTTCTTGAAGCCCTCGTCCAGGCGCTCGGACACCCGGCTCGAAATCTGGTCGAGCCGCGCGTCCAGCTTGCCGGAGATCGCCTCGCGCAGTTCGTTGAACTGGCCGCCGAGGCGATCGCCCTGCTTGGTCAGCCCGTCGTGCAGGTCTGTCAGCATCTGGCGATGCTTCTGCTCCAGGCCGGCCTGCATCTTCAGCACCAGCCAGAGGCCCAGCGCAATGCCGGCAACGACGATAACGAGGACCACAGCTTCAACCATGCCGCATTCTAGTCCGCCGCCACCCGTTCAAGGCGTGACGTGCAGCCAGACGGGCTGGGCCTGCGACCCCGCGGTGCCGAAGGGGTCGGGCGCTTTTGCCCGGCCCGTGCCAGGGCTGCTGCGCGGCCGCCGGACCGGCGGTGAGGACGAGAACCAGCGCCAGGACGCTAGAGCGCGTCCCTCAGCGCAAGCGCGGGCGAGGCCGACAGCACCTTGCGCGCCGACAGCCACGCGTTCAGCGACAGCAGCAGCACCCCCGCCACCGGACCGGCCAGCAGCAGCCACTGGTTGGGCGGCAGGTCCAGTTCGAACACGCGCCGCGCCAGCAGCTGGCCGATGGCCGCGGCGCCGGCGGCCGCGAGCGCGCCCGCGAGCAGACCCATGGACAGGAACTCGACGCGCTGGCTGTTGGTGACCTGCGTTCGCGAGGCGCCGTAGACGCGCATCACCGCGGCCTCGCGCCGGCGCTCATCCTCGGTGGCGACCAGCGCCGAGTACAGCACCAGCAGCCCCGCGCCCATCGCGAACAGGAACACCACCTGCACCGCGGTGATGACCTGGCCGATCACGGTCTGCGCCTGGCGCACCGCCGCGCCCACGTCCACCACCGTCAGGTTCGGGAAGCGCGCGGCGAGCTCGTTCACCTTCTTCTCCTCGCCGGGCTCGACGCGGAACGCCGAGACATAGCTGGAGGGGAATCTTGCCAGCACCGCCGGCGGCGCGATGACGAAGAAGTTGATCTTCATCGAATCCCACTTCAGGCGGCGCACCGAGGTGATGCGCGCGGCGAAGGACTCGGCGCCGACGCCGAAGCTGAGCTCGTCGCCCATCTTCCAGCCCAGCGTGCGGGCGATGCCCTCCTCCACCGAGACCTCGGCGGCATGCGGCGCGAACCACCTGCCGGACACGACCTCGTTGTGCGCCGGCGGCGCATCGGTGAAGGACAGGTTGAACTCCCGCTCCACCAGGCGGCGCGCGCGTTCCTCGGTGTAGTCGGCCTCGGACACCTTGCGGCCGTTGACGCTGGTCAGGCGGCCGCGCACCATGGGATAGAACTCCGGGGCGCCGATGCCGTTCTCGCCGAAGTGCTGCCGCACGCTCGCCAGCTGGTCGGGCTGCACGCCGATGAGGAAGCGGTTGGGCGCCTCCGGCGGTGCGCTGCGGCGCCAGGCCTCCACCAGGTCGTTGCGCGTGAAGGTGAGCAGCAGCACCGCGGTGAGGCCCAGCGCCAGGCTCGCGACCTGGATCGCGTTGCCGCGCGAGTGGCGGCGCAGGTTCGCCAGGCCGTAGCGCAAGGCGGTGCTGCTCGCGCCAATCCGACGGGCGACCGGGCCGCTGGCCAGCAGGCGCAGCAGGGCCCACGCGACCGCGGCAAACACCGCCACCGCGACCCCGAAGCCGCCGACCACGGTGGCGCCGAGCCCGAGGTCCCCCGCCTGCCAGACGAGCAGCCCGGAGAGCGCGGCCAGGCCCGCGCCGTACGCCGCCAGCGTGCCGCCCCTGGCCGCACCCGACTCGCGCCGGATGACGCGCACCGCGGGCACGTTCTTCAGCTGCACCAGCGGCGGCAGTGCAAATCCCAGGAGCAGCACCAGCCCCACCAGGAAGCCCTGCACCGCCGGCAGCATCGCCGGCGGGGGCAGGTCGGCGCGCAGCATCTCCGAGAGCGCGGCCGCGATCGCCGCCTGCGCGCCGATGCCGATCAGGCAGCCCAGCGCGCAGGCGCCCAGGCCGAGAATCGCGAACTCGATGCCGTACAGGGAAATCAGGCGCCACTGCGTGGCGCCCAGGCAGCGCATCACCGCGCAGCCGTCCAGGTGGCGCTCGACGAAGCGGCGCGTGCCCAGCGCCACCGCGACCCCGGCGAGGATCGCCGCCAGCAGCGCGGTCAGCCCCAGGAAACGCTGCGCGCGCTCGATGGCGGCGCGCACCTCCGGCCGGCCGCTCTCCAGGTTGTCCACGCGCTGGCCGCGCTCCAGCTGCAGCTTGGCCCAGGATTCCAGCGCCTGGATGCGATCGGGCGGCCCCGCGGCGTACAGGTAGTGCCACACCCGGCTGCCGGTCTGCACCAGGCCGGTGGCGGGCACGTCGGCCGCGTTCATGAACAAGCGCGGCGCGATGTTGAAGAAATTCGCCCCGCGCTCCGGTTCCAGGGTGATGATCGCGGCCACCTCGAACTCGGCGCTGCCCAGGCGGAGCTTGCCGCCCACCGGCGTCTCCAGCGCGCTCACCAGGCGCTCCTCGATCCACACCGTACCGCGCGCCGGACCCGCCTCGGCCTGCGTGTCGGGCGCGTTGAGGGCCGTGGCGATGCGCAGCCTGCCGCGCAGCGGGTAGCTGTCGGACACCGCCTTGAGGCCCGCCAGCTGCGACCGCTCCCCGGCGAACACCATGCTGATGAACGTGGTCGCGCGCGCGAAGGCAAGGCCGCGGCGCTGGATCTCCTCGCCGATCGCCTGGCGCCAGGGGTGGTCCGAGACCAGCACCAGGTCGGCGCCCAGCAGCTGGTGCGCGTCGCGCACCAGGGCGCGGCTGACGCGGTCGGCGAAGAACGCGACGCTGGTGACGCTCGCCACCGCCACCACCAGCGCGGCGGCGAGGATGCGCAGCTCCCCCGCGCGCCAGTCGCGCCCGAACATCCTCAAGGCTTGACGAACAATCACCTCGCGCCGCCTTTCATGTCCCGAGCCGTCCTGCAACCAGCCGCACGATGTGCCCGCAGCGCTTGGCCAGGCCCTCGTCGTGCGTGACCATGACGAGCGTGGTGCCGAAGCTGCGGTTCAACTCGAACATGAGGTCAATGACCGCGGCGCCGGATTCCGAATCCAGGCTCCCGGTGGGCTCATCGGCCAGCAGCAGCTTGGGGCGCACCACGAAGGCGCGCGCCAGCGCCACGCGCTGCTGCTCGCCGCCGGACAGGTGCTTGGGGTAATGGCCCAGGCGCTCGCCCAGGCCGACGCGCTGCAGGATCGCGCGCGCCGCGGCCTCGGCGTCCTCGCGCCCGGCCAGTTCCAGGGGCAGCATGACGTTCTCCAGGGCCGAGAGCGCCGGCAGCAGCTGGAAGGACTGGAACACGAAGCCCACCGCGCGGCCGCGCAACTCCGCGCGCGAATCCTCGTCCAGGCCGAATAGGTCCACCCCATCGAGCTCCACCGTGCCGGTGCTGGGGGTGTCCAGGCCGGCGAGAATCGCGAGCAGCGTGGACTTGCCCGAGCCCGAGGCGCCGACGATGGCCACCGCCTCGCCGGGGGCGACGTCGAGCCCGATTTCGCGCAGAATGACGAGATCGTCCTCGCCGCTCTTCACCGTCTTGCCGATGCCGCGCGCACTCAGAACCGTCGTCGTTTCCATGCTTGCCTGGGCGGCTTCCATCTTCATCTGGGGCGGGATGGCGCACGCGGCGCCGAACATCCTTGTCTTCGGGGACAGCCTGTCGGCCGCCTACGGTATCGCCGCCAACCGCGGCTGGGTGACGCTCCTCGTCGATCGCCTGAAGCGGGAGCGGCTGGATTATAGCGTCGTCAACGCGAGCATCTCCGGGGAAACCACCGCCGGCGGCCTCGCCCGGCTGGGCAGGATGCTCGAGACCCACCGCCCCGCCGTGGTGCTGCTGGAACTGGGCGCCAACGACGGCCTGCGCGGGCTGCCGGTGGCGGCGATGAAGAAAAACCTGGGCGCGATGATCCTCATGGGACAGAAAGCGGGGGCGAAAGTTCTGCTGGTGGGCATGCGCCTGCCGCCCAACTACGGGCCGCAATACACCAATGCCTTCGACGGCGCCTTCGCGGAGGTGGCCAAGGCGCACAAGGCGGCGCTGGTGCCGTTCCTGTTCGAGGGCTTCGGCGACAGGGGCGAGCTGTTCCTGGAGGACCGCATCCACCCCAACGAGCAGGCGCAGCCGCTGCTGCTGGAGAACGTGTGGAAGGGGCTGCGGCCGCTGCTCGGCAAGCGCTAGCGCGCCGGGTCTGTATGCGCCCGGGGCGTAGAATGGCGCCCGATGAAGCCGCGCGAAAAACTGTCCGTCGCGATCGGGCCCGCCGCGCTTGCGCTCTTCGATGCGATCCTGGATGTGCGCTCGCCCTCGGAGTTCGCTGACGACCATGTTCCCGGCGCGGCGAACTACCCGGTGCTGTCCGACGAGGAGCGCGCGCGGGTCGGCACCGACTACAGGCAGCGCTCGCCCTTCGAGGCGAAGAAGCTGGGCGCGGCGCTGGTGGCGCGCAACATCGCGCGCCACATCGAGACCTCGCTGATGGACAAGCCGCGCAACTGGCGCCCGCTGGTCTACTGCTGGCGCGGCGGCAAGCGCTCCGGCGCCATGGCGCACATCCTGCGCGAGATCGGCTGGGAGGCGAGGACGCTGCAGGGCGGCTACCGCGCCTACCGGCGCCATGTGCTCGAGCGCCTCGCCACCCTGCCCGCTTCGTTCGAATTTCGCGTCGTCCACGGCGTCACCGGCAGCGGCAAGAGCCGGCTGCTGCAATCTCTGCGCTCGGCCGCAGCGCAGGTACTTGACCTCGAGGACCTCGCCGCGCACCGCGGCTCGGTGCTGGGCAACCTGCCGGAGCGGCTGCAGCCGTCGCAGAAACTGTTCGAGAGCCGCCTGCTCGCGGAGCTGGAACGGCTGGATGCCTCCAAGCCGGTCTATGTCGAGGGCGAGAGCCGCAAAATCGGCCAGGTGCAGGTGCCCGAGGCGCTCATCACGCGCATGCGCGCAAGCGAATGCGTGCTGCTGGAGACCGCGCCGGGGGCGCGCGTCGCGCTGCTGCTGGAGGAGTACCGGCACTTCTTCGAAGACCTGCCGGCGCTCAACCTGCAGCTGGAGTGCCTGTTGGCGCTGCACGGGCGCGAGCGCATCGGCGAGTGGAAGGCGATGGCGGCCAGCGGCAAGTGGCCGGCGCTGGTGGCGCGGCTGCTGGAGGAGCACTACGACCCGGCCTACCAGCGCTCGGCGCCGGCGAATTTCCCGAAACTAGCGCTGGCGCGGCGCGTGTCCGTCGCCTCGCCCGAGCCGGCGGCCTTCGATGCCGCGGCGCGGGCGATCCTCGCCGCCGAAGAAGCGGTCGCCGCCTGAGCCGGCTGGATTCCGGCGAGCTCGCCCGGATTTCCGCCGCGACGCTCGAGCACTACGAGCAGCGCGCCGAGGACTTCCGCGCCGGCACCAGGGACCACGACGTCAGCCAGAACATCGCCGCGCTGCTGCGCCACATCGAGGGCGCGCCGCCGTTCACGATCCTCGACTTCGGCTGCGGGCCGGGGCGGGATTTAACGGCCTTCACCGCGCTGGGGCATGTCGCCGTGGGGCTGGAGGGGTCGGAGGCCTTTGCCGCCATGGCGCAGGCGGAGTCCGGCTGCAAGGTGCTGCGGCAGGATTTCCTCGCCCTCGAGCTTCCACCGGGGCGGTTCGATGGCGTGTTCGCCAACGCATCGCTGTTCCATGTGCCGTCGCAGGAACTGCCGCGGGTGCTGGCCGAGCTGCGCCAGGCGCTCAAGCCGCGCGGCGCGCTGTTCAGTTCCAACCCGCGCGGCGAGAACCAGGAAGGCTGGAACTGCGGGCGCTATGGCGTCTACCACGAGCTCCAGCAATGGCGGGGTTTCATGGCCGGCGCCGGCTTCCTGGAACTGGAGCATTACTACCGCCCCGCCGGCCTGCCGCGGGCGCAGCAGCCCTGGCTGGCCAGCGTGTGGCGGCGGAATGCCTAATCGAGCTCCGCCAGCACCTTCACGTGCCGCACCACGCAGCGCCCGAGCGCGGACAGGGCGTAGCCGCCCTCCAGCACAGAGACGATGCGGCCCTTGGCGTGCCGGTCGGCCAACGCCTTCACCTGCGAGGTGACCCAGGCGTAGTCCTCGTCCTTCAACTGCAGCATCGCCATCTCGTCCTCCAGGTGGGCATCGAACCCCGCGGAGAACACCACCAGCTGCGGCTTGAACGCCTCCAGCGCCGGAATCCAGTGCTTCTCCACCGCCTCGCGGAACTGCTTGGAGCCCGCGCCGGCGACCAGGGGCACGTTGATCATGTTCGAGGCCGGTTCCTCGGTGCCGCTGTAGGGGTAGAACGGGTGCTGGAACGTGGAGGCCATCAAGACTGTCGGGTCACCCGCAAAAATATCCTCGGTACCGTTGCCGTGATGGACGTCGAAGTCGATGATCGCCACGCGCTCGAGGCCATGCGCCGCCTGCGCGCGCCTGGCCGCCACCGCGACGTTGTTGAAGATGCAAAAGCCCATCGGCCGCACGCGGCAGGCGTGGTGCCCGGGCGGGCGCACGCTGCAGAACGCGGCGCGCGCCTCACCCTTCATGACGAGGTCGGTGGCCAGCACCGCCGCGCCCGCAGCGCGCAACGCGGCACCCAGGGAGTGCGGGTTCATCGCCGTATCCGGATCCAGGCGCACGGTGCCCGATTCCGGCGCGGCCTCGCGGATCGCCTGCACATACTCCATCGGGTGCACCAGCGCCAACTCCTCGTCGAGCGCCAGCGGCGCGTCGTAGCGCTCCAGGTGCGCCTCCAGCCCCGAGGCGCTCAACTGGTCCTCGATTGCGGTCAGGCGCGCCGGCCGCTCCGGATGGCCGCGGCCCATGTCGTGCTTGAGGCAGTCCGGGTGCGTGATGAAGGCTGTGGGCATAAGTGCATGAATATTAAAGCATCGGCTTGAATCCGCTCTGCTCACCAAACCGCAGCTCCAGCCCCTGCCGCAGAGGCCGCTCGCGCGCGCTGCGCGGGAACTCAAAGTGCATGGTGCGCGGGCGGCGTCGGGAGCCTGGGCGGGACATCGCGGATGCGCGCCGCCAGCGCGAGCAGGCCGGCGAGCGCCGGCATCAAGCCGGGAAGATTCCCGCGATGGTCTGCTGCAGGGCGAGGGCCGCCGCGCGCGGGTCGGGCGCGTTGCGGATCGGCCGGCCGACGACGATGTAGTCGGAGCCGCCCTTAAACGCCTGCGCCGCGTCCACCGCGCGCTTCTGGTCGTCGGAGGGTCGGTCCTCGACGGGACGGATCCCCGGGGTCACCACGAGCAGCTTCGACCCGAACTCCGCCTTCAGCTTCGGCGATTCCATCCCCGAGGCGATGACCCCGTCGCAGCCGCATTGCACCGCGCCGCGTGCCCGTGCCATGACCAGCTCGTCCACCGTCGCGCTGGAGCGCATCTCGGCGAGGTCGCTGGCATCGAAGCTGGTGAGCACGGTGACGGCGAGGATCTTGAGCGCGCCCTTTTCCCTCACCGCAGCTTGCATCACCGAGCGCTGGCCGTGCACGGTGAGGAAGGTGGCGCCGCTGGAGGCAAGGTTGGCGGTGGCGCGGCGCACCGTCTCCGGAATGTCGTAGAGCTTGAGGTCGGCGAACACCCTGTTGCCGCGCTTGGCCAGCCACTCGATGAGTTCGAAGTAGCCCCCGGCGCTGAACAGCTCCAGCCCCACCTTGTAGAAGCAGGCCGCCTCGCCCAGCTTCTCCACCAGGGCGCGCGCCTGCGCGGCCGTGGGCAGGTCCAGCGCGACGATCAGCCGCTGCCTGCGCGCGATGCTCATGTCTTCTCCGTTTGCTTGAACAGCTCGCCCAGCCCGATCCCCACGCGCCGGCCCAGCGCCGCAGACACCAGGTAGCAGGTCATGCTGAGGCTCAAGCCCACCCGGATCGGGCCCGGGGTGAGCACCGCCCAGTAGGTGAGCAGGCGCTGCGCGATCGGGCGTTCGCGGCCGAGGCGGAAGATCTGGTTGAACGCGCGGTGGCGTCGGGGAGTTGCATCGCGCCGCTATGATACCTTCGCTCCGCCATGGTCGAGCTCCTCGTTCTCTACTACAGCGCCGGCGGCTCGGTGCGCCGCATGGCGGAGCTGGTGGCCGAGGGCATCGAGCGCGTGCCCGGCGCCCAGGCACGGCTGCGCACGGTGCCACAGGTGGCGGCGACGACGCAGGTCGCCGAGCCGGAGGTGCCCGCGCAGGGCGCGCCTTACTGCGGCCTGGGCGACCTCGAGGCCTGCGCCGGCCTGGCTCTCGGCAGCCCGACGCGCTTTGGCAACATGGCCGCGCCGATGAAGCATTTCCTCGACGCTACGGGAGCGCTATGGATGAAGGGCGCGCTTTCGGGCAAGCCGGCATGCGTATTCACCTCGACCGGCAGCCTGCACGGCGGGCAGGAAAGCACGCTGCTCTCGATGATGCTGCCCCTGCTCCACCACGGCATGCTGATCGTGGGGCTGCCCTACACGAACGCGGAACTGAACGCGACGCGGTCTGGAGGAACCCCTTATGGCGCCAGCCATTTCGCCGGCATGGCCGACGACCTCCCGGTCACCGACCCCGAGCGCGCGCTGTGCATCGCGCAGGGGCGGCGGCTGGCGCAGATCGCCTTGAAGCTGCAGGCATGAACCTCCTCCGGGTGGCCAGTACTGAGGCACTGCGGCGCGCGGCATCCGCCGCGCTGGTCGGGCTGCTCGCGCTGTGCGTCGCCTGGGAACTGTGGCTCGCGCCGCTGCGGCCCGGCGGCTCCTGGCTGGTGCTGAAGGCGCTGCCGCTGCTGGCGCCCCTGTTCGGCGTGCTGCGCGGGCGGCGCTACACCTACCAGTGGGCCTCGATGTTCATCCTGGCCTACTTCTGCGAGGGCGTGATGCGCGCCTGGGGCGACAGGGGCCTGTCGCAGCAGCTGGCGTTGCTGGAAGTCGCGCTGAGCCTGATTTTCTTCGCCGCGGCGGTGGCGTATGCGCGCTTGACGAGACAGCACGCTGCGCGTGCCCCTGGTGTAGGCGCCTAGCGGCCGAGCAGATCGGCACTTCAACCCGTCGCCTGAGCGTGCGCCGGGGCCACCAGGCTCTTCATGCGCTAGCCCATGGTCCGCGCCCGGTTCGCATCCGCCAGAGGGCCGCAGCGCGGCGGCGAGGGCTCTGACATCGGGGCGCTTACGGCTGGTGCTGGGGATTGAGCCGTTCCATCTTGCTGGCCAGCTTGTTGAGGGCACTGATGTAGGCCTTGGCCGAGGCGACGATGATGTCGGTATCGGCGCCCACGCCATTGACGATACGCCCGCCCCGGGCAAGACGCACCGTCACCTCGCCCTGGCTCTCGGTGCCCTGGGTCACCGCGTTGACCGAAAACAGCAGCAGTTCGGCGCCGCTTCTGGCCACCGATTCGATCGCCTTGAAGGTGGCGTCCACCGGGCCGTCGCCCTTGCCCTCGGCCTTAACTTCCGAGCCGTTGTGCCGCATCAGGATCGCGGCATGCGGCTTGTCCGCGGTGCTGCTGCCCTGGCTCATGGACACCAGGCCCCACTCCTCCTCGCCGGTGGTGCCCGCCTCCTGCGCCACCAGCGCCTGCAGGTCCTCGTCGAAGATCTCGGCCTTCTTGTCGGCCAGGTCCTTGAAGCGCTGGAAGGCCTTGTTGTAGCCCTCCTCGTTCTCCAGCTCGATGCCCAGTTCCTTCAGGCGCTGCCGGAACGCGGTGCGGCCCGAGAGCTTGCCCAGCACGATCTTGTTGGTCGACCAGCCCACGTCCTCGGCGGTCATGATCTCGTAGGTCTCGCGCGCCTTCAACACCCCGTCCTGGTGGATGCCCGAGGCGTGCGCGAAGGCGTTCGCCCCGACCACCGCCTTGTTGGGCTGCACCACGAAGCCGGTGATCTGCGACACCAGCCGCGAGGCGGGCACGATCTGGGTGGTGTCGATGCGCGTCTCCAGGCCGAAGAAGTCGCGCCGCGTGCGCACCGCCATCACCACCTCCTCCAGCGAGGTGTTGCCGGCGCGCTCGCCCAGGCCGTTCACCGTGCACTCGATCTGGCGCGCGCCGCCGATGCGCACCGCGGCGAGCGAATTCGCCACCGCCATGCCAAGGTCGTTGTGGCAGTGCACGCTCCACATCGCCTGGTCGGAGTTGGGCACGCGCTCGCGCAAGCGGCGGATCATCTCGCCGAACTGCTCCGGCACCGCGTAGCCCACGGTGTCCGGGATGTTGATGGTGGTGGCGCCCTGCCTGATCACCGCCTCCAGCACGCGGCAGAGGAAATCGGGGTCCGAGCGGCTGCCGTCCTCCGGGGAGAACTCCACATCCGGGCAGGCGTTCTTCGCGTAGCGCACCGCCAGGATCGCCTGCTCCAGCACCTGCTCCGGGGTCATGCGCAGCTTCTTGTCCATGTGCAGCGCGCTGGTGGCGATGAAGGTGTGGATGCGCCAGGATTTCGCACCCTTGAGGGCATCGATGCCGCGCTGGATGTCCTTGTCGTTGGCGCGGCACAGGCCGGCGACGGTGGAGTCCTTCACCACGTTGGCGATGGCGCGCACCGCCTCGAAGTCGCCGTTGGAGCTGGCCGGAAAACCGGCCTCGATCACGTCCACCTTCATGCGCTCCAGCTGGCGCGCGATGCGCAGCTTCTCGTCGCGGGTCATGGAGGCGCCGGGCGACTGCTCGCCGTCGCGCATGGTGGTGTCGAAGATGATCAATTTATCCGTTGCCATTGCCGCTCCTGGGGTGTGGATGCGAAAGGCCCTGTCCGCCTGGGTCGGGCGGTCAAGGGGTACTGCCGGATTGGAGGGTTATTCTGTGCGCGCGGGGCGCAGCAGCAGGCCAGCCAGGAGCGCGAGGCTCAGGCCGGTGAGGGTCGCGATGATGAAGGCGACGGCGGATGTCATATCGACCCTAATATAGCCCAAATGCGCAAGCCGCTCAAGCGCCTCCAACCCGCCCTCCCCGCCGCCTGGTACCGCGACCAGGGCCACTACGAGCGCGAGTTGCAAAGGATCTGGTACCGCAACTGGATCGCCGCCGGCCGCGAAGAGCAGATCCCGCAGCCCGGCGACTGGCGCGTGGTCCGCATCGGCACCCAGCCCATCATCCTGACGCGCGACCGGTCAGGCGCCATCCGGGCATTCCACAACGTCTGCCGCCACCGCGGCTCCCTCCTGTGCACCGAAGAGCAGGGTCGCTTCGCGCGCCACCGCATCGTCTGCCCCTACCACGGCTGGGCCTACGACCTGGAGGGCGCGCTCATCGCCACGCCCCGGCGCATGGAGACGCCGGACTTCGACAGGTCGGACTTCCCGCTCCACCGCGTCGCCACGCAATGCTGGGGCGGGTTCGTGTTCGTGCGGCTCGAAGGCCAGCGCAAATTCGACCTTGGCGCATTGCCGGCACGGTTCCGCAACCACCGCTTGGAGACCCTGCGCACCGGCAAGCGCATCGTCGCCGAGGTGAAGGCGAACTGGAAGCTCCTGGCCGAGAATTTCTCCGAGTGCTTGCACTGCCCGCCGGTGCACCCGGAGCTGTGCCGGGTGGTCACCGCCTACCGCGAGGCCGGCGCCTGGGGCCTGCGCGGCAAGGAAACGATCCCGGAGTACAAGGCGGGCGCGCAGACGCTGACCCTGGACGGCAGCGCGCGCATCCCGCCCTTCGCCGGGCTGGACGAGATAGACCGCAATACGCTGTACGTGCCCTGGATGCTGCCGCCAAACCTGTTCCTCAACGTGCAGCCGGACTACGTCAACGCGCACCTCATGTTACCCACCGGCCCGGACAGCGTGCGCATCGTTTACGACTGGCTGTTCGAGCCGGAGCACATGCCCAAGGGCGAGGACCTGGAGCACTACACCGCGCTTTGGGAAACCACCAACGCGCAGGACGCGCGCAACTGCGAATGGCAGCAACAGGGCCTGCAGTCCGGCGCCTTCAGGCGCGGCGTCTACGTGCCGCAGGAATTCGACTGCCACCGCTTCGCGCAATGGGTGCGCAGCTCGCTGCGAAAATCCTTGCCGAGATAGCGAATTGCTGCATCGCAACAAAGCGAGTTTTCTTGACGCTTTCGGGCCCGTGCGATACGGTCGCCTCACTCGTCGCAGCTTGCCGCGTAATTCGCTGTTTCGAATCATTCACCGAGGATGGAGGGGACCCATGGCATGTGTTTATGAGCAACGTCGTCCGCTGAAAACCGCAGTCGTCGCGCTCGCCGCGGCCGTCGCCGCGATCGGCGCCCTGTCGGCGAACCTGGTGCAGGCCCAGATCAAGCCCGTTGTGCTGCGCTTCGCCGCCGACTTCCCGCCGGCACCGCACCCGGCCGGCCTGTCGATGAACCACTTCAGGGATCGCCTGGCCCAGGCGATTCCGGGCAGCGAGGCGCGGCTGTACTTCGCAGGCGCCCTCTACACCATCCCGGAGGCCTTCGAGGCCATGCGCCAGGGCAACCTGGAGATGACCTGGTTGCAGATGGGCAAGGCCGCCCCGGTCGATCCGTGGATGATGACCATGGTCGGCCCCGGAATCCTCACCACGGTCGGTGCGGTGGACCACCTGGAGTCGACCAAGACCTACCAGATGCTGGTCGACCGGCTGCAGAAGCAGCAGTTGATCCGGGTGTTCGGCACCGGGCACATGAGCTTTGGCATGGGCGTGGGCGGCAAGAAGCGCTACCTCAGCCCCGCCGATTTCTCCGGCCGCAAGATCCGCAGCATGGGCCCGGTGGAAAACGCCTCGCTCGAAGTGTGGAAGGCAAGCCCGGTGGTGATGGCCTTCGGCGAGGTGCCCACGGCGCTGGAGTCCGGTGTCATCGACGGCTTGCAGACCAGCATCGGCGGCTGGCTGGCGGTGCGCCAGCAGGCGCCCTTCTACACCACCGGCGGCGCCGGCGCGTTCACCAGCGACTACTACATCGTGAGCGCGAGCCGGCGCTGGTGGGACCGCCTGCCCAAGCCGACCCAGGAGGCGCTGGAGAAGGTCGTCCAGGAGACCATCCATTTGCAGAAGGAGTTGAACTGGTGCGTCGACAAGATGACCTACGAGAAGTACGGCACCAAGGACCCGTCCAAGCCCGGGGTGTACTGGATGAACCCGCAGGAGGTGTCCGCAATCACCAGCTCCATGGGCGATGCGCCGTCGCGCTACATCAAGAGCAAGACCCCGGCCGCCGTGGCGCCGTGGGTCGATACCTTCATCAAGGAAGGGCGCGAGCTGTCGCAGAAACACCCGGTCGGCTCGTCCTGGATCGAAAAGGTGGACTGCTCCAAGCACGCCTCCAAGATCGTCATCCGCTGACCGCCGGCTAAATGCACAAGGCCTACGGGTACTGGCGCGCGTTCCAGGACAAGGTCCTGGCGCGCGTCGCCGGCCTGCTGCTGCTCGGCTGCACGCTGCTCGCCCTGCTCGAGGTCGGCCGGCGCTACACCATCGGCCGTTCCTTCGAGTGGCAGCAGGATGCGGTGACCTTCATCATGCTAAGCGGGGTGTACTTGTACTTCAGCGTCGCGCAGCGCAACAATGCGCACCTCGCGGTCACCGTGGTGCCGGAGCTCTGCGCGGTGGCCGGACCGCGCGCGCAGCGGGCCGGGCAAGTGCTGAAGGCCGTCGCGCTCGCCTTCTCGATGGTGTTCCTCGCGCTGGTGTTCTGGTGGGGCATTGCCGAGGTCGAGGACGCGATCAAGTACGAGAGCCGCACCGAGAGCCTCGGCTTCCCGATGTGGCCGTTCCTGCTGGCGCTGCTGCTCGGATTCGGCTTCATGGCGGTGACGCAGCTGTTCCAGCTCTGGTTCGCGATCCAGCGGCTGCGCGGCCGCCCGGTGCCGGAATACCCGGAACACGCCGCGGGCGGGCACTGAGGGCCTTGCGCGGCGCAGAACAACAACAGCCATCCCGTCCATGAATCTCGTCGGCATCGTCCTGCTCGTCCTGCTCGTGCTGTCGGTACCCATCGGCGTCGCGCTCAGCGCGGCGGCGGCCTCCTACATCATGTTCGACCCGATCCTCGAGCCGAACGTGATCTTCCGCGCCTTCTTCAGCTTCCTCGGCCGCTACTCGCTGATGGCAATACCCCTGTTCATCTTCGCCGGCTTCCTGATGGAGCGCACCGGCCTGGTGTCGCAGTTGTTCCGCTTCGCCGACTCGCTGGTGGGTCATCTGCCGGGCGGCTTCGGCGTCGCCACGGTGCTCGCCTGCGTGCTGTTCGGCGCCATCTCGGGCTCGAGCGTCGCCATGGCCGCGGCGATGGCGGTGATCGCGATCCCGGAAATGAGGAAACGGGGCTATCCGGACTGGCTCTCGGGCGGCCTGGTGGCCACCGCGGGCGGCATCGCGATGCTGATTCCGCCCAGCATCATCCTGCTGGTCTTCGGCATCATCACCGAGACCTCGATCGTGGAGCTGTTCTTCGCGGGCATCATTCCCGGCCTGCTGCTGGCGGTGGGCAACGCCGCCAGCGTGATGGTCATCGCGCTCTGGCTCAAGCTTCCGCGCAGCGGCCGGTTCGATGGCAAGCGCGTCCTGCTGGAGTTCAGGGGCGCGGCCCCCGCCCTCGGCATGCCGGTCCTGATCCTGGGCGGCCTGTACGGGGGCCTGTTCACCCCCACCGAGGCCGCCGCTGCCGCCTGCGGCTACGCCCTGCTCTACGGCATCCTGACCGGCGGCATGAAGTTCATCCGCGAGATCCTGCCCACCGCCGAGCGCGCGCTCAGCCTGACTGCGGTGGTGATGTTCCTGATCGGCAGCGTGGGCGTGTTCCAGTTCCTCGCCGCCAACATGTACTGGCCGCAGAAAATCGCCGAGACCGTGACCAGCTGGGGCCTGACGCCGATCGGCTTCATCTTCGCCTACATGTTCGCGCTCATCATCCTGGGCATGTTCGTCGACGGCGTGGCGATGGTGATCCTGACCGTGCCGGTGATCTTCCCCGTCGCCATGGCGCTCAAGATCGACCCGGTGCACCTGGCGATCATGATCACGCTCAATGTCGAGATGGGCGTGGTGACCCCGCCGGTGGGCCTGAACCTGTTCGCGGTCAGCGGCTCATCGAAGATCCCCCTGCCGCAGGTGCTCAAGGGGTCCATTCCGTTTTTCCTGGGCGACCTGACGGTGATGCTGCTGGTGATCTTCTTCCCGGAGCTCGCCACCTGGCTGCCGGGCCAGCTGGTCACCGACCACTTCAAGGGCCGCTAGGGCCATTTTTAAAGCGCCGCCCTCGCACCCTATGCTGCCTCGTGCCCGCGCTTGGGCACGAGCACGGTGCGCTCGAAACTCATGAACTCGGTGCCGTCGGCCTTCTTGCCCACGGTGCGCACGGTCACCAGGCCCTGCGTCGGGCGCGACTTCGAGTCGCGCTTGGCGAGCACTTCCGACTCGGCGTAGAGGGTGTCGCCGGCGAACACCGGCGCGGTGAGCTTCACCTTGTCCCAGCCCAGGTTGCCGATCGCACGATAGCTGACGTCGTCCACGCTCATGCCGACCACGATGGACAGCGTCAGGCAGCTGTTCACCAGCGGCTTGCCGAACTCCGTCTTCGCCGCGTAGGCATGGTCGAAGTGCAGCGGGTGGTTGTTCATGGTGAGCAGCGTGAACCAGGTGTTGTCGGCCTCGCTCACGGTGCGTCCCGGGCGGTGCTCGTAGATCTCGCCCACCACGAAGTCCTCGTAGCAGCGGCCGCGGCTTGCGCGTATCCGTGGCATGCGGAAGCTCAGCTCCTGCCGAGAATGGCGGCCCCGTGCTCGCCCATCGCGGGCTCGCGCAGGTCCACCGCCGCCGGCTCGCGCAGGAAGCGCAGCGGCGTGTTGATGTGGCGCCGGCCCAGGGCGTCGGCAAGCACCATGCCGCGTGCGAGCAGCTGCGGGTCGCGCAGGGCCTCCGGGAAGGTCTTGAGTTCCCCGAAGCAGACATCCAGCGTCGACAGGTAGGCTACCCATTCGGTAAGGGGTCGCTTCCTGAACTCTTCGCGCAGGAACTGCTCCACCGGCTGCTGGTGCGGGCCCGGCTTCTGGCACAGCGGGGCCAGTTCCGGCCGCCCCAGCGCACCCAGCAGGTTGCGCACGAACTTCATTTCCTGCCCGGCGAGCGCGAGGTGGCGCCCGTCGGCGGTGTCGTAGATCTGGTAGAAGGCCGCCCCGCCGGTGGTGCGTTCGTGCCTCGCCACCTGCTGGCGGTCCTCGGCGAGCGCCGGCCCCAGCAGGTTGGCCGAGGCCGAGACCATGCAGTCGTGCATGGAGATGTCGAGGTAGTCGCCCTGCCCGGTCCGCTGCCGGCGCAGCAGCGCCATCAGGATGCCCGCCAGGCCCTGCAGCGAGGCCACCATGTCGGCCGCAGGCACCGCGGGGATGGCGGGCTGGCCATCGCGGCCCTGGCTCACGCTGAGCACGCCGCTCACGCCTTCCACGCCCATGTCGTGCGACGGCCGGTCGCGGCAGGGGCCATCCTGGCCGAAAGCGCTGATCGAGCAGTAGACGATGCGCGGGTTGCGCGCCGAGACGGTGGCGTAGCCGATGCCGAGCCGGTCCATGACGCCGGGACGGAAGGTCTCCACGAACACGTCGGCGCCGTCGCACAGGCGCAGCAAGGCTTGCTTGTCGGCCGGGTCCTTGAGGTTCAGCACCACGCTCTTCTTGCCGCGGTTCAGGTTCCTGAAGTAGACCGTGCTGGGCCCGTCGGAGGGGCCCAGGTGGCGCACCGGGTCGCCCTCCCCCGGCGCCTCCACCTTGATCACCTCGGCGCCATGATCCGCCAGCGCCTTGGTAAGGTACGGCCCCGGCAGGAACACCGACAGGTCGACGACGCGGATGCCCTTGAGCTTCATGGCTTGCCGAGCAGCGCCTCGTTGTCGGCGCCGGCCGCGGACCCGGCGCGCTGTTCGAGGCGCCGGCCGTCGATGCGGATCGGGTTCGCGAGCACCCTGAGCGAGCCCCGCGCCGGATGCGGCACCGTGCTGATCATGCCCGTGTGCTTCGGGAAGGGGCTCTCCAGCGCCTGCGCGATGTCGTTCACCGGACCGATGGGCAGCGCGCCCGAAAGCTTGGCCAGCCAGTGCGCTGTCGGCTGGCGCCGGAACTCGGCGTCCATGGCCTCGGTGAGCGCGGCGCGGTTCTCCAGCCGCGCGGCCATCGTGGCAAAACGCTCGTCCCGGGCCAGTTCCGGCCGGCCCAGGCCGGCCGCCAGCGCCTCCCAGAAGCCCTGCGTCATGCAGGCCACGAACACCCAGCCGTCTGCGGTCGGGAAGGTCTGCACCGGGGTGAGCGACAGGTGCGCGCCGCGCGGCTGGCGCGCGGACTCGTAGCCTTCGTTGAGGTACCAGGTCGCCGAGTAGCCCAGCTGGTGCAGCGCCACGTCGTAGAGGCTCACGTCCACGTCGCAACCCCTGCCGGACTTCTGCGCCCGCAGCAGGCAGGCGAGCAGGCCGATGGCGCCGGTGGCGCCGGACATGTAGTCGATGATCGCGACGCCGGCGCGCGCCGGCGCCCCTTGCGGCTCGCCGGTGAGGCTCATGATGCCGGCCTCGGCCTGCATCAGGTAGTCGAAGCCCGGCCGCGCGGTACGCTCGTTGTCGCGGCCGTATGCCGAGATGTGCAGGCAGACGATCTTCGGGTTAAGGCGCGACAGCGTGGCGTAGTCCAGGCCCAGCTTTGCGGGCTGGTCGCCGCGCAAGTTGTTCATCACCGCGTCGGCCGAGCGCACCAGGCGCTCGAAGTCCGCACGCCCGCCGGTGCCCTTCAGGTCGAGCAGGACGCTCTTCTTGTTGGCGTGCCAGGTCTGGTAGTACAGGCTGTCGCCTGGCGCGGCGAAGTAGGGCCCGACGCGGCGCGAGGGCTCGCCGTCGGGTCCGGGCTCGACCTTGATCACCTCCGCGCCCAGTTCGGCGAGCATCGCCGAGCCGTAGGGACCGGCGCCGAAATGCTCCAGGGTCAGCACCCGGACCCCCTGCAGCGGTTTTGGCGTGGCGGCCGCGCCGCCGCTCATCCCACCGGATTGCGCTTCAGCCATTGCTTCGAAATGATGATGCGCTGCATCTCGTTGGTGCCCTCGCCGATGCAGGTGAGCGGCGCGTCGCGGTACAGGCGCTCGATGTCGAACTCCTTGGAGTAGCCGTAGGCGCCGTGGATGCGCATCGACTCGATGCTGTTCTCCAGCGCGGCTTCCGACGCGAAGTACTTCGCCATCCCCGCCTCCATGTCGCAGCGCTCGCCGCGGTCGAAGGACCCGGCGGCGTCCAGGGTGAGCAGGCGCGCGGCGCGGGCGCGCGTGGCCATCTCGCCCAGCTTCAACTGGATCGCCTGGTGCTCGGCGATGGGCTTGCCGAAGGTCTTGCGGACCTGCGCGTAGTCCGAGGCGAGCTTCAGCGCCCCTTCGGCGATGCCCACGCCGCGCGCGGCGACATTGATGCGGCCCAGTTCAAGGCCGCCGGTGACCTGGCGGAAGCCCTGCCCTTCCTCGCCGCCGATCAGGTGGTCGGCGGGCAGGCGGTAGTCGTTGAACACGATCTCGCCCGAGTCGATGCACTTGTAGCCCAGCTTCTCGAGCTTGCGGCCGACCGTGAAACCGGGGCCCCTGGGCGCGATGAACAGGCTCATGCCCTTGTGGCGCGGCTGCGCGTTGGGGTCGGTCTTCACCAGCAGCGCAACGCAGGAGCCCTCGATGCTGTTGGAGATCCAGGTCTTGGTGCCGTTGATGAGGTAGCCGTCGCCCTCGCGGCGCGCGGTCATGCGGATGCCCTGCAGGTCGGTGCCGGCATCGGGCTCGGTGAGCGCAAGGCCGCCGCGCACCTCGCCGCTGGCCAGGCGCGGCAGCCATGCGCGCCGCTGCGCCTCGGTGCCGAACTTCTCCACCGCCAGCGCCAGCATCAGGTGCGAATTGAAGATCCCGGTGAGCGCCATCCACACCGAGGAGATGTGCATCACGATACGGGCGTAGAGCGTCGCCGGCAGCCCGAGACCGCCGTACTCGGGCGACACCGTGGCGCCGAACAACCCCATTTGCTTCATCTGCTCGACCAGCTCGTGCGGGTAGCGGTCGGCGTGGTCGTACGCCTTCACGCGCGGCCGCACCTCGCGCTCCACCCAGCGCTCGATGGCCTCGAGGAACTGCACTTCCTGGCCCGGGTCGAAGCGGGCCCGGCCGGGTTGCTGCGGCTGCGAGGCGATGGTCAGCCGGCCTTGATCACGCCGCAGGCGATGCGGGCGCCGGAGTTCCCGGTGGGTTGGGTCTTGAAGTCATCCGGATCGGCGTGGACGATCAACGTGCGGCCGATGATGTTCCCTGGACCGGAACCGACGGTGATGCCATCCATATCCACCTCGACCCTGGCGCGCCCGTCCTTGTTGGCCTTCAGCGACGGCAGGTCGCCGGCGTGGCGGTTGGCGTCGGTGTGGCGGCCGTGCGGCTTGCCGTGCGGGTTGAAGTGGCCGCCGGCCGCCATGCCGTCTTGGCCGCAGGCAGCGCCTTCGTGGATGTGCATGCCATGCTCCTGCCCCGGCTTCAGGCCCTGGACGAAGATCACCACCTTGACCTTGTCGCCCATCTGCTCGAAGGTGGCTTCGCCGAAGGTCTTGTTGCCCTTGGTGGGGGTGATGCCCGCGTTGGCGCGCAGCGGCTCGGGCGGGGTGGTTTCGCAGGCGGTGAGAACGAGGGCGGCGGCGGCCGCGGCGATCGGGATCAGTTTCATGGGTGGCTCCTCCTGAGGTCGAATCTACCGGTTTAGGCGGCCACAGGGAAGCCGCAATTCCACCCCGTCCCGCAATGCGGAACCGGGCGCGCCGGGAACTTGCTATTCCTCCGGCAGCACGCTCCGGGGTCGCCGCCCCATCGCCCACATCACGTACCCGGACAGGGAATAGGCGAGAAACAGGGCGAACAGCACCAGCGAGGGTCTTGAGGCAACCACCGAGAGCCCCAGCACCGCCAGCAGGATCACCCACAACGGCACGCGCTGCTTCCAGTTCAATTCCTTGAAGCTGTAGAAGGGGATGTTCGACACCATGGTGATGCCGAGGAACACCGCCGTGGCCCAGGTGACCGCGGCGATGAGGTACCACTGGTCGGGCGTGAGGCCAAAGTCGACCAGGACCCAGATCAGGCCGACCATGACGGCGGCACCGGCGGGACAGGGCAGGCCCTGGAAGAAGCGCTTGTCGAGGATGCCGATGTTGGTGTTGAAGCGCGCGAGGCGGATGCCGGTGGCGGCGCAGAAGATGAAGGCGCCGATCCAGCCCGCGGTGCCGAGGTCCTTGAGCACCCAGGTGTAGGCCACCAGCGCCGGCGCGGCGCCGAAGGCCACCATGTCGGCGATGCTGTCGTACTGGGCACCGAACTCGCTCTGGGTGTTGGTCCAGCGCGCGACGCGGCCGTCCATGCCATCGAGCAGCAGCGCGACGTAGATGGCGATGGCCGCGGTCTCGAAGCCCCCGTTCATCGCCTGCACGATGGCGAAGAAGCCGCTGAACAGCACCCCGGTGGTGAACAGGTTGGGCAGCAGGTAGATGCCCCTGCGGCGCAGTTCCCCCAGTGGGCGCGCCGCCGGGACCGCCTTCGCCTGCGTGCCGTCCTCACCGCCGCCGGATTGCTCCATGTCCTCCATGCTACTTCAGCCGGGCGAGGATGGTCTCGGCGGCGCTGACCTTGTCGCCCAGCGCGGCCACCGGTTCGGCCTCCGGCGGCAGGTAGAGGTCCACCCGCGAGCCGAAGCGAATGAAGCCATAGCGCTGGCCGCGCGCAAGTTCCGCGCCCTGGTCCACGTAGCACAGTATCCGGCGGGCGACCAGGCCCGCGACCTGCACGCAGGTGACGTCAGCGCCCTGCCCGGTGCGCAGCCACAGCGCGTTGCGCTCGTTCTCGACGGAGGCCTTGTCCAGCGCCGCATTGAGGAAGGAGCCGGCGTGGTACCAGCGCTGCTTCACCACGCCGTCCACCGGCGAGCGGTTGGAGTGCACGTTGAACACGTTCATGAACACCGAGATCTTGAGCGCGTCGCGCTCCAGGTACGGATCGCGCGCCTTGCCCACCACCACGATGCGGCCGTCGGCGGGCGAGAGCACCGCTTGCCGGTCCCCTGGAACCTCCCGCGCCGGGTCGCGGAAGAACTGCAGCACGAACAGCGCCCCCAGCCACAGCGGCGCCGACCACCACCACCCGGCGAGCCAGCCGATCACCAGCCCCGCCGCCACCGCGGCCGCCAGGAAGGGCCAGCCCTCGCGCGCGATGATCGGGTGCGGGTACGGCACTAGTTCTTGCTTTGGTCGACCAGCCGGTTCTTCCGGATCCAGGGCATCATCTCGCGCAGCCGCCCGCCCACCTTCTCGATCGGGTGCTCCGCAGTCTGGCGGCGGCGCGACAGCAGCGTCGGCGCCCCGGCCCGGTTCTCGAGCACGAATTCCTTGGCGTAATCGCCGGACTGGATGCGGCCGAGGACTTCCCGCATGCGCTGGCGCACGCCCTCGTCGATGATCCTGGGCCCGCTCACGTACTCGCCGTACTCGGCGTTGTTCGAGATCGAGTAGTTCATGGTGCCGATGCCGCCCTCGTACATCAGGTCGACGATCAGCTTCAACTCGTGCAGGCACTCGAAGTAGGCCATCTCGGGCGCGTAGCCGGCCTCGACCAGGGTGTCGAAGCCCGCCTTCACCAGCTCGACGCAGCCGCCGCAGAGCACGGTCTGCTCGCCGAAGAGGTCGGTCTCGGTCTCCTCCTTGAAGCTGGTCTCGATGATGCCGGCCTTGCCGCCGCCGATCGCGGAGGCGTAGCTGATGGCCATGTCGCGCGCCTTCTTGGACGGGTTCTGGTACACCGCCACCAGGCAGGGGGTGCCGCCGCCGGCGAGGTAGGTCGAGCGCACGGTGTGGCCCGGCGCCTTGGGCGCCACCATCCAGACGTCGATGTCCTTGCGCGGCGCCACCTGTCCGTAGTGCACGTTGAAGCCGTGGGCGAAGGCGAGCGCGCCGCCCTTCTTCAGGTACGGCGCCACCGACTCGTTGTAGACCGCGGCGATGTGCTCATCGGGCAGCAGCATCATGACGATGTCGGCGCTCTTGACCGCATCGATCACCTCGGCCACCTTGAGGCCGGCCTTGTTCGCCTTGTCCCAGCTGGCGCCGCCCTTCCTCAGGCCGACGGCGACCTTGATGCCGGACTCGTGCAGGTTGAGCGCGTGGGCGTGGCCCTGCGAGCCGTAGCCCAGAATGGCGACCTTCTTGCCCTTGATGAGGGAGAGGTCGGCGTCCTTGTCGTAATAGACTTTCATGTCGATCCTCACACTTTGAGAATGCGGTTGCCGCGGCCGATGCCGCTGGCGCCGGTGCGGACGGTTTCCAGGATCGCGCTCTGGTCCAGTGCCTGGATGAAGGCGTCGAGCTTGGCGCCGCTGCCGGTGAGTTCGATGGTGTAGGTGTTGTCGGAAACGTCGACGACGCGGCCGCGGAAGATGTCGGCCATGCGCTTCATGTCCTCGCGCTCCTTGCCGCCGGCGCGGACCTTGATCAGCATCAGCTCGCGCTCGATGTGCTCGGCCTCGGACAGGTCCACCACCTTCACCACCTCCACCAGCTTGTTCAGCTGCTTGGTGATCTGCTCGATGACGTCGTCCGAACCGGAGGTGACCACGGTCATGCGCGACATCGAGGCGTCCTCGGTCGGGGCCACGGTAAGCGACTCGATGTTGTAGCCGCGCGCCGAGAACAGGCCGGAGATGCGCGACAGCGCCCCGGCCTCGTTCTCGACCAGGATGGAGACCACGTGCCGCATCAAAGCTCCTCGGACAGGATCATTTCCGTGATCCCCTTGCCGCCGGGGATCATCGGATAGACGTTCTCGGTCTGGTCGGTGAGGAAGTCGAGGAACACCAGGTCCTGCTTGCGCTTGAAGGCCTGCCTCAGCGCCGGCTCGACGTCCTGCGGCTTGTCGATCAGCAAGCCGGAGTGGCCATAGCCTTCGGCGAGCTTCACGAAGTCGGGCAGCGCGTCCATGTAGGACTCCGAGTAGCGGTTGCCGTGGAAGAACTGCTGCCACTGGCGCACCATGCCCATGTACTTGTTGTTGAGGTTGATGATCTTCACCGGCAGCCGGTACTGCTTGCAGGTGGACAGTTCCTGCAGGCACATCTGGATCGAGGACTCGCCGGTGACGCAGGCGACCGTCGCCCCGGGATTGGCCAGCTGCGCGCCCATCGCCGCCGGCAGGCCGAAGCCCATGGTGCCCAGCCCCCCGGAATTGATCCAGCGCCGCGGCTGGTCGAATTTGTAGAACTGCGCCGCCCACATCTGGTGCTGGCCCACGTCCGAGGTGATGATCGCGTCGCCCCCGGTGACCTCGTAGAGCTTCTCGATCACGAACTGCGGCTTGATGATCTTCGCAGCGCGGTCGTACTTCAGGCAGTCCTTGCCGCGCCATTGGTCGATCTGCTTCCACCACGCCCGCAGCGGGTCCGGCCGCGCGGCCTGGTCCGCCTTGGGCGCCTCCAGCTGCCTGAGGATTTCCTTCAGCACGTCGGGGATGTTGCCGACGATGGGGACGTCCACCTTGACGCGCTTGGAGATCGAGGACGGGTCGATGTCGAGGTGGATGATCTTGCGCAGGTTCTGCGCGAAGTGCTTCGGGTTGCCGATGACGCGGTCATCGAAGCGCGCGCCGATGGCGATGAGCACGTCGCAGTGCTGCATGGCCATGTTGGCCTCGTAGGTGCCATGCATCCCCAGCATGCCCAGGAACTGCGCATCGGTGCCCGGATACCCGCCCAGGCCCATCAGCGTGTTGGTGCAGGGGAAACCCGTCGCCTTCACCAGTTCCCGCAGCTGCGCCGAGGCGTTGGACAGGATCACCCCGCCGCCGCTGTAGACCATCGGCCGCTTGGCTTCCTGCAGCAGGGCGACTGCTTTCCTGATCTGCCCGGCGTGGCCCTTGGTGACCGGGTTGTAGGAGCGCATCGCGACCGAGTCCGGGTAGTGGAACTCGTGGCGCTGCGCCGTGATGTCCTTCGGAATGTCCACCAGCACCGGGCCGGGGCGGCCGGTGGTGGCGATGTGGAACGCCTTCTTCATGGTCACCGCGAGGTCGCGGATGTCCTTGACCAGGAAGTTGTGCTTCACGCAGGGGCGCGTGATGCCGACCGCATCGCACTCCTGGAACGCGTCCTCGCCGATGGCGTGGGTCGGCACCTGGCCGCTGATGATCACCATCGGGATCGAATCCATGTACGCCGTGGCGATGCCGGTGACCGCGTTGGTCAGGCCGGGGCCCGAAGTAACCAGGCAGACGCCGACTTTCTCCGAGGACCGCGAATAGGCGTCGGCGGCATGCGCCGCGCCCTGCTCGTGGCGCACCAGGACATGGCGCACCTTGTCCTGCTTGAACAGCTCGTCGTAGATCCAGAGGACGGCGCCGCCGGGATAGCCGAAGACGTACTCGACGCCCTCGGCCTGCAGGCAGCGCACGACGATCTCGGCGCCGGAGAGTTCCTCGGTCCTGATGCGATCCATGAAGCTTCCCGCTTGGGCCATGGAAAAACGTTGAATATTAACGGCTTGCTGCGATGCGGTCAAGCAAGGGGCGGCCTCGGGGAAGGCCGATTTGGTACCATCGCCGCACAAGCCGAATCGATCGGCGCGGGGAGACAAACTGGCATCGCGCAGCGAGCTCGCGTCGTTTCTCGAGGGCGCCGAGCGGCGCGCCTTCAAGCAGGCCGTTTTCGCGGTGCGCGACGAGGAGGCCGCGCTGGACATCGTGCAGGAGGCGATGCTGCGCCTGACCGAGCGCTACGGCGACCGGTCCGGCGCGGAACTGCCGCTGCTGTTCCAGCGCATCCTGCAGAACGCGATCCGGGACTGGTACCGGCGGCAGAAGGTGCGCTCGCTTTGGATGACCCTACTGTCGTCGCTCTCGCCTTCCCGCGAGGACGATGACCGGGACCCGCTGGAGACCCTCCAGGCCGCCGATGACGGGGTTTCCGCCGAACAGCCGGCGGAGCGCCTGGAACGAAAGCAAGTCGTTGAAATAATTAATGAAGAGGTATCCAAACTGCCGCCCCGTCAACGCCAGGCCTTCCTGATGCGTTACTGGGAGGAACTAGACGTTGCGCAGACCGCCAAAGCAATGGGATGCTCCGAGGGCAGCGTTAAAACGCATTGCTCCCGGGCGGCGCATGCTTTGGCGGCCGCGCTGAAGGCGCGGGGCATCATGCTGCAAAGGCAAAACCATGAATGAAATGAAGTTTGGCATGAAGATCCGGCAGGCCCTCAACGAGGCAACCCAACTGGATGCGGGCATTTCCCGGCACGTCGCCCAACGGCTGCGCGCCGGCCGCGAGCGGGCGTTGCTGGCGCGCAAGCCCGAATCGGTCCCCTGGCTCGCGCTCGCCGGCAACACGCTCGGCACGGTCGGCGGACTGGGCGGCATGCCACTGCGGGTATTGCTGCCCCTGGCGTTGGTGATCGCGGGCCTGTTCGGCATCTACGGTCTGCAGCAGGAGCAGCGCGCCGGCGAGGCCGAGGAGATCGACGCCAGGCTGCTCACCGACGACCTGCCGCTCGAGGCCTACCTCGACAAGGGGTTCGAAGCGTGGCTGAAAAAGCGCTCCGCAAACTAGCCTTCGTGCTGGCCGCGGCGCTGCTCGCCTTCGGCGTCCAGGCCGCGCCCGCCTCCAAGGGCCCGGCCTGGGCCTCGCTCACCGCGGACCAGCAGCAGGTGCTCGCGCCGCTCGCCGCCTACTGGAACGAGCTGATGCCCGAGCAAAAGCGCAAGTGGGTCGGCATTGCCAAGCGCTACCCGAAAATGAATCCCGACCAACAGCAGCGCGTGCAGCGGCGCATGGCGGCCTGGGCCAAGCTCACCTCGGAGCAGCGCTGGCAGGCGCGCCAGCAGTACCGGAACCTGGGCAAGATCGCCCCCGACCGGCGCGAGGAGTTGCGCCGCTACTGGGCCGAGTACCAGTCGCTTGCGCCGCACGAAAAGCGCCTGTTCGACGTTCCACCGGTAGAGTCCCGCGCCGCGGAGCGCAAGCGCCGCGCCACGCCGCGCAATCCGGGCTCCGCCGGACCTGCGCCGAACCCGTACCACGGCCACCCCTAGCCGCGTGCAGAGAGTACCGACGCCGGCGGCTATGAGGCCGGTCCCGGGCCTGGGCCGACGCCTCGCCAGCATGCTCTACGAGGGCCTGCTGCTGTTTGCGGTGGCGTTCTTCGCCACTTGGACGTTCCAGTTCGCCGCCGGCACCGTCCAGCTGGAGGGCTGGCGGCGCAGCCTGCTGCAGGCGTTTCTGCTGGCGGTGTTCGCCGCCTATTTCCTCTGGTGCTGGCTGCGCGGCGGCCAGACCCTCGCCATGAAGGCCTGGCGCATCCGGCTGGTCGCCCCCGGCAGGTCGCGCCTGCCGCCGCGGCTCGCCTTGCTGCGCTTTGTCTACGCGGCGCTCCTGGTGGGCGTGTTCCTGACCGCGATCGCGGCCGCGTTCCAGCACCGCGATCCCTGGCTCGCCTTCGCCACCTTCGCGGTCTCGGGCATCGGCCTGGGCTGGGCGCTGGTGGACCGCGACCGGCAGTTCCTGCACGATCGGCTGGCCGGCACACGGCTGGAACTGGTCGAGCCCCCCCGGCGGCGGCGCCCCGCCTGGGGAACGTCTGAACAAGTGGTCACGATGAAGGCCCCCGATGCGACAGGGTCGTGACCGATGTCTTGGGGTCCCCTCCCGGGTCGAGCATTCCATCGGCCTCACCAGGGGCGTGTTCGGCCCCAACAAGCTGCGCTAGGGCGGCATCGAGAAGAACGCCAGCCAGGGCGCGCACTCTGGTCTGTTTGTTGATGCTAGCCGTCTCCCGTCCTTGTTCGACGGGCGCTTGAGCGCCTCTCACCGGAGCGCGAACCGGGAGACTTGTTCAGAGATTGCCTAGCCCCTGAAGCGCACCCACATCGGCCGCAGTCGCTCGACCCAGAGCATCATCAGCAGCGCGGTGGCGAAGAACAGCAGGCTGGGCAACGCCGCCGCCGCCACCGCTGGCCACCGCTGCAGCAGCCCTATGTGCGAAAAGAGGCTGTTCAGCATGTGGAACACGATCCCCAGCAGGATGCCGAAGAACACCTTGACGCCGACCATCCCCGAGCGCGACTGCAGGTAGGCGAAGGGCAGCGCAAGCGCCATCATCACCAGCGTCGCCAGCGGATAGAACAGCTTCTTCCACAGCGCGATCTGGTAGCGCTCGGTCTTCTGCTGGTTGCCCGCGAGGTGCTGGGTGTAGCGGTACAGCTTCCAGGCGGACATCCGGTCCGGCCTCACGATCAGGACGCTGAGCAGGTCCGGACCGACCGCGGAGCGCCACTCGGCCTCGTCGAAGCGCGCGGTGACCGGGCCCGCGCCCTCGGCGCCGCCGCGGCCCTCGAAGCGCGTCTGCGCGACCTGGAACAGGCGCCAACGCCCGGAGCCGGCATACTCGGCCCGCTTCGCCTCGCTGACCACGCGCAGGCGATAGCTCGAATCGAATTCGTAGATGCGCACGCCCTGCAGGGCGTCGACCTCGGGCGCCTGCGCGACGTTGATGAACGTGCGCTCGTCCTTGAACCACAGCCCGGAGCGCAGGTCCTGGCCGATCAGGGAGCTCATGGCCCGCATCCGGGTCTGCTGCGCCAGCTGCTCGGTGTGCGGCGCGATCCATTCGCCGACGGCAAAGGTGATGGCGACAAAGGCGATGCCGACCTTAGCCAGCGCCAGGCCGGCGCGCCCGGGTGACAGGCCGGCGGCGCGCATCACCGTGTACTCGGAATTGCTCGACAGGTTCGCCAGCACGTAGAGGGTGCCGATCAGCACCGCGACCGGGAACAGTTCGTAGGCGTGCGCCGGCAGCCACAGCGCGACCACCGTAAAGATCTGCTGCAGGTGGTAGGCGCCATTGCCCAGGTCCTTGAGTTCGCCGATCAGATCGAAGAATGCGAACAGGGCGAGGAAGCCCGTCAGCACGAAGCCGACCGCGGCGTAGATCTGCCACGCGAGGTAACGCTCCAGGGTGCGGATGCGCGTCATGCCGCTTGCGCCGCCACGGCTCAGCGGCGCCAGGGCAGGCGCAACAGCCGCTGGCGGTGGGCGAACAGCGCCACCAGCACCAGCAGCATCGCCGCGTGCACCAGCCACAGCCCGGTGCCGAAGGCAAGCTTGCCCTGCGCCACGCGCGCCTGGCTGATCGAGATCAGGTTCGAGTACAGCATGTACGCGAACAGCGCGAACAGCAGGTTGACCGAGCGCCCGGCACGCGGGTTGACGAAGCTGAGCGGGATCGCCAGCAGCGACAGCACCAGCGCCGACACCGGGACACCCACCCGCCAGACCAGCTCGCCCAGGTTCTGCGGTCCCGGACGCTCCAGCAGCGCCAGCATGGACAGGCTCTTGCTGCTCGCCTGGGGCTGGTCGCCCTCCCTGGTCTCCACCCGCGTGGCGTAGCGGTCGAACTCCATGACGCGGAAGTCAGCCTCGCCCGGGGCGCCCTCGTAGCGCCTGCCCTCCATCAGCACCAGGAAGCGGTCGCCACTCGAGGCGGTCTCGGTATAGCCGCGCGAGCTCAGCATGACGCCGGTGCGCTGGTGCTGCAGGGTGTTGATGAACACGTTCTGCACCGAACTGTTGTCGCCGGCGATCGATTCGACGAAGAACACGCGCTTGCTGCCGCGCGATTCGCCGAAAGCGCCGGGCTCGACGCGGGCGATGTCGTCGCGGGCGTCGATGCGGCTGCGGTACTGCTCGCTCTTCATCGCCGCCCACGGAGAAATGAAGAACGACAGCGCCCCGATCACCACCACCAGCGGCGCGGCGAAGGTCAGCACCGGCCGGATCCAGGCGCCCGGCGCCAGCCCGCAGCTGAACCAGATCACCATTTCGGAATCGCGGTAGGCGCGGTGCAGCGTCAGCAGCACCGCGGAGAACAGCGTGAGGGACAACAGGATCGGCAGCGCGTGCAGCGCAAAGAAGCCCAGGAACCCGACCACCGCCTCGGACGGGATCTTGCCGCCGGCGGCCTGGCCCAGCAACCGCACCAGCCGCATCGTCAGTGCGATCAGGAACAGCGCGAGGAACACCGCCACGGCGAGGTTGGCGAACTCGCGCAGCAGCGCGCGCTGGAAGATCATGCCATCATTCGCCTTGTCCGAACTCGCGGGGGGAGAGTCTTTGTGGAATTTAGCATACGCAGCCTCGCGCCGCAGAAGGCGAAGGCCGGCTGCCTGGTGCTCGGCGTCCATGTTGCCGAGCTCGGCAAGGCGGGCCGGCAGGCCGACAAGGCCGCCCAGGGCGCGCTGCGCCGGGTACTCGCCCAGGGCGACCTCGCCGCCAAGGCGGGCGCGACCCTGCTGCTGCAACGCCTGCCCGGACTTGCCGCCGAGCGCGTGCTGCTGGTCGGACTGGGGGAACGCAAGGAATTCGGCCTTGGCGCGCTGCGCGACGCGCTGCGCGGCGCCGCCCAGGCGCTGAGGGAGATCGGCGCGCGGGACGCCGCTTTCTACGTCGCCGACCTGGCGCCGCCGGGCCTGGGACTGCCGGCGGTCTTGCGCCATGCGGTACTCGGGATTCGCGATGTCTTCTACCGCTTCGACCAGCTCAAGACGCAGAAGAAGGCGCCGCCCCCCGCGCTCGCCACGCTGACCCTGGCACTCGCCTCCGGTCCGGTGACGCTGCAGGCGCAGGCCGCGCTGAAGGAGGCCGCCGCAACCGCCGATGGCGTCGATCTCGCGCGCACGCTCGGCAACCTGCCGCCCAACATCTGCAGCCCCGCTTACCTTGCCGAGGAGGCGCGGAAGCTGGCGCGCCAGTTCAGCCTCGGCCTCCAGGTCCTGGAGCGCAAGGACATGGAGAAGCTCGGCATGGGCTCGCTGCTGTCGGTGGCGCAGGGTTCGCGCCAGCCGCCCAAGCTGGTGGTGCTGCGCTACAGGGGCGGCCCAGCGAAGCAAAGGCCGCTCGTCCTCGTGGGCAAGGGCATCACCTTCGACACCGGCGGCATCTCGCTCAAGCCCGGGGCCGAGATGGACGAGATGAAGTTCGACATGTCGGGCGCGGGCAGCGTGCTGGGGGCGCTACGCGCCCTGGCCGGCATGCGCGCCCCGGTCAACGTGGTCGGCATCGTCGCGGCCTGCGAGAACATGCCAGACGGCCAGGCGACGCGGCCGGGGGACATCGTCACCACCATGTCGGGCCAGACCGTGGAGATCCTGAACACCGATGCCGAGGGTCGCCTGATCCTGTGCGACGCGCTAACCTACAGCGCGCGTTTCGAGCCGGCGGCGGTAGTGGACATCGCCACCCTTACCGGCGCCTGTGTCATCGCGCTGGGCCACGTCGCTTCGGGCCTGTTTGCCAACGACGAGCGCCTCTCGGACCAGATCCGCGCCGCCGGCGAGGAGGCCTGGGACCGCGTCTGGCCGATGCCGGTGTGGGAGGACTATCAGGAACAGCTGCGCTCGAACTTTGCCGACATGGCGAACATCGGCGGCCGGCCTGGCGGCAGCATTACCGCTGCCTGCTTCCTGGCCCGTTTCACGCCCAAGCTGCGCTGGGCGCATCTGGACATCGCCGGCACGGCCTGGAAGAGCGGGCGCGAGAAGGGCTCCACCGGCAGGCCGGTGCCGCTGCTGGTGCGGCTCGCTCTGCGTTTGGCCAGCGGACGGACGGGCAAGGCTTGACCAGCATCGATTTTTACTTCAACGCCGCCGACCGGCTGCAGGTCGCCTGCCGGCTTGCCGGCAAGGCGCTCGCGCAGGGCAAGCGCACCTTGCTGTTCGCGCCCGATACCGAGCTTGCGCAGCGCCTGGACCGCCTGCTCTGGACCTGGCCCGCGACCGGCTTCGTGCCGCACTGCGCCGCCGACGACCCGCTCGCGGCCGAGACGCCGGTGCTGATCGCCCGCGAACCGCAGACCGCGCCCAGCTGCGAGATCCTGCTCAACCTTGCCGCCGATTGCCCGCCCCTGTTCGAGCGCTACGAGCGCCTGCTGGAGGTCGTGACGGCCCAGGAGGCGGACCGCCGCGCCGGGCGCGCGCGCTACCTCTGGTACCGGGACCGGGGCTACCAGATCCGCAGCCACGACCTCGCCAGGGCCGCGACATGAGCGGGGGCGAAGTTCCGCCGAAGCCGGCGCGGGAGCCCAACGCGCTGTTCCGGCGCGTGCAGGAGTTCTCGCGCAGGAGCCACGAAGCCGCGCACGAGGAAGTCCCGCTGCTTACCGAGATCGCGGATCCCGGGGCGGCGGCCGCCGCGCCGGGGCTGAACGAGGAGGCGCTGGCCGCCGACCTGGAACGCGCGCTGGTGGCGCGCCTGGCGCCGGAGATCGACCGCCGGCTGGCGACGCTGCGCGCGGACCTGGAACAGGAACTGCGCCGCGCCGTTCGCGATGCCATCGCCCACGCCCTCGCCGCGCGGCTTGCCCAACCGCCCAAGGACTGACCATGGCGCTCGCCAAGAGCTTCGATCCGCGCGCGATCGAGCAGCGCTGGTACGCGAAATGGGAAGCGGCGGGCCACTTCCGGGCCGACGCCGCCGCCCCGGGCCCGGGCTATTGCATCCAGCTGCCGCCACCCAACGTCACCGGCACGCTGCACATGGGCCACGCCTTTCAGCAGACGCTGATGGACGCGCTCATCCGCTACCACCGCATGCGAGGCTTCAACGCCAACTGGGTGATGGGCACCGACCATGCCGGCATCGCCACCCAGATCGTGGTCGAGCGCCAGCTGCAGGAGGAAGGCAAGACCCGGCACGACCTCGGGCGCGAGCAGTTCATCGAGCGCGTCTGGCAGTGGAAGCAGCAATCCGGTTCCACCATCACGCGCCAGATGCGGCGCCTGGGCGCCTCGGGCAACTGGGAGTATGCGGATACAGAGCGGCAGAAAGCGGGCTACTTCACCATGGACGCGAAGATGTCGCGCGCGGTGGTGGAAGTGTTTGTGCGCCTGCACGAGGAAGGGCTGATCTACCGCGGCAAGCGGCTGGTGAACTGGGACCCGGTGCTGGGCACCGCGGTGTCGGACCTGGAGGTGGACAGCGAGGAGGAGGACGCCAGGATCTGGGAGATCCGCTATCCCGGCGAGGGCTTCAGCTTGACGGTCGCCACGACGCGTCCGGAAACGCTGCTGGGCGACGCCGCGGTGGCGGTGAACCCGCAGGATGCGCGCTACACCGCGCTCATCGGCAAGACGGTCGAATTGCCGCTCGCCGGACGCCGGATCCCGGTGATCGCGGACGACTACGTTGACCCCGCCTTCGGCACCGGCTGCGTCAAGATCACCCCGGCGCACGACTTCAACGACTACGCCGTCGGCCAGCGCCACCAGCTGCCGCTGGTCCAGATCCTGACGCTGGAGGCGAAGCTCACCGGAGGCACCGCCTACGACGGCCTGGACCGTTTCGAGGCGCGCAAGAAGGTGCTCGCGGACCTGAAGGCGCAGGGCCTGCTGGTCTCGGACAAGCCGTACAAGCTGCGCGTGCCCCGCTCCGGGCGCACCAACGCGGTGGTCGAGCCGATGCTCACCGACCAGTGGTTCGTGAAGATGGACGGCTGGGCGAAGGCGGGCCTCGCGGCGGTGGCGAAGGGCGAGGTCAAGTTCCATCCCGAGCACTGGACCTCCACCTACAACCATTGGCTGGAGAACATCCAGGACTGGTGCATCTCGCGCCAGCTGTGGTGGGGCCACCAGATACCCGCCTGGTACGACGGCGAAGGCAACATCTACGTCGCGCGCACGGAGCAAGAGGCGCGCGCCATGGCCGGCGGCAAGGCGCTGCGCCGCGACCAGGACGTGCTGGACACCTGGTTCTCCTCGCAGCTGGTGCCGTTCTCGTCTCTGGGCTGGCCGGAGAAGACCCGGGACCTGGAGCTGTTCCTGCCCTCCTCCGTGCTGGTCACCGGCTTCGACATCATCTTCTTCTGGGTCGCCCGCATGGTGATGGCGAGCCTGCACTTCACCGGCAAGGTGCCGTTTCGCGACGTCTACATCAACGCCATCGTGCGCGACGCCGAGGGCCAGAAGATGTCCAAGTCCCAGGGCAACACCCTGGATCCCCTGGACCTGATCGACGGCATCACGCTCGATGAGCTGCTTGCCAAGTCCACCGTGGGCCTGCTGCGCGCCGAGCACAAGGCGAAGATCGAGAAGTCCATCCGGCGCAACTTCGCCGGCGGCATCCCGGCCTTCGGCGCCGACGCGCTGCGCTTCACCTTCGCCGCGCTGGCCGGCTTCGCGCGCACGCTCAACTTCGACCTCGGCCGCTGCGAGGGTTACCGCAATTTCTGCAACAAGCTGTGGAACGCGAGCCGCTTCGTGCTCATGAACACCGAGGGCAAGGATTGCGGCGCCGACGAGTCGCTTGCGGTCGAGCTGTCGCAGTGGGACAAGTGGATCATCAGCACCCTGCAGCGCACCGAGGCCGAGGTGGAGAAGGGCTTCGCCGAGTACCGCTTCGACAACGTCGCCGCCGCGATCTACCGCTTAGTGTGGGACGAGTACTGCGACTGGTACCTGGAGATCGCCAAGGACCAGCTGGCGAAGGGCAGCGAGGCCCGGCAGCGCGGCACCCGCCGCACGCTGGTGCGGGTGCTGGAGACCGCGCTGCGCCTCGCGCACCCCGTCATCCCGTTCATCACGGAGGAGCTCTGGCAGACGGTGGCGCCGCTCGCGGGCAGGAAAGGCCAAACCATCATGCGGGCGCCCTACCCCAGGGCGCAGCCGGAGCGGATCGACGAGGCCGCGGAGCGCGAAATCGCGCTGGCCAAGGAAGTGATCAACGCGGCGCGCAACCTGAGGAGCGAAATGAAGGTCCCGCCCAAAGACCGGATCGCGTTCTTCGTCACCGGGGAACCCTCGACATCGACCGCCATCGGGCTGGCGAGCCTGGCGCGGGCCTCCGAGCTCCGGGTGGTCACGGAACTGCCGGCCTCCGACTCGCCGGTCGCGGTCGCCGGCCCGCACCGGCTGATGCCGCACATCGAGTTCGACCCGAAGGCCGAGCGCGAGCGCATCGGCAAGGAAGTGGCGCGGCTGGAGGCCGAGATCGCAAAGGCCAGGGCCAAGCTGGCGAACGAGTCGTTTGTCGCGCGCGCGCCGGCCAAGGTGGTGGAGCAGGAACGCGAGCGGCTCGCGGGCTTCGAGGCCACCGTCGCCACGCTGCGCCCGCAACTGCAGAAGCTGGCCAAGGCCTGGTAGCGGCCGGTCTTGTTGCCCGCTGCCTGCGCCGCGCCCTCAGCGCGGCAGCACCGCCTCGGGCAGCGCCTCCGCGATCGCCGGAACGCGGCGACATAGACCGCGGGCGTGCCCCGGCTAGGGTCCGGCCCTGCGCGCCGCCTTCAATTCCTCGGCATGCTCGGCGCGCAGGGCCTTCAGGCGCGCCTCGACCACCGAGAGGTCGTAGAAATCGCCGTCGCCCGCGGTCTGCGCGAGCTGCAGCTGCTCGATGGCGGCCGGCAGGCTGCCCTGCAGCACGTACAACTCGGCCTGCGCCTGGTGCTGGAGCAGGCGCTTGCCCTGCGCGGCATAGGACCGGGCGCGGGCTTGGTGCAGCTTGGCGTCGCGCGGGTACAGGCGCACCGGCTCGGCGAGCGCCGCCTGCGCCTGCTCATGCCGGCCCAGTCGCTGCAGCGTCTCGACATAGGCGTAGAGCAAGGCTCGGCGATGGGGATGGCGCGCAAGTGCGGCCTCGAGGCCCGCCAGGGCGCCCGGGACGTCCTTCAGCGCCAGGCGCACCCGCGCCGCCAGCGTCTCCACCATGGGATTGGCGACACCCGCTGCGCGCAGGCGCGCGACCTGCGCCTCCGCGCCCGCTGCGTCTCCCGCACGCAGCAACGCCACCGCCAGGCCGTAGCGCGCCGCAGGCTCGCTGGCGTAGCGGCCATCGCGCAGCAGGGAGCCGAAGTAAGCCGCGTCCTCGCGCGCCACCCCGGCCTCCGCGCGCAGCTTGGCGCGCACCAGGTGATAGTCCAGGCTGTCCAGGTGCTGGCGGTAGGGCTCGGTGGCGGCGCGGTTCTGGCTGTCGGCGATGCGCTCGGTGGTGACCGGGTGGCTGCGCAGGTAGCCCGGCACCCGGCCGTCGTCCATGATCCGCGTGTAGCGCTGCATCTTCTCGAAGAAGCCCGGCATGGCGCGCACGTCGAAGCCGGCCGCGCTCAGGGTCTGGAATCCGACGCGGTCGGCTTCGCGCTCGAATTCGCGCGAATAGCCGAGCTGGGCCTGGACCGTGCCCGCCTGCGCGGCGGTGGCCAGGCCGCCTGCCAGGTCCGGCCGCGAGCGCCCCAGCAGCACCGCCGCGGCCAGCGCCACCAGCGTCGGCAGTTGTGCCTGCTTCTGGAAACCCAGCATGCGGGCGATGTGGCGCTGGGTGACGTGCGCGATCTCGTGCGCGATCACCGAGGCCACTTCGGACTCGCTGTCCGAGGCCGTGATCAGTCCGGTATGCACACCGATATAGCCGCCCGGCAGGGCGAAGGCGTTGATGGAGGGGTCGCGGATGACGAAGAACTCGAAGTCATAGCGGGCGCCGGCAGCCACCGCCAGCAGCCGCGCGCCCATCGCAGCAAGGTACTCGGCGAGCTCCGGGTCGTCCAGGTAGTTCGGTTCGCGCTGCCTGATGTCGCGCACGATGCTCTCGCCGATGCGCCGCTCGAGCTGCGGCGGCAGGTCTGCGGAGGAGGCGTCGCCCAGGTCCGGCAGCAACTGGGCGGCTGCCGGAACCGACGCCACCGGCAGCATGGCCAGCACGGCCGCGAGCGTGACGAGAAAGCGCATCTTCCTATGATACCGTTCGCTTTCTTTGGTTCCTGCCGCAGGAGACCGCCTTGCCGCGCAAGCTTTCGGCCCAGCTCACCCATTTCGACCGCGTCGGGCGCGCGCGCATGGTGGACGTGGGCGCCAAGGCCCAGACCCACCGCGTCGCGGTCGCGGCCGGGCGCATCACGATGCACCCGGCGAGCTTCCGCTTGATCGCCGAGGGCGGTGCCAAGAAAGGCGACGTGCTCGGCGTCGCGCGCGTGGCCGCGATCCAGGCCGCCAAGCGCACCGCCGAACTGGTGCCGCTCGCGCATCCGATTCCGCTCACCAAGGTGTCGGTCGAGTTCGACCTCGACGCGGCGGCAAGTGCGGTGAGGCTGTTCGCCACGGTCGAGTGCCGCGGCCGCACCGGAGTGGAAATGGAGGCGCTCACCGCCGCCGCCATCGGGCTGCTCACCGTCTACGACATGGTGAAGGCCACCGACCGCGGCATGGTGGTGGGCGAGCTGCGCCTCGAGGAGAAGCGCGGCGGCGCCTCCGGCGCCTATCTGCGCAAGGACGCGCGCCGTCCCCGCCGGTCGCGCTAGGACCGGAAACACCCTGTTACGCAATGCCCCCCGGCGCCTCGCGCCGGGCTGCTATGATCGGCGCACCATCCCATGAGAATCGGCACCGGTAGAATCCTCGCCGCGCTCGTCGTCGCCGCGCTCGCCGGCGGCGGCTGGTACTGGCACGGCCACCGCG
>Ga0194120_10001050_pt1 | contig 51336 bp, 57 predicted proteins | sample TA2MahCa65mmetaG_FD_148642 | JGI IMG/M metagenome (GOLD analysis project Ga0194120, IMG submission 148642) | Freshwater microbial communities from Lake Tanganyika, Tanzania - TA2015019 Mahale Deep Cast 65m | ecosystem: Environmental > Aquatic > Freshwater > Lake | place: Tanzania: Lake... | reverse complement strand
CTCTTCGCGCGACATGCCCATCAAGTCGGTTCGCTCGCCGTCGATAGCGGTTCCCGTCATCGCGAGATCGGTCGTCTGCTCAGATGCCATCGGTGAGCTCTTGCCCACGGGGCCCATCACGCTCCGCCGCCGCTGAGAAGGGCTCGCAGGCGCTCGTTGATCCGCTGCGGGTTCGCCTTCCCGCGCGACAGCTTCATCACCTGTCCGACGAGGAACCCCAGCGCCTTATCCTTGCCGCCCCTGAAGTCGGAGACGGGACCCGGGTTCTCCTCGATGGCTTGCGTGACCCACGCGTCGAGCGAGGTCGTGTCCGACACTTGCACGAGACCCTGTTCCTCGATGATCCGCTCCGGAGCCTTTCCGGTCGAGACCATCTGCTCGAGAACCGTCTTGGCGATCTTGCCGCTGATCGTCCCGTCGGCGATGAGGCGGATCATCGACGCCAGCGCTTCGGGTCGGACGGACGTCTCCTCGACGGTCTGCCCGGCGTCGCGCAGCAGGGCAGTGAAGTCGCCCATGATCCAGTTGCTCGCTGCCTTCGGATCGCCGCTCTCGCGCGCGACCTGCTCGTAGTAGCCCGCGAGGGGGCGTTCCGCCGTGAGAACGCCGGCGTCGTAGTCGGGGATGCCGTACTCAGCCACGAACCGGTTTCGACGAGCGCGTGGAAGCTCAGGCAGTCGGCTGCGCACGTCCTCGACCCACGCCGAATCGACTTCCATGGGAACCAGGTCGGGCTCGGGGAAGTAGCGGTAGTCGTGAGCTTCTTCTTTGCCGCGCATGGCGCGCGTCGTGCCAGAGTCCACGTCGAAGAGGCGCGTCTCCTGGACGACCTTGCCGCCAGCTTGGAGGATCTCGCGCTGCCGGACGATCTCGTGTTCCAGCGCCGCCTGGACGAATCGGAAGGAGTTCATGTTCTTGAGCTCGGCGCGGGTGCCCAGCTCGGATTCCCCGACGGGACGCAGCGAGATATTCGCGTCGCAGCGGTAAGAGCCCTCGTCCATGTTGCAGTCGCTGACGCCGAGGTATTCGAGGATCTCCTTGACGGCGCGCCAGTAGGCGATGGCTTCGGCTGGCGAGCGCAGGTCGGGCTCGCCGACGATCTCGATGAGCGGCACGCCCGCGCGGTTGAAGTCCACCCAGCTCGCGTCTGCCAATCCCTCCGCGTGGACGAGCTTGCCGGCGTCCTCTTCGAGGTGGACGCGCCGGATGCGGCAGAACCGCTCCTCGTCGTCGACGTCGAACGCGATGCCGCCGTCGAGGCAGAGGGGCAGATCGTACTGCGAAATCTGGTAGCCCTTGGGCAGGTCGGGGTAGAAGTAGTGCTTGCGGTCGAACTTGCTGTACGGGGCGATGGAGCAGCCGAGGGCGAGCCCCGCCATGACGGCGTATTCGAACGCGGTCTCGTTGAGAACCGGAAGAACGCCCGGAAGCCCCAACGTGATGGGATCGACGCGGGTGTTCGGTTCGCCGCCGAACTGGTTCGCGGAGTAGGTGAACAGCTTGCTCTGCGTCCGCAGCTCCGCGTGTATCTCGATGCCGATGACGACTTCGTAGTCCATACCCACCCGTTTGCCTCGCCGAGGCTTCTAGGACGTCAGTCAGCTTCCGCCTTCGGGGACGTTCGGGACGCGCAGCAGCCGTCCGAAGAGACGGCTCTTGATCGTCAGGAAGGTTCCCAGCACGGCGAAAAGACCCGCCAGCGCCCAGACGGAATGCCAGTTGCTCCGCATCAGGCTCCACAGCGATTCGCCGCCGAGCATCGTTTGCGCCTGCTGGAGCGCGATGGAGCGGTCGATCGAGTGCTGCTCCGCCAGTTGGTCAGCCAGATGTCCTGCGGTGTTCCACTTGGCGTTGAGGATGAACGTCAGCGCGATCCCGAGGATGGCGGCGATCCCAGCCGGCACGATGCTGCCCCATCCCCTCGACTTCGTGACGTAGAGGACGACCGCGCCGCACAGGATGCCCATGAGGAAGACGCCTCCGGGGAACACGCCCCGATTGGTCGCCAGCAGACGCGCCAGGAGCAGCGCTCCGCCGACGGCGGGAGCGAGCGCCGCCAACGCGCCGAACCACTGCCGCATCGACGATTCGTTCATGCGGAACCTTCCCCAAGCCTCGGTCGGCGCGTATGGTAGTCGGTCGATTGCTCGAACGCAAACGCCGCGCGCAGCAACGACGGCTCATCGAACGGCTTCGCGAGAACCTGCACGCCGATCGGCAGGCTCCCGGACGTGGACCCACAGGGGATCGAGATACCGGGGATGCCTGCCAGGTTCGCCGAGATCGTGAAGATGTCGGACAGGTACATCTGGAGCGGGTCGTCGGTCTTTTCGCCCAGCCCGAACGCCGCCGTCGGCGACGTCGGCGTGACGATGAGATCGAACCGCTCGAACGCCTCGTCGAAGTCGCGTTTGACGAGCGTGCGGACCTTCTGCGCCTTGAGGTAGTAGGCGTCGTAGTAGCCGGAGCTGAGAGCGTAGGTTCCCAGCATGATACGCCGCTTCACTTCGGGACCGAAGCCCTGGCTCCGCGTCTTGCGGTACATGTCGATCAGTCCGCGCGCGTCATCGGCGCGGAACCCGTAGCGCACGCCGTCGTACCGCGCGAGGTTCGAGCTCGCCTCCGCCGTGGCGACGATGTAGTAGACGGCGACGGCATACTCCGTGTGCGGCAGGGAGCACTCCTCGACCTCGGCTCCCAACGCCTCGAACTGGCGAACCGCCGCGCGGACGGAAGCCTCGACCTCCGGGTCCATCCCGTCGATGAAGTACTCGCGCGGGATACCGATCCGCAAGCCCTTCACGTCGGGGATGAGCGATTGCGTGTAGTCGGGAACCGGCAGATCGGCAGACGTGGAATCGTAGGGGTCGTGCCCGCTGATGGCTCCGAGCATGAGCGCCGTGTCGGTGACATTGCGCGCGAAGGGCCCGATCTGGTCGAGCGACGAGGCGAAGGCGATCAGCCCGAACCGGGAGACGCGCCCGTAGGTGGGCTTCATCCCGACGATGCCGCAGAGCGACGCCGGCTGGCGAATCGACCCGCCCGTATCCGATCCGAGCGTCAACGCCGCCATGCCCGATGCGACGGCGGCGGCGGAACCCCCGCTGGAGCCGCCCGGAGCGCGCGTGCGATCCCACGGGTTCCGCACCACGCCGAACGCCGAGTTCTCGTTGGATGAGCCCATCGCGAACTCGTCCATGTTCAGCTTGCCGACCAGCACGGCGCGCTGCGCCTTCAGCTTGGCGACGACGGTGGCGTCGTACGGGGCGATGAAGGACTCCAGGATCTTCGAGGCGCAGGTCGTTCGGACGCCCTCGACGCAGAGGATGTCCTTTAGTCCGACGGGAACGCCCGCCAGCGGCGGTAGGCTCTCGCCTCTGCCGATCCGCGCATCGACGTCTCTCGCCGTCGCCAGCGCGGAGTCCTCCATGAGGGTCAGATAGGCGTTGATATCGCCGTTCGCGCTGCGGATGCGGCTCAGGACGGACTCGGTCACTTCGACAGCGGACGCCTGCCGCGAGCGGATCAGGTCGCCGATCTCATGCGCCGTGCGGTCGCAAAGGGCATCGGATGGCATACGCTCGGTTCTCGCAATCACTCGATGACGCGGGGCACTTCGTAGTGACCCTCGGACTCTTCGGGCGCGATGGCAAGCGCCGCCTCACGGGACATGGACGCCGCCGCTTCGTCGCGCCGGACGACATTGCGGATGGGCAGCACGTGCGACGTCGGCGGCACGTCGTTCGTGTCGAGCTCGTTCAGTTTTTCGATGTAGGCGAGGATGCGGCTGAGCTGTTCCGTGAGCTGGCTCGTCTCTTCGTCGGACAGCTCGAGTCGCGCCAGTTGGGCGACGTACTCGACGTCCTGCGTCGTGATGCGGGACAATCCAGCCTCCTTCTCAGTCAGAGCGGGCGCAGCTTGGCGAACTCGGCGAGGAGCGACTTCACGGTTCCGTCGTCGAACTCGACCTCGACGCGCAGATCGGCTCCCTGGCCCTCGACGCGAAGCACCTTCCCGCTCCCGAACTTCGCGTGGGCGACGCGCCGGTGCTTCCGAAGGAAATCATACTGCGAGGAAGCCGTCTGGGGCTCCGGATCGAAGCGCGAGACGGACTTCGTCGGTGCGGGTGGAGCCTTCGGCGCAGGTGTTCCCGTCATCGCGGCGGAGAGCAGTCGTCGCGCCTCCTCCGGGCTGGGTCTGCGTCCGAAACCGCGCGGCGCGAAGCCGGTCGGCGTCCACGGTTCCACCTCTTCGAGCAGATCGGCTGGCACTTCGTCCAGGAACCGCGACCGAAGCGTCTCCTGCTGGAACCCCTGCACGCGCCGGACGCGGGCGCGCGACAGGTGGAGCTCCTGCATCGCGCGGGTCATGCCGACGTAGCAGAGGCGGCGCTCCTCCTCGAGCTCCGCTTCGCTGTTCATCGCGCGTTGATGCGGGAACAAGCCCTCTTCGAGTCCCGACAGAAAGACGCAGGGGAATTCGAGCCCCTTCGCGCCGTGGAGCGTCATCAGCGTGACGCGGTCGGGGGCTTCCTCCATGCCGTCCACGTCCGTCGCCAGCGTGATCGTCTCCAAGAACCCCTCCAGCGACGGGTTCTCCTCGTGTTCGGCGTAGTCCGCCGCCGCCGAGACGAACTCGGAGAGGTTCTCGATGCGCCCTTCGGCTTCGATGGTGTTCTGCTCTTGGAGGCTCTTCAGGTAGCCGCTCACGTCGATGGCGCTTTCGATGATCTGCGGCACGGAGCCGTCGAGCTGGATCGACCGGAGAACCGTCAGGAACCCGGCGAGACTGCGCCGCGCTCCGGCGTTGAGCGTCTCGATCTCCTCGGCGCGTTCGACGGCTTCCATGAGCGTCAGATCGTTCGCCTCGGCGAACTCCTGGACCCGGTCGAGGGTCGTCTTGCCGATGCCGCGTGTCGGCGTGTTGATGATGCGCTGGAGGCTGATGTTGTCGCGCGGGTTCACCAGTACGCGCAGGTAGGAGATGATGTCCTTCACCTCCATCCGCTCGTAGAACTTCACGCCGCCGACGATCTGATACGGGATGTTCTCCCGCCGCAGGGCGTCTTCGAAGTTCCGCGACATGGCGTTGATGCGGTAGAAGATGGCGCAGTCGCCGTAGGGCTTGCCGTCGCTCTTCATCGCGCGGAGGGTGCGGCAGACGTACTCGGCCTCCTGCCGCTCATCCTCGGCGTCGAAGTAACGGAGGAGGGCTCCTTCGGGGTTCTGTGTGTAGAGCTCCTTGCCGCGCCGCCGCCGGTTGAACCGGACGACGTTCTGCGCCGCCGAGAGGATGTTCCCGGTGCTCCGATAGTTCTGCCCCAGCGAGATAACGGTCGTCTTCCGGTAGTCGCGCTCGAAGTCCAGGATGTTCTGGATGTCCGCGCCGCGCCACGAATAGATGCTCTGGTCGTCGTCTCCGACGACGCAGATGTTCTCGTGCTGCTCCGCCAACATGCGCGTCAGTAGGTACTGGCTATGGTTGGTGTCCTGGTACTCATCCACGTGGATATAGAGGAACCGGTGCTGGTATTCCGACAGAACGCCCGGATGCTCCTGGAACAAGCGGATGGCGAGCAGGATGAGGTCGTCGAAGTCGAGCGCGTTGGTGACGCGGAGTTGCTTCTGGTAGGTCTCGTAGAACTCGGCGCAGCGTTGCTCGAAGTAGTTCGCTGAGTTGGCAACCTCTTGGGGTCCGAGCATTTGGTTCTTGGCTCGGCTGATGGTTCCCAGGACGTCGCGCGGGCGGAACCGGTTCTCATCGACCTGGTGGGACCGCAGGACGTGCTTCATCAGCGCGACCTGATCGACGTCATCGAAGATCGTGAACGTCGGCGTGTAGCCGTCGAGCCGCGCGATGTCGCGGCGCAGAATCTGCACGCAGGTCGAGTGGAACGTCCGCGCCCAGATGCTTCGGCTCTGGGGACCCACGAGCGTTTCGAGGCGATGCTTGAGCTCTCCGGCGGCTTTGTTCGTGAAGGTGACCGCCAGGATTCGCGTGGGAGGGACGCCCTTCTCGTGGATCAGATAGGCGATCCGGTGAGTCAGGACGCGCGTCTTGCCGCTCCCAGCGCCAGCGAGCAGCAACAGCGGGCCCTCCGTATGGAGCACCGCCTCCCGCTGCGGCTCGTTCAGGTTCGCTAGGATGTCCATAGAGCTTCTGGGCAGAGGAACGCGCGGACGGGCATAACCACGCCTCGATGGTAGCACACGCCGAGGCGGCGCGTGAAGCCGCGCTCAGTCGGCTCGCGCATGCAACGGCGAGTCCGGGCCCTCACGGAGAGGAAGCAGACGGAACCCCTTCTCCCCGCAGGGAGAAGGTTGGGATGAGGGCGCGCATTGATACGACCGCCCCGAGCCGGTAAGATGCCGCCCGAACCCACGGTGACACAACGGAGGCTTGCCAGATGCTGACGCCCGCGCAGCGGTTCCACTTCGACGTCAACGGGTTCGTCGTCGTTCCCAGCCTGTTCGATGCGGACGAAACGGCAGCCGCGCGAGCCGTCCTCGACCGGATGCTCGTCGACGAGCAACTCAACGAGCATCGCGCCTGGGTTCGCGCCAAGAACGACCACCACACGCACTTCGGACCCATGATCGAGTACGACCCCGTGCTCCTCGACATCGCCGCGCACGAGAAGGTGCTGCCGATGCTCGAAGACCTCGTCGGCGGCGAAGTGCGGCTCGAGGAGACCGAAGCCATCGTGAACCGCCGCAACCCGAACGCCAGCGCCGAAGAGCTCGCCAAGCGACGGTTCCGCCCGACGGGATTCCATCGCGGCATCTCGCCAGAAGTGAGCTCGTTCGCCCGCGACGGCAAGCACCACTATCTGTGGGTCAAGACGCTCATGCTGCTCTCGGACGTTGGACCCGACGACGGCGGAACCGTCATGATACGCGGGAGCCATCGTCTGCCGCATGCCGTCGGAGACGTGCGGGAGTGGTGGGACGACTCGCACGTTGCGCAGGCGGAGGGCCCGGCGGGCTCGGTTCTCTTCATGGCGGAATCGACCATCCACTCGACGGCGCAGATCCGGTCGGATCGAACGCGTTACGTCCTCATCAACGGCTACACGCCACCGTGGACGCAGGCATGGCCCCAGTATGACCCCAGTCCGGAGTGGGTCGAGAAGCAGACGCCGGAGATGCGGCGGTTCCTGCTGGGAGAGAGCCGCTACTCGTGGGGAGTGCGGTAGCCTCTCGGTCGGTTCGACCGACGTCCAGCCGCGCGGCTGCATCGACGCCTACGGTTCGGCGATGAGCCGTTCGACGGCGTTCTCCAACGCCATCGTCACGTCGCGGATGGCGGCGCGCTTGTCTGCCGCGTAGGCGTCCCGATAGGCATCGAGGCGGATGGGCTCGCCGACCCGGACGCGACCTGTCCTCGGCACGAGGCTCTTCGGCGACCCGTAGACCTCTTCCTCGATGAGCCAGAGGGTCTCGAAGAACGTCTCCGTCCGCATGGAACGCTCGACGGCGAGCGCATCGAAGGCGTGGAATGCGCAGACGCGCTTGATCGCGTCAGTGAAGGTCGCGAACGTCCGCGACCGACGTTCCCGCAAGTCGTGGGCGTAGCGGCTAGGCGTGCCCAGCTCTGCGTAGACCTCATCGTCCAACCGGTTGCGCAGGGCGCGCGCTCGGTCGAGGATCGTTGCGCTCGACCGGGGTTCCATGCCGAAGAAGTGCTCCATCTGTTCGAGAATGCCCGAACGAAGCCGCGCGACTCGTTCGGTCAAGGGAGCCTCGGACTCGGCCTCTCCGTAATACGTCGTTTCCAGCACATCGAGCAGGTGGCGACCGATGGCGCGGAACCGTTCCAGGGGTTCCTCGCGCGAGACGCTGCCCAGCAGGTCGCGTTCGAGCCCGGCAAGCCCGTCGCGGAGCTGTTCCTCGTGGGCTGAGTCGATCTCGTACCGGATGCCGGTCGGTACGAGAAGCACGTCGGAGCCCTTCCCGGTGGTGATCCGGTCTTCGAGCCCCCAGAACGAGAGCGTCGTGACACCGGTCTCGAAGGGCGTCACCGCGCCGGGACGATGCGAGAGCTCCCCTTCGGGAAAGATGACCAGCGGTCGGGAACCGTCGGCGATCAGCGCTCGGGTCGCGCGGAACGATGCGCGGTCGGCGGTTCCCCGCACGACCGAGTAGGAGCCCGCCTGCTGCATGACCCACCCGCGCCATCGCCCGCCGCCCAGTTCGGTGAACGACTCTCGCGCCGCGAGGAAGAAGAAGGGCCGTCGCAGGCGCGACGATAGGGCGAACATGAGGTACGGGTCGTCGTGGTTGCAGTGGTTCGGGAGGAGCACGACGCTGTGCGGGAGCGCCGCTCGAAGGCGTTCGAGGTCGTCCGCATCGACGTTCAGGCGCAGGCCCTTCCTCGAGCCTCGCAGGATCGCGCCGTTGAACGCGCTCAGGAGGCGGTACCCGGCCGTGCTGTGTTTCGGCGGAATGAAGCTGAGCATCGGGCTACGGCTCCCCAGTGGGACGACGGCAACCGAGAGCCTATCATGGCGAACGCGGCATCGCCACGAGCCCGCCGACAGCGCGCCGGTTCACGCCGGGCTCAAGCGATATCCGTGAGGACTTCGGTAGAGGTCAGTCTGCCGAGGAGGGTTCAGCTCGCCGCCGTCGGATCGCCTGCCAACCGAGAGAAGCCGCGACGACCGCCATGATCCCAAGCGTGATCCATCCCAGCGGCACCCGCTCGACGAAAGTGCGGAATCGGTCGCCGAGGATGTACGCCGGCACGCCGAACACGGCGAGATGGAAGAGCGTCCCGACCGTGCTCAAGAGGACAAATCGCGCGTATCCCCTACCCATGTGCCCGAAGGCGAACGGGACGTAGAGTCCAAGTCCGCCGAGGAACCTTCCAAAGAGCATCCACGTCTTCGGACGCCTGCCCATCACGGACGTCGCGGCTTCGGCGCCGCGTGCGAACCACTGGGCGAGCCGCATGCCGCCCGCATCGCGCCCGTTCATCGACCTGCCCATCCAGTAGACGGCGTGTTCCCACATCAGGACGGATGCCGTCGCCGTGGCGAATAGCACGTAGGGATCGATGCCCTTGCCGCTGGCGGCGACCATGGCGAGCACGAAGACGTTGGGAATCGCTGAGTGATCCACCGTCGTCACGAGGAAGACCGGCGCAAGGATCGCCAGCGTGCGCAGTGCGGGCAATGGATGTGCCTTCGGGGACGGAGTGAGACCGACGCGCCGATGATGCCACGCGCGCTGTGGTTCGGCAACCGGTGAGTCCGCGTCCTGACCTTCTCCCTGAAGGCTCCCTGCAAGGAGAAGGGGTTCGGTTCTGCCCCTGCGGTTACTCTCCGTCCTCGGGCGGGAGCGATGGGACCGGGCTGGCGAGATAGGACTCGAGGATGATCGCCGCCGAGACTTCGTCCAGGCGCGCCTTGACGCGCTCTCGTTCCTTCTTGCTGGGGGCTTGACGCCTGCCCGTTCTGGAGGGCTTCCGCAACACGCGCGACGCTTCGGTCGTCGTCAGCCGCTCGTCCCAAAGCACGACGGGAACCTCGGTGGCAGCCTTGAGCTGCTGCACAAAGACGAGCACCTTCTCCGCCTGAATCCCGATGCTGTTGTCGAGCATCTTCGGCAGACCGACGACGATCCGAACGGCATCGTGCTCAGCGGCGATGCGGACGATCTCGCGACAGGCGGCGCGGTCGCTGCTTCGCTCGATGGTCGTCAGCGGCGTCGCCAGCATGCCGAGCGCATCCGACTTGGCGACGCCGATCCGCTTGTCGCCGACGTCGAGTCCAAGAAGAATGGGCATGGAGTCTCCCAGCCAAACGCGGAGTCGCGCTTCCGAATCCGGTTGCCTACGGTTCCCGGCACATGTTACAAGGGTCTCCGCCGCGTTGTCGCCGGGGACGCAACCGCGAGCCGTCGGAGACGTCCTTGTTCCGCCGCGCCATTCCCGCGATCGCACTGCTGCTCGCCATCGTCGCATCGGCGCCTGCCGCGCTGCCGATTCGCTCCGGCGTTCGGACGTGGGACGACAACCTCCCGCTCGATACCGGCGAGCGCCCAAGCCAACTGCTGCTCGACCTGAGCGGTGTCTGGTCGTTCCGTCCCGACCCGAAGGACGAAGGACTCGACGCGCGTTGGCAGGAGCCCGAGTCGTGGACCGGCGACCATGCCGGCGTCCCGTTTCGCGTTCCGGGAGTATGGAACGAAGGGCAGGAAGTCGGTGTTCAGCCGAACTACAACGGCGCTGGCTGGTTCCGCCGAACGTTCGATCTGCCCGACGCATGGTATGACAGTACACTCGAACTCCGCTTCATGGCGGTCTACCTCGTCGCAACCGTGTGGCTCAACGGCGTCGAGCTCGGATCACATCGAGGCGGCTACACGGCGTTCTCGTTCGACGTGTCGGCGGCGGTCGCGCATGGGACCAATACGATCATCGTCCGCGTCGACAACACACCGAAGCCCAGCCAAGCGCCCCATCATTCGATCGACTGGTGGAACACGGGCGGCATCACGCGCGAGGTCTACCTGGTCAAGCGCGAGCTACCTACTGTGGAACGGCTCTCCATCCGCGCATCGCTCAACCCCACAACGGCGACGATGACCATCGGATTCGGGCGCGGCGTGCCGCGAGCCGTCCGCATCGCTGTCGCGGACGCCAGCCTGGAGCACTCCTACACGTTCGAGCTGGACGATTCGATCCTCTCGCTGCGGCGGTCGGCGTCGCTGGAGGTCGAACTGGAGCTCCCCATACCCGATGCGTTGCCCTGGTCGCCGGAGTCGCCGAATCTCTACATCGCCAAGGTGTCGTGGCAAGGCGAGGACGACGACTGGAACGTCGCCTGGGAGCGGTTCGGGTTCCGCGAAGTGCGCGCGGTCGGCTCCGAGGTTCACCTGAACGGCTCCCCGGTGTGGCTCCAGGGCATGGCGTTCCACCAGGACTATCCGGGGATGGGCAGCGCGGGAACGCGGGAAGCCCAGCGCGCCGATCTGCTCATGTGCAAGCAGCTCGGCTGTAACTTCGTCCGGCTGGGACACTACCCGTTCCACCCGGATTCGCTCGACCTGTGCGATGAGATGGGGCTGCTCGTCTGGTCGGAGATACCCGTTTGGCAGAACCCGGCGTCCGATCTGGGCGATCCGGGGTTCAACGACCACTGGGTCTATCCGCAGCTTCGGGAGATGCTGAACCAGTTGGGGAACCATCCGTCGATCATCGTCTGGAGCGTCGGCAACGAGTTCAGCCAGGCGTGGCTCTCGCGCGGGCAGCGCGAAGACGACCGGATCATCGACTACGTGCGCCGGACGACGGCGTGGGTCCGCGAACGGGACTCCAGCCGCCTCGTCTCGTACGCTTCGGCGGCGTCCACGGGTGTCGGCACGTGGGAGTTCCTCGACGTCATCGGCAAGCCGCTGCACTACGGCTGGTTCCACTCCGCAGATGTGTACGACCTCCGCCGGGAAGTGGACATGGTCCGCGAGGCGATACCCGACAAGCCGATCCTGTGCGTCGAGCTCGCCGGCATGTCCTACACGGATCGGTTCGCGCCGTACGGAGCCGACGAGCGCCACTCGCTCGAATACCACGACAAGCTGCTTCGGGTCGATCTGCAGTCGCTGATGTCGCGTCGGAGCTTCGTCGTCGGAACGACCGTGTGGACGCTCCGCGACCTCAAAGGCGGTCGCGAGATCGGCACCTATGGGCTCTTCACACGCGACTGGAAGCCGAAGTACCTCTACGACACGGTGAAGCGGCTCTACGCGCCGGGACCTCGCGTCCTGATCCACGAGCCGGCGACGCGCGTCCGGGCAGGTCAGACGTTCGACGTGTCGCTGGAGCTCTTCGGGGCAGAACCGGATGGAGCCCGGCTGGGCGGGCTCGACTGGTTCATCTTGTCGGAGCAGGGCGTCGTGGAGCGAGGAGAGCTCCCGGTTCCCACGCCGACTGGGTCGGTCACAGCCATCGGCAGCGTCCGCTGGGAACCGCCGAAGAACGCGCGCGGATTCCACCTGCTGGTGGTGAATCTGCGCAGTGCCGACGGTTCCCTCGTGATGATGAACGACCTGCCGTTCGACGTCGTCCGATCCGACGACGACAAGGGCGAGACGCCGGCGCATCTCTGGGTGGACGCCGACGCGGAGGGCGTGCGGGTGACCGTCGCCGGGATCGTCAAGACGACGGACGCGCTGGGCAAGGTTCCGTTCGTGCTGCCGGGCGGGACGTATGACGTGCGCTGGGAGACTCCCGATGGGTCGTCCGGCACGATGCGATCCAAGGTTCGGAAGGGCTCTGAGACGACGGCGACGGTGGGGCCCGCAGCGGGGAGGAACTAGCAATGGCGGAACGCTTTGCAGGCGCGTGGCCCGTTCTGTTGACGCCGTTCGCGGCTGACGGCTCCATCGACCTGGGAGCCTACCGAACGATGCTGGAGTGGTACATCGCGCGAGGGGTCGGGGGGTTCTACGCGAACTGCTCGTCGAGCGAGATGTTCGTGCTCGAGAACAACGAGCGCTTGAGCTTGGCGCGGGGAGCCGTCGAAGCGTCGGCGGGGCGCGTTCCCGTCACGGCAACGGGCAACTTCGGGGAGACGCTGGCGGAGCAGATCGCCTTCTGCCGCCAGATGGGGGACACCGGCGTCGACGCGGTCGTGATCCGGGTTCCAGATCACGAGACGACGGACGAGGAGCTCCGTACGCACTTCCTCGCGTTTGCCGATACGCTCGACTGCCCGTTGGGAGTCTACGAGTGCCCGTCGCCGGTGCGTCGGCTTCTGCCGGCGTCGCTGACGCGCGAGCTCGCGCAGACGGGCAGATTCCTCGCGTTCAAGGAGACATCCTGCGACCCCGCCAAGACGGCGGCTCAGGCGGAAGCCGCGCGTGGCACGCCACTGGGCATCTTTCAGGCGAACACGCCGTTCCTGCCGGAGGCGATGGCGGACGGGTGCGCAGGAACCATGAGCCTTGCGGCGAACGTCGATCCCGAAGACGCCGCGGCGGTCACGGCTTCCGGCGGAACGGACGCTTCGGCGCACGCGCGGCTCTGCCAGTTCGATTTCCTGACGCGGCTGGGGCATCCGCTCGTGTCCAAGGAGATTCTGGCTGCCCGAGGCGTGCCGATCTCCGCGACGACGCGCGTGCTGCGAGGGGAGCTCTCGCCAGAGTTCCGCAGGGGACTGCGCCGAGCCGTCGAGGGCATCGTGGAACGCGGGATCGCGCCGGCTTAGCGACCCATGGCGATGGGTGTGCGTTGCCAGCCCTCTCGGGCCCGCATCCCGACTTTCTCCTGCAAACTGTCGCGCGCTCAGGGCCCGTGTGGGAGAAGGTCAGGACGAGGGGCAAGGCTGCACTCCGTGTCGGCAGACCGCTCAGCTCCGCCTCCTTTCCGCTTCAGGGAGGATGGGGCTAGAGCGCTAACGCAAACCCGACCAATAAGATCGTGATTGGGCAACTCCTACCGAAGTACTTGACAAGAACGCTCACTTATTGCTAGAATATAGCCAGAATCTTGACCGTATCGGTCGGCAATCCGTTGGTTCTAGGTCGTCGGACGCTGCGATGCGGATCTCATCGAAGGCTCGGTACGCGCTCCTGGCGATGTGCGAGCTCGCCTCGCAGCCGGGCGAAACCCTGTCCGTCGCCGCTCTGGCGGAGCGTCAGAACATCCCGCACACCTTCTTGGAACAGCTCCTCCTGCGGCTCAAGCGCGCCGGGCTCACGACCAGTCGGCGAGGACCCGACGGCGGCTACACCCTCGCCGAGAACGCCGACCGCATCCGCATCGGGGACATCTACACCGCGATCGAGGGACCCATCGACCTGCGCGCCGACTCGCGCGAAGCCGGCTGCGCGGACACCGAGCGAGCGGCGGAGAGCGTGTGGCAGGAGCTCGAAGACGCTGTGCTCGAACGGCTCAACGGCATCACGCTCCAAGACGTGGCGGATCGGTCGGCGCAGACGACTCAGGAACCCGTCGTGGCGCACAACTTCACCTTCTCGATCTAGTTCCGGGAGCCGTCCGTGACGCGCAGCGCTATTGCGAACGTGCTGGGATTGATCGGGAGCACCCCGCTGGTGCGACTGAACAGCCTCCCAGAGCGCGGATGTGCGGAGATACTTGCGAAGCTCGAATCACACAATCCCGGCGGGAGCATCAAGGACCGCATCGCGCTGTCGATGGTGATCGACGCGGAGCAGCGCGGGGCGATCCGTCCGGGAGCCACCATCGTCGAGCCGACCGCTGGGAACACGGGGTTGGGGCTCGCCATCGTCGCGCAGTCACGGGGCTATCGGGCGATCCTGACGATGCCCGAGAACGTGAGTGTCGAGAAGCGGACGCTCCTGACGACCTTCGGGGCAGAGATCGTGCTGACGCCCGAATCGGACGGCATGGCGGGTTCCATCTGGGAGGCGGAGGAGATTCTTCGCCGGACGAAGAACGCGTTCATGCCGAACCAGTTTCGGAACCCGGCGAATCCGGCGATCCATCGACAGACGACGGGTAGAGAGATCCTCGAGGCGACGCAGGGGCAGATCGACACCTTCGTGACGGGCGTCGGGACCGGCGGCACGCTGACGGGCGTCGGGCAGGCGCTGCGGGAGCACATCCTCGGTGTGAAGATCGTCGCCGTCGAACCGGCGGCGTCGGCGATCCTGTCGGGCGGCAGACCGGGTCCGACGCGGATCGACGGCTTGGGCGCGGGGTTCGTGCCCGAGGTGCTCGACGCGAGTCTGATCGACGAGGTCATCGCGGTGGGCGAGCAGGACGCCTACGACACGATGTGCGCGATCAGCCGGTCGGAAGGTCTGCTGGTCGGGATGAGCGCGGGAGCCAATGTCTTTGCCTCGCTTCGGGTGGCGGAGCGTCTGGGGCCCAAGAAACGGGTCGTCACCGTGTTGTGCGACACGGGAGAGCGCTACTTCAGCTTGGCGAAGCATTTCGAGAAGTCGTAGCGCGGCGGCAGAGAAAGAGGTCAACCGCCGGAGGGTTTTCCGGCACGTGCGGAACGCGTGTGCGCGAACGAGGAAGAGGTCAACCATGGCAGGGCAGCTCGCGCCATCAGGCGCTGCTGACGATTTCGACAGGATCGCGGGTTTCGCGCAGCAGTTCGCCGGCGCGGATCCGTCGGACGTGCTCCGGTGGGCGCGCTCGCGCTATGCGCCGGAGCTCGCCATCGTGTCCAACTACGGTCCGGGAACGCTCGTGGCGATCCACCTGATGGCGGAGATCGACGCCACGGTACCCGTGATCCATCTGAACACCGGCTTCGAGTTCCCGGAGACGGAGGCGGTCGGTGAGCGGCTTCGCGAGCGCTACGGAGTAGAGATCATCGAGGTCGTTCCTGAGTTGACGGTCGACCAGCAGGCGGAGAAGTATGGTCGCGACCTGTTCCGCACGGACGCCGACTTCTGCTGCCACATGCGGAAGGTCGAACCCCTGGCGAACGCGCTGTCGGGCTATCGCGCGTGGGTCACAGGCATCCGGCGAACCCAATCGGAGACGCGACAGGACGCCCGGATCGTCGAGTGGGACCTGCGGCACGACATGGTGAAGGTCAACCCGCTCGCCGAGTGGAGCCGGGACGACGTGTGGGCGTTCATCCGCAAGCACGGCATCCCGTACAATGAGCTGCACGACCGAGGCTACGCGAGCATCGGGTGCACACACTGCACGCGTCCCGTCACGGAAGGCGAGGACGAGCGCTCCGGTCGATGGAGCGGCACGGCAAAGAGGGAATGCGGCATCCATATGGCGCACTTCGCGCCGACGTCGCGCGCGCAGGTTCGGCAACGGCACACCGCATAGAGGGGACGTGGGTCGGACATGGGTAAAGGCTTCACGGTCTGGTTCACAGGACTGTCCGGCGCAGGCAAGACGACGATCTCGAACCGCCTCGAAGCGCTCATCCGGGAACGCGGGCGAAACGTCGAGATTCTCGACGGCGATGTCGTCCGAACCCACCTGAGCAAAGGTCTGGGGTTCAGCAAGGAAGACCGCGACGAGAACATCAAGCGGATCGCGTTCGTCTGCAAGCTCCTCACGCGCAACGGCGCGGCGACCCTCGCGGCCGCGATCTCGCCCTACCGCGAGGTGCGCGACTACGCGCGGGCGGAGATCGGCAACTTCGTCGAGGTGTACGTCCGGTGCCCGCTGGAGGTGTGCATCGAGCGGGACGTGAAGGGGCTCTACAAGAAGGCGCTCGCGGGCGAGATCCCGCAGTTCACCGGCGTTTCCGACCCCTACGAAGAGCCGCTGAACCCCGAAGTCATCTGCGACACGGATACAGAGACGGTCGAGGCATCGGCGAAGAAGATCATCGCCAAACTGGACGAGCTCGGGTACCTGTAGTCGCGGCATCCGACGCGGCTGCGATACGCCCGCTAGCTTGACGCCGACGATGAGCCGCCAGCAGCATCGCTTTCACGGAGACGCGCGACGGTTCGAAATCCTGGCGGCGTTCATCGCCGACCGGTAGGGGACTTCCGTGCGCTACATCGCCGGCGGACGCGGGATGCTCTCCCGCTTGCTGAACAAGCGGCACAACGACGCTGCCGAAGTCGTCGATCCGCGCGGCTGGGTGCTCCGGGGCGTTCGGCACGAGCGCGTCGTGCTGGATTTCCGGGGACCCAAGAACGTCGGTATCGTCTCGGAACCACCGAGCGCGTGACGTTTTCCGTGAGCGCGGAGCGATCCGTCCGATATAATGCGCTGGAACGCGGCTCTCGTGTCAGCTTAGGAGGACGATCCTCGTGGCTCTGGTTCGCATCCCGACTCCGCTTCGACGACTGACCGCCGGACAGGCGGAAGTGACCGCCGACGGCGATACCATCGCCGCCATCATCGACGATCTCGAATCGAAGCACGCCGGCATCAAGGCGCGCATCTGCGACGACAGCGGCGCGATCCGCCGGTTCGTCAACATCTACCTGAACAACGAGGACGTCCGGTTCCTCAAGGGAGCCGAGACCCCCGTCGCGGCTAACGACGAGGTCTCGATCATTCCCGCGATCGCCGGGGGCTCGATCCCATCGAAGGGATGACATGGCAGGCTTCACCGACGAACAGATCCGGCGGTACAGCCGGCATATCATCCTCAAAGAGGTCGGCGGCAAGGGACAGACGAAGCTGCTGAACTCCAAGGCGCTGCTCATCGGGGCAGGCGGGCTCGGCTCTCCGGCGGCGCTCTATCTCGCGGCGGCGGGCGTCGGCACGCTGGGCATCGTCGATCACGACCGGGTCGACATGAGCAACCTCCAGCGGCAGGTCCTCCATTCGATGGCGGACGTCGGCAGGCTCAAGGTTGAGTCCGCCGCCGAGACGCTCACCGGCATCAATCCCGACGTGAAGGTCGTCCCTTATCCGGAGAAGCTCTCGTCCGAGAACGTCATGGCGATCTTCGGCGACTACGACATCATCGTGGACGGGTGCGACAACTTCCCAACTCGGTATCTCATCAACGACGCCTGCGTGTTCCTGAACAAGCCGAACGTCCACGGGAGCATCTTCCAGTTCGAGGGACAGGTGACCGTGTTCCATCCGGGCGTGGGGCCCTGCTACCGATGCCTCTACCCGGCTCCGCCGCCGCCGGACTTGGCTCCGAGCTGCCAGGAAGCGGGGGTTCTCGGCGTGCTGCCCGGCATCGTCGGGACGACGCAAGCGGTCGAGACGATCAAGGTGTTGCTGGGCATCGGCGAGCCGCTCGTCGGGAAACTCCTGCTCTACAACGCCCTGACGCAGGACTTCCGCAAGCTCAAGCTGAACCGCGACCCGGAATGCCCTGTCTGCGGTGACAACCCGACGGTCACCGAGCTGATCGACTACGAGGAATTCTGTGCCGTCCACTGGTGATGCTGAAGGCGATCACGGCTCGCTTGGCATCCTGCTGACGACGGGCTTCGAACACCAGGACGCCCACACGGTCGTCCGACTGGCGCGCGCCGCTCATGCGCAGGGGCGGCGCGTTCGCGTCTTCCTCATGGCGGACGGAGCCTACCACATCGCCCGCGAGGCGTTCCAGGCACTGGCGCGCGACGGCATCGAAGTCGCCGTCTGCGCCCACAACGCCGAGGAACGCGCCATTCCCGAAGTGACCGGCGTCCCAAACCTCCATTGGGGCAGCCAGTTCGATCTGAGCCTGATGACATCCGAATGCGCCCGGGTCATCGCGTTCAACTGAACGCGCTCAATCACGGCGAAGGACGGACCCATGGCAGCGGTGAAGATCGCGTTGGTCGGCTGCGGCAGCGTGTCGCAGCACTATCTCGCCGATCTGCGGAAGAGCCCGGACGCGCAGGTGGTCGCTGTCTGTGACGAGCGGATCGAGCGCGCCGAGGGACGGGCCCGAGAGTTCGGCGTCCCGGCAGTCTACGGATCGCTGGCAGACCTGCTCGCGGCGGAGCCGTTCGACCTCCTCATCAACACGACCGGCATGCAGACGCACTACCCGCTGAATCGGCTCGCGCTGGAAGCCGGCAGGAACGTCCTCTGCGAGAAGCCCATCGCCTCGACGCTGGCGCAGGGACAGGAACTGCTCGCCCTCGCCAAGCGGAAGGGCGTCCGCATCTGGGGAGCCCCAAACGCCGTCACGAGCCCGCAGTTCCGCTGCCTGGCGGAGCTCCTCGCCAGCGGCGAGATCGGGAAGGTCCACGCCGCGCACGCATGCTACGGGCACTCGGGCCCGTCGTGGGGCCCCTGGTTCTACAGGAAGGGCGGCGGAAGCCTCTACGACCTGGGCGTTTACAGCGTGACAACGCTGACAGGGCTCCTGGGGCCCGCACGAGCCATCGTCGCGCTTGCAGGAACGGCAATCCCGGAGCGCGAGATCGAGGGCGAGCGCGTGCAGGTCGAAGCCGACGACAACACGATGCTGCTCATCGACCACGGGGATGCCGTCTACTCGCACATCCAGACGGGATTCGTCTACCGCCGTCACCGTGAGGACCGTACCATCGAGCTGATCGGAACGCGCGGCGCGGCGAACCTGCTCGGATGGGACTGGGCTCCGAAGGGCGTCGAGGTGTGGTCGGATGAGCACCCGGAGTGGCAGACGCGGTGTCCGGACGCCGGCAGCTACACGTGGCAGCACGGGGCATCCTACCTGGCAGCGTGTCTTGTGTCAGGGTCGGAGCCGCTGATGACCGGCGAGCACGCCGTCCATGTGCTCGACGTGATGAACTCGGCGCTGGAATCCGCCGCGACGGGTCGGCGGGTCGAGGTTCGCTCGTCGTTCCGACATCCGCTCTTCGCCTGAGAGGGTGCGCGTGTCACGCGTGACGGTCATCATTCGTAGCGCGCCTCTGAGAAGCCGCCGCACGGCAGAAGCCCTGCGGATGAGCCTGGGACAGTCGCTGTCTGAGAACGAGGTGGACGTGGTCCTGGCTGGCGATGCCGTCTATGCGCTGGGGCAGGTGGAACCGGAACGGATCGACGGCGGCGACATCGCGCGCCCGATGGAGACCCTCCCCCTTCTCGGATGCGGCGTCTACGCCGAGGCGGAATCGGTGGAAGAACGCGGCGTGCGAGTTCCGCGCGATGTTCAGGTTCTGACCCGCACCGAGATTGCGGAACGAATCCTCGACAGCGATTGCGTCATCCCATGGTGAGCTACGACGTGCTCCATCTGGTCCGGCGCTTAGACGAGTCCTACGGCATGGCAATCATCGCCGAACAGGCACAGAAGGCGAAGGTCGCGGTCGTCTATCTGCAGGACGCTGTCTTTCGTCCCAGTGAGACGAGCGCCGATCGGTTCGCTCTCGACGAGGACTGCCAGGCGCGCGGCGTCTCGCCCGACCTGCCGCGTCTGTCCTACAATGAGCTCATCGATCTCGTCTTCGCGAGCAGGCGCGTCGTGTGCTGGTGAGAAGGTGACATGAAGCCCTGCGGAGTCCATGCAGACAGCCGCGTTCCCGACGAAGGTATCCTGACGCACATCGGCAACACGCCGCTGCTGCGTCTGCGCCGGATTCCACGCGATTTGGGGCGTCCCAACGTCGAGCTGTTCGCCAAGGCGGAGTGGTTCAACCCCGGCGGATCGGTCAAGGATCGTGCCGCGCTGCGGATGATCGAGGACGCGGAACGCTCCGGCGCGCTGACGCCCGACAAGGTGGTTCTCGACTCGACGTCAGGCAACACGGGAATCGCCTACGCGCTCATCTGCGCGGTCAAGGGCTACCGATGCGAGCTCGTCATGCCGGGCAACGTGAGCCAAGAGCGGCTTCGCACCGTCCGGGCGTATGGCGCGAGCGTCACGTTCTCCGACCCGCTGGAAGGCTCCGATGGAGCGCTTCTGCTGGCTCGGTCGATCTACGAGACGTCGCCCGACAAGTACTACCTGCCGTGCCAGTACGACAACGACTCGAACTGGCGAGCGCACTACGACACGACGGGCGTCGAAATCCTCAAGCAGACGAACGGGCGCGTGACTCATCTGCTCGCAGGCGTTGGCACGAGCGGAACCGTCATGGGAACCGGTCGGCGGCTGAAGGAGTGCAACGACCAGGTCCGCGTCTACGCCGTCGAGCCGGACAGCGGGTTCCACGGTCTCGAAGGGCTCAAGCACATCGAGACGGCAATCGTGCCGGGCATCTACGACCCGTCGGTGCTTGACGGAACCATCCACGTGGGGACGGAAGAGGCATACGACATGTCGCGCCGTCTCGCCGCCGAGGAGGGGATTCTCGTCGGGAAGTCGGCGGGCGCGGTGATGGTCGGGGCGATGCGGCTCGCCGGTGAGTTGGATTCCGGCGTGGTCGTGTGCGTGTTCGCCGACGGCGGGTCGCGCTATCTGAGCTCCGCCCTGTTCGAGGAATAACGCGCTGTGGAGGTTCCCGCCCAAGTCTGGCAGGCGATCGTCGCCCACGCCGAGCGTGACTACCCCGAGGAATGCTGCGGCGTCTTACTGTCGGCGGGCGGATCGATGATCGTCCGCGAGTGCCGAAACGTCCAGAACGCGCTGCACGCCGCCGATCCAGCCGCCCATCCGCGCGACGCCCGCACGGCGTACTCGGTCGATCCGCTGGAGCTGCTCGAAATCACGCGGGAAGCCGACCGAGGCGGCGCAGCGATCGCGGGATTCTACCACTCCCACCCGGATCACGAGGCATACTTCTCCGAGGAGGACCGCGCCCGCGCGGTCATCGATGGCTGGGACGAGCCAATCTATCCCGACGCGACGTACATCGTCGTGTCGGTGCGGAACGGACGGGCTGCGGGAGCCCAAGGGTTCCGCTGGGACGATGCGGCGCGTCAGCACGTCGAATGCGCTATCGTGGAGAAGAGTTGATGACCGAAACGCGCGTCGATCAGGAGCTCGACCTCAAGGGCGAGATCTGTCCGTACACGTTCGTGAAGTCCAAGCTGGCGATGGAGAACCTGGCGGCGGGTCAGGTGCTCCGCGTGCTGTTCGACCACGAGCCGGCGGTCCGGAACGTGTCGCGGAGCATGGAGCACGAGGGTCATACGGTTCTCGCCCGCGGAGCCGTCGGGGAGCGGCTCTGGCAAGTCGTCGTCCGCAAGGCATAGACTCGACGAAGGGTGCGCCATGCCGCGATATGCCTACATGTTGCGGCTTCGAGACGATCCGCAGGCGATCGCGGAGTACCGCGAGCACCATCGCCGCGTGTGGGACGAAGTGGTCGAGGCGCTGCAGGCTGTCGGCATCCAGCGGATGGATATCTACCTGCTGGGTCGAACGCTCGTCATGACAATGGAGGTCGGCGACGACTTCGATCTGGAGGGGTGGGGCGCGGCGTACCTGGCGCATCATCCGCAATGCCGCGAGTGGGACGCCCTGATGCGCACGTATCAGGAGCCCGTTCCCGAAGCTCAGCCGGGCGAATGGTGGGCGCGCATGGAGCCGGTGTTCCAGCTCTGACGAATCGGAAGGAGAGACGCCGTGGCAGCAGTAGTGCCGGATCGGTTCCGCTGGCGGCTTTCCGAGCCGCTGCTGTCGCCGCTGGATCGTCCGGGCGACCCGTGCTTCTCGGTCAAGGACCCGACGGTCGTCTATTCCGGCGGACGCTGGCACGTGTTCTGCACGATTCGGAGCCGCGTCCGATCCCACCAGATCGAGTACATCGCGTTCGACGAGTGGGAGAACGTCTCGCAGGCAGAGCGCCATCTGCTGCGGTGTCGCGAAGGCTACTTCTGCGCGCCGCAGGTGTTCTTCTTCCGACCCCACGAGCAGTGGTACCTCGTCTATCAGGTGGGCGAGCAGGGCAGGAAGCTCGGCTTGCAGCCGGCGTTCTCGACCACGACGACGGTCGGCGATCCCGCCTCGTGGTCTCCGGCGGAGCTCTTCTTCCCGAACGCCGATCCGGAGGGCGTCGAACGCTGGATCGACTTCTGGGTCATCTGCGACGATGACCACGCCTACCTGTTCTTCACGTCGCTCGACGGACGGCTGTGGCGGATGTCCACGCCGCTGCCCGACTTTCCGCGCGGCTTCTCGAACGCGACCTGCGTGCTGACGGACATCCACCCGGAGTGGCGGCTGTTCGAGGCGAGCCACACCTATCGGCTACGCGGTTCGGAAACCTACCTGACCGTCGTAGAGGCGGAGAACCGTCTGCGTGACAACCGCCGGTTCTACCTGTCGTTCCTCGCCAACCGGCTGGACGGCGACTGGGAACCCGTGGCGGCGTCGGTCGCGAACCCCTTCGCCAGCGCGGATAACGTCTCCGCCGACGGCGAACTCTGGGCGGAGCACGTGAGCCACGGCGAGCTGCTTCGCGCCGGAGTCGACGAGCGGTTGGAGGTCGATCCGCAGGGCTTGCGGTTCCTCATCCAGGGCGTGCGAGCGGAGCAGTTCGGCGGCAGACCCTACGGCGAGATCCCCTGGCGGCTGGGCATTCTGAGCGCCGAGATCGGCTGACCTCCTGCGACGGCTCTATCGACACAGCTAAGCAATCCTAACCACCGATTCCGCCGTCAAATAGTGTAGGAATCCGGCACGATCGCTCTGGCGTTATGGAGTTCGCTGGCTATATGTATTTGTGAACACAATCACAATCTGGTGCGGTGAAGGTATCCGGGGGTTCGCGCCAAGGCGGTGTAGCCATGCGATCCATCTTCGATCCGGCAGCGCAGCACAGTGACGTCGACAGCAAGGTCGTCGCCGCTCTCGAACGCCTCTCCGAAGCTTTCCGCATCCTGCTCTGGATGGAGAATCGAGAGACGCGCCTGAGCCCCATCCAGATGCAGTTTCTCGTCCACTGCCTCTATCAGCCTGCCGAGAACCGGACGGTCGGGAGTCTGGCGGAGTACTTCGGTCTGACGCCCGCGACCGTCAGCGACGCCGTGCGGGTGCTCGAAGCAAAGGGCTACGTGGGTCGCCAACAGGATGCCCTCGACCGCCGGGTCGTGCACCTCTACCTGACGGCGGACGGAAGAACCGTCGCTCAGCGCGTCAGCGGTTGGGCGGAGCCGATGCGCAAGGCGCTGGCGGACATCTCGCAGGATCAGAAGTTGGTCGCGATGGAAGTGCTGATGGGCATGATCGCGAACCTCTTCCATTCCGGCGTGATCAGCGTCGCCAACATGTGCCTGCTGTGCGCGAACCTCGCGGCGAACGCGTCGGGCGACGAGGACGCGCCCTATTGGTGCAGCCTGCGCGACCAGCCAGTTCACGCGAGCGATCTGCGGCTGAACTGCGCCTCGCATCGTTCCCTCTACGGGGGGTTCGGCTGAGCGCCCGAAGCTCTTCTGCGGCATGCCTTTCTCCGTTAGGATGGGCGTACGGGTTCCCTACCTGAGAAAGGACTGCTGCAATGCGTGAGCTTCGGTTTGGCGTCGTCGGCTGCGGGGGCATGGGCACCCTTCACTGCAGCAACGCGAGCTTTGTGCCCGGGCTCACGACGGTCGCCTACTGCGATGTCGATCTCGCCCGCGCCGAGAAGTTCCTCGCGGCGTACGGCGGCGAGTACGCGACGACCGACATGGCGCGCGTGTTCGGCGACGCGTCGATCGACGGCGTGCTCGTCCAGACGGGCGAAGTGCACCATCCCCGCGTGGTCACAGCGGCGGCGCGCGCCGGGAAGCACATCTTCTGCGAAAAGCCGCTCGCCCGCACACTCGCCGAGGCGCGGGAGGCGGCTCAAGCCGTCGATGCGTCCGGCGTCAAGATGGTCTTCGGCGTCTGTAACCGGCTCGCGCCGATGGTTCGTCGCGCCAAGGGCATCGTTCCGAACCCCCACTACACCTTCTGTCAGTGTTCCGACACGGTGACGGGTCAGGCGGTTCACAACCTCGACCTCGCCGTGAACCTGTTCCACGAAGCGCCGCTGGTGCGCGTCTACGCGCAGGGAGCGCAGGTCTGGAACTACGATCCCCATCTGCCGGTGGACAGCTTCGTCGCGACGCTCACCTTCGCCGACGAGAGCGTCCACTGCTACATCCAGCACGGCGGGAGCCGTAACGGGACGCTCCGCAAGTACAGCTACCAGCTCTTCGGCAAGGATCGCTGCGTGTTCCTCGCAGAGCGGTTCAAGAAGTGCATCGTCCACGATGCGTCCGGGACGGTCACGCAGACGATGAGCTTCGAGGGACCCGACTTCGGCGGGCAGGGCTATCACGACGTTCGGGGCCCCATCGGCTACATGGGACACTATGATGAGATCGCCCATCTCGCCGACTGCATCCGAAACGACGGTCAGACCGAGATGACCGTCCGGCATGGCGTACGGGTTCTCGCGGTCGAGAAGGCGATCCTGGAAAGCTGCGTGTCCGGCGCTCCGGTCGACTTCCCGGCGTTCTGCCGCGCCAACGGGATCGAGGCGTATGCCTGAGCCCTACGCGACGGCGTCGGAAGCGCGACTGGCGATGCGTCGGGGCGAGTGGACGGGTCCCACGACCTACCGGATGCCCGGATGGGTTCAGTGTAACCTGGTCGCTCTGCCGCGCGAGGATGCCTACGACTTCCTCGTCTATTGCCAGCGGAACCGCGACGCCTGCCCGATCGTGGACATCACCGATCCGGGGAGCGTGGAACCCGCCCACGCCGCTCCCGGGGCGGACCTGCGCACGGACCTCGCCCGCTACCGAATCTACCAGAATGGGGAGATGGCAACCGAGCCGACGGACGCTCGCGAATGGTGGCGCGATGACCTGGTCGCCGTCCTCATCGGTTCCAGCCTGACGTTCGACGAACCGCTCCGCCGCGCCGGCGTCGAGCTTTCGCCGGACGTGTGGGTTCTTCGAACGGAGTTGCCGACGCGTCCGGCGGGACGCTTCTCCGGCAGGCTCATCGTGACGCTCCGGTTCCTCCGACCGCGCGACGCGATCATCGCGACGCAGTTGACGGCGCGATTCCCGTGGAACCACGGAGCGCCGCTTCATATCGGCGATCCGTCCGACATCGGCGCGGACGTGGCGGATCCCATCGTCGGCGAACCGATCACCGAGCCGCCCATCGGGAGGACAGGCGTGTTCTGGGCGTGCGGTGTGACGCCCCAGCAGGCGGCGCTCGACGCTCGTCTGCCGCTGATGATCACGCATTGCCCGGGGCACGGCTTCATCACGGACCTGCGCGCCGACGCGATCTGCCAGCCGTAGCGCCCTGTCTTGTGGCGCACGGATCGACGGCTACACTTGTAAGCGCGAGAGTCGAGGCGGTGGAACCGCCCCAAACCGACCCGATGGGAGGAGAGCCCATGCGACGTTCGACCGCGATTCTGTTTGCCATCGGCATCCTGACGATTCCCGTTGCCGCCGCGCAGGCGTACACGCTGGGGCTGGTCCGCGAGGGAGCGGCGCAGCCCAACGCCGAAGCCGCCTACAAGTGGGCTGCGAGCAAGTACGACACGAAGGAGATCGGCCGTCCGAAGGCGAAAGCCGATCTGCTCGGCTACGGCGTCGTGTGGTGGGATGAGAGCCACGCTCCGGCAATCCCTGCGCCGTTCCTCGACAAGGCAACCGTGGATGCCTTCCGAGGCTACGTGCAGGACGGCGGTGGTCTGCTCCTGTCTAACCTGGCGTTCCATTACCTGTTCGAGATGGGCGTCGAGAGTGGCCAGCCCCGCTATTTCGGGCGCAACGACGCCAGCCCGCTCAACTGGACGGACTTCCAAATATCCAAGGGGCAGGACAAGCATCCGGTCTTCAGCGGGCTGAAGATCGAGAACGGGTTGATCCAGTACGACATTCAGGGCTGGACGGACGGATCCGACTTCTATGCTGCTGCCGGACCCACAGGACCCAAGGACGGGAAGACTCTGGCACAGGTCGTCGATGGTCAGCCGCAGACGAACCCGCTCGTCGAGTATTCCGTCGGGAACGGCGCGATCGTGGCTATCGGGTGGGTCTGGTCGTCGTGGGTCGTCAACAAGAAGCTCGATGACGTCAACACGAAGCTCCACGCGAACATCATCGACTACCTGGCGACCAAGTCAGCGTTCGCGGCGGTCGCGCCGCGCGGCAAGCTGGCGACCTCCTGGGCGGAGCTGAAGCGCTAGCGGATCAAGAGCATCCGCTGCACGCTTCGGAGCTCTGCGCCGCCGCGAGACGGAGCGATCCGCACTTCGTACCAGTAGAGCCCGGCGGCGACGGGCTCGCCCTGATCGTTGCGCCCATCCCACGGGATCGCGCGAACGCGGGACGAGTAGTCGCCCGACGGCAGAACCCCCGCGTGAATCGTCCGGACGACGCGCCCATCCGCCGCGTAGACCGTCACATCGACGCGCGATGTCTCCGCGAGCGTAAAGGGAATCCACGTCTCCGGGTTGAAGGGGTTCGGGTAGTTCTGCCCGATCCGCGTCACCACCTGTGACGGTGGTTCGCCCTGTGAGGAGCCTTCCTCGACCGGCTCGACGGCGAGTGGAGCGCCGTCGTCCGTCCGGCGGTAGGTTCGCAGGAGCGTCGCGTCGGCGGTGAGCAAGCGGCTTCCGACGAGCGCGATGCCGCCGACCCAATCGAGTGAACGCACGCGCGCCGTCTCGATCGGCGCGGCAGGGTCCTTCGCATTCCACGCGGCGACGTAGCTCTCGCCTCCGGCAAACACCCATCCCGCCTGCGCCGTCAGAACGCGGAGGTCGAACCCGGCGTCCCATCTGGCGACCGGAACCGGCGCGAGCGGACCCGCCACGTCGTAGACGACGATGTCCGTCCCTGCTCCGACGAACAACCGGTTCCCATCGACTTGCAGGGCGCGGGCGGAACCAGTCGTCGGCAGCGTCCGCACGAGGCGGAGATTCGCCGGATCGCTCGCGTCGAACACGTCCACGCCCGATTCGGTCGCCGCCGCATAGAGCGCCGTTCCCGCCAAAGCGAGCGCTGCGACATGTCCCGAGCTCGACGCGCCGCCCCGCACCTTGAACGTCCCGGCGTCGAGCGACAGCGCCGTGACGCCGATCCCGCCTGCGTAGACCGTCCTCCCGTCGGGCGAGAGCGCGACATCGATGACCGGTCCTGCCAGCGAGAGCGCCGAGACCCGACGTGGACGCGATGGGTCGGCGAGGTCGAAGGCTTCGACGCCGTCGTCCGTCGCGGCGACAGCGATGCCGGTTCCCAACCGCGCAGCGTTCGCTGGGGAGAGCGTCGGCGCATACGCCAGCGGACGCGTTCCGGCGGGAACGGAGACACCGATCACGGCGACTCCTCCGCTCCCGATGGCGGCGGCAACGATGCCCCCCGATGCGCTGAGACGCCGTCCCTCCCCGGACGCCTGCGAAACCCACGTCAGCCGAGGAGCGGACGGGTCCGCCGCGTTCACAGCGGCGAGGCGATCCCCTTCTGCCACGTAGACCCAATCGCCGACCCACACGAGCGACATCGGGTCGCCGTCGAGCGGGATGCGGCTGAGGAACCGCGCGTTCGCCGGATCCCGCGCGTCCCAGAATGAGATACCCTCCGTCTCCGCGACGGCGAGCGTGTTCCCTCGGAGCGCGATTCGTTGCGGCACGCCGACCGTGTCGCCGCGTGTCACGGTCTTCAGAGCGTTTAGGTCGCGCAGATCGATGGAGACGAGCCGGTCGGTGGCAGCCCAGAGCGTATCTCCGGCAGGAGCCATCCCCTGGACACGGAACGCCCCGCGCCCGATCCGCCGCAGAGCGGGGAGACCGTCCAGCGCGAAGACCTGGAGCCCCTGAGAGGCGTCCGACATGAAAAGCCGTCCGTCGCCCACGGCGAGGTCGATCCCACCGGAGCCAAACGAGGTCTGGGCAAGGCGGGGGTTCGCCGCGTCGGTCAGGTCGAACACGCGCAGACCCGTGTCCGAGTTGAGGACGAAGAGCCAGGTGCCGAACGCGGCGAGGCGCGAGGCGTCGCCGGTCGTCGCGCGCGTCGCGAGGCGTTCCAGCGTGTCTCGGGCGTAGACGCCGATTCCAGACCGTCCCTGCGCGACAACGAGGGCGTCGCCGACAAGCAAAACATCCTGGGCGAGTCCGTCGGTGGGAGCGATCGCCCGTAGACGCGGCGAGCCGAGAACCGTCCGGTCGAACGCCGCGATGCCCCACCCCGCCGCCGCCCAGAGCGTGTCTCCCGCCACCGCGACGGAGAGCAGGTCGGCTCCGATGGGCAGGGCGTCGAGGGCGGTCAGACTCCCCGATGCCCCGTCCATCCTCAGGGAACCGGTCGGCGCGAAGCGGTTGGGGTTCGGCGCAACAGGAGTCGGGAACGCCGAAGGCGTGTCGCCGTCTCGGTCGGCTCCCGGGGCGACCTCGTAGGACAGCGCCGCATCGACGGGCGCGGCGAGAATGAGCGTCGCCGATTCCCCGGCGTTCCCCCGGATCGTGTGGACGCCAGTTCCGTTGGGGTCGAGACGCACTTCGCGCGCTTCGCCCGCCGCGGGCCTCCAGACGGTCGCAGCGAAGGGCGCTCCCGCTTCGGCGGTTACACGGACCGACCACGTCTCCGGAAGGTTCGAGAGCTCGACGTAGGCGGCGCTCCACGCACCGAGCCGGGCGGTTCCGCGCGCGGGAAGGCTCTGCCGCCGATCGATGGCGCTGGCAGGCACACGAAAGTCGCGGCGAAGGCTCGTGTATCCGGCGGACGGATGCGCGGCTCGGTCGTTGACAAGATTGGCGAGCGTCCACGAGCGGAGCAGGTCGGCAAGTGCCCGTGCGTTCCCGCTCGCCTGCATCGCCCCGGCGACGGCAGCCATTCCGCGTCCCGGCGCGCGTCCCAGGTTCTGGGCGAAGCTCCTGCCGCCGTACTGATCGACGCAGTAGAGCAGCAGGAGGAAGCTCCCGCCGTACCATGTCTGAAGCGTGTTCCCCGCCGTGAGCGAGAGCGAGGGCTTGGAGAGGTATCCGGTGGCGAAGTCCGAGTGGATGTTGCCGTAGACCGCCCATTCGGCGAGCGTGGCGCGTCCTTCTTCCAGCCAGCGCTCGTCGAGCCGTCCGCCGCGCTGATGCCAGTTGAGGAGGTGCGTGAACTCGTGGGCGACGAGGTTGATGAGCCGGAACCGGTCGTAGTCGCGAAGGGCGAAGACGTCGAGGAAGAGCATCTCGCGGGCGTTGCTGTTGGGCAAGCGAGCGAGCTCATCGACGGGCGAGAAGTAGCCACCGAAGCCCGCCGCGTTCCCGTTGCCCTCGACATCGTGGAGCAGGATCGTCACGCGGGAATCGCCGTCGACGCCCGGCAGCCATTCGGAACCGAACCAGGCTCGGACGGACGGGTAGATAACGCGATCGAACTCGCGCGCCAGGTCGGAGATGGCGGCGTCCGTGGCGACGTCGGCGAATCGGTCGTCCACCCAGACGGAGCAGCGCTCGGCGATGAGGCGGAGCGTCGCGCGGGCGCGGGTCTCCGGGATGTGCGTGAAGAACGTCCACTTGTCGCCGACGGCGGCAGGCGGCGCGGCGTGCGCGAAGGCGGTAGAGAGCCCTGGGGCGTCTGCGAAGCGTTCCGCCAGCGGGAACGTTCCGCACGCGGCATCGGCGGCGGCGGGTCGAGCCCACGCGGCGGCTGCGAGGCACACGATGAGGAGGGTGAGTCCTGCCGCCCCGTACGCTCTCCGCATGTCTCTGGTTCCTCCGAAGCCCGACGTTCACCCGATGCTACGGCGTCGCCCGTCTGGAGTCCAGTCGGGGATGTATGTACAATCCACTCGCCGGGAGGAGGGGACGATGGACGCAGCGACGTGGGATTTCTTCGAACGCAACGGGTACGTGGTTCTGCCGGACGCGCTGAGCGCCGAAGACACGGCGCGCTTCCGCGAGCTCTACGACCGCGACCGGAACGAGTTCGGTTACCTCTGGCGCATGTACTCCCACCACCAAACGATCAACTGCGACGCGCTCGTCTCGACGCCGGAGCTCGACGAAGCGATCCGCCATTCGAAGGTTCTGCCCGCCATCGAAGCCCTCATGGGCGGGCCCGTCTGTTTCTCCGAAATCTGCATCCGGCACATGGCGCGGCACGACGGAACGCTCCGGCGCGGCTGGCATCGCGACCGGCCACATCTCCCGACGCATCCGCTCCGGATGGACTACATCCAACTGATGGTCTACCTGACGGACGTGGACGAGACGACCCACTGCTTCTCCATCTCGCCGGAGAGCATCGACGACCCGGTCCTGTCGACGGAGAAGCAGCTCGAACGCGGAGGAGTCGTCGATATCCACGGGCCCGCCGGAACGTGCGCTCTGTTCAACATCGCCACGCTCCACACGGCGACGGTGCGGAACACGACGGCGGAACGCAAGACGATCCAGGTCTACTACGGGCACCGCGATGGCAAGTACCTCAGCAACGACTCGATCATCCCGCCCGCCTTCTGGCGGAATCACGCCGACCCTGAGGTACGCGCCTTCTACGGGAACCTGAACCCGAAAACGCACCTCTACATGGCGGCGATGCATGGTTAGGTCCCGATCCATCCTGGCGGCGCTGGCTCTCGTCCTCATCGCGACGAGCGGATCGGCTGCCCCGTCCGACGACGCGGAACGAGCCGTCACGTTCCAGACGGCGCGCCTGACCGCCGACAATCCCTTCACGCGCGCCAGCGCTACGGACGAGCTCCGCCGACTGTCGGCGGTCGAAGCGAACCGTGAAGCCCTGCGCGGAGCCGTTGCCGCCCTGAAGCCCTTGCTGCAAGACCCCCAGCCGGTCGTTCGGTGGAACGCAGCCGTCGTCGTCGCTCGCGTCGGCGACGATGCCGCCGCCCAAGCCGCCCACGCCGCGCTCGAACGCGATACGCGCGACGATCTCTACAGCGTGCGTATCGGAGCCGTCGAAGCGCTCGGAGAGCTCGGCACGCCGCGCGCCCACGAGCTCCTGACGACCGTCGCCGAGACGGACGACGACGAGGAAGTGGTCGATGCCGCTCGCACGCAGTTGGGTCCGCCGCCCGGACGTGGCAACGCCTTCGACGCCTTTGGGGGAGCCCCCGAAGGTCCTGACCAGCAAGACAGAGCCGGTGGTTTCTGGATGCTCGGCGCCGGGGACGAAGACTCCGAGAGCCCCGCATCCGCGTTGAGCCGCGCGCGGGACGCCGCCGCACGCGCTCCCGCCCCCGACGCTCTCGCGACGCTCGCCGACGTGAGCCGGTTCCGGGGCGGGTTCGTCACAGACGAGGAGACGGTCTCCCTCCCCGACGCGTTCCGACCCGCCGTCCTGCCGATCATGCGGATGCTTCGGGCAGGTTCGCCGCTGAGCCCGATGGACGCCCGCAACGCCGCATGGGCGCTGGGCGTCAGCGGGTCGCTGCCGATGCTCATCGCCGCGCTGGAGGACCCGCTCGATGCGACGCGCGAAGCCGCCGCCGCCGCGCTGTTGGTCGCTGTGACGGACGTCTCAGGCGTCGGGAGAGCCGACGCAGGAACCGCAGAAGTCGCCGACGCGCTCGTCTTCTCGCTGTCCGACCCGTCGGAGCCGGTGCGCCGGATTGCCGCTCTGACGCTGGGCAAGGTGCGGTCGGAGCGCCACCGCCGCGACCTGCACATGGCTCTGGATGACAAGAGCCCACGGGTCCGAGCCGCCGCCGCGTGGGCACTCGCGCAGATGCCTCCTTCCGACGAGCGGGAAGCCGCGCTGGCGCGTATGCGGCATGAGGAGGCAACGTCGCCTGACGCGATCTTCGCTCTACTGTCACTGGGTCCGCCCGACCTCGTGGAGCTTCTGGCGTCCGCGCTGTCAGGCGGCGACCCAGCCGTGTCGTACGCCGCCGCCGCCGCGCTGGCGGAGATGGGCGCCGACGGCATTCCGGCCCTGCGTGAACTGCCGGACGGGGCTCCGCCGTGGGCTCGTGACGGGGCGCAGCGCGCTTTCGCTTCGATCTTTGGGAACGCGTGGGCGGTTCCCGTCTCCGAGGCTTCGGGCGATGCGGGCGATGGACAAGTGACGGTTCCTGTGCTCGTCATGGCAGGCGGCGGATGGCGGCATCTCTCGCTCGTGCGGATGGAGCGACCGGTTCCCGGAGCGCAGGTACGCGTTTCGGGCGTGGCGTCGCCGTCGGTCACGGACGAGCTCGGCTGGGCGCGCTTGAAGATGCCCGTCGATACGGCGCTGACGGTGCGGGTTGAGGCGAAGGGCTACGTCACCGCCGACGTTTCGGTCGATGCGGCGGCGGGGACTCAAGAACCGATCATCGTGCGCCTCGACGAACGATAGAGGAGTCCAGGATGCTTCGCGGAATACCGTTCGAGCTGTCTCCGGAACTGATGCACATCCTCATGTCGATGGGCCACGGCGATGAGATCGTCATCGCCGATGGGAACTTCCCGGCGGCGTCCAACGCCCGGCGGCTCGTGCGCGCTGACGGGCTCAGCGTTCCGGCGGTGCTGGGAGCCGTCGCGCCGTTCTTCCCGCTGGATGCCTACGCAGACGACCACGCGGTCATCATGCAGACCGGCGGCGAAGTCGCCACGCCGTCCATCTGGGCGGAGTTCGCCCGCATCCTGACTGAGGCGGAGGGCAAGAAGGTCACGCTGACCCCCATCGACCGATTCGCCTTCTATGAACGAGCTCGTCAGGCATTCGCCGTCGTCGCGACGAGCGAGACGGCGATCTACGCGAATATCATCCTCAAGAAGGGCGTCGTGCTGCCGTAGTACCTGCGCAAAGGAGCGCGTATGGAATCCCCCATCCTCGAAGCGACGCGCGACATCGTCGTTGCCTACATCGGGAAGTATCCGACGGGGCAGTCCGCCTATTCGGCGAACATCGAAGCCGCGATGAACCGGATGCGCCAGGACATCCTCGCCTTCACGCGGGACGTGTACGCGACGCTGGAGCGCCTCGAAAGCGGCGCTGAACCGCCCCCACCGCCGGACCCGATGGGCTGACTCTATGCCGGAGCGACGCACGCCGCTGGTTCCCCTGCTGGTCGGCGTGACGAAGCTGCTCCTTCGGCGGGCGATGATCGGCTGGATGCTGCGGGCGTTCGGCGTGGTCGTGCTTTGCCTCGTGCCGCTGGCAGTCGTCAGTTCGTGGGGGTCGCTGGAGCCATCGCACCGGGCGGGCGTTCTGCTGGCTGCCGGGGCGGTCGCGGGGGCGGCGGTCTTCCTGCTGTGGCTGGGGCGTTACCTGCGATCCGGCTGAGCGATCCGTCACTCGCTCGTGCGTTCGACGCGGTAGTGCAGGAAGAGCTCGCCCTCTTCGATGCGCGTCGAGATGAGGCGGAGCCGCGCCGCGCGTTCGAGCGGGAGCCCGTCGCCGCCGATGGGCGTCGGCACATCCCTGCCGCCGACGAGAACCGGGCAGAGCGTCAGGTAGACCTCGTCGATAAGTCCCGCTTCGAGGAACGCCCCGGACGTCTCGCTGCCCCCTTCGAGCAGGATCGACCGGACGCCGTGCCGCTCGGCGAGATAGGCGACGGCTTCGCCCACGTCGTGTACTTCGGCGACTTCCGCGACGGCGGCGAGCGCGTCGCGCGCTTCGCGGCTCGCCTGGGGTCCCACGAAGACGACCGCCGGCGACGTGTGTCCCTGGAACATCCGCGCGGAGGGCGAGACCGTCGCGCGAGCGCTCAGAACGGCGCGGACGGGCGTCTCCGTCTGGTTTCGGCGCAGGCGCGCGGCTCGGATGTCGGCGGGCAGCCGAAAGGGCGGATCGTCGGCGGCGACGGTTCCCGCTCCGAGGATCACGGCGTCGGTCTCGCCGCGCAGGCGTCGCAGGAGCGCCTTGTCGCGGGGCGATGTGAACCGAGGCCCCGCGCCGTCGCTCGTCGATATCTTCCCGTCGACGGTCGATGCGACGACGAGCGTGATGCGGGGTCGATCCGTCACGGGTCGTCAGTCCTCCCAGGCGCAGAAGAGCCGGTCGCCGGCGGCGATCATCGCGCGGAAGAGCGCAACCGGTTCCACCGACCCAACGATGCGGAACGACAGCACTTCGCCCGCCGGTTCCACCAACTGCCTGCCCATGAGGGCTTCGAGCTCACTCAGGTCACGGAGCCTGCGCCGGACTTCGGTTCCGTCGTCGGTCAGCCACGCGTAGCGGACGTCGGTTCCGTCGCGTTGGGCGCGGACACGGACGAACCGCCTGCCATCGACCTCCCAGCGGAGCTCGAACTCGATCGCGTCGGTCGATTCCAGCGCGCCACGGATGCGCCGGTCGAGCTCGGAGAGTCCTGCGGTCGTCGTCTGGCTCACGAGTTCGGTTCCTGTCGCTGGCGCACGGCTTCGTAGAGCAGAATACCCGCCGAGACGGAGGCGTTGAGCGATTCGATCCTGCCGTACATGGGGATGTGGACGAGTGTGTCGCACGCTTCGGCGACGAGTCGGGCGAGCCCTTCGCCCTCGCTCCCGATGACCAGCGCGCACTTCCCGCGGAAGTCGTAGCCCGTGTACGGGATCGCGTTCGGAGCCTCCGTGCTCGTCGCCCCGACAACCCAGTAGCCCGTTTCCTGTAGGCGCTGGATCGACTGGACGATGTTCGCGACGCGGACGACGGGTAGGTATTCCGTGGCTCCGGCGGATGCCTTAGCGACGGCAGGCGTCACGGGCGCTGCGCCGCGCTTGGGCACGACGACGGCGCGGGCTCCTGCCGCCTCCGCCGTACGGATGATGGCTCCGAGATTGTGCGGGTCTTGGATGTGGTCGAGAAGGACAACGAGCGCGTCCGTTGCGGCTGACGTTTCGTCGATGAGGTCGTCGAGCTCGGCGTAGGACGCGCCGCGCACCAGCGCGACGACGCCCTGGTGGTTGCCGCCGTGGGCGAGGCGGTCGATGCGCGAGCGCTCCGCTGATTCGTGGGGCACGCCGGCGGCACTCGCCAGATCGACAAGCTCCTGGGCGGCGGTGTCCTTGGAACCTCGCGCGAGGATCAGCTTGGCGACGCGCTCCGGATGGGCGCGCAGGGCTTCACGCACCGTGTTCCTACCGAAGATCGGTTCCATGCGTTCCTACATGCCGTGACGCAGAACCACCGACACGTCGAGCAGCGCCGCAACGCCCCAATGGAGCAACCAACCGTAAACGAAAGACTCGGAGCGCCACGCGATCCAGCCGAGGAACAGCCCCGCCGGAAGCGACCCGAACGCTTCCGGAAAGGGCTTACCAAAGTGCGCGATGACGAACGGCAGCGTCTGAATCCAGATCGCCGCGGATCCGAAGTCGCGCGCCAAGCCGTTGAGCATCCAGCCGCGGAAGAAGTACTCCCACGCGAGGAAGTAGACGCCGTAGAGCAGCTCGTAGACGATGAGAACGCGGACGTCCTCGCGCGCCAGGGTGCAGAGCGGGTACTTCGCCGCGAAGGACGGTAGACCGCTCACGGCGACCACGACCGCCGCCATGGCGATGAACGCCGGTAAGAGCAGCCATGCCGCGCGCGGATCGCCGATACGAAAGCCCGTCTCGGCTGGGCTTCGCCGGAACCCCGCCCAGGACAGGACGGCTGGCACGACGAACAGCAGAGTCGCCGCGATGCCGTACCACCAGGCGTACGGCAGGAGCTCGTACCATGGAAGGGACGTCCAGGCGCCTGTGAAGCCTCGGAACGTTCGGGGTCTGCCGACGTAGCGCTCGATGGTCAGGAGAGCCGGCGCGGCGGTGAGGACGACGCAGGACTCCGCCGAGAGCGAGCCCCGCAAGTCGCGCAGGAAGCTCGTCGTCGTGTCTCGCAGTCGGCGCACGCGGGAACTCCTCGTCCGGTCGGCGGAAGTGTAGCCGACGCAGTCACGGCGCGCAAAAGGCGGCATGGCTCGTTGGCGTGTGGTATACTCGGAGCCGCTGTCACAGGCGAAAAGGAAGCCGATGTCTCGCCCTATCGAGTTGGACCGAGTCAAGATCGGTCTCGTCCAGACGACGTGCTCGGACGACACCCCGTCGAACCTGAGCCGTACGGTCGCCGCGATCCGACGCGCGGCGGCTCGTGGAGCCCAGATCGTCTGCCTGCAGGAGCTCTTCCGCTCGACCTACTTCTGCCAGACCGAGGACGCGGATCGGTTTGACCTGGCGGAACCGATTCCCGGCGAATCGACGGCACTGCTGGGAGCCCTCGCGGCGGAACTGGGCATCGTGATCGTCGCGTCGCTCTTCGAGGCGCGCGCCGAAGGGCTCTACCACAACACGGCGGTCGTCCTCGACGCGGACGGTTCCATCGCCGGCATCTACCGCAAGATGCACATTCCCGACGACCCCCTCTACTACGAAAAGTACTACTTCACGCCGGGCGACACCGGGTTCCGCGCGTTCGACACGGCGTTCGGTCGGATCGGCGTCCTCGTCTGCTGGGATCAGTGGTTCCCCGAAGCGGCGCGGCTGACGGCGCTCCACGGCGCATCGATCCTGTTCTACCCCACCGCCATCGGCTGGCACGCATTCGAGAAGGACGAGTGGGGCGAGGCACAGCGCAACGCTTGGGAGTCCATCCAGCGTTCCCATGCCATCGCCAACGGAGTCTTCGTCGCGGCGGTCAATCGCGTGGGAATCGAGGGCGGGCTCCAGTTCTGGGGAAACTCCTTCGCGTGCGATCCGTTCGGACGCGTCATCGTTCGCGCCGAGGAGCGCGAGGAGACGCTGATCGCCGAGTGCGACATGGGCTTGCTCCGCGAGATCCGCCGCGCGTGGCCCTTCCTGAGAGATCGTCGGATCGATGCCTACGGCGGCATCATGGAGCGCTATCTGGACGGCAGACGACGATGAGCGCCCGTTACCGGATGCCGGCGGAGTGGGAGCCCCACGCCGCGACGTGGCTCGCCTGGCCCCACAATCCGGAGACGTGGTACCTCGGCGTCGAGCGGGCTGAACGCGCGTTCGTCGAGATGATCCGAGCCCTCGTGACGGGTGAGATCGTCTGTGTGCTGGTGAACGACGAGGCGATGGAGCTCCGGGCGCGGACGTGCCTCCAGCAAGCGGACGTGCCGACAGCGCGAGTCCGGCTCCATCGTATCCCAACGAACGACGCGTGGATCCGCGACTACGGGCCCAACTTCGTCGCCACCCAGGACGGAATCGCGCTGAACGACTGGGGGTTCAACATGTGGGGCGGGAAGTACCCCCCATGGGACCTGGACGACGCCGTGCCTGCGCAGGTGGCGGCGCTGCTCGACATGCCGCGCGTGGAACCGGGGCTCATCCTGGAGGGCGGCTCCATCGACGTGAACGGAACCGGCACGCTCCTGACGACGGAGTCGTGTTTGCTGAACCCGACGCGGAACCCGGGGATGAGCGTGAACGAGATCGAGAACGTGCTGCGCCGCCACCTGGGTGTAACGAACGTCCTATGGCTGGGCGAGGGCATCGTCGGCGACGACACGGACGGACACGTGGACGACATCACGCGGTTCGTCGGTTCCCGCGCGGTCGTGACGGCGGTCGAGGACGATCCATCGGACGAGAACCACGAGCCCCTGGCGGACAATCTGTGCCGCCTGCAGGAACTGAGAGCCGAGGACGGAATGCCTCTGGAAGTGGTTCCGCTGCCGATGCCGGAACCGGTCGAAGTCGAGGGCGTCCGCCTGCCCGCGAGCTACCTGAACTTCTACATCGGGAACGAGTGCGTGCTGCTTCCGGTGTTCGGAGGAGAGAGAGATGCGCTGGCGAGGTCTGCCTGCGCGAGCCTGTTCCCGACGCGCCGGATCGTGCCGATCATGGCGCGCGATCTGGTGCTTGGGCTGGGCGCCTGCCACTGTCTGACCCAGCAGCAGCCGGCGCACCGAGCGTGACGGAGGCGTCACGATGGGTAACACGGAACTGATCTACGCAGCGTTGGGCGCGACACTGGCAGTCGCCGGAGTCGCCGTCATGGTGGTCGGCTACGCGCGATCCAAGACCGCCGGGCATAGTTCGGTGCTCCTGGCGGTGGTCCTTTGGATCGGCGTTCTGCTCCAGTGGGCGGTCGGAAGCGGGTTCGCATACGGGGATTCCGCGTCGGGGCTCGTCGGCACGACGGGGTTCTTCTCGCTGGGTACCGGTGTCCCGATGGGCTCGGCGTCGGCGTGGTGGTTCTACACGATGCTCGCCGTGTTCGCCGGGACCGTCGCCGTGTCGGGAATGCTGGGCAGGACGCGGTTCGGCGCGTCGATGATCGTCATTCTGGTGACGATGGGCGTCATCGTGCCGGTCGTCCAGCACTGGGTCTGGCATCCGAACGGATGGCTGCACTCGCTGGGGTTCCGCGACTTCGGCGGGGCGGCGGCGATCCACATCCTTGGCGGGGCGGCGGCTCTGGGGGCGACTCGCGCCGTTGGTCCGAGGATCGGGCGCTACTCGCGCGAGGGGCTGCCGAACGCGCTGCCGGCGCACAATCTGCCCATGAGCGCCGTCGGGTTCTGGCTCCTGACGATCGGATGGCTCGGGCTCCTGATGGGCAGGGGGACGCAGGTGAGCAACATCGTCGGCGTTCCGACGCCTCCGCTCGCCGAGATCGCCGTCGTGGCTCTGCTGGGACAGTCGGCGGGGGCGTTGGCGGCGATGTCGTTCGCGTGGGGGCGGTTCGGGAAGCCGGACGTCGCGCTCATCCTGAACGGCGCGGTCGCCGGGACGGTCGCGGTCGTCGCGGCGGCGGATCGGCTGAATCCATTGGCTGGCGTCATCGTCGGGGGGGTCGGCGGGTTCCTGTCGGTGTTGGGAACGCAGTGGAGCGACCGGCTGCAGCTTGACGACGTGGGCGGCGTCGTGCCGGTTCACGGGCTGGCGGGCGTCTGGGGATGCCTCGTGGCAGGACTGCTCGTTCCGAGTGAAGGGCTCTTGATGGGCGGGGGGTCGCGCTTGCTGGTCGCGCAGGTGATCGGCATCGCGGCTGTCGCCGCTGCTGGAGCCGGCGCGATGTGGCTCACCTGCACGATCCTGTCGCGATTCGCTGGGCTTCGAGTCTCCCGCGACGACGAGCTGGAAGGGCTGGATCACGTGGAGCACTCCAACGAGGCATACCCGGACTTCCAGCGCGCCGAGTTCAAGTAACGCGCCCTCCGCGTGCGGATGAGCGCGCGTCCCGATCATGAGCGTCGAACCGATCGGGTGGTTCACGGAAGCCGTCCGATGAAGTACAGCGAGCTCTTCCACTCGATCCAGGGCGAGGGAACCCTCGTCGGCGTTCCCAGCGTCTTCTTCCGCACGAGCTTCTGTAACCTCCGCTGCATCTGGTGCGACACGCCCTACACGAGTTGGGAGCCGGAGGATCGCGATATCGCCGTCGAAGAGGCGTTCGAGCGGATCGCGTCCTACGGCTGCCGACATGTCGTCATCACAGGCGGGGAGCCGTTCATCCAGGCGAGGGAACTGGCAGGGCTCTGCGGTCTGCTCGACGAAGGCGGCTACCACACGACGGTCGAGACGAACGCGACCGTCTTCGCGCCGGTGCGGGCGCAACTCATCTCGATGAGCCCCAAGCTCGCCAACTCGAATCCCACGAGCGACCGCCGAGCGTTGGCGATGCACGAGCCGCATCGGTACGCGCCTGACGTCATCCGCGCGTTCGCGGCGCGGCATGCCTGCCAGGTCAAGTTCGTCGTGTGCGAACCGTCGGACATGGATGAGATCGACGCCATCGTCCGCGAGTGTGAGCTCGCTCCGAGCTCGGTCGTGCTCATGCCGGAGGGCAGAACGCCAGACGAGACCCGCACTCGCACGGCGTGGCTTGCGGAGGCGTGCGTCGAGCGAGGCTATCGGCTCTCTCCGAGGCTCCACATCGACATCTGGGGGACCAAGCGTGGCGTCTGACCGTCCGCCTGCCATCGTGCTCCTGAGCGGCGGGATCGACTCGGCGACGGCTCTCGCCATCGCGGTGGACGACGGTTTCGACGCTTACGCGCTGAGCTTCGACTACGGACAGCGCCACCGCCACGAGCTCGACGCTGCCCATCGCATCGCTGCCGCGCTCGGCGCCGTCGAGCACCGCACGGCGCGGATCGACCTGCGAGCGTTCGGAGGCTCCGCCCTGACCGACGACATCGCCGTGCCCAAGGGCAGAGATGCTGGCGACATCGGCGAGGGAATCCCCATCACCTACGTGCCTGCGCGGAACACGATCTTCCTCGCGTTCGCGCTCGCCTACGCCGAGGTGCGGGGCGCGAGCGACCTGTTCATCGGCGTCAACGCGCTCGACTACTCAGGCTACCCCGACTGCCGCCCGGAGTTCATCGAGGCGTTCGAGCGCATGGCGAACCTGGCGACGAAGGCGGGCGTCGAGGGAACGACGCGAATCCGGGTCCGCACGCCCCTCATCGCGCTGACGAAAGCCGAGATCATCCGCCGGGGAGCCGCCCTGGGCGTGGACTACGCGCTGACCCACTCGTGCTACGACCCGTCCGACGACGGAGCCGCTTGCGGCGCGTGCGACTCCTGCCTGCTGCGTGCCAAGGGGTTCCGCGAGGCGGGCATCCCCGACCCGACACACTACGCCACCGTATCCGCACGCTGACCATCGAACGGAAGGCGCATGGATTTCACCGTCACGACAGGCGCGACGCAGCCGGAACCGCCGAAGGTTCCGTGTGCGCTGGTCATCTTCGGCGTCGCGGGGGATCTCTCGCGCCGGAAGCTGCTTCCGTCGCTGTTCCAGCTTTGGCGGCAGGGGCACCTCCATCCGGCAACGTCCATCGTCGGCGTCGCTAGGCGTGAATGGGGTGACGACGCGTTCCGCGATGAAGTGCGCGAATGCCTGTCCGAGTTTGCCGCAGGCTTCGAGGTCGGTTCCGATGAATGGGCGTCCTTCGCCGCGCGGCTCTTCTTCGTCGCCCTCGACCTGGAAGACGCCCAGGGGTTCCACCGCTTGGCGAGCCGGCTTGCGGCGCTGAGTACTGACGGGCAGCGGTATGTCTTCTATCTCTCGACGCCGCCGGATGCCATCGCGACCGTCGTCGATCACATAGAATCGGCGGGGCTGGCATCGTCGCCGGAGCCGGGGTGGCATCGGATCGTCGTCGAGAAGCCCTTCGGGCACGACTTGGCGAGCTCCCAGGCGCTGAACGCGCGGCTCCTACGTGCCTTCCGCGAGGAACGGGTCTATCGGATCGATCATTACCTTGGCAAAGAGAGCGTCCAGAATCTGCTCGTCTTCCGATTCGGGAACACGATCTACGAGTCCATCTGGAACCGGCGGTACGTCGATCACGTCCAGATCACCGTCGCGGAGACGCTGGGCGTCGAGACTCGGGGCCCGTTCTACGAATCGACCGGCGCTCTGCGCGACATTGTCCAGAACCACGTCATCCAGTTGATGGCGACAGTGGCGATGGAGCCGCCCTCGTCGCTCGACGCGCGCCATGTGCGGCTGGAGAAGGTCAAAGTCGCCGAGGCGCTGCGTCCCATCGCGGCAGAGGACATCCTGCGGGGCCAGTACATCGCTGGCGAGCATGGCGAGGCGCCCGTGCCGGGATACCGCGAGGAGAGCCGCGTCGCGCCGACCTCAACGACGGAGACATACGTCGCCGGCAAACTCTTCATCGACACGTGGCGATGGAGTGGCGTGCCGTTCTACTTTCGAACCGGCAAGCGGCTGCCCAAGCGCGTCACCGAAGTCGCCATCCACTTCAAGGAGCCGCCTCTCGCCCTGTTCCGCGACTGCCAGGGAACGCCCTGCCGGAACGTCCTGGCGATCCGCATCCAGCCCAACGAGGGCATCGCCCTGTCGTTCGCCGCCAAGACGCCCGGCGTGTCGATGGACATCGCGACGGTCGAGATGGATTTCCGCTATGACCGCGCGTTCCGTCAGCCGTTGTCGGATGCCTACGAGACGCTGCTCCTCGACGTCATCCAGGGCGACTCGATGCTTTTCGCCCCGGCGGAGATGCACGACGCCGCGTGGCGTGTTCTGACACCCGTCCTGACGGCGTGGGCGGCGTCGTCAGCCGGACTGGCGTTCTACCGGGCTGGTACGTGGGGACCCGCCGAGGCGGACGAGCTCCTGATCCGCGACGGCAGGGAGTGGCACTCCCTCTGACGCGCGTCGCGATTGCCGATCGCCGCGTCGACGGGTACGATGTCATACAGTAAGTCATCGTTCGCTGCCGCAGGAGATCGCCATGTCGGAAGGAACGGTGCGCACGACCGTCGTACTGCCCGTTGAGACGTTGGAGCGGCTGAAGCGGTTGGTGTCGCCGCGTAAGCGCAGCGCGTTCATCGCCGATGCGGTTCAGGAGAGGCTCGCCGTGCTCGATTTCCACGAAGCGTTGGACGAGTGCGCGGGCGCGTGGACGGACGAAAACCATCCCGACCTGAACACGGCTGAGGATATGGAGCGCTACCTCCGAGAGCTTCGCGACGCCCAAGGCTGGCACGGGATTCGGGAGAAGTGACCCATACGAGGACGCACTATCTCTTCGATTCGGACGTTCTGATTTGGGCGCTTCGGAACCATGCACCGACTGTCGAGCTCTTGCGCTCCCTTGTCACCGATGCGAGGCCCGTCTGTTCTGCCTTTACGGTCTTCGAGGTGTGGGCTGGCGCGAGAGCGGGCGAGGAACCCAAGACTCGTCGCTTCTTCGAGCCGTTCCGCGTGCTGCCGGTCAGCCGTCCAGTCGCTGAGGTAGCCGCTCTTTATTGGCAGACATTCCACCGACAAGGTCAAACGCCTGGCAAGGTCGACATGCTGCTGGCGGCAACGGCACGCATCCACGGGCTAACGCTCATCACCTACAACCGCCGCCACTTCCCGATGAACGACATCGCGATCTTCGAGGACATGCCCGCCATCTGACCCACCGGCACGTCGCCCCAGCCTTCCGGCTCCTGACCGACTCCGATAGAATGGCATCCGCCGACCCGCCGGGGAGACCACGCCACCGACGACGCAGGGTCCATGAAAGCACGACAACGCTCCAGCGTCTCCATCAGGACGATTCTCATCGGCGTCTTGCTGATCCCGCCCAACGCCTTCTGGCTCATGCAGATGGAGCTGATCTATGGCGGGACCTTCCCGTCGACGATCCCGCTCCTATCCACGGTCGTCTTCAGCGTCCTGACGCTCGTCGGACTGGGCGCATGCCTGCGCTGGGTCGCGCCCACAGCGTCGCTCCAACAGGGCGAGCTCCTGACGATCTACTCGATGCTCGCCGTCGCCACGGCGCTGCTGGGAACCGACGTTCTTCAGACCCTCGTCCACATCATCGCGACGCCGTTCTGGTACGCGACACCTGAAAACGAGTGGGCGGAGCTCTTCGGCTCGGAGATGCCCGCGTGGCTCACCGTGCGCGATATGGGCATCCTGAGCGGGTTCTTCATGGGCGAGTCGTCGCTCTACCTGAAGGCGCACCTGCTGGCGTGGCTGGGACCTGCGCTCTACTGGCTTGGGTTCGTACTCGTCTTCGTGTTCGTGATGGTCTGCCTGAACGTCATCGTCCGGAAGCGATGGACGGATCACGAACGCCTCGCCTACCCGATCGTCGAGCTCCCGTACGAGATGACCCGCGATCTGACCGGTACGAGCGTCCTGCGGAACCGGCTTCTCTGGGCGGGATTCGCGCTCGCGGGCGGCATCGACTTGTGGAACGGTGTCAACTACCTTTATCCGGCAGTGCCGTTCATCCCGGTCAAGGCGACCAACATCGGCGGCATCTTCACGGAGCGTCCGTTCAACGCGATTGGCTGGATGCCCATCACGTTCTACCCCTTCGCGTTCGGCATGGGGTTCATCATGCCGCTGGCGCTCTGCTTCTCGTGCTGGTTCTTCTACCTGTTCTGGCGGATCGAGCGCGTGTTCGGGACGGCGGTCGGATGGTCCACGGTTCCCGGGTTCCCGTTCCAGGCGGAACAGATATCGGGCGTGTGGCTGGCGCTGCTGGGCTTCGCGTTGTGGGAGGGAAGGCGCTACTTCGCGGACGTCACACGTCGCGCCCTGAACCGTCCGTCGGAGCTGGACGATTCGCAGGAACCGATGCGCTATCGCGCCGCCGCGTGGGGAGTGGTCGTCGGCACGGCGCTCATCGTCATCTTCTGCCACCGCGCCGGGATGTCCGTCTGGGTCGCGTTCAGCTACTTCTTTATCTACTTCGCCATGTCGTTGACGATCTCGCGCATCCGGGCGGAGCTGGGTCCCCCCGTGCAGAACCTGCGCGACGCCGGTCCCGACTCGATCCTGACGAACCTGCTGGGATCGCGGGCGTTCACCAAACGCGACCTGTCGGTCATGTCGATGTTCTTCTGGATCAACGGCGAGGCGTACCGCAGCCATCCGATGCCGCACCAACTTGAGGGGTTCCGGCTGGCGGAACGCGCTGGCATGAGCAGTCGGCGGCTCATCGTGGCGATGATGGTCGCGTCGGGGATCGCCGTGTTCGCGGCGTTCTGGGGCGTGCTTCACTACGGCTACAAGCTGGGATCGGCGGTCAGTTTCTGGGGCCCGGCGGCGACCTACTTCCCGCTGGCTCCGTACCGCCGATTGGCGGGCTGGCTCGTGAACCCGACCGAGCCGCACGGCTTGGCGGTCGCCATCACGGGCGGATCGCTCGCCGCGACGCTGGGAATGCTCATCCTGCGGACGCGCGTCCTGTGGTGGTCCCTCCACCCGATCGGGCTCGCCATCTCGCACGCGTGGGGGATGAACTGGTACTGGTTCCCGCTGCTCATCAGTTGGGCGATTAAGCGAACGCTGCTGAACCACGGCGGCGTGCGCGCGTATCGGAAGGCGCTGCCGTTCTTCTTCGGGCTGATCCTCGGCGAGTTCATCGTCGGGAACCTTTGGAGCCTGCTCGGGATCGCGCTGGGACGCCGCCTCTACGCGTTCTGGGTGTAGCCGCGCGCGGTCGTACGCCGTGACGCAGACCCCTCACCCCAGCCCCCACCCACGATGGGGAGAGGGAGCTACGGATCCCTTCTCCCCTTGTGGGAAAAGGTCAGGATGAGGGGTGGAACCGCAGACCGACAACCGCTTGGAGGACGAACAATGCTCACGTCGCTGCTCGTTGCCGCCGCGCTGCCAGCCGCCGCGCCGATCTCGCTGCACCCGGACAACCCGCGCTACTTCCTCTTTCGGGGCGCTCCGACGGTTCTCATCACGTCGGCGGAGCACTACGGAGCCGTCCTGAACCTCGACTTCCAGGCGGAACCCTATCTGGATGAGCTCGCCGCCGACGGGTTCAACCTGACCCGCGTCTTCGGCGGCTCCTACGTCGAGCACTACGGCGCGTTCAACATCACCCAGAACACGCTCGCTCCGGCTCCGGGACGGTTCATCTGCCCCTGGGCGCGGAGCGATCAACCCGGATATGCCGCCGAAGGGAACCGGTTCGACCTCACCAAGTGGGACGAGGACTACTTCGCGCGTCTGCGCCGGTTCTGCGAGTTGGCGAGCGAGCGAGGCATCGTCGTCGAGGTCGTGCTCTTCTGCCCCTTCTACGGCGACGAGCAATGGAACCTGAGCCCGATGAAGGCGTCCAACAACGTCAACGGCATCGGCGACATGGGGCGCGAGGAGCCCTACACGATGAAGGACGCGGCGCTCCTCGCCGTCCAGGACGCGATGACCGTGCGCGTCGTCCAGTCGCTCCGCGACTTCGACAACGTCTACTTCGAGATCTGCAACGAGCCGTACTTCGGCGGCGTCACACTCGAATGGCAGGCGCACATTGCGTCCGTCATCGACGGGGCGGAGCGCGGCATGGCGGCGAAGCACCTGATCGCCCAGAACATCGCCAACGGCTCCGCGAAGGTGGATAACCCCGATCCGCTGGTTTCGCTCCTCAACTTCCACTACGCCAGCCCTCCGACCGCCGTCGCGGAGAACGCGCACCTCGGGCGCGCCATCGGGTTCGATGAAACGGGCTTCCGGGGAACCGCCGACCTACCCTACCGCAAGGATGGATGGCACTTCATCCTCGCTGGCGGGGGGTTGTACAACCATCTCGACTACTCGTTCACCGCGCAGCATCCCGACGGCACGTACCAGTTCCCGGAGAAGCAACCTGGCGGCGGCGGGAAGACGCTCCGAGCGGCTCTGCGCGTCCTGCGCGACTTCGTCAACGGGTTCGACTTCGTGCGGATGGAGCCGTCGAACGAGATCGTTGGCGGCGTCCCCGAAGGCGTCGTCGTGCGCGTCTTGGCGCAGCAGGGAGCCGCCTACGCCGTCTACGTCGATGGGAAGGCTCCGGGCGGGTTCACGCTCGACCTTCCGAAGGGAACCTATCGCGTCGAGTGGGTCGATGTGATGACCGGCTCCGTCGCTGCCTCGCATCGGGTGGAACACGGCGGCGGGGCATGCCGCGTCAAGCCGCCGGCTTATTCGGACGATATCGCGCTCCGCGTCGTTCGCGATTGACCAGAGGGGCTCCGATCTGCGCCGGCATGGCGACAGGGCGAGGGCGCGGCACGGGTCTGTGGCAGTACGGTCGCAGCCTTGACCCTTCGACCGACGGAGTGGTACCGTTCCGTCACACGACCAGCCTGCAAGGAGACCCCCGACCTTGATGAAGCGGCGGCTCTACACGCCCGGTCCCACGCCGATACCGCCCGAAGCGGTGCTCGCCATGGCGCAGCCCATCGAGTATCACCGCTCGCAGGAGTTCCGCGCTTTGGTGCGGCGCGTGCGCGAGAACCTGCGCTACGTCTGGTGCACGGAATCCGAAGTCGCCATTCTCGCGGCGTCTGGGACGGGCGCGATGGAGTTCGCCATCGTCAACCTATTCTCGCCGGGCGATACGGTCGCGGGCATCCGGGGTGGGAAGTTCGGGGAACGCTGGGGCGACATCGCGACGGCGTACGGCTTGGCGTACGTGCCCATCGACGTCGAGTGGGGAACCAGCCCGGACGCTGAGGAGGTCGCATCGGTGCTGGACGCTCATCCGGGCGCCAAAGCCCTGCTAACGACGCTCTGCGAGACCTCGACCGGTGCACTCCAGGACATCTGCGCATACAGCGACGTGACTCAAGAGCGCGGGACGCTCCTCGTCGTGGATGCCGTCAGCGCTTTGGGCGCGGACGAGATCCGCATGGACGCTTGGGGAGTCGATGCCCTCGTGTCGTGTTCCCAGAAGGGCTTGATGACACCGCCGGGACTCGCCTTCTGCGCGCTGAGCGAACGAGCGCGGCAGGCGAGCGAACGCTCGACGCTGCCCAAGCACTATTTCTCCTACGCCAAGGCGCTGAAGAACCAAGCCAAGGACGAAACGCCCTTTACGCCGGCGATCTCGCTCCTCTATGGTCTCGACGCGGCGCTGACCGCCATGCGCGAAGAAGGCATCGAGAACGTCTGGGCGCGGCATGCACGACTTGCCCACGCGACGCGCGCCGGAGCGAAGGCGCTCGGACTGCCGCTCTTCGCGGCGCATCCGGCGAACGCGCTGACATCCATCCGATTGCCCGACGACTGCGATGGCGCGGCTCTAGTGCGGCACATCCGCAACGCGCATGGAGCCATCTTCGCGGGCGGGCAGGAGCATCTCGCAGGCAGGATCGTGCGGATCGCGCATCTGGGCTGGATGGACAACTACGATGTGCTGACCGCTCTGGGCGCTCTCGAGTGCGGGATGCGCGACGTCGGGATGGATATCCGCCTGGGCGCAGGAGTGGCCGCAGTCCTCGAGGCGCTCAGCCAGCCTCCCGTCTAGCGGCGACGGAGCCCCGCGATGGCGCAATGGGCGCTCGGAATCGCGATTGCCGCGTTCGTTCTCGCCGCCGCGCGGTGGATCGCTGATCTCATCGCTGGCACGGTTCCCTTCCGACCACGCCGCGAACGCCATGAGGGCGTCCACCTCCGCGTCGAGCTCCTCGCCAGCGGGACCAACTGCTTCATCATCCGGGGCGGTTCGACCCTCCTGTTCGTCTCGCTGCGTGTCTACAACGAGAGCCCGCAGCGCCCGGCGACGCTGTCGCGGATCGACATGCGACTCCGCCACGGGCGGCGGTGGATGGTCGCTTCGCCCTATCCGGCAGCGGAAGCCGACATCTTCGCCAGCCTCGTCCGCAACGGGCTCCCGGCGGACGTGCCGCCGTCGTCCCACCTCGACTTCTACGAGGTGTATCAAGTTCCCGATCTGATGCCGCAGACATCCATCCCCATCCGCGTCACGGCTTCCGACTACACCGGCTCGCGCGGCGTGACCTTCGACCGCCTCTCGTTGCGGCTGGACACGCGCCCACCCCTCGACATCCTGTTCCAGACGCTCGATATTTAGCTGCTGCCGGGTCGCACAGGAGCCCGTCGTCGTAAGTGTGGTAGGATGCCGCCGGACGTCAGCGGTGGGTGACGGAGAACGCCTCGATCCCCAAGGAGCTACCCATGACCCCACGCGAAGCCGTCCTGGCTCAGATCGCGCATCAGGAGACGCGACCAGTTCCCTACACGTTCGGATGCGAAGACCCGGAGCTCACGGAGCGGCTCGTCGCGCACTACGGAGCCGAACGCTGGCGGAGCCTCTTCACGCCCTACATCGTCCACGTCGGCGGGATCGACGCAGCGCTTCACCAGCCGAACACGGTCCCGTTCGCGCGCGACGGCTTCGGTTCCCTCTGGCGCATGGATCGGCGGCCGTGGCACTTGCAGGAACCGGCTCTCAAGGAGCCGAGCTTCGAGGGCTACGACTTCCCAACGGCCGACCGATTCGTGAACCCCGGCTTGAGAGACGGAGCCGCCAAGGCGATGGCGGCGCATCCCGACTCGTTCAGCATCATTGGCTTGGGCTGGGGCTTGTTCGAGCTGACGTGGCGCATACGCGGCTTCGAGAACGCGCTCATCGACGCCGCGACGGAACCGGACTTCTACGCGGAGCTCCTCGACCGGCTCACCGACCTGCGGCTCTCGATGGTCGCCCAGTGCGCCGATGTTCCCGCCGACGCGATCTTCTTCGGCGACGACTGGGGCGATCAGCGGGGCGTCATCCTCGGACCCGACCGCTGGCGGCGGTTCCTCAAACCCCGCTGGGCGAAGGTGATCGACGCCGTCCACGCCCAGGGCAAGATCGCCATGTGCCACTCCTGCGGCAGCATCGTGGACATCCTGCCCGACGTCATTGAGATCGGTCTCGACGTGTTCGAAAGCGTTCAGCCGGAAGCCGAAGGGATGAACCCCTACGAGCTGAAGCGCCAGTACGGCAAGCACATCACCTTCTGGGGATGCCTCGGCAGCCAGAGCACCATCCAGTTCGGGACGCCGCAGGAGATCCACGACGAGGTGCGTCGGCTCGTGCGGGAAGTCGGCGCGGGAGGCGGGTTCATTCTCGCCGCTGCGAAGGCGCTCCAGCCGGGGACGTCGTTCGAGAACGCCGTCGCCGTGGTGGAGGCGTTCACCAACCAAGGGGCATAGGGTCTGCCAACCGGATTCACAGGAAGACCAATCCCACCGTAACCCTCCCCGCTGCCGCGAGGGGAGGGTGTTTCCATTCCCTCTCCGCTTTTGGGAGAAGGCAGGATAAGGGGGTAGAACTAGGACCGATGATGGCAGACACTAGAGACACTAGGATGTGTCTGACAGATCGGATTGCTCCATGGTGGCCAGTCAGCGCCGTTTCCGCTGGCAAACAGCGATCAACCAGCTGAGCACAGAAACTCGCTGGGCGATGCCGCTCTGGAACACGGCAGGCGAAGCTAAGTGTCTATCTCAATCGACGAATGCAGTTATCCGATAGTCTCCTGTGAGTTCGTCGATTCAGAAGTCTATCGCGTGCAAACGACCGACGATGCCAAGCCGGAACCCAAGCCCGAATCGACGATCTGGGCGGTTCCCGACGACGTGTGGGAGATCATCGAGGAGATTCTGAGCCGCGAGTATCCTCGACATCGGCAAGACCGCAAGCGTGTGCCGCTTCGCCCGGTGTTGGACGGGGTTGTCTACAAGCTGCGCACCGGCTGTCAGTGGAATCGGATCCCCAAGGAATACGGCGACGACAGCACGATCCATCGCCATTTCCAGGCGTGGTGCGAGATGGGTATCTTCGATGCCATCTGGCGTCAGCTGCTTCTCCGGTGCGAGGGGTTGGGCGGCATTGACTGGACATGGCAGTCCGCCGATGGGTCGATGGGCAAAGCGATGGGCAAGTCGACCATCTCCGCCGACGCGGTCGGACCCAACCCAACGGATCGCGGAAAAAAGGGGTGAAACGAAGCGTCGCCGTGGAGAGCAACGGTGGCCCGTTGGGTGTGATGATCGCCGGAGCCAACGTCCACGACACCCAGCTGCTCGCGGCAACGTTGGACGCCCTCGTTCTCGCGCCGCCATTTCCGACGGAGGAACAGCCGTTGCACCTGTGTTTGGACAAGGCATACGACAACCCCACGGGAACGCGGGCGCTCGCCGACTTTGGATACGTCGGGCATGTTCGTCGGATCGGCGAGGAGAAGCTCGACGATCACGGGGAGAAGACCCATCCGGCGCGGCGCTGGGTGGTGGAGCGCACGATGGCGTGGTTGGCCAAGTACCGCTCGATTCTGGTGCGCTATGAGGTCAAACCGGAGAACTACCGCGGACTGATGAAGCTCGCCTGCATCCTCATCTGGACGCGCATCTGGCATCGGCTCAAAGCCGAAAACCCCGATTGAGATAGGCTCTTAGCAGCGATGTCGTTTCGGCTCTTCGTCTTCTCATTGACGCCGCCGTGGTATGTCGTGCTGGCGACGCAGGCGCTCCACGCCCTGACGTTCGGCGGAACCCACGTCGCGTCGATGCGGATCATCCACCGGATCACGCCGGAAGCCTTCCGGGCGAGCGGGCAGACGTTCCTGACGGCGTTGGTCGGGCTGGGGGGCGTGCTGGGCGGGGTCTGGGCAGAGACGTATGGTCTGCCGGGGCTGTTCCGCATGCTGGCGATCGTCGGGGCGGCAGCAACGCTGCTGGTGTTCCTCGGCTTCGCGAAGTGGCGTGAGGACGTGGGTGCGTAGACAGCCTCGCGCTGAGGGAGCGACGACCACGCTCAGCCACGACCTCGGACGACCTGGGCTCTTCGCATCGCTCCCCATAGGGCCCAAACACGTTCACGGAGAGATACAAGGACCCGACGGGTCCGCATGCCCGCCGCCATGCCCCCTGCTCGTTCGATCTCCTAGGGTCGAACGAGCATCCTCGTCATCCCTTCGGGAGCACTTTGATTCTGGCGCAACGATCCGTTTTCGG
>Ga0194120_10001046_pt1 | contig 51385 bp, 49 predicted proteins | sample TA2MahCa65mmetaG_FD_148642 | JGI IMG/M metagenome (GOLD analysis project Ga0194120, IMG submission 148642) | Freshwater microbial communities from Lake Tanganyika, Tanzania - TA2015019 Mahale Deep Cast 65m | ecosystem: Environmental > Aquatic > Freshwater > Lake | place: Tanzania: Lake... | reverse complement strand
GCGCCAACGTCGCAAAGCGAATCAGGGTCATCCCGCTCGCAACTTCTACACCCAATACCAGAGCCAGAAGCCCTAACAGAAGGCATAGTCGCGTTCTATATTCCCGAAAGTTAGTCAAAACAACTCCTCGATACGCCTGAGTAACTCCGCTGCCCGCCGGGCAGCCATCCGGTTAAGAAGCCGTAATTCGGGAGGTTCGACTGGCGGTGGTATAATCGCCTCCTGAAGCAACCGTCGAAAAAGCACCGAATCACCGGCACTCACGGCGTAGTATTCAGCACAAAGCACTTTGCCTAAAAGAAACCGGTCGCCGTCAGCGTCGAGCGCTTCCCTAAAGAAAGGCCAGGCAATTTCAGGGCCTCCACCGACCATTTTGGGAAGTCCGGCATAGGAAAGTCCGAGCATCCACCTCGGGCCGGAATAGTAGTAATTTGGGTCGAGACGATAGACTTGCTCGAAGAGCAGCCTGGCACGGGCAAACGAGGCAATGGCTGCTGGTCGGTCACGATTCAGATTGATATAAGCGCTCCATGCGGCACCGGTCCAGTAGGCCGCAGCGACATCGCTTCTGTCAAGTCGTCTTACCGCCCGCTCCCATTCTGTAAAGGTTGGATCCTGTTGGCCTAACTTGCTCTGCCCTGTGAATAGCGCCCGGAGTCCATACTCCTTACCTCTCAGGTAGAAGCCCGATGCCCGTTCCTTAGACTCCGCCTCAACAAAGAGCAGGGCATAACCCGTAAATCCTTGGGCGGCGAGCGTCAGAAGTTGCCGGTCATTGGGAGCCGTGACGATCATCCCCTCGAGCAGTTTAAGATGTGCCTCCATTGCCGTCCGGGCTATCTCCGGATCCGTTTCCGAGAGGATTGCCTCCATCGTGCCTTCGATCAGGGGGCGGCTCATCCGGACGACCAGCCGGTTGCTGAGACCGCAGCCGCAGAGGATGAGTGACAGAAATACCAGCGTAAGAGTTCGCTTCACAGAAACTCACCGATCCGTTTGTTAACTGCCGCAAAACTGTCCTTACCGGCTGCGAACATCATCAGCACCGGAGCCGCATCGCGAGCCAACTCGATCATTTGTCCGGCAAGTCGGCGGATGTCCCATTGCGCATGGGCATCCATTCGCAGTCGCGAAAGGTGTGTCAACTCCCGCGCATTGGCCTGAAAAATAACCCGGCGGTGATGGGCATTAGAGAGGACATAGCTGGCTGCGACTGATGCCTCCTTTGGCAGCACATCACCGATCTTCTTAAACAGGACTTCCCCAGGTTCCAACGCTGCAAGAAACCTCACCGCAAGCCCGGCTTCCTCAATGGCGGGTGGTATGGTCACACCTAACGCGGGGTCATACGGCTGGCGAACAATAGTGGCCATCCGGTGCCGTTTCAATTGCGCAAAAGCCGATGCTGACAGGACAACCTCAAACTGGAAGACTGCCAACTCCATTTCGCGAAGCACCTCGTCGTGCTCGTTTATGTAGCGATGCGCCGTCGCCAATAGCCGCTGCCGCTCGCGCCCGCCCATTGCTCTGGCACAGGATCGCGCTTCCTCAAACGACCTGCCACCGGCACGAAAGAGCAGCGCCGATACGACCTGAAGTTCCTGTTCGTTCGGGGAGGCGAGCAGTTGCACTTCCTGTCGGGCAGAGACTCCCCTATGCATCTCCGTTCCGTTCATCAGATTGTGCGCTGCTTGAGTAAGATCGTCCTCCGCCTCAGCGCGCTTGGGATTAGGTTCGGTGTATTTGATCAGCGAAGGGACAAGCCGGCGCAGTTCGTGGTGCATTTGACGGCCCATTTCACGCACCTCAGAGAGGCTTGAACCGGCAAACCGGCGAATCATCACCTCAGCGGTGCGTGCATTGACCGTCATTCCGACCTGACCGGGACAAGCGAGTGGGAGAAGATACCTCGCATCTTCACGCGCCCGACCGACGCGCTCTTTTTCCGGCAGGTCATGGTGAAAGGAGGTAAGTTCGTCCGACAGTTCGCGATAGTTTTCGAAGAGCGACTCGAAGTGAGCGCGGCATTCGTCTCTAAGTTCACTACTTTCTAACTCTTGAGCAAGAACATACTCGCCCTTCATAGAAATGTATCGCTGCGAAGCTTCGGTAAACGAAGTGAGCCGGTGGGCTTCAAGGTCCTCGAGTGCCAGTCGGGAAGCGTCGGTTATGTCGATGTTGAAGACGGCATGTTCGGCGACCGAGGCGTGCCCCAGACCAAAGACTATCCGCTCGTTAGATTGACGGGCACGCGCAACCGAGGCCCGGGCGTCGATGCGGAGGTCCCGGACGCTCTTTTCGCTGCGACTGATCCGGGCGTAGGCTGCCGAGATGGTCTCAGGAGTGACCGGCTCCTGCTCGAAACGCATCAAAATTTCACGACGGTCAATCGGGGAGAGGTCCGGATCCACGACTTCACGCAGTATCTTTTGGACAGCTTCGAAATAGCCGGTATCTACATTGAAACCGGCCAACGTTACACGCATGGGGTTCCTATGATGACTGATTCCAATCTAATCCCCCCGTCCCTTTCATACAAGTTGCCCGTCGCCCTGATCCCTGCTCTTTGGAGTGCCGTTAAAGCCGACATATATTTATTGTTGATGCGCCGCCTATATAACTCCTTCTGGTGCCTTCCCCTCATTCTCGCCTTCCTGGCCGGCTGTCTTCAGCATTCCTATGAATTCGTGATCCATCCCGACGGGAGTGCAAACATCGTTTATGAAGTGAGCGGTGATGTCGCCGACCTTGAGGATGGACTTGAACTGCACCCCGATTCAACGATTTGGGAGATGAACCGCACGGTCGAAGAGCGCGAAGGCAAGACCGTTCACCGCATCACCGCAAGTGCCAGAGCAGTCTCCGTGGACGATTGGGGGCGCCTATTCGACTGGGCAAGGCTGCCCGCCGACACCATTTACCCCTCGCGAAGTTTCATCCTCGATCTGAACCGCAATCCGCTCTACACGATCTATCGATTCGCCGGTCTCTTCGGCTCTCGCGAATACCTTGCTCGTTACGGCGATACATGGGATTTCATTCCTCCCGAATGCCATGCTTTGGAGGATGATGAGTCGCGCCAGGCACTGGCACCCGGTCGTGAAGAAGAACTCGAGAAAATGTTCGCCCTCGGAATCATCCAGTGGAACCGCGCCCGTTACGAACGCGCCTTCGATCGCCTTTGGAGTATTGCTCAAAGCCGCGGCATCGCGCTTCCCGACAGCGGCAGCGATGTTCACAGCATCACCCGAACCGGCTGGGCTGATGACCTGCGCCGATACCTTAATAGTCTCGACATCCCGAATCCCGAATCCGCCAATCTCGACTGGTGGGAAGACCTGCGGCCGCAGTTCCTGGGCCGCTTTGCCGACTTTGTGGATCCCGCCCGGATACCGATGATTGGCGACATCGCCGACGCCCTCGAGCAAGAGTACAAAGCAACTCGCGATTTACAGGACGACAAGTTTGAAGTGAAGGCGTCGCTGCCCGGCATCCTCATCCGCACCAATGGCGACCGGGAATCGCCTCGTAAGGTGGTTTGGGAGTTCAAAGGCGAGACCCTTCAAAGATCGGACGGCTTTATGATAGCCGTAGCGATCCTTCCCGACTACGTCAATATCCTGGGCATACTGGTCATATTGATGAGTGGGATTGGATTGATCACCTTTCGGAGGCGGATTCGCAGGTCTGGCGGGCGTCGGTGACCGAAGGCGAAGAACTAAGACTATTAGCCTGCCGCGCCGCTAATGATGCAGGGCAACTGTTAAAGAGACTCTTCGGGCATGTGAATCCCGACTCGATCTTTGCCAAACGCACCAACGACTGGGTAAGCGAAGCCGACCGGGCTGCCGAGGCGTCTATTCTGGAGTTCCTAAGTCGGGAATTGCCCGGCGCCGCCTTTCTGACAGAAGAAGCCGGCTACCTCTCGGGAAGCAATGACTCGCCTTGGACCTGGATCATCGACCCACTTGACGGGACAACTAACTTCCTGCGCGGGCTGCCCATTTGGGCGGTTTCGATTGCCATAGAAAGCCATCCCAAGACCGGTGAAACTTGGGGCGATATCTTCGCCGGGGCGATTGCCATACCGACCTTTGATGAGACCTTTTCAGCGGCTCGAGGTGAAGGTGTCCGTCGAAACGAGACCCCCCTCCCTCGCCTGAATGCCTCCCGCCCTCTCAGTTCTGCCCTACTCTGCACTGGATTCCCCTTTCGAGTCGCAGGCTACCGCAAGCCTTACCTCGCGATGCTCTCCGAACTTATGGAGCAATGTGCCAACATCCGCCGTCCCGGTGCGGTAGCCGTAGATCTCTGCTATGTTGCCACCGGAACATTCGACGGCTTCTGGGAACTCGATCTTTCGCCCTGGGACATCGCAGCGGGCAGCCTGATCATTCAAGAGTCAGGCGGCATGATAACGAACTTTCAAGGCCAGAACGACATTCTAACCCAGGGTGACATCGTAGCCGGACGGGAGCCGGTGTTGAGCACCGTTTTGCAACTTGCCGCCGAGCACTTTCCGATTCCCCGTCAAGTGAACAAAGCGCCCGACCGAAACTGACACGGCCGGGCGCTTGCATTTAACTTGCTCGTTCCTCCTCACGGCACGTGAGATTATTTACCTTCCGGAGGCCGGCCGTTGGGACCGCTGTTCATCGGCGGCGTCGGACCGGCACTCGCGGACTCCGCATCCTCTTCCTTCATCCCCTTCTTAAACTCCTTGATTCCGGATCCGAAACCGCGCATTATCTCAGGAATCTTGCGCGCACCAAAGAGGACGATCACGAACATTACGATCAAGGCGATTTCCCACGGTCCAAGCCGCATAGTGCCTCCGTCAAAGCCTTTAACGACTACTCTTTACGCGACCGCTCGATGTCGCGCATCTTTAGCCCAAGACCGGCTACCAGTAGCGCGATGATCACGGTCATCACAATGTAATACGTAATCCGGTGTCGGGTCTCATCGGCTGCGGCAATCCCTGCGATGACTACACTGTTCAGTGCCGTATCGGCGCGCTCGTAGAAGGGGACATATTGCTTCAGATTGAAGGAGTGGATTGAGGTGCGCAGTTCCATTCGCGCCTGCAAGACCTCACTCTTCAATTTCCATTGTGCATCCGATACTTCAAGCCCCCTCCGTTCTGCGCGCTCAAGAAGTTCGCGGGCATGATGGAGCCGTGCCTCAAGCGAATCGAGGTCCTTCGACACCACCGCAGCCATCTCAGCACCTGGATCGCCGCTATGGCATTTAGCGCAAAGCGAAGGCTCTTTGGTGCCGATCATGCTGTGCTTCGGGCTGACGATAGTATGGATACGCGCCTTCGGGTCGTTCAAATCGGGCGAGGCTTGATGGCAGAACGCGCATTCCATCAGACCCAGGGCATCGAAGCCATCCTTGTGCGGACTCGTCCTGAAAAACTCCCCGTTCAGCGCATGGCATTGTGTGCAGACCTGTCCTACCTGCTCGACCCCGGGCGGTAATGCACCATGATTGCTGTGGCAGTCATTACAAGCCGGTGCGCCAATGTCGCCCTTCACAAAGAGCGCATAGCCATGCACATTCGTCGAGTCGGCATACTGGGCGAATTGATTGGTCGGGATGCCGTATTCGGCCATGTAGTTTGCATCGGAATGGCACATCGAACAAGTCAACGGCACCTTCTGCGGATGTACAGACGAACGCGTATTCGAAGCCGGCAGGATGCCATGGCTCTTGTGACAACTGATGCAGGTGGCGACCTTGGCATCGCCCTTCTTGAGTAACTCCCCGTGGCGGCTGGTCGCATACTTTTCGAGTTGATCGACCGGCAGTGACGGATTGTAGGGGCGCATATAGGCCGGGTCGCTATGGCACCGGGCGCAGAATTGGGGGATGTCCTTCGGCTTGGGCGCACCGATGAAGCCTTCCTTAGGATCCATCGACTTTTCGTCCGCAATCGACGGATTTCCACCATGACAACTGACGCAGGTGAGCCCAACCCGGGTATGAACATCCTCCTTTGAGTCGGCAATGATCTGCTCGTGTATCTGCGAATGGCAGTCCACACAGGAGTTCGGCGCGGCAGCGAAGGCGGCTATCGCTCCAAGTGCATAGGCTACCACGGCGACGCCTACCGGCAGGAAGATTCTTAGTTGATTTGGCATTGGTCTTCCTCAGTCGATCAGATAGCCGAGAATGGTGAACGTTGCAAAATAGAGCAGCCCAAAGACGCCGATCACATCGAAAAGGCGATTCCTTAGTCCCTGCGATGATGCCCTATCTAGCCAGGGAAGGATAAAGAGCACGCCGGCCCCCACACCCATCACCATCACCCCCAGCACCTCGCCTTCGATGCCCCAAATGTGAGCCGGAAGCATCTTGAGAGACTGAAAAACGAATAGAAAATACCACTCCGGCTTGATGCCGGCGGGCGCGGGTGAGAAGGGATCGGCTTTGACGCCCAACTCCCAGGGGAAAAAGACCGAAAGGAGAAGCAGGATGTCGAACGTCACCAGCCAGACCATCAGGTCTCGCAGGAGAAAGTCAGGCAGAAAGGGCATCGTCCGTTTCCTGCCATGCCCCGCCGATTCGAGCGGCTCCGACATACCCTGCACCTGAACGAAAAAGAGATGCAGCGCCAGAAGGCCTGTGAAGATCGGCGGAAGGACCGAGACATGCAGCCCGAAGAAGCGTGACAAGGTGGCTCCGGTTACATCCGATCCTCCACGCATCAGTTTAAGAAGGAAATCGCCGATAAGGGGAATTGCCCGTGCACTGTCGGTTCCTACCTTGGTCGCAAAGAAGGCGAGTTCATTCCATGGCAGGAGGTAGCCCGAAAAACCGAAGACCATCAGCAGAAAGAGCATCGTCACTCCGGTCACCCAGGTCATCTCGCGCGGCTTACGGTAGGAACGATGAAAGAAGACACTCATCATATGGATGATCGCCGCCAGCACCATCAGATTTGCAGACCAGGAGTGCATCGAGCGGAGAAGCCAGCCGAATTTCACTTGCGTTATGATGAACTTGACGCTCTCGAAAGAGGCATCCGACCCTACGCGATAGTAAAAGAGAAGCACCAGACCGGTGATGACCTGCACTCCGAACAGAAAGAGTGTGATCCCGCCGAAGTAATACCACATTGTGCCCCTATGAAGCGGAACCGACTTCTCACGCGAGAAGTAGAGCAGTTTCTCGATCTTATAGCGGCTGTTGATCCAGTTAAAGAGACGGGCGATCATCCTTTGCCTCCTTCAGCGAGGGTGATCAGGATCTCCTCCGAGTCGGGCAGGACGTTGACGTTTAGTGCAGTAAGCGGTCGGGGCGGAGGTCCGGAGACGTTTCGCCCGTTAAGGTCGTAGCGACCGTTATGGCAGGCACACCAGATGTTGTCGGCACGGCCGTCATATTGGACGATGCAGTCCAGGTGAGTGCACGTCGCATAATAGGCGCGGAACTTCCCATCTACACCGCGAACCAGAATGCCGGGCTTGCTGCCGAGCCGGAATATCTTCCCGCTGCCGGGGGGGAAGTCTTTGGCTGGCCCCAAGTTGACCGATGAGACAACGGCTTCTTCCTGAGGCGGCGGCGTCAGATAGCGGAATAGCGGATAGACCACACCCGCAAGCGCGGCCAAACCCGTCCCGGTCAGGAAGTGGTCGAGAAACTTTCGCCTGGTAAGAGGCGGTGGAGAGTGCTGTTCCAAAGGACTCCTCGTTCGCCATATGGTGAAGCCCCCGCCCGCTGAAGGCAGGGGCTTCCAATCACCCGTTGCGGCACTTTGACATACCGCACTGCCCCGTTTAGTTGCCGGCCTTGGCCGCCTTGTAGCGGTGGTCGATCTTCTTGTGCATCTCTTCGAACTTGAAGGGCTTGTCCTTGTCGAAGGTCGGGCTCTTATCGTTATGACATTCCTTACAGGTCGCCTCGGTTGGCTTGGCGACGAAACCGGCTTTGGCGGCGGCGGCAAGATCTTTGCCGTGAATGGTCCGGTAGTCGCTTCCGGCGCCGTGGCATGCTTCACACTGAACGCCTTCGAACAGTGCTGCATTCTCAGCGCCAACCTTGTAACCGCTCTTGTCGTAGCCGGTTGTGTGGCAGGCGAGGCACTCCGGCTTCTTCTCAGAGCCGTCCTTCTTGTTCACCAGCGTCTGAAAGGCATTGGCATGCTTGGAAGCGAGCCACTTCTCATGAACGTTGCCCTTGGCATCGCCCTTGTGGCAGATCATGCACTTCTTGGCGCCTTCGAAGACCGGCTTTTTCTCGGCCGGCTTGTCCTGGGCGATGGACAGGGAACTCGTAATGAGCCCCGCGATGACAATGGATACGATTCGCTTCATTAGGTGGATTCTCCGAACAGTTGATATGTAGACGGGTAAGATCGCTCCGAGCGATTCTACTCCAGCATAGCCGACAGTTTATAAAGCAGACTCGATTCGAGATAGTCGAAGTCGATCGGCTTGGTGATGAAATCAACCGCGCCAAGTTGAAGCGCTTCGCGACCGATCTCCTCCTCGCGCATCGCAGTTACCATTAAAACCCCGACCCGAGGGTCGATCTCGTTGATGCGGCGCAAGGTCTCCAAGCCGTTCATACCAAACATGTTGATGTCGAGCAGGACAACATGAGGCCGAATGCGCTTGACCAGCGTCAAGGCATCCGGACCGTTGTCGGCGAAGAAGACTTCATAGCCCTTTTCAGTCAGGAACTCGGTCAGAAACTCGCCGATTGGCCGCTCGTCATCGACGATCAGGATTCGCGACGGGACAACCGCCTTGACGGTCCTGAGGATCGAAGTCGTTTCCAGTGTCATAGTGCATCAATATAAGCAGACATCTAACTCTTGTCAACGCATTTGAACAGCTCTTTATCTAAGACCTTGCGACGGCAAGGCCTTCACCTTCATTCACCGTGATGAGCAGGATTATTCCGACAATGAAGAAGAGTCCAAGGGCCAGGATGCCGGATTGCAGCCCACCGGTAAAATAGATGGCAGTCCCATAAACAAGCGGCCCAAAGACTGATGCGACCTTGCCGCTTACCGAGAAAAACCCAAAGAACTCCGCCGAGTGTGCGGATGGTGTAAAGAGCGCCTGCAGTGAACGCGCTGCAGCCTGACTCCCCCCCATCACCAGACCGACCAGAATGCCAAGCAAGTAGTATTCCGTCCGCATATCGAACAGCCAGCCGATCTTGTAAGCCCAGAGAACAACTGCCAGCCAGACCCATAGCGAGAGGAGCAGTGTCCGCCGGTTGCCGATGCGGTCTGCCAGATAGCCGAATATGAGCGAACCTATAAGCGCTGTTCCCTGGATCATGATAAAGAAAAGCACCAGTTCACCGGCTTCCATCCCAATCACCTGGGCTCCGAAGATCGATGCCATCACAATCACCGTCTCAATACCGTCATTGAAAAAGAGATAGGCGATCAGGAAACGCGCCAGTTGTCGATAGCGGCGCACCTGCCGGAGCGTCTCAATGACCCTTCGCCAACTCAGGAAGGTCAGCCGGACAATGCCCACATTCCGTTTCGGCTTCGCCTTATCGCGCACCCATAAAAGTGTTGGAAGCGTAAAAATACCCCACCACAGACCCGAGACCGCTACACAGGCCCCTACACTAAACGGCTCCGGGCCAAAGCCAAGCACTGACGGTTTCTGAAGCATAAGCAAATTCAATACCAGACAGAGTCCGCCTCCTACATATCCCACCCCCCACGCCAGTCCCGATATACGGCCATAGGTTTGCGCCGTACCAAGATCTACCAGAAAAGCATTATAAAAGACAAGCGCGCCGGCAAAGCCGAAATTGGCAACTATGAAGAGCAGCGATCCGGATCCAACTTCCCCCTCCCCCACCAGGGAGAGCCCCAGGGTTGCGACGACACCTATATAGGTGAATAGACCCAGCATCAACCGGCGCCAGCCAGCCTGATCCGCAATGGCTCCCAGTATTGGAGAGGTGATGGCCACCAACCCGGTCGAGAGGGCGACGATGTAACTCCAGACTGTCGCACCATTTAGACGGACTTCCTGTCCAAAGAAGCGGAACAGCGTCCCGGATTCGCCGCCCGCGACGACCTCTGAAAAATAGCGGTTGAAGATCACCGCCAGGACCGTCGTTGCGAATGCCGAATTGGCAAAGTCGTAGGAGACCCAGCCGAGGATCGGTCGGGTGAGCCATTCAGGACGCTTCATAAGCACCCCAAAACGGCCAAAGCCCCGGATTGACGGGGCTTTGTCTGTCCTGCCTTATAGAGGTTGGTCATATACCTGCAGGATTGAACCCTTAACGGGCAGGCAGTGAGGGTGGCGGGGATCGAACCCACGACCATCGGCTTAAAAGGCCGGTGCTCTACCAGCTGAGCTACACCCCCGATATGTATGTTGCTTGAACCCAATCTATCGGAAAGGGGGTGATTCGGAACTACTGAACCACATCCCGGCCATTTTCCCTGACAATCGTCTCGGCACGGTCGCTGCCCACGGAGACGATTTCCACCGGAGTGCCGGTCAGTTCCTCGATGCGTTTGATGTAACGCTGTGCCTGCAAAGGAAGATCGGAGAAGTGTCTGAGGTGCGATATAGGCTCGCCCCACCCCGGCATCTCCTCAAGGATCGGTCGGCAGGAACCTATCACACGGGTTTCAGCCGGGAATTCTTCTATCCTTCGCCCGTCGTATTCGTAGCCATTGCAGATACTAATCTGATCGAAGTGCGATAGGACATCGAGTTTCGTTAAAGCCCAGGACTCTATACCGTTAACCCGTGCAGCATAACGCGCCATCACTGCATCGAACCATCCACAGCGACGCGCCCGGCCGGTCGTAGATCCAAATTCATCGCCGGCACTGCGAACCCGGGCATTCAATTCGGCGTCAAACTCCGTTGGAAACGGACCCTGACCGACCCGAGTTGTGTAAGCCTTGATCACGCCTAACACCCCATCGACCCGGGTCGGACCGATGCCGAGCCCGGTCATGGCTCCACCAGCCGTAGGGCTGGAGGAAGTTACGAACGGATAGGTCCCCCAATCGACATCGAGAAACGTCCCCTGAGCACCCTCGCAAACGACCTTTAAACCGGCATCGATGGCGTCGTTCAAGTATCGCGACACATCCTTGACCAGAGGGTCTATCCGGCGGTCGAATTCGATATAGTAGTTGATCACCGTATCCCGGTCGAGGGCCGGCTCGCCATGAACCTGCTGAATCAGTCGGTTCTTGGCAGCCAGATTGGAATCGAGTTTTTCTACGAAGAGGTCGCGGTCGAGCAAATCGACGATGCGGATTCCGGTGCGGGTATATTTGTCGGTGTAAGCGGGACCGATACCCCGACCGGTTACACCGATTGCCCGGCTGCCAAGTGACCGCTCGTTCAACTCATCCAACACTTTGTGATACGGCATAATGAGGTGAGCCTGATGGCTCACAAAGAGCCGTCCGACTACCTCGATACCGGCAGTCTCAAGTTGCTCGATCTCCTCAAGGAGTTGCGCCGGGTCGATGACACAGCCGGCTCCCAATACGCAGACGCAGTCGGGATGCAAGATACCCGACGGTATCAAGTGCAGGATATATTTGCGACCTTCCAGGACTACCGTGTGCCCGGCGTTGGCGCCGCCCTGATAGCGGGCTGCGATATCGGCCTGGCTGGTCAGTAGATCGACGATCTTCCCCTTGCCCTCATCCCCCCACTGTCCGCCGACAACAATCGTTACCGGCATTAAGGTACCGACCTTTCGCTCACGACTTGGCTTTGATCCGCTTGGCGAGCGGCTTGCCGGTCCGCTCGGTGTAGTCTATCAGGATTGGCGCTGCGATGTAGATGCTCGAGTAAGTCCCGACCAGAAGACCGATCAGCATTGCCAGTGCAAAACCATGCAACACCTCACCACCATTATAGAAGAGCACTATGACTACAAGGAGAACCGTTCCACTGGTAATGATCGTGCGAGCCAGCGTCTGGTTGATTGAATTGTTGACCACTTCCTTGACAGGATGATCTTTGAAGCGACGCAAGTTCTCTCGTATCCGGTCGAAGGTTACAATTGTGTCGTTGACCGAGAATCCAATGAGAGTCAAAAGCGCGCCGACGACGGTCATCGAAATCTCGTAGTTAAGGAATCCGAGAACCCCGATCGTAATCAGAATATCGTGCACCAGCGCTATAATCGCTGCGATGCCGAAGACCAGATCGAACCGCCACCATAGGTAGAGGATGATGAGTCCCCACGAAACAAGGAGTGCGAGCATCGCCTTGCCTCGCAGTTCGGCGCCGATGCGGGGACCAACCAGTTCTATGGAGCGCACATCGAAGGTGTAGCCGGGATAATCCTCACGAAGCACCTTGAGGAGGCGACTTATCGGGTCCCTGCCGTCTCCTGATAGTATCCAAACTTGATCGCCCGTCTCGGTTGCATATCTGATAGCCTCCGGATTGTCGATTTCGACCGTCCGTAATAGACCCGATAGAACCGCTTCAGAAAGTTCTGTCGAAACTGCGACATAACTGCGCCCTTTGAGCCTTTCCAAACCGGTCTGGTTCAACTGATTGTCGGGAACAACCTGCCACTCACCGGAATGCGTCTCGTCAAGGCGGGCGCGGATAAGTGCTTCCGGTGGCTTGAAGCGCGTCTCCTCCTTCATACGAATGAGGAGATCTTCACCCTCCGCCGAGCGGCTCGTCTTCACCTCGGATCCGGATATGCCGATCTTATCGAGAGAGCGGCGCATCATCTCCTCGTCAAGCGGAGCGGCGCCTTGAGGCGCATGGGAGCGAAGCAGCACCGCGAGTCCGCCGGTGAAGTCGATGGAGTAGTTCGGTCCGCCGCGCAAGACCAGCGATACCAGTCCTGCCAGGATAACGATGCCGGAGAGCGTCATCCAGAAGTGGCGCTTGCTTTGAAAGTCGATGTTTGTCTTGCCGATGAAGCGAATCATTGGATATGTCTCGGATCGTTAGATGCTTAGGCTGGTCAAGGTGCGGCGGCTGGCAATCCAGTCATAGACCAGCCGCGTGACGAAAACCGCCGAAAAGAGATTGGCGACCAGTCCAACGGCCAGCGTAACCGCGAATCCGCGCACCGGGCCGGCGCCGTATTGGAGAAGCACCAAAGCCGCAATCAGGGTCGTAACATTGGCGTCGAGAATGGTTACGAAAGCCCGATCATAACCGGCCGAAATGGCATGCCAGATGGTCTTGCCGGACTCCAACTCCTCCCTGATGCGCTCAAAGATCAGCACATTGGCATCGACTGCCATTCCGATCGTCAGCGCTATGCCGGCGATGCCGGGCAGTGATAGCGTTGCCCCGAGCCCGGCAGCACCGAAGATGGCGAGTCCGGCAAAGAGCAGCAGGATGTTGAGCAACAGCGCTATATTGGCTATGACGCCGGAGAAGTGATAGTAGAAAATCATGAAGACCATGACCAACACCCCTCCGATGATGGCAGAGGACATCCCCTTGCGTATAGAGTCGCGTCCAAGACTGGGCCCTACGGTGCGCTCCTCTTCAATAACGACACTGGTCGGCAGCGCACCAGCGCGCAGCACGATGGCGAGGTCGTTAGCTTCCTCAACGCTGCTCGTGCCTTCGATGATGGCCCGTCCGTCGGGTATCTTCGAGCGAATGACCGGCGCCATATAGATATTATCGTCAAGGACGATTGCCAGCCGCTTGTCGATATTGGCACCGGTCACACGGGCAAACTTGCGTGCGCCTTGACGATTGAGACTCAGATTGACGATCGGCTGCCCGGCGCGTCCAAAATTGTCACCTCCACCGCCAATTGTCACCATCGCATCGGATAGCGCTCCACCGGTTAACTCGGCATCGCTCTTCACCATGTAGAGCAAGTGATACTCCTGCCCGTCACCGGCTGCCACCGGCTGCGCCGACCAGAGGAACTGAATCCCCGATGGGATCGCACTTTGTGCACGAGGATCAGACAGCAGATTGCGAACCGATCGGACCGATCCCGAAGCCACCGCCATGTCGTTCCCGATGCCGCGCAGAAGTCCGGTGAACGGTGTTGCACCCTCGCCGATGTCCGCCGCTGCGGTAGTATCTCCGGATGACGATTCACCCTCCATCGCCTTGGAAAGGTCAATCGCTTCGGCTGTATCGGTCCCTGCAGTCGCAGTTGTCGTGTCGGTAATGTTCGTCGAGGTTATTCCCGAAGCCAGTGCCTTGTCTATCCCCCTCAAGATGTCATTGGCCTTTTCGGGCTCCACGAGAAGTTTGAACTCCAGGAGAGCGGTTCGCCCGATCAGGTCTCGAGCGCGCGCCTGATCCTGAATGCCGGGCAATTCAAGCACTATCCGGCGGCTGCCTTGCTTGGCAATAGTCGGCTCCGACACCCCGAACTGGTCTATTCGGTTCTGCAGGATCTCGAGCGAACGGTCGATGGCGTCGTCAGCTTGCTTGATAAGATAGCCAATGACCGTGGCGTTCGACTCCCCCGCTTCACCGAAATACTGTGAGAGTTTCACCCCTTCCGCGTCGAAGACCGTGGTTACTGCTTCTTCGAACGTTATCTGGGGGTTGTCCGATAACTGCCGGTCGAGCGTGGCAAGCATACGGTCGAGACGGGCATCCCGCTGCCGAGCCAGATTGCGCATCAATTGGACAATATCGACCTCCAGGACAAGGTGCATACCACCCTGCAAATCGAGACCCTGCTTGATGGCTGCCTTGCGACTGGCTATCATCTTGTCCCGCAGTTCGGTTTGAAGAACCGATATGCGGCGCTCAACTTCAGCCTTGTCGGATGGTTCAAGTGTACTGGAATGGAGCCGGTCCAGGAGCGGCGAGTCAGCGCGATAGAGACTCTCGATGACATAGGCATAGGAGACGCCCATTTTCTGAGCGATCCACTGCGCCTCGCGCTCCTCCTGGCTGCGCAATTGATTGTAATGCAGCGTCGGATAGAGATAATAGCCCGCCACCAGCAGCACTATGAGCACAACGATGGCGCGGGTGCGCAAGTTCTTCGGTTTCATTCCAGGTGTTCCACTACCTTGGTCGTTTGAGGGCAAGCGAACAATATATCAAGGCTGCTTCCCAAAGTCAACTTGATGAGGGCTCATTAGCCAGTGAGCCGTCGTTTCGATCACATCTTGAGGCGTTATCCGCCGCAGGCAATGGAGGTGTCCCCATTGTGGACATCGCTTGCGTCCGTGGTCGGTGCAGGGCCGGCACCATAAATCGATCCCCAGGGCTCTCGCCCGTTCGGTCGGCGGAAAGAATCCATAACGCTGTGTCGTCGAGCCATAGATGACGACCTGACAGGCACCGACGGCCGTTGCCAGATGTGCCGGTGCAGAATCGCCGCTGACCAACAAACGCGATTTGCGAATGACCTCCGCCGCTTCGAGGGGTGTCAACCTGCCGGTTAGGTTGAGGGACGGTTCGAGCGCAACTGCATCGCCGCAATCCCGGTCGCCGGGGCCGCCGATGATGACCGAGCGAATCCCATAAGTATCCCTAAGACCTTGCGCCAACTCCCGATAGGATTCTGTTGGCCAGGCTTTGGTTGTCCACACCGAAGCCGGCGCGAGCACAACAAAATCGCCTTCAGTCAGACCAAGTCGGACAAGGGTGCGTCTCGCAGAGTCCAACGCCGCCGTATCGGATGGCAACTCCGGCAGCGGGTCAAACGCTGAATCAGGGGCAAGCACCTGCAGGAGCATCGTGTTGCGTGCACCTTCGTAGGCAAAACGATCGTATTGCACTCTATGAGTCATAAAGAAAGCCCCACCTCCCCGGTTGAACCCTATCCGGATAGGAATGCCACATCTCTTGAGCAGCAGTCCGGTGCGATAAGAGCGATGCGGCGTTAAGACCAGGTCGAATCTTGCAGACTTTATCTCATTCGCCAATCTCTGCCAGTCAGCATCTGTTGCGGTGCGCTTGTCGATGAGGAACGAGCGGTCCACCCAATCCTTCACCACCGGTTCAGTCTCAGGCAGCGTTAGTGACGCAACCTCAACTTTCGGGAACAGTTGCCGAAGTCCCTTAAAGAGCGACGTCGCAAGGACGACATCGCCGAGGAATGCCGTCTGAACAACAAGCACCCTGCCTCCCTCGTGCTGCAGTTGCCTTGCCGTTCGCTGAAGATCGTAGTTCAAGCCTCAAGGAAATGTTTCGCCAGGCCCGCCACCCGTTCAACTGAGATTTGCTCCATGCAGAAACAGCCGCCGCAGGAGCCGGGTTTACATTCTGAGCAAATCGGGAGATCAGGCATAAGCGCCCATTCCGGATGACCGTAGGGTCCCCATCGCGAGGGAAGACAATCGGCAACCGGGGGATAGAGACCTATGGCTTTGCCGCCGAGCGCTACCATTAAGTGCAGCGGGCCGGTGCTTGCCGATACGAAGAGCGCAGCCCAATTGAGTATGGCGGCGAGCGTCAATAGGTCAGTTCGGCCACAGAGGTTGATTGCGCCATAGCGTGAAGAGGCTGCGATGCAGGATGACGACTCGGTCTCGAGTCCGGTTACGACCACCGCATCAAGCCCCATCTGTTTCAGACGACCGGCCAGGAGTGAAAAGTATTGCGGCGGCCATTCGCGCGCCGAACCGCCGCTTCCGGGATGGAGCACTGCGAAGGCATCGCCTTCCTTTAGTCCGGTCGATCGCAGGAGTTCTGCCGCCTGATTGCGAGCCCGTTCGGGCAGGTGTAGAACTGGAAACTTCGCTTCGCCAGTCAGTCCTATATGGTGCAGAAAGTCGAGATTGAGATCGGCTTCGTGCCGGTCGCTGTTGCGGCGGCTGAGGGGAATGCGGTCACTAAAGAGCGGCGAATACCACCTTCGCGAGGTGCCGAAACGCCGCTCAATCCTGGCCTTGGATAAGGTGCGGGCGTTGTGGTAGGTTGGGCGAAGGCAGAATGCCGCATCGATGCCCATCGTCAAAAGTGCCATCAAGGCTTCATCGCCGCTACGGTCGCCTCCGGCAATGACCCCGGTAACCTCTTTAAGGCAGTTGCCGAGCGGAGCCACACCTTTAGCGAGCCAAAGATAAATCTCCGCATCGGGTAGTTGCTCTCGCACCAATCTAACTGCTGGAAGTGCCAGAATGGCGTCGCCAAGCCGGTCGTTGCGAACAATCAAAACCTTACGCCAGGCGGGATCGATCATCTCGCGGCTGATATACTATATGATGCGCCTGCCAATCGATCGGCCCACCCCGTCATAGCCTCTCGTAAAAGCATTGCACATTCGAGGTAGGTCTCGGATCCGGATTGGTAGGGGTCGGGGATTACCTCAATGCCGATCGACTCGCCCATCAGCCGAACCCGCTCGCCGATCTTACTTGAAAACATTATGATCCGCTCTCGATGACGTGGTGTAGCCGCGAGGATCAGATCCATGCTCTCAAGCAATTCTATGGTCGCACGCCTTGCCCGGTGATGGCTTAGCGCAAGCCCCCAGGAGGAAGCAACGGCAGCCATTTCAGGGGTTGCGCCATCTTCCGGCATCGCATCGAGACCGGCCGATGAGACCTCGAAGCCTATCAGATTTCGTTTATCAAGTATGTGTCTTAACAGCACTTCAGCAATAGGAGAGCGGCATATATTGCCGCTGCAGAGGAGGAGGATATTGATCGGAGAGGCGGCTTCAAGAAGGGCTTTTTCAACCCGCTCCGGGCAGGGTCCGGGACGAACGACGCTGTAAGGTGTCGAGATCGTGTCGATGACTGTCGAAGCGCGATGATAGGTCGTCGTGCCGCCGTCCAGAACAATCCGAACATCATTCAACAATCTCGAATCTATTGCCGCAAATGAGCTTGGTTCAGGGCGCCCGGTTCGGTTGGCACTCGTAGCCCAAATAGGCGCCTCGAGGTCACGGGCAAGCGTGACAGGAACCGGGTGCGCCGGTATCCTCACCCCTATACCGCCTGAAGATCCGGCGTATATCGCAAGCAAATTGTTGGCGGCTGGAAGTATTAAGGTGATAGGACCGGGAAGAAGCGATACGGCAAACCGCCGACGACGGAGATCAAGCGGACCTAACACCTCCTCAACTTGTGAAAGTCCCGCAAATGCGGCTGCATAGGGCGCACTTCGTCCGCCTTTGACAAGGTCGAGCCGCTTTAGCACGTCGTCATCAAACGCTCGTCCCATAAGACCGTAAACGGTCTCGGTCGGAGCGATGATCAATTCGCCGGATCGAAGCGCCTCCAGCGCCAGCCTCAAGTCCGCATGAACGACGATCTTCTTTTCGCCGGAAGGCTTGCGGCTCACCAGTCGCCCGTCAGGCCGTTGATCAAATCGAGGGCAATCCGGTCGATGGCGCGGTCGATGCCTTCTTTTCGCTCATCGGGAGAACCGGTTCGATACGGGTAGTTGCCTTCCCCTACCAGAGTCCCGGCCCAGAGCGGCTCGGACTGACCCGGTCGTTCAAGGCGGACGTCCAACGTAACCACGATCTGACGCTCGGTTACCGACTCATCCCGTTGATAGGTAAATGGTCGATCGTCGAACGACGTGATCGTTCCACGCAATATGGCATCTGCGGCGCCGGATGTGGTGATCTTTAAGACCCGATCGCTTAGCAGGCGCGTGATCAAGGCTTCCTGAATTGCCTCACGCAGGCCATATTCGGCTACCCGACTGTCGAAGGGTTCGACTGCGATGGTCTTGATGCCGCTGATGCCCTGCCCGCGAAAAGAATAAATCCCGCAGCCGACAAGCAGAACCAGGACAACCTTAAGTGATGCCGCTCTCACTCGAGGCCGTATCGTTTGATCTTTCGATAAAGCGTGCGCTCTCCGATGCCGAGTGCTAATGCGGCGCGGCGACGGCTGCCTTTGAACCGGTCGAGGGTGCGTTGAATTTGATCTCGCTCAAGGTCGTCGAGGGGCTGCAGTTCTACATCTTCGAATGAGTCCAACGGATAGCGCACTTCACCGTTTCGGTGCTCCATCTGGGCAGTCAGCAGGCTCTTGATGGCGGCCATTTCGGCACGCAGTTCAAGAAGTGTGCGATAGAGAAGTTCCCGTTCCGTCTCCTCGGTTGGACGCGACACCAGAACCGGAAGATTCCTGGCATCTGATCCAACGGAGAGCCGTTCCAGAATCTGCTCATCGTCGATGTTCCGGGTTGTCGTCAGTGCAACGAGACTCTCGACGAAGTTCTTCAGTTCGCGGACATTGCCGCGCCAGTATTGACGCTTAAGCACTTCAACGGCGGCCGGTGTCAGTTGCACTTGTCGGATCCGGTTTCGCTCCGCGAATTCGTGTATGAAGAGTTCTGTAAGTAGCGGAATGTCTTCACTGCGCTCCCGGAGCGGTGGAAGATGGAGTTGGACGGCCTTAAGGCGGTAGTAAAGGTCCTGACGAAAGCGCCGGCGGCTCACTTCCACACTGAGATCGCGATTGGTCGCAGTTACAATGCGGACATTAACGCGGATCTCCTCGCTGCCTCCGACGCGCAGAAAGGTCCCGGTTTCGAGAACGCGCAGCAATTTCACTTGTACCGCAAACGGCATCTCCCCTATTTCGTCGAGGAAGAGCGTCCCCCCGTCAGCCATCTCAAAGTATCCGCGGCGACGTTGTTCTGCAGAAGTGAACGAGCCTTTCTCGTGACCGAATATCTCGCTTTCAAAGATGCCTTCGGGAATTGCACCGCAGTTCAGGGTGATCAACGGACCCTTGGCACGGCGGCTCAAGTGATGAAGCGCGCGGGCAACAAGTTCCTTGCCGGTTCCGCTCTCGCCGGTAATAAGGACTGAGATGTCGCTTGGCGCCACCTGTCGTATTAGTCGTTTCAGTTCTTCAATGAGTGGCGACTGGCTGACCAGAGAATCGAGTACGCCTGCACTATCCGCAACAAGGTCGCTGCCTCCAACACCGAGTGAGCGAACTCTGTCGATCGAACGGCTCAAAGGATATTAGCCTCTCGAACTCTAAAGAAGTCCACTGTCCTTGCCAGACCGTCTGACAAAGTCACTGCTGGAGCCCATCCCAAGGTCTTGTATGCCAGGCTGTAATCGATAACGCTGCGACGTTGTTCGCCTTCGGCGGGGGGGCGATGTTGACGGATTGTCTTGCCACCGGTCAGTTGGTTCAAGTGCTCGTAAAGTGCGACAACATCGGTTTCGATAGCGGTTCCGATATTGAAGATATGAAAACCATCAAGTCGAGCCGCCCGGATGTTGGCTTCAGCGACATCGCCGACAAAGACATAATCGCGCGTCTGAAGACCGTCGCCATTGATGTAGGTGGCAACGCCCTTCAGCATCCGTTCTGAGAAGATCGCCACCACGCCGGCTTCGCCGTGTGGATTCTGCCGAGGGCCATAGACGTTGGCATAGCGGAGACAAACGACGTTGATACCATATTGAATGTGGTAGTAATAGAGATAGCGTTCGACTGCGAGTTTTGCGACGCCATAGGGTGAGATTGGTCGTGCAGGGTGCTTTTCGTCCGCCGGGAAGTAATCCTGCTCGCCGTAGATCGCTCCACCCGTGGAAGCAAAAATGATCTGGCGAACCCCAGACCTTTGGCAATGCTCCATCAACCCAACCGATCCGGCAATGTTGACCAACAGGTCACTTAGCGGATCGCGCACCGAGACTCGAACGTCGATCTGGGCGGCATGATGGATCATAATGTCAAATCTCTCGTTAGCAAAGAGCTCCTCGACCTTCATATCGCGGATGTCGGCTTCGACGAACCGAGCGTCCTTGGGAAGGTTTCGTCGGTCGCCGGTCGAGAGATTGTCGACGATCGTAACCTCAGCGCCGTCCTTGATGAACCTGTCAGCGACATGAGAACCGATGAATCCGGCTCCGCCGGTGATCAGTACGCGATTCAATGAAGGCCTATATCTATTCGGTGGAACGCACCATCAAACTTCACCTTTGTGACGCCGGCGAGCGCCTTTTGCCGTGCCGCATCGATACTGTCGCCAAGCCCGGTGCAAGCAAGGACTCGTCCACCCGCCGTCAGCAGTCGCCCTGCTTCCGCCTTGGTTCCGGCATGGAAGAGCAACAACGACTCGTCGGTTTCCGGGAGTGATGTTATCACAATGCCCTTTTGATAGTCGCCCGGGTAGCCTCGCGAGGCTGCCACTATCGCAACCGAGCAGCCCCGCTTTGTGATCTTTCGCCAGTTGCGCGGTGCCAGACCTTTAGACTTCATCCACAATCTGAGTTCGCCCTTTGAAGCCGCAAGGAGGGTTTCCAACAGGTCGAACTTCAGCAGTGGCAGGAGGGCTTGCGCTTCCGGATCGCCGAGCCGGGCATTAATCTCAAGAACGGCGAAAGAACCGTCGGAGAGCACCATTAGTCCCGGATAGAGGAACCCTCGAAACGGCGTCCCCAAGTCGGCAAGGGCTTTCAAGACCGGGCTGACAACCTTGCGAGCCATCTTTTCATAGAGCGCATCGGGAATATCCGGAAGTGGCGCCACGACGCCCATCCCGCCGGTGTTGGGTCCTTCGTCGCCGTCGCGGGCGCGCTTGTGGTCGCGCGAAGGGGGCAAGAGAAGGTAGTCCGTCCCGTCGCAAATAGCGGTCAGGGAGACCTCCCGTCCGGGCAGGAAGTCCTCCACTACAATTTCACTGCCGGCTTCGCCGAATTTCCCATCTTCGAGCATAATGCGAGCCGTCTGAATTGCCTCCTCGACCGAGTAGCATACGACCGCGCCTTTGCCAAGGGCTAAGCCGGAAGCCTTGACCACCACCGGCGCACCATGCTGAAGAATGAAGGACTCAGCCGCAGCCAGTTTGGTGAACGATTGGTATCCTGCCGTCGGAACACCGGCTTTAACCATTAGGTCCTTTGCAAAGGCCTTCGAGAATTCTATTCGGGCGGCAGCAGCGGACGGGGCAAATACCGGATGCCCGGCAGCGGCTATCAGATCGCCGAGACCGGCTGCAATCGGATCGTCCGGCCCAATCACGGTTAGTGCAGGTCTGACGCGATTGAGATAGGTAGTGATCTCTTCGAAGTCACGCGCCGGAATAGGCTCATTATGGGCGACTGCATGAGTCCCACCGTTGCCGGGCAGGCAGTGCACCTCAGGCTTCAGACGGCTTCGCGCCAGCGCCCAGCAGAGAGCGTGTTCCCGACCCCCGGATCCTATGACGACGACCTTCATTCTTCTATGATATAGCCATTGATGACTTCGTCAAGTTCGATCAATGTTATGTCAACCTCACTGTCGTTGCGCAAGCGATGGACTTCGCCGATCGCACCTGGGCCAAAACTGACAGCCACGACAAAACCTCTCGACTTGCCTTCTCGTTTCATAGCCGCAACGAAGTTGTCGATGACGTTACGCCCAATGCGCTCGGACTTCTTGATTTGAACCGGATGCTGGCGAAAGTAGGTGTAGCCGTCTATCCCGAGGTCGGCGGTCTTACGACGTGAGGCATAACAGTGAAGTTTCTTCAGCACCCAGGTCTGGAAGTCGAATGGCTGTAAGCGGAGGGCATCCTCGGTAGTGGTCGGCATTCCTATGATGCGCGATTGATTAACACCCAACTTAGCCAAGCGCTCCTTAACAAGTTCGATGGCGGTGTAGGAAATGTCGATCCCGATCCACTTGCGACCCAGTCTCTGCGCAACAGCAAGCGTTGTTCCGCAGCCGCAGAAGGCGTCGAAGACGAGGTCGCCATCTTGGGTTGAAGCCCCTATGATATTCTCCAGAAGTCGCTCTGGTTTCTGAGTGGGATAGCCAAGCCTTTCGCCGGCTGATGGAGCAATCGGTTGTATCAACCAGACATCATCAGGGTGTTTGCCCGTTGGATGAAGCTTCTGAATTCCGTAGTCTCGGCCGCCGCGAACATTGCCAATCTTATGGGCAAAGCGCTTGATAGTCGGTTCGGCATAAGGTAACCTGACGGTGTCGGGATAGAACCTTATATCCGGTGATTTCCCATAGAAATAGATGTTGTCATGGCGTCTTCCAAAGTAGTTTTTCGACACCCCGCCGCCTCGGTAATACCAGATGATCTCGTTCTGGAAGCAGTTAGTTCCAAATATCTTATCCATTAGAAGTCTAATGCGGTGCGACGCATGCCAGTCACAGTGGACGTAGATCGAAGCGTGCGGTTTCATAATCCGCCGCAGTTCACGCAGCCGGACGTCCATAAACGATACGTAACTCTCCATCCCCCCTTCCCAGATGTCCTCGAACGACCTACGCTCGGCTTCGTCACCCCATATCACTGCGTAGTTGCGGTTCGAAAAGAAGGGTGGGTCGATATAGACCAAATCGACGCACTCGTCCGGGATGTAGTTGCGCAGTATATCGAGGTTGTCGCCGCAGAAGAGGCTATTTTCCCACTGCATAGGCCTTCTATCTGAACTTTCGTATCTGTCTCTTCGCCGACTCGGCCGAGATCCCTTTGAGCGCATAGAGTTCGTCGCGCAGTTCGGCGGCGCGTTCAAAGAGCAGTTGCTCGGATGCCAACGCCATTTCCCTGGTCAGCCGTTCGATCAGTTCCTCTTTCTCAAACTCTGTTAACGCATCGCGGCGCGCCAGTTTGGCAATCTTTGAGACCTTCCCGTCAGCTGCCGAGGTTTGCCTTAGTATCTCCTCTACGCTCTTGCGGATTGTCTCCGGGACAATGCCGTGCTTTCGGTTGTATTCCCCTTGAGCGGCCCGACGGCGTGTGGTTTCGTCAATTACCTTTTGCATCGAGTCGGTGATCTTGTCGGCGTAAAAGATCACTTTACCGGCGGCATTGCGTGCCGCCCGGCCCGAAGTCTGCATCAATGACCGCTCGCTGCGCAGAAAGCCTTCCTTATCGGCATCGAGAATCGCCACCAGCGACACCTCCGGCAGGTCAAGACCCTCACGAAGCAGGTTGATCCCAACCAGAACATCGAACTCGGCAAGACGAAGATCGCGCAAAATACCTACCCGGTCGAGGGATTCGATTTCGCTGTGCAGATAACGCACCCGAATGCCGGCTTTGGAAAGATAGTCGGTCAGGTCTTCCGACATCCGTTTGGTGAGGGTCGTTACCAGTACCCGCTCACCTCGTTCAACTGAGACGCGTATCTCTTCTAAAAGGTCGTCGATCTGACCCGCCGATGGATGAACGACAATCTCCGGATCGACCAGACCGGTCGGGCGAATAATCTGTTCCACTACCACACCGCCTGACTTCTCCAGTTCATAATCACCCGGCGTTGCGGAGACAAATATCACCTGTTGCGCCTTCGCTTCCCATTCCTTGAGCGTCAGCGGCCGATTATCGAGCGCCGATGGCAATCGAAAGCCATATTCCACCAATATCCGCTTCCGCGACTGATCGCCCCCGATCATTCCGCTGATTTGCGGCACCCCGACATGCGACTCATCGACAATTAACAGGAAGTCCTTGGGAAAGTAGTCGAACAACGTGAAGGGAGGTTCTCCAGGATGACGACCGGACAGGTGTCGGGAGTAGTTCTCGATCCCGTTGCAGAAGCCGATTTCCCCTAACATCTCAAGGTCGAATCGGGTCCGTTGTGAAAGGCGCTGCGCTTCAAGCAGCCGGCCTTCCCGCTCCAATTCAGCAGTCCGGTCTTTCATCTCTTCACGTATCGCCTGCATTGCCTCTTCAAGCCTTAGCGGAGTCGTGATGAAGTGTTTGGCCGGGAAGATAACAGCTCGCTTAAGGCCTTCGGTAACTTCGCCGGTCAATAGATCGACCCGGCTCACCCGAACCACAGTGTCGAAGTCGAGTTCAATCCGCAGTCCATAGTCGTCATATGCCGGATGCACCTCGATCACGTCGCCCCGCACCCTGAATGTTCCGCGGGCGAAGTCGAAGTCGTTTCTTGAGTAGTGTATGGAGACGAGTTTCTCCAGCGCCTCCCGTCGTGTTACCTCCTGCCCCACCTCGAATATCAGCAACTGCGCCTTATAGTCTTCCGGCGAGCCAAGCCCATAGATCGACGAGACCGAAGCCACGATTACACAATCGTCCCGCTCCATAAGCGACGACGTCGCCCTTAGCCGCAGTTTGTCGATCTCGGCGTTGATCGAGGTCTCCTTTTCGATGTAAACATCGCTCGACGGAATGTATGCTTCAGGTTGATAATAGTCGTAATAACTGATGAAATACTCCACTGCATTGAACGGAAAGAAGCCCTTGAACTCACCATAGAGTTGTGCTGCCAGAGTCTTGTTGGGTGACATGACCAGCACCGGACGCCCCCAGTTGGCAATCACATTGGCTATAGTGAAAGTCTTGCCCGAGCCGGTCACGCCGAGCAGAGTCTGGAACTTCTCGCCCGACTTAAGGCCTTTTAATAGCAGTTCGATGGCTTGCTGTTGATCCCCCCGGGGCCCAAAGTCACTCACCAGTTTGAACAGTTGGTTCATTACATTATCGAAACTATTTCTGCCCTGGAAGACCTAAGAAGTCGCGCATCACATAGCGCGCGATGTTGGGGTTCTCCTTGAGCCGGCGCGTCGAATAGGCATACCATTCCTCGCCGAACGGGACATAGACCCGCATGCGATGCCCCGCGTCGATCAAGATTTTGCGCAGTTCCGGCTCCACACCAAGCAGCATCTGAAATTCATACCGGTCTGGCCGCAGTTCCAACTTCCTTATAATCCGCAAGGCATGCCAGACGGTCTCCTCGCAATGTGTAGCGATGCCCACATAACATCCTCCCTCAAGTAATTCCTCAAGTAGCATCGCATAATTCCGTATAATTATAGCGCGATTCTTATAGGCTGTCTCACGTGGTTCATTATATATTCCCTTGCAAAGCCGCAGATTAGCCTTATGTTCGATCAACTGCCTGACATCTCTTTCGGTCCGCCTAAGGCAGGCTTGGATGACGACGCCTACGTTATCATAGCGCTTCCGCAAGTGGTAGTAAAGGTCAAACGTAGCATCGGTGCAGGTGCGGTCCTCCATGTCGATGCGAAGGAAACTCCCGGTCGAAGAGGCATGCGCAAGTATGCCTTCAACGAGACTGTAGCAGAGCCCGGAGTCGATGCGTAAACCCATGTGGGTCGGTTTGAGCGATATGTTGGCATCGAGCCCGGCAGCCTTAGCGGCGTCGAGGATGCGGTGATAGATTTGTGCTGCGTCCTCGGCATGCCTTGCTTCGGTGGTCTCCTCGCCCAGTAGATCGATGGTTGCCATTGCGCCATTCGCGTTCAGACTTATGACGACGGCAAGGGCATCCTCCAGTTGCGATCCAGCAATGTAACGGGAAGCGACCCGGCCTACCAGTCGCTTCGGAACGACCGGCATTCCGGATATGATGAGACGATCGAGCCAACCCATAGTCCCTATTATTCCGTCAGCAGTATTGGTGAAGATTAGATTGACTGAGCCGTCTGGTCATGCGAAACTATCTTGCGTCTGCTTCATCAGGGCCTCAATGTGCAACTGATCCCGCTTGCGACCGGTTGCAGCGGCGATCTTACCGGCCTCGTCAAGCAGCACTTTCGCGCGGCTTTCATCTTTGCCACGATTCAAGATATCTCGGGCGAGGATAAGCGACGATCGTATGACCGCCTCCGAATCCCCGATTTGGCATGCATCTTCGAGCGCGCCTTCAAGCGTTGCCGAAGCGCCGCTCTGCTTGAGTTCGATCCAGCCAAGGCCGATCCGGGCATTTACCATTCCGACTTTGCCCTTGCCGGCGGTGGATGTTTCCAACAAATCCGAGAAGAGAGTCGCCGCTTCCTCAAGCCGATCCGATTCCACAAGCAAGAATCCCAGATGGCGGTGGGCATAGTCGGCGTTGACTTTATGACCGACTTCAAGTGCGATGACGCAAGCATCCCTAAGGGCTTGCTCGGCTCTTTCGAGATGGCCTTGATGCTGTTTGGCAACCCCTTGGCAGGTCATTATCCATGCCATTTCAGCGCGCATACCGGTCTCGGATGCCAACTGCAGAGCCCTCTCGAAGTGCGTCAATGCAGTGTCATACTCGCCCTGCAGTGAATAGAATTCGCCAATGTGCCCAAGCGAGAAGAGTTGCCCTCGCTTGTAGCCCATCATTTCTTCTACCGCCAACTTCTCCTTGAATAATGCAAAGGCGCGTTCGCTCTCCCCACGGGATTGATAGAGTACCGCGAGATTTCCCATATTGCGGGCGATCATCTCTTTGGATCCGATCTTGCGAGCCGTTTCAAGTGCCTCCGAGTAACACTCCAACGCTCGCCCAAAGTCTCCTCGCTGGTGATGCAAAACCGCAAGGTTGCCAAGGTTAACCGCCTCGGACTTGAGATTCCCTGAAGCCCGGTCCAACTCTATGGATGCCTCGTAGCAATCGAGAGCCTTGTCGATATCCCCCAACGCCTTATGCGCCAAACCGCAATTGGTGAGTGCCATCGAGCGCCCTTTGGCATCGCCAAGCCGATCGGCTTCCTGACTGCCCTGCTCGAAGTATCCCAGTGCAGTCCGGTAGTCATTCTTTAGAAAATTGAGAATCCCAAACTTGCTCAAGACGGTGATGCGACCGAAGGGATGATTTAGCCCCTCTAAAAGCGTCAGGGCTTCCTGCGCGACCTGTTCCATCGAGGCGAGATCGCTCGTCTTCATATAGTATTGAGCCAGATTGTCGAGGGTGTTGACCTTGCCCTTTAGATCGCCGGTCAAATCGGCTACCGTGAGCGACTCGTCGAGGTCTCGCTTCATTAGGTGGAGTTTACCGAGAACCGCAGCCACTTTGGCGCGCATCGTCAGAAGTCGGTATCGCCCTCGCGCATCGCGCTCCACCGGCGATCGCTCAATAGCGCGGGAGTAATGTAACTCTGCGCTTTCGTTGGCATAAAGGTCGAACGCCTTGTCTCCTGCCATACCGAGATATCGTGACGCCCTATCGTCATCGTCAGATTGATAGAAGTGGCGCGCCAATTCTTCAACGCGCTCAGTAATACCATCCGGATATAGCCGCTCCAGGCAGAGTCCGACCCTGCGATGATACTCCCGTCGGTGCGCGAAGAGCATGCTGTCGTAGGCAACTTCCCGCGTCAAGATGTTCTTGAAAACGTAGTTTAAAATATCGGAGTCGAACTCCGCCAGCAGCATGTCGAGACTCTGCAGTTCCTCAATGGTATCCTGAAGGCGTTGTTCATCAGTATCAACCGGATAGGAGCCCTGCACAATCTCGCGGGTGAACTGACGTCCCACGACTGCGGCAACCTTGAGCGTCAATTGCGCTTCCGGCTTGAGGCGGTCGATCTGGCTCATGATGAGGCCGTTCAGCGAGTCGGGCACCTCAATTTGATCCAGATCACCCGTTCGAGCGGCGCGGATGCCATCATCCGAAGGCACAAGTGCGAGCGTCCCACTTGCCATCAGGTTACGGTTAAGTTCCAGCAGGAACGCTGCATTCCCGTGCGCAGCGTCGAAGATGAACCGCATCAGGTCTTCGTCAATGCTCGTCGCGCCTAACTGCATAAGCAGGAATTCCCGCGATTCGTCGAACGTGAAGTCCGGAACGTGGATGCTAACTGCCGCTTCGTGCCCCTCGATTTCCTTGATATAAGGCGAGGTGAATTCACGGCTGTAAGCCCGTCGCGCAATAATCAGCAGGATTGGCGCTCCGGCAATATTGCGCAGGAGATAGGCGGCAAGTTCAAGCGAGTTACGGTCGATCCACTGGGCATCTTCGATCAGGATGGCTGCCGGAATTCCCGACCTGGTGTCGCTGCCGGTTGTCGAATAGCGGAAATATTGCACCACGAAGTCGAAGAGGTTTTCCTGGCGCAGGAGGGCATCGAAGTGGGTAGTGATCTCATTGTCAGGGCAGGCAATACCCAACAGTGAGGCAATGATGGGCAGACGGAAACTATGTTCGGGGTCGATTTCTCTGACAACGGTATCAAGCCGGTTCAATGCCGCTTCGCCGCTGCCGGGAGGGATCGCCATCATCCCGCGCAGGATCGATATCCATACCAGATAGGGAGACTGCTTGGCATAACTGAGCGCTTCCCCGGCTCCTATCAGGAAGCCCCGCTCATGTAAAGTTGTTATACACTGCCGAAGAAGGCGGCTCTTGCCGGAACCGGCATCGCCATGCATCACCAGGACACCGGTCTCTCCGCTTGCAACCGAATCTACTATCCGAGCTATCTGTCGCCGCTGCATATCCCGACCGATCATCGGCGAATCTGACGCCGCTTGCGGCTTGGCAGCGGAGCGTAAACCTAATGCTCTATATACCGGAAGGGGTTGCTGAATACCCTTGAACTGCACATCGATAGGTCCCTCAAGTTCAAACGGCTCACCGGCTCGCTTGACGGTCGCTTCATCTACCCATAACTCCCCAACCCGGCTATGCCCCATTAATCGCGCCGCCAGATTTACGGCGCGACCCATTACGGTATATTCCTGCCGGACCACCGAGCCAACCTCACCCGAAAAGACTACACCGGTCGCCACGCCTACCCTCGGCGAAACCCCCAGCGATTTCACGATGTCGTTTTCCGCCACCAGTTCGAGCCCGCAACGTAGCGCCATCTCCTCGTCGTTCTCGTGAGCCTCCGGGGCACCGAAGGTAATCAGCACCTTTGAGCCTTTATCCCCCATATCGACCTTGTTGATCGACCCGCCATACTTGCGAACTACTCCATGAACCCAACTGTAGAGTTCCTGCAACTGCTCGCCTGCGTTCGACGCCGATTCGTAGTCGAGCCCCTGTACCGACAAAAAGACCACACTAACCCGGCGAATCTCGCCCACCGAATCAAGCCCTAAAAGCAACCGGCGGTAGATCGCTGCATCGACAAAGGCACGGGCATGATCCGGTGCGTTATCAGGCAGACTCGCCGGCTTTCTTTGTCGCTCGATGAGATCGCCCAAAGGCTTGCTGCGGAGGAAACCGCCTTCAAGTAACTCACCGGGATAGGAATCGAGCATCGCTGCGTCGGGCGAGAGAATGACCTCGCCTGATTTCCCGTGATGCTCAGCTTCGGCAGCACTATCGAGCGGCAATCCCGCCAGGAGACAGTCGCGGCTGCCACCTTGAGACTCAACAAGCCGGTATAACACATCCCCCGAGGCAATACCGATCTTCATTCCCAATGTGAAGATGCCGCCCTTGGTCTCAATCCGGTCAAAATCGGCCATTGCATCTTGCAGATTCCAGCAGGTCGCAAGGGCCCGGCGGCAGGTGCTTGATACCGCTTCATCCACCTCCACCGGAAAGAAGATCGTCATCGCGTCGCCGCCAAACTTTCCGACGAACCCGCCACCGCTGTGGATACGTGATATCATCGCGGTAAAGTAGCGATTCAGGATGCCGGTCAACGTTTCAGCGCCTTCCTTGCCTATGGATGCCAGTTGCTCGGACATCGCCGTGAATCCTGAGACATCGGCAAAGGCGACAATCGCCGGGAAGCGACGCTCGGTCGTCCCGTCGATGACCCACCGGAGCAGATAAGCCGGGACGAAGGTGACGGCTTTTTCGGGACCGGTCACCGAAACGCCTCAATGCCGGTAAGATCGGCGCCTATCACAAGCGTGTGGATGTCGTGAGTTCCTTCATAGGTATAGACCGACTCGATGTTGACCATGTGGCGCCCGGACTGAAACTCGTAGGTGATGCCCGCCGCGCCCAGTATGTCCCGTGCCATGCGAGCGATCTTCAAGGCTTGAAAACAACCGTTGCGCTTCGCCATTGAGACCATCTGATGAGTTGCCTTGCCGGACTGCTTCAGTTGTGCAAGGCGGAAATTTAGCAACTGCGCCTTGGTGATCTCGGTCGCCATGATCGCCAGTTTTTCCTGCACCATCTGAAACGAAGCAATCGGTTTGCCAAACTGAATGCGCGACAGCGCATAACGGCGCGCTTCGTCATAGCACGCCATTGCCGCGCCGATTGTGCCCCAGGCGATGCCATAACGTGCTTGCGTTAAGCAGGAGAGCGGCAGCGACAAGCCTTCACCGTTAGGAAGCAGCGCCTCAGACGGGAGACGGACATCCTCAAAGACGAGTTCCGAAGTAACCGAGGCGCGCAGTGACCACTTCATTTTCGTTTCCGGCGCCGTGAAGCCGGGGGTCCCCATCTCCACGATGAAACCGCGCACGACGCCGTCCAATTTCGCCCAAACAACGGCAAGATCGCAGACCGTTCCGTTGGTGATCCACATCTTGGCGCCATTTAAAATGAACCCCTCCCCATCGCGCTCGGCGCGGGTGATCATTCCGCCCGGATCCGATCCGAAGTTCGGCTCGGTCAACCCAAAACAGCCTATCAACTCGCCTCGCGCCAGTTTCGGCAAATACTTCCGGCGCTGTTCCTCAGATCCGTAGCGATAGATCGGATACATTACGAGAGCCGACTGCACCGAAGCGAAACTGCGCAGACCGCTGTCGCCGCGCTCCAGTTCCTGCATCATAAGACCATAAGCGGCTTCCGTTGCGCCCGCTCCCCCGTAAGTCTCGGGCAGAGTAGGCCCAAAGAGACCCATCCCGGCCATTTGCGGAATAAGGTGGTTTGGGAACTTGCCTTCGTCAGCATAGCGGCCGATAATCGGGATCACCTCGCGGTCAACCCACTGGCGAACGAGATCGCGCACCATACGCTCGTCCTCCGTCAGCAGTTCGTCGAGGTTGTAATAGTCGAGGGCGTGGTAGGTGGTTTCCATAAGGGAATGATAATGAAAATGTTAATGAAAACTCAAGATTACTGGGGGAGGAGAGACTGATACCTACTCTAACAATAAGTTAGCGTCTGTGTCCGTTACAGACAACCCAGGAGTCAGCGTCTGTCAAAATGACAGAACGAAAGGGGCAGCTAAACGGACTGCCCCTTTCAATTGTCAGGCTGCTTTGCTCATCGAATTGGCGCCGGTCAAAACGTAATAATCCAGTCCACCGCTGCCTGTGAGTAGGGATCGCGGTCCTGCCAGACTCCATTTGCCCCTTTTTGCGCTTGATAGGTCGTCAACTGAAAGGATATAACGAAGTGGCTTTTCGGCGGGCCATAGAGGCAGTCGATTCCAAGCAGCAGCAGCGACTCGCCGCTCTTGCCGCCATAGGCACTGCCCAACATCTTCTCATCTTCCACCGGCTGATAGATGTCGTAGCGGCCAATGGCTTTCAGTCGTTCGTTCAGGTCAAAGTGACTGAAGAATGACAACGCCGATAGACTCGCCTCGTAAGACTTTCCCGCTATCGTCGTCTTAACGTCCGGGTAGGCCTTGCGATAGTAGTCTATGCCCAGCCGTAAGCCTTCCCATTGCTGGACGGCCAATAGGCCAAGCGATGTCCGAATGCGCGGTTCTCTGTCCGGCGAAGGTGTCCGGTAACCCGCTTCGGCGTCGCCGGACAGTTCAAGGAGCAACGACGGCGTTCCCGCTATGGGCATGAACCCGACAGACCAGGCGACCTTCTTGTAACTATCCGCCTCCGGCGCCTTAAAGCCGCTCCCGTTGGAGATGAGCAGTCCCATACCGACGCGCTCGTGAATCTGCCCCGTCCAGCCAATGCCAACGTCAGTTGTGGCATGGGTCTTCAGCCCCCAAGCCGTTGCCAGGACGGTATTCTGAACGGTTTCGCGAGCCGGGTAGAGCACCGGACGGTAGCCCCACGCCTCCTCGCTTCGGGCGACAACCGGATTGCCTTGCAGCCCGACGGTGATAGAATGGGGGAACGGTGACTTGAAGCCCGCCTTCAGAAAAGCGAATTTGGCGATCGGGGTGATGTTGCCGGTGCCTTCAGCCTCAAGCGTTGTCCGATAGGACCACCTCTCGTCGAGGCTGCCTGTTAGCGTAAAGTGGATTCGCTTGATCTGGAAGGCGTTGGCATTCCCGTCACCGCTTAGTTGGTAATTGCCCGTTGCGGGAGCGCCGGCTACGGCATGCCAGTAGGATGCCCAGACCAGCCCCGAGACCTTCGGTGCAGGGGGGGCATCCTGACCGAAAGCGACCACTGCGATGAGGAGCATGGCAGCGGTAATAGTCGTCGATTTGTTTCTCATTTTCCTATGCGATTTATTTATTGGAAGGTGGTTCCATTATTAATCGGGGCATCAAATAGTAGCATCAGTAGGACGGACATTCTTGTCCGTCCAAAGGGCAGGCAGGAATGCCTGCCCTACTGGAGAATACCACAATTATCTGCACCCATTAATAAGACAGTAAATGATGCACGGAGTAATTTTAACGCGCAAATATCTTCCCCGGATTGAATATGCCGTGAGGATCGAGTAATTGCTTGATGCGGCGTCCATAGGATATCAGTTCAGGGCTATGCTGCCAGGGAAGATAGTCCCGCTTCGTGACCCCTACGCCATGCTCGCCGGTAATGGTTCCGCCAAGGTCGATGGCTGCATGAAGGAGCGATTCGAAGGCCTGCCTTGAGCGTTCGCGCTCTTCTTCATCTTCCTTGCGATAAAGCACTACCGCGTGGAGATTCCCATCACCGGCGTGACCATAGCAAGGGATTTGCAGTTCTGTCTCAGCTGAGATTAGATAGACACGTTCCGCGAGTTCGGCAAGTCTATCGCGGGGCACTGCAATATCCTCGTGAATCTTTCCCGTCGAGAGGCGAATCAAACTCGGGCTGATGCTGCGCCGCAGTTGCCAGAACTGCTCCCGGCGCGCATCCGATGCAGCCTCTTCCATACCGGCAGTCAGTCCCTTGAGGGCGCGCCGCACCTGGCCAAGTTGCTGTATCACCTCGTCTGCATCTCCATCGACCTCTATCAAGAGCATTGCACCGGTGCCTTCGGGCACTTCGATCCCGGCAAAAGAGGATGCGGCTCTAAGTGCCGATCCGTCGATGTATTCGAGGATAGAGGGGACAAGATCGGCACCCAGGATCGCTTCGACACCTTCGAATGCTGCCTTCGATGATGCAAACCATGCCGCGAGGGTAGCTCGCTGCGGCGGTAGTGCTATCAACTGAAGAGCGACACGGGTAATGACTCCCAGCGTCCCCTCACTCCCGATAAGCAACGGAGTCAGATCGGGCTCCCGATGCTCGATAGACCATATGCCCGTAGTTTGCAGGTTGCCCTCGCCGTCGATAAACTCGAGGCCGAGGACATAGTGCGACGTCACACCATACTTGAAACAGCGCAGGCCGCCGGCGTTCTCCGCAACGTTCCCGCCGATGGTGCTCACTGTGTAACTTGAGGGGTCGGGAGGATAGAATAGACGCTTCTCCGCCGCCGCCGTCTGCAAGTCCGAGGTGATCACGCCCGGTTGGACGATCGCAATCTTTTTGACTTCGTCGAGGGATTCGATCGTCCGCATCTTCTCAAGTGAAACGACGATCCCTCTTTCGACCGGAACGCTGCCTCCCGACAGCCCGGATCCCGCACCGCGAGCCACAACCGGACGGCTTTCCTCCAGGGCGGCTTGAACGACGATCCGGATGTCATCGGTCGTCTCGGCAAGAACGACGGCCTCCGGCAGTGCCCGCTCCCTGGTCGCATCCATCCCATAGAGGATCAGGTCCTCCGGCTTATCGAGTACCTTTTCACTGCCTAATCGACGCTTAAGCAGCCGGTTTGGATCGCGGCTCCGTAGGAAAATCATAGTAAGCCCGGTCCCACCATCACCAGGATTGAACCGGCCAAACCTAACATTATCCCAATGACTTTTGCTGAAGTAACCGGCTCGCGAAGGAAAATCGCCGCCAATATGAAAATGAAGACACTGCTCAGTTGCTGCAATGCCGATGCCACTGAGACCGGGGCGAACTTCAATCCACCCAGCCAGGGCAAAAGCGCCAGATAAGCCCCCAGAAACGACCCGCTAATAGTGCTGTTCCAACGACTGTTGCGCAATATGCTGCCAAAGATAACTTGTCTCCCCGGTAGCAAAAGCGTGAATAGAACCAATATGGTCGTTCCGGTAGCGAGACGCACTTCACTTACCCAGATCAGCGGCAGTTGGGCAAGATAGGGCTTCATCAGGACGATGCCCATCGCTGACGTAGCATTGGCAAGAACGCCGAGCAGTATGCCCCACCTTAAACGCCTGCGAGTCATTCGGTGCGCCAATGACAGATCACCGTCGGGTACTACAGTTCGAGCGCTCCTCAACCCAGTCCCGGTCAGTAACACAGCCGCAACGATCATAACTACCCCTAACCACTGCAGGGGGTGAAGAGTTTCGCCCAGCCTAAGGTGAGAAAGTCCGATGATTAATGGACTGTAGAGGCAGGCAATGATCGCACTCCGTTCGGCGCCAACCATTTGCAGGCTCTGGAAGAGCAATGTGTCGGAGATTGCGATACCAAGCAGGCCGCTTACCATGATCGTCAGCAATACCTTGGGCTCAACCTCAATCCAAATCGGCGCACCGATAAGCAGTGCCGTCGGAATGAAGAGCACAAAGGCAAGGACGTTCTTGAAAATGTTGAGCGCAAGCGGATGGACAGTCTCACCGCTGCGCTTGAAGAGTATAACCGCGCTGCCCCAGAAAAGGGCTGTTAGAAGGCTGAGCAACGCGCCGAGGTGTTCAGGAGTCAGGGTCTGATCCCGGAAGGTGGCGCGTCAACCTCCTGCATTCGGTTACTGGTATCTGTTACTGCTAGTGGGACGACGTCTGGCAAGTCAATCATGTATCCCTGCCTGCGTCCACGATAAAGCGCGTGCCTCACTTCGTTCGCGACGACGAATCGACATCGACCATTGTCCCCTTATAGAGAAAGCGCTTGATTTTGCGGGTTGAAGTTTTCTGAAACTCCTCCTCTAAGATGCGATACCGCCGCACCCGTTTGTAGTCGGCGAGTGAGGCTTGTGTCTGCCGCAGTTCCTCCTTTAGCAAGGCTTCGACATCGGCATCTGTCGGCTTACCTCGGCCCAGTTCCTCAAAGTGCAGGTCGATTTGTTCGTATTCAGGATGGATCAGTGCAACGACATCCTCGCCGTAACCTGAGGACCTTGGCGCACCCAGAACCAACGATTCAGCAATGAATCGGGAAGCGTTAAGGTAATGCTCCACCTCCTCTGGATAGACGTTCTTCCCGCCACCGGTAACGATCATGTTCTTCTTTCGGCCCATGATCTGCAAATGGCCGTCGGGGTGGATCTTCCCCAGGTCACCGGTGCGGAACCAACCGTCCGGGGTCATGACTTCCTGTGTCGCTTCATCGCTCCTGTAGTAGCCCAGGAAGATGTTCTCACCACGAAGGAGGACTTCACCAATACCCTGGGCGTTTGGTTCGAGTATCCGGTGTTCGACACCCGGTATCGGCGGTCCAACCGTCTCGAACCGGGCATCCCAGGGCGGATTGACGTGCGAGACCGGGCTTGTTTCGGTGAGACCGTAACCCTGTAACAGTCTCAAGCCCAAGCGATGAAAAAAGAGGGCCGTAGCCGGGTTAAGCGGCCCCCCGCCGCTTATGAAGAAACGCACCGTTCCCAACCCAGCCTTTTCGCGAAGGCTCCTAAAGAGCAGCGCTCCGAGTTCGAGTCCGACCTTATCTCCTATGGCTGAGACTGTCGTCAGCAGGCCAACCACTTGCCGCGTCGCCCATCCTTTCTTCTTGATATTGCGTACGATGCCTTCGTGCATCTTTTCGTAGAGAAGTGGCACTCCGACCATCAACGTTACGCCGGTGTTCTTGATGTCGGCTACGATGTCGGCACTCTTCAGCGAACGTGCATAGGTGATCGAGCATCCAATGTACAGGGGTAAGAGGAATCCTGCTGTTGACTCGAAGGCGTGATGAATCGGCAAGACTGAGAGGAAGGTGTCGTCCGATCCAAGAGGAAAGACCCGGCAGCAGGCTGCGATGTTGCTGGCGATGTTGTTGTGGGTTAGAACGACGCCCTTGGAGTGGCCGGTCGTGCCCGAGGTGTAGAGAATCGCGGCTCGGTCGGATAGGGATACTTCAGGCAGCACCGCAGATGATTCTGATCCGGCAGAGAGAATCTCATTGAATCCGATGGCTCCATCCACAGGTTCGCCTCCGATCAGGATTCGATGCTCAAGCGAAGGGAGTTCTTCGGTTTCGGCCATGTCCTTCAGAAAGCGGGAAGTCGCGAAGAGGAGGCGGGCTTCGGAATCGACGAGGATGTGGCGAATGCCGGGCAGGGGCATAAGCGCATCGACGGGGACGACGGTCCCGCCGGCAGCAACGATTCCAAGATATGCCATCCCCCATTCGGGTCGGTTCTCACCGAGAACAGCGACCCGGTCGCCCGGCTTGATGCCGTAGTCAACAAGCCACTTAGCCACCGCTTCGATACGACCGGCGAGATCGGGATAGGCGATCTCCCGGTAAGATTCGCCTGTCCAGGCGCGCATGGCAATTCGACCGCCAACTCGTTCGGCTGTCCGACCTACTATTTCGCCAAGTGGGTATCGGCCGAAGTCGGCTTGCAGGTGGGATTCATAGTCTGTCAACCGGCTCTCCAGTTGGGGTTGACGATTCTCAACACAAAGAAGCGCAGAAGCGATATCATTTAAGATATTATTTCTTCGTTTCTTCGTTCTTCATAGATTCGTGTTGAGGTGTGCCACCGGACACCCTCTCCGGTTGCTGGCGGGCGGACGCCCTCGTCCGCCCGCACTGTTCCTGCCTAATACTTTTCCGCGATCACCTTCTTCTTCAGGCTTGAAATGTGTTGCGTGATTTTGATTCGCTTGGGGCAGGCATCCATGCAATTGAAGATCGTATGGCAGCGCCAGAGGCCGTGCTTATTGTCGAGCACGTCGAGCCGGTTGGACGCCCCCTTGTCGCGGGTATCGAAGATGTAGCGGTAGGCTTTGGCCATCGCTGCCGGGCCGATGTAGTCCTGATCATACCAGAACGAGGGGCAACTCGAGGTGCAGGCGCCGCACATGATACAGGCGATGGGGTCTTCGATGTGATGGAACTCCTCCGGCAATTGAATCCGCTCGCGGTCGGGAGGCGGGTCGTCGTTGATGAGGAACGGTTTCACCCGCGCCATGTTCTCATAGAAGGGATCCATATCGACGGCGAGATCGCGCAAGACCTTGAAGCCGGGGAGCGGATCGACGACAATGGTCTTCTTCCCCATCGGCTCGACCTGCGTCTCGCAGGCGAGGCGGTTGAGGCCGTGAACCTGCATCGCGCACGAGCCGCAGATGCCCGACCGGCAACTGCGCCGGAAGGTGAGTGTGCCGTCCTGCTGCCACTTGATGTCATGCAGGGCGTCGAGGACGGTCATCCCGGGGTGGGTTTTGACCTGGAACGACTGGTAGCGCGGCGATTTATCGCGCGCTTCGTTGTTGGGGTCGAAGCGGAAAATTTTGAAGGTGATGAGCATACTATGCCAATGCTAATGCCAATGCTAATGAAAGGGGGTGTAGCGGAAAAATCGTCACTTCGTCACACAAACCGCGTAACTCCATACCCAATACTGAGATAAGGCGTGACGAAAGGGTGACGAAAGGGTGACGGAGTAGGCGAAAGGATCACAACTCTTGAGCGTCTTCCTCATTTAGTCAGCCGCCGACGTAGGAGAATAGAACTCGCCATTCGCATCGCCCAAAATTCTGCGTGCATCTCGCGCCCCGTGAAGCACCATAATTATCCGGATTTCTTCTGCGTCAGCCGATAGATTACTCTATAATCATAGACGAATACCTCACGGATGTCTTCACGGTCAAGTTCAGGCACGACGCGGTTTCGTCTGGGAAGTGAACAAGACTGTCGGCGGCTTCATGAATGCGGTCTTCCACGACTTGGGCGTAGTGCGGCGAGTCGATGGCGATGAAGGCGGCAATGTCATTTAGTTCTTGGGCAGCCGGTTCGGTCCAGACTACTTTGAGCGCCATTGCGATGTTCTCTTCCTGGCCTCCTCAACGCTGATCAGCCGGCCCTCGGCCTCCGCCCTAAGCCCCCGTTCGGTCTTGGATAGAACGTGGAGGCGGTAGATAATGTCGTCGTAGGTGGCGCCCTCAGGAAGATTGCGGGCAAGTTCGACCAGGGATTCTTTGGGTGTGTTCATGTTCTTTCGGGCCTTAAGGTTGGCAGCGTCAATGATGCCGGTGGTTTCGATGGCTTGGGTATGGGTTTTCATGGAATTGAGTTCACGGGTCTAAGGGGTCTTCTTATGCTCGCAATATCCGCAAAATCTGCTCGACGACTTTATCTTGGAGAGAATGTCGAACTCGGCCAACGCGATAGATGATGACTCTGCAATCGGCAGTGAACAGTCGAGCAGGGCGAATGAAACCCGGCTGCCCCAGCGCGCCGCCCTCAATGTCACCATCGCTCAACGGCAAAGCCCAGCGATCATTGCGGTCAACGCTGGTGATTTGACAGAGGATGACATCGTCGCCAGGCAAAGTCGCAAGAACAAGAGCGGGCCGCCGTTTCGACTTGCTCAAGTCCGAAAAGGGGAAGGGCATGACGACGATATCGCCTTTTACAACTTCGCCCAAGCCGCGTCCTCTTCCGGCGTGTCCCAATCCCTTGCCAGAACCTCCAGTGAGGCGAGCATATTCTCGAACGTCTCGTATCGGAGCGCGACTCGATGAATGCGATGAAGTCTATCACCTCGCGGAGGCGGTCCGGCGGAAGGCGGCGGATGCGCTCGGCGATTGTGTCTAATTCAGATGTGGTCATAAAGCTCTCAGGGTTCGAGTTCACAAGTTAGAGTTCATAGATTTAGCGAGTCTTGTTTGGCCTTGTCATTCCCGCGAAGGGGGGAATCCAGATCTCCAGCGCCACTTCTTCGGTTTCGCCCTCTGTCCAACACCTAAACGCATGTATCGGTCTTAACCCGCAAAACCTCATCGAGTAGAAGGCGGTTGGCAGCGTCATCGATGCCGGTGGTTTCGATGGCTTGGGTAGGGATTTTCATGGGGATATTGAACTCACACATTAACAGATAGTTTGCTCTTTCTAAGACGAGGATAACTTCTTTAACGAGCCGGCATGGCGAAAGAGAAAAGCGGAGACGGCAAACAGCATAACGAAGATAGAATTGAAAGTGAAAACACCTGTGCCCCCCAGTGCGCCCCAAAAGAGTCTCTCAGGGATGGCCTGATATTTCCAGATTATCAGCGCAAACAAGGGGATCAGAGCCTGAGCCAACGCCACTGCGAACATTACTCGCGCCATTCCACCCGGCTTGAAGCGCACGATTCCACCTCCGATGATGCCTATACCGATAACCCCAAGATACATTAGGTTGGCGGGATTGTTCTCACTGCCTATGAGCCCGACTGCGCCGTTCACCCAGAAGAGCATCAACGCCGCAAAGATCGCAACGCCTGCAGCGACCCTGTAAGCGGTAGTGCCCCCCCTATTAGTGACCACTTTATATACGAGACCGGCGCCAAACAGAAGAACACCTGCAATGACGAAATCGGACAGGCTCCAGTCAACTTCATCTGTGAACTGCATCGCCGTCAATGGCACCAGCAAGATAAGCGCAGTGAAGAGAGCAATACGAAGAGTATACTTGATTGGCATTGATGTGATGAGAGTATTAACCAAGAAGTGGTAGTCCTTGCATGTCACCGTTGATCCTGTGGTGTGCAAAAAGTGCAATGCTCAGGTCTGCCATCTCAGCCGATCTGGAGATGATCACCGACCGGCGACGAAACCGTCCCAGCCAATGCCTTTGTCGTCCGTTATCTCGCTCGATTGCAGTGGTCTCCAGATTGGTGATACAGTGCTTTTCAGGTTCTATCTCCAAGGCGTATGCGTTCCAGTTGTCAGTGCAATAGACTTCCGTTTTCCATCGCTTAGGCCGGTTCATAAGCCGCTGGAAGGTAGATTGATCACGACCACCGCATTCCCAATCAATGAGTCGCCCTGAATCACGAAAATAAGCCTTCCAGACCCAGAGTTTGTGCGTTTTTTGCGGTCGTTCGCAGCAGAAAGGTGAGGTTGCGGCGCTACGACTGAATGACGCTCGTCTCACGCATATTCCGGCTCCCGTCGCTTTGTCTTCCGTGCGCCGCGCTGCCGCAGCCGCTCTGCGGCGATTTTGTCCATCGCCTGCGGGTCGAAGAAGTCTGATCCGCAGGAGAAGCAGTGCCAGCGCTCGAGGCGCTGCACCACGGTTCCGTCCAGCAAACGGCATCTCCCCGCATGGCGCCGCATCGATTCGAAGCCACACTCCGGGGAGGGGAGGATTCCGGCATAGTCTGATCAGAAGCCTTTGTACTGCGATAAGCACCTTTCCTTTTGTGAGGACTTCTTCTACGAAATAATCGCCGATTCGCATTCTGGCAGCCAGTTCCGACGGCGTGTAGATGTTAGGCTGTAATGCAATATGGCGGTCCGGCTTGAAAATCAATCCTGCTGCCTCAACATAGCGGTCGATGCGATCCTTATCCGTCTTCTTCACGATAAACAGATCGATGTCGCTATGCCGCGTCGGGTTCCCCCAGGCATACGAGCCGTAAAGGATGATCAACTCCGGCTGGTAGTCGCGCACGAGGATTTCGACCACCTCGCGAAGGATTGGCTCGATGTCGGCGCGGGTGCGGCGGTCTTGATTCTTCATTCCTTAACCCTCACCCCATCTCCATCACTTCTACCAGCCGCTTCTTTTCGCGGGCTTCCACCACAATGGATTCAAGTTGGGCGGCGGTCTCATCGTCGATGAGTGCCTCGCCGCACTGTGCACAGACCGAGGCGGGGACCCGCCGCACGACAACGACGCCGGACCCGATGTCGGCTGAAAACAGAGTTGTGCCTGGCCTGCGGTCACCGCCGCAAATGGGACAGAGCCCTTCCCGGAGTTTATATCTCAATTTGGTCTCCGTTTTCTAAATCCAGGTTCAAACCGGCTCACATCCGGTTCATAGACCGTGATGATGTGAATGATTCCGACACTATGGTCAAGCGATGCTACAATATGTATTGGTCGTCCATTATCGCAACCAAGAAACAGTGCGCTCGGAAATGGTATGTCATCCGGATAACTCTCAATACATTCCGCATCTACCAACGCCTCCAGAACTGCGGCGCGAGTAAATCCGCGTTCAGCCATCCTCTCGCTGGCATGAATCTGCCACGCAACAAGACGTTCTCTTAAGGCTTTCATCCAGCCGGTTCCAAGCCAAAACTGCAATCAGTTAATCTCCATGAACCGTCCTTTAATCATTCCGTAAAGGATGATCAACTCCGGCTGGTAGTCGCGCACGAGGATTTCGACCACCTCGCGAAGGATTGGCTCGATGTCGGCGCGGGTGCGGCGGTCATCCATATTGCCTCTTTGCCTCAACCCTTCAACCTCTTGATGATGTCGCGAGCAAGCGTATCCCGGATCTCGTTGTGCCTGGGCACAGGTTGAGACGCTTTGGTCAATGGATTCTGATACCAATCGTGCCTCTTGCCGTGGCGGATCAGGATGCAGCCAAGGTTTTCCAACTGGCGAATGAGATCCCCTCGCTTCATTGGATAGTCAAGTGCCCGATCCTGCGGACATGAGGTATATATCCGTCCGTAATATCGTCGAAAATGTCTCGGAGATTTTCCTCGAGTTCCTCGATCGACTCGCCCTGCGTTTGGTAGTCGGGATAATCGAGCAGCCAGCCGACCAGCCAGCCGTCATCTTCGTAGAAAGAGTAGTCGAGTGTTTGCATTACGTCGTCCTTACACTGTTGATTGGGGCAAAGGGCGGGCATGACACCCGCCCTTCCCCATTCCATTCACTTCGGGCCAGGATTGCGTCCACCGCCTGAGGGTTTTCCAGTGGAGCTTGGCCAGTTTCCACCCGGACCTTGCCCACCACCTTTTCCTCCTCCACCTCCACTACCGCCTCCCTTTCCGCCGCCGCCGCCAGAGCCTTTGCCACCGCCGGAACTGCTGCCGCCTTTAGCCATCGTAACCTCCTTTGAAATGTGCCGGACTCAACGTGATCCGGCATTGAGATTAGCCAGTCCATCTGGATTCCCACCCGCGCGAGAATGACGATGCTTCTCAGATACATTCCCGCCCGCGTGGAAAAGACAGGTTCGGAAACCTGTCCTACTAATATACTCTCTCTTTCGGCTCAAACCGCGAGATCACCACCGGACGCCAATCGAACTCGATCCCGCCCTCAGGCCGGCGCCAGGCAAGCGTGTGCTTTAGCCAGTTGCCGTCGTCGCGCTTGGGGAAGTCCTTTCGGGAGTGAGCTCCACGCGACTCCTCCCTGCCTAACGCTCCGGAAACGATCACCTCGGCGAACTCGAGCAGATGCCCCAACTCGATGGCTTCCATCAGGTCGGTGTTGAAGATCATCCCTTTGTCGTCAAGGCGGATTCGCCGGAAGCGATCTTGAAGATCGCTCACGAACGCCAGTTGCGCAGCCAGGTCGGTCCCGTTGCGAAAGACGCCGCATCGCGCCGTCATCGAAGCCTGCAGTTCAGCCCGGATGTTAGCCACCTTTTCGGAACCGTTCGCCGACAGGAGGCGGCTTACCTCTTCCTGAGCCTGCTCGCGTGGACTCTTCGGCAGGTCGCTCCACTGGATATGCGGCAAATCGGCGAGCGCCGACCGGCCAGCAAACCGGCCAAAGGTAACCGCCTCCAGCAGCGAGTTGCAGCCAAGCCGGTTGGCGCCATGCACTGAGACGCACGAGCACTCCCCGGCGGCGTATAGCCCGGTGATCCGCGCGAGTCTGCCGTTTTTCAGCACATGGCAGCCGTTATCGACCGGGATGCCGCCCATCGAGTAGTGCGCCGTAGGTTGGATCGGGATCGGCTCGGTGAAGCAATCGACGCCGGAAAAGTTCATCGCCAGATCGTGAATCTGGGGCAGGCGCTCGAGGATCTTCTCCTTGCCGAGGTGCCGGAGGTCGAGCAGGATGTAATCGCCAAACTCGCTGCCGGGCAAGCCCCGGCCTTCATCGATCTCCTGCTGCATTGAGCGCGAGACCATGTCGCGCGGCGCCAGTTCCATCAACTTGGGGGCATAGCGCTGCATGAAGCGCTCGTTGTCCTTGTTGAGGAGATAACCGCCTTCGCCGCGGGCGCCCTCGGTTACCAATATGCCCTGCTTCCAGAGGCCGGTCGGATGGAACTGGACGAACTCCATATCCTGCAGCGGAAGTCCCTGGCGCATCACCAGACCGAGCCCGTCGCCGGTGTTGGCGTGGGCGTTCGAAGTGATCTTGAAAGCCCGACCATAGCCGCCCGTCCCCATTACCAGAACCCGGCAGTGGAAGACGTGCAGTCCGCCATTTCGTATATCCCAAGCCACGCAGCCGACACAGGTGTCATTCTCGATCAGGAGCGCCAGGGCCTGAAATTCGCTGAAGAACCGCGTGTGGTGCTTGATGGTCTGTTCGTAGAGCGTGTGCAGAACGACGTGCCCGGTATAGTCGGCAGAGTAACATGCTCGAAGTGCCGGCTTTTCGCCGTAGTTGAGGGTATGTCCGCCGAACATACGCTGGGCGATACGGCCCTCCGGCGTCCGGCTGAAGGGCACTCCAAGGTGCTCAAGGTCGATCACGACGTCAGGAGCTTCGCGCACCATCTGCTCGATGGCATCCTGGTCGCCCAGGTAGTCCGACCCTTTGACGGTGTCGAACATATGGAACTCCCAGTTATCGTCGTCAAGGTTGCCGAGCGAGGCGGCGATTCCGCCTTGAGCGGCCCCTGAATGCGACCGCGTCGGAAAGACCTTGGTGATGCAGGCGGTTCCGAAGTGGCGCGACAGTTCCAGCGCGGCTCTAAGACCGGCCAGCCCGGCGCCGATTACGACGGCGTCGAACTTGTGGATCATCACATCAGCCATTAGGCTCTACCTCCCGCGAGGCCGAGGATGGTCATCGACCCGACAATAAGGAAAACGATCGTAGCCACCCAGAGCGCCCCGACAATTGCCATCCGCCAGCCTTTGGCGCGGACATAGTCGTGAACGACGAGCACTACGCCGTTCATTCCGTGATAGAGGCCGACTACCAGAAAGAGGAGGTCGATGGTTCTCCAAAGTGGATGCTGCAGGCGCGCCATCACCGTCTCGTAGGTGATGTTGCCGTGATCGGGCGGGAAGAAATGGAGGACCCAGAAGTGAAGCAGGAGCGCGATCAGGAGGACTGCGCCGGTGATCCGTTGGAAGAACCAATGAAAGGCTCCGCCAGAGCCGAGTCCGCGGTCGCGGTTAGTCATCTTTGGCCTCCTGCGACGTTGAGCCTGCAGCAACAGACTTGTTCACCGGTTGCCCGGCACCGCCGTAGCCGGATCCGTGATGCTCAATTTTGCCACTCTGGACGTCCTTCCAATAGAGGGCATGGGAGAGCATCGGATAGGTGCCGGCGGCAAAGAGGATCACTCCGAGAGTCGCCAGCCCCCAGAAGAGTTTTGCCTGATGGACGGCTCCGCCCCAGAAGTCAACGATAAAGATACGGACGCCGTTAAGTGCGTGATAGAGGACGATGAAGAAAAGGCCGATTTCGAGCACCCGGAACTGCCAGGAGCCGAGAAACCGCATCGTCTCGTCGAACTTGGCGGGGTCGTGTAGATTGCTAATAACGATGATGTGCATCGCAAGATAACCGACCAGAGCCAGCCCGGTTACCCGGAAGAGGACCCAAGCCAGCATCCCGGTCTTCCATTTGTAGTGCAAGAGGCACCTCCAACGTAGTTCTATTGATCCGGCAATGCCGGTATGTAATACCAATTTGCATTCAGTCGGACACGTTTTCAGTAGGAGAGACATTCTTGTCTGTCCTACACATGGATAGCAAACTGCCGTCGGAAGCACGGACAGACAAGCACGGACAGACAAGAATGTCTGTCCTACTGAACGCAAATGCTTATAACAATATGGAAACGCGAGTGAGCAGTGTCAAGTATCCTGAAGCCAGGGGCTTCAATGACCGGCCAATATGAGCCTGAAAAACTGGACTGTAGTCATGCTGGTGCGAACAGCGTTCACAGCAGGCAGCACAACCTTCGCAGGGAAGCGCAGACTTCAAGGCGTATTTGTGCCTGATTTCGAGTTGGCATACCCTTTGCGAAAAGTCAAACCGAAAGCATTCAACCTCTGTTGAAGCAACCCGCAGAGCAATAGTTCAACCTAACACAACCACAAGGGAGACATTATGAAGGGGATCAAGATTCTAACCATCGTAGCCTTGGGCTTCGTGCTCGGCTTTTCGGCGATGCCGGCGTTCGCGGACGCGGCCGTCAACGGAGTCGTGCTCGACGCTGACGGCGCTGCCGTAGCGGGAGCGCAGGTGACGATTCAGGGCATGATGATGGGCCGCAATATGCGTCCTTTCGTTGCCCGTGCAGAAACCGATGGTGAAGGCCGCTTCGGGTTCCGTGCTGTGCCGTCCGGCAATTACATCATCATGGCAATGCATCGCGTAGCCGGTGGCGCTCGCGCTGAACTACGAGTAGCTGATGCCGACCTGAACGTCGAACTCCGTCTGCAGGGCCATATGGGCGGCGGCGGTGGCGGTGGTGGTGGCGGCGGCGACGTCGTAACTGGTGACATCGCAATCACGGTTCTCGATGCCGAAGGCAATGCCGTTGAAGGCGCCCGCGTCATCGTGATGCCGGTTAGGCTTCATCGCCGGGGCATGATTCGTGCCCACTTCCACGGTGAGACCGACGCAAATGGCCAGATTTCCTTTGAGAACATCCCGGTCGGCAACTATGTCGTAACCGCCGGTCTGCGCGGTGTCGGCATCGGTCGTGCTCGCGCCGAGGTTATTCAGGATGAGACCGAGGAAGTCGAGATCACGTTGCAAGCCGGCCGCCGATAGTCAGTCCGATCTGCTGCTCCCAGGCCGCAGAAACGAAGGGGCTGTCCCGATCTTCGGGACAGCCCCTTACTACTCTCACCCCCCCTCCGAATGCCGTTACCTTCCGTCGGCGGTATCGACGCCGCTCTCAGCGGTCCCCATCGTTGAGAGAATCGGTATCTCGTCGATGTTCTTTCCGAGGTATTCCAATTCGAACCTCGCGCCTGCTACCAAACCTGAGTCCGCCGTAGAGCCATACTTCTCGATGAACCGGCTAAGTTCGATGCGCGCTTGCTCGAGATCCCGGATATGATTGGCATAAATATAGCCGATCATAAACTGCGAGTTGATCCCCTGGCGGGTCGAACTGTGATCGCGCACGATCTGGCGATAGATGCGCACCGCATCAGAAAACTTCTCCTCCTTCTGCAGTTCCTGCGCCTGGGCGAAAAGTTCAAGTGCGGCTTCGTCGCTTGACTGCTTCTTACCGCCGCAACCGGCCATACCGGCCAGCAAGATCAGAAGTGCGGCAGCCATCGTGGTCAGGTTACCCGATCGACCCACAGGGAATCCTTTCTTCATGTGAACAGAGTCGTTTTGCAGGATACTCCGGCGAAACCGGATGGGGAGAATATAGAAACGAAAGCGCCGGTGGCGCAAGAGCGCAACAACCGGCGCATTGTATGGCAACTCACTTGATAGCATTACGGCAGGTAGAGCAGGGTCTCGGTCAAAGGTGCGCTCCCTTGTCCCCAGCGTAAATAGTAGATTCCGGGCGTGAGTCCGGTCTGTCGCACGTCGAGCGTCAAGCGATGCACTCCCGAAGCAAGACGCCCATAGTCGAGCCTGCTGCAGAGCCGTCCGGAAACGTCATAGATACGCAAGCCGGCTTCCTCCGGTCGGGTGAGGGTCAGGCTTATCGTCGCAAAACCGTTGAAGGGATTGGGAGCCACCTTAAGCGAAGAGCGCGTCGGCAACGTGCTTCGACCTTCGGACCCGACGGCACGGGGAAAGTCTGCGGGACGGAGTCCCAATCGCGCCATCGAGCCGCGCTCGGTCGGCCATTCGTCTGCCGCCGGTGCGCCGGGAGTGTTCCAAGCCAATAACCGGCCGGAAATGGTAACGGCCATCAAGTCGTTGCTGCCATCACGGTTGAGGTCACCGACGGTCGGCGTTCCGGCGAGTGCACCTCCACCCCACTCCACAAGGGAGATGGGAAATCCCTCTACGGGACGACCGTGCATATCGAAAGCAGCAATGTGGCCTTGTCCGCCTTCGGTGGGAGCCACCGCTGCTATCACATCGGCCAGGCGGTCGCCACTCACATCGGCAAGGATCACCGAGCCTACGACGGCAGGACCTCCGAGCGTCACTGGGTAGCCATTCAGGAGACGTCCGCCGGCATTCCAGACGTAGATCTGCGCACCTCGCTCGGGATCGAAGGTTCCGAAGGCGATTTCCGGCGAGCGATCGCCGTCCATATCGGCAATCGCCACCGACCCGGTTGGATGACCACTCCGGGTAATCGCCGGGAAGCCTTCGGCAACTTCACCGCGATAGTTAAAAGCAAAAATGCCGCCTCGCGTGCTGTCGGCCAGTTGCGCCCAAAGGATAATCTCAAGCCGTCCGTCGCGGTCTAAATCGGCGAGCGCAATTGGACCCCCAATAGTCTCATACCTCCGCACCGGAAAGCCTCCCAGCCGGACTCCATCCTGCCGGAAAGCCCAAACTCCACCCAAAGCATTGCCGCTGCGCCGCGACCCAATCACAATGTCCATTCGGCCGTCGCCATCGATATCCCCCACTGCCGGCGATGAATTGCTCCCGCCTTCATAAGCCACTGGCCAGCCTTCAAGCGAGGTACCTTCGTCATTGACAACGTCGAGCAGCGCCCGTTGAGAGTCGAGCGATGCATGATAGCGATGGAAGACGACCTCGACCCGGTTGTTACCTTCCAGATCGATCATCCCCGGCAAGCCAAAGCGCAGATTACGCCCCAGGTCAAGAGGATAGGGATGCGGTTCGTCGCCTGACTCGCCAGTAATGTGCAGAAAGCCGATGTCGGCACACCAGCCTTGATCGAGCCGGCCGTTGCCATCGAACTCCCCGACTGCCGTTGTGATCGGATGATTGGGGTTAACCCAAGCCTGCGGACGGCCTCCGAAGTGCTGTCGGGTTGGAAAGCCGGGATAATAGGCGCCGTCGTGCTGATAGATGTGCAGTTTCAAGTCTCCGCTCATCGCACCAACCTCCAGGTCGCCGTTGGCATCGATGTCGAGCAGCGTCGGCGTTCGCCCCCAGGCAGGCGTTTCGGCTGACATCTGACGCGGCCAGCCAAAGAGAAAGCCGACCCGGTCCGGATCGTCTCTCCGGGGCAATGTCGGGCTATCAACAATATAAAAGCCCCAGAGTTCAGGATCATCCGTGCGAGGGAACATATTCGACGGCTCGGCCAGGACCAAAGAACTCAGGCCAACGCCCATAACGGCGCAGAGCAGCACGATTCTCAGTACTTTCAATTTCAGGCTCGTCATCGCATCAACTCGATCGAACGAACGACCTCGCTGCCGTTTGCTGTAAGCCTCACCAGATAGAAACCACTTGCGGCGGGAAGTCCGGCTTTCGTGACTCCCGGCCAGGTGAGCCGGTGCTCACCGGTAGTGAGCAAGATCGGTCCGTAGCGATAGACCTCGCGACCGGCAAGGTCGAAGATCCGCAACTCGGCCGGTGCCGGAGCGGCAAGGAATAACGGCAAATTGACGCTGCCGTTGAAGGGATTGGGCCAGGCCGGATTCAGTAACACGGTTTGCGGCTGGAGTGGAGTCTGTTCAACGTCCGGCACCGCAAGTCCGACATAAGAACCGGCGAAACAATAAACGCTGCCGTTTTCCATACCTGCAACGACATCGGTTTGGCCATTGCCGTCCAGGTCCCGGGTAGCGGTGACTATGCGAAAACCATGACCCTCCTGAACGTTGCTATATGACCATAGTCCGTTACGACCGCTGGCCGAAATGGCGTAAAGGCGGCCGACTGAAGTCCCGAACAGCAAGTCGCGTTTGCCGTCGTTATCGATGTCCTGCATGGTTGCAATAGACCAACAGGCTGAGCCGAGGTTGATCGTTGTGTCCCAGACTGCGGCACCGGTTCGTCCGTCGATGGCGCGGGCAAACGCGACCCCGTCACCAACGGCAATGTCATGGCTGCCGTTGCCATTAACGTCATCCATTGGGACGGCGTTGTTGATCTGTTCGAAAGCCCTTACGCCGGCTCCCGCCAGCCATAGCCGGACACCGTTCGAACCGTTGAACATACTGATGCCGCTGGCGGTCGTAACGATGGTTACGTCCCGGCTTCCGTCGCGGTTCACATCGCTTATCGCGAATTGCGAACAGATCGTGCCGAAGACCGACGCTTCCCAAAGAAGCCGTCCCCTTGCCCCATCGAGCGCCAACACATCCCCATTTTCGCAGACTACCACAAGATCGACGACTTCGTCCCCTGAAACGTCCCCGATTTCGAATATGTCCCGAACCCGGCCGGTAGTCGGGGTGAACCATGCCAATTGGCCGGTCCGCCCGTTGATGACGAAGGCGCCGTTAGTGGCGTTGACTTCACTGACTGCAGCGCAGCCGGCAAAGATGTCGCGCACCCGGTCCCCGGTCAGATCATGGTACGCTTGAACGATCTTTACTTCACCACCACCCCCCGGCAAGTGGTGCGTATCGAATACGCGCAACTCCTGACCGGTGCGTCCGGATAGGGTAACGACCGAAAGCGCCCGCCCGCCCAGACCGACGACAACCTCTCCGATCCGGTCGTTATCCCAGTCTTCACCGCCCGATATAGCTCTTGGCCCCGGCACCAGTCCACTGCGCCAGGGATTAAGATCGGTCCGGTAGGTCCAAACCCGGGTCGAAGATTGAGATGATGCGGCGTGGAAACTCTCGATCTTATAGTCGTTGCCGGCGATGACCACGTCGGCAAGATTGTCGCTGGTGATGTCCGAGATGTCGAGAATGGCTCGAACTGTCTGGCCGGGAAGGTTGTTTGTGCCTACCTCAGTGGACCATAACAGCGCTCCACCGGGATAGTTGCGCGATTCGGACATACCCGATAGTCGCACCGTTATCCGGGCTGAGTCGGGGTCGTCCGAGAAGATCGTCAAGGTGCTGTTGAAGCGTCCGGCGGCTCGAGGACGAAAGAAGATCGGAATACGGTAAAGTCCCGGTTCGCGAAGCGTTACCGGCAGTTGATAATAGCCGAAGGTAAACTCGTCGTCACCGAAGATCATCGATTGAATAGTGAGTGGTTCGCCGCCGTTGTTCTCGATAAACAAAGTTCGCATTCCCGAGGAGCGGACGAACTGACCGGAATAGACCACACCGAAGTCGATCGCCCGGTTGGGGACGATTATATCCCGTTGACGACGCACACCCTTGCCGCGAAGATCGACCCAGTTCGTCACCCGGTCAAGGTCAAAGGTGAGGCCAAAGCGAATGTGAACCGAATCGACCCAAGCCGGTGAGAAGGTGATCGTAAGACCGGCTGAATCCCCGGGAGCGATACGCTGCGGAAAGCGCCAATGTTCGGCAATGAAGATGTTGGGATTCCCGTCCGCCGTTTCGATATCGATCAGTTCGGCCGCCTGCGCGCCGTCGTTATAGACCCATAACGTCCAACCGCGCTCGTCATCGATAACGACCGAACCGTAATTATGATAAAGCGTCGAAAGCCGAACGCCGCCTTCAGCCTGCACGGTGAGACGGGTGAGGCGGTCGTCGCTCTTGTCCACTCCATCCGTGAGAACATAGAGCGAGGTCTCGTCATTCGTTACACCGTCCGGATTCGAACC
>Ga0194120_10001043_pt1 | contig 51488 bp, 34 predicted proteins | sample TA2MahCa65mmetaG_FD_148642 | JGI IMG/M metagenome (GOLD analysis project Ga0194120, IMG submission 148642) | Freshwater microbial communities from Lake Tanganyika, Tanzania - TA2015019 Mahale Deep Cast 65m | ecosystem: Environmental > Aquatic > Freshwater > Lake | place: Tanzania: Lake... | reverse complement strand
TGATTCAGCATCGCGATACTGTAGCGGAGCGCCGGTTCGGAGGCTCGCGACTCAGCCCGCGACTGAGTTCGCGGCGCGTTCGCGCAACGCCACGGCCGAGGCGACCAGGCGGTCGCGCGCGATCACGACGCCGCTGCCGGGCTCGACCGCGCCGAATTCCAGCACGCCGGTCGGGCAGCCCTGCACGCAGGCCGAGCAGCGCACGCACTCGGGGTCCTGCATCGGCAGCCCCTTGTTGGCGAAGGCCATCACGTCGATGCCTTGGTGGCAGACGCTGGTGCACACGTTGCACGAGATGCACTTCTTCTTGTCCGCCAGGATGCGGAAACGGCTGAAGCGCGCGTACACGTGCATCAGCGCCGCCAGCGGGCAGGCGAAGCGGCACCACACGCGGCCGCTGAGCCAGAAATACAGCCCGACGCCGACCACGCCGGCCAATCCGATGTCCACGAGGTGGTAGTAGTCCAATCCGGTCCAGTTGGAGAGCAGCGCGCCGGAGAGCGCGCCCGCCCACCCCACGCCGCTCCACCCGAGCACGCGCAGCACCAGCATCAGCAGGCACGCGACCAGCAGGACCTGGCCGACCAGGTTGAGCCGGTTCCACAGCGGTCCATGCGGCATCTTCTGCCGCTGCGTGTCGCCCAGGGTCTCGGCCAGCGCGCCGCACGAACAGATCCAGCCACAGTAGGCGCCCTTGCCCCAACGCCACACGATCAGCGGGATCAGCACGAAGGTCTGCACGAGGCTGATCACGAGCCAGGTCCACAGCGGCTCGCCGGTGAAGACGTTCCACAGGAACAACGGCCAGGCCAGCACGAGGCCGAACGCGCGCCAGTACTCACGGCCGTGCCCGCTCTCGACCGCCGGGAACAGCGCGTCGGCCGCGCTCTGCGCGAAGCCCGCGTCGAAGACACCGTTGTGCCCGAGCCACGGCAGCACCAGGTACGGCAACAGGAACAGCGGCACGACCTGGAACGCGATCAGCGTCAGCGTCTGCGCGGTCACGTACGGCGTCCGGCGTCGTCGGATGCGCGCGATGCCGAACAGTCCGACGCACAGGCAGTACGCGAGCGAATAGTAGAACCCCGGCTCGGCCAGCGTGATCGCGAGCGTGTGGAGCAACGAGCCCGCATCGCGGGCGGACTCACCGAGGCGGCTGACCAGCTCCGGCATCTGGTACGGGAACCAGCCCCGCTGCTGGAACTGCGCGTTCAGCCAGCCGCCGGCCTTCCAGTTGTAGAGGAACACGCAGAACAGCACGAAGGCGGCGCAGGCGGCCCAGGTGCGCGCGTTCCATTCGCCGCGGATCGGCACGCCGGAGCGGCGGAAGAACTCCAGCGGCGCCTCGCGTCCGATCAGCGCGTACACGGCGTCGTTCGGCAGCTGCGCGGCCTGGGCGCCCTTCAACTCGACGCGGCCCTCGCCGATGCGCGCGACCGTCGTGCCCAGCGCGACGCGCAGGGCGCCGCTGTGCTCGAGCGCGTTCAGTCGCTCCACGTTCTCGGGCTTGGGACGTGCGAACTCCGCCCCGCGATGCGCGAGCGTGACGCGCGCGCCCTGCTCGGACAGCGCGATCGCCGCCTCGAGCGCGCTGTCGCCGCCGCCGACGACGAGCACGTGCTGGCCCGCGTGGATGGCCGGATCGTGCAGCCGGTGGTGGACTTTCTCGAGCTCTTCGCCCGGCGCGCCGAGCTTGCGGAAGTTGCCGGACGCGCCGATCGCGACGATCACGCGGCGCGCGTACAGGAGCGGCTTGCCGTCGACCCACACAGCGAGCAGCCCTTGGTCGCGCAGCACGCGCTCGACGTGCGCGCGGCGGCTCTGGATCCCGGCGCGCTCGACCTGCTCGCGCAGCTCGCGCAGCAGGTCCTCCTTGACCGTCGCCGCGACCTGCAGCTCGCCGGCGGGACGCATCTCGCTCGGATAGGTGTAGATCGGCTTGCCGCGCGGGAAGTCCTCGATCGTCGCGAAGGGCTGCGCGGCCTCGAGCACCGCGAAGGTCAGGCCGCGCCGGCGCGCCTCCAGCGCCGCGGCCATCCCCGACACGCCGCCGCCCAGGATCGCCAGGTCCAGCACCTCGACCCCCTTCGGTGCCGGCAGCGCGCGCAGGCGCGGCAGTTCCGGATCGTCGGCCACGCGCGCCGCCAAGCGCGCGCCCGAGTCGAGCGCGAACTTCAAGAGCGGCACTCCGGTCAGGTCGCCGGCCACGTACAGGCCCGGCACGCGCGTCGTTCCGTCCGGCTCCACCTCGGGACGGCGCTCGACGCGGCCGGCGGGCCAGCGCCCGTGCAACCAGTGCGCGTAGCGCTCGAGGGATCGCAGCATGAATGGATGGATGCCGGCGCTCGAGTTGGGTTTCAGTCCGCCTGGCGGCGCGCCCGCCGCAGCAGCACGAGCAGGGTCGCCAGCGCGAGGCCCGCGAGCGCCCAGCCCAGCGTCCATGAACGCGGCGCATACTCGAGCACCACGCGGTGGGTGCCGGCGCCGAGGCGCAGCGCCTGGAAGGCGCCATTGGCTCGCAGCAGTTCGACGGGCTCGCCATCGAGCGTCGCGCGCCAACCGGGGTAGCTCGCGCGGCAGATGACGAGGAACCCAGCGTCCTCGCGCGTGGCTTCGAGTTCGATGCGAGCCGGCAGTTCCTCGATCACGCGCACGGGCAGCGGCAGCGCGTCGCTCGCGCTGCCGGCGCTGACGCCCTCGAGCACCACCGTGCGTCGCGCATCGAAGCGCGGATCGAGCAATCGCCGCAGCGCGTCCTGCTCGCTCGCGACGGCCTCGCTGGCGCCCACGCTGAAATAGCGCCCGAGCCCAGCTCGATCGCGATACAGCCGCAGGTGCCGCATCTCGCGCACCAGCTCCAGTCGTGCGTGCGAGAAGGACCAGTCGAAGTGCAGCGCCCCCGCGCTCTCCTTGCCCGCCACGCTGAGCCGGCCCCCCGGCACGCTCAGCGCGCCCGCCTGCCAAACCACCGGACAGGCCCGCGACGCACCGGTCGCGCACGACAGCCGCAGCCGATAGCGCCCCGCGGGCAGCCCGGCCGGCAGCGCGATCGGATGCGTGCAGGCAGGGACCGGGCCGGGACGCTCGAAGTAGCCTGGCAGCTCCTCGGGATCGCGCGAGGTCACCAGGCGCTCGCCGAGCGCGACTTCTTGCGCGTGCACGAGCCCGCGCTCGGCGTGCTCGAGACGCAGCGATAACGCGTGTTCCCAACCCGCCTGGGTGCTGCCCGCCCACAGCATCAGCGCCTGCATGTCGGCGCGCGCCACGTCGAACTCCTGCACGAGCTCGACGCCGGCCACGAGCTCCACCGGGCTCGCGCGGATGCCGGGCTTGTGGAGCTGGTCTCCCCTTCCCGTGTCCAGCGGCGGCCACGCGCCGCGCGCGACGATCCAGCGCGTGCCGGAAGCCGCCAGCGCGTTCGTCGTCGCGCTGCGCGGGTCCTTGTTGGACCCGAAGGCAGCGAAGCCCTGGTGCAGGAACTTGTCGAAGCTCGCCACGCCCATCGCGTCGTAGTTGGACAGGATCGCGAGCCGGTACGCGACGTTCAGCTCGGCCGCCAGCACCGACTCCCCCAGCGTCGCGACGTTCTCCGCGCCGACATCGCTGCGCAGCTGATCGATGTGTCCGGTACGCGGGAACAGGAGGCGCTGCTCGATGGTCGGGTTGTACGTGCGGTGGATCCAACCCCCCTGGAAGAACACGACCAGCGCGGCGAGCCCGAGCGCGGCAGCGCCGACGCGCGCGGACCCGGCGCCGCGCGCGAGCACCAGCGCCGCGATCCCGACGCCGAGTGACAGACCGATCTCGCGCACGTGGGCCGGCAGCAGGTCGCCCATGCCGGTGGTGGCGCGCACGCGCTCGCCGAACAGCATGAGCGCGTGATCCGCTCCGGCCAGCGCGGCCAGCCACAGCGCCGCACCGGCGACGACCACGGCCAGGATCCAGCCCGCGTTCGCGGCACCGCGCCGTGCGCGCTCGCAACCCAGCGCCGCCAGCAGCGCCAACGCGAACACCCACAGCGGTTGGCTGCGGTTGATCGGCATGTCGGCGAGCAGCGGCACGCGAGCGGTCGCGCGCGCCAGTCCGCCGACGTCGTGCGACCACAGGAACCAGACCAGCGCAAGTCCGAGCGCGACGCGCGCGCGCCGATCGCGCCACGCGCCCGCGGCGCCGATCAACGCGGCCAGCAGCACGAACACGCCCGCGTAGGCCATGTTGATGCCCTCGTAATTCGGCGGCGGCGTGCGGATGTCGATCAGATAGGGCGAGGCGGGATTGCCCAGCAGCGCCGGGAACACCCACAGCGGCAAGTAGCGCAGCTCGAACGGCTGCTGGTTGTGCACGCGGCTCTCCAGCGCGCTGGCGTGACTCAGGTACTCGAGGAACGGCAGGACCTGCGGCGCGGCGAGCAGCATGCCGCCGACTCCCGCCAGCGCGATCGCTCCCAGCGCGGTCGCGCAGCAGCGCGGGCCGCGCGCTCGGGCGATGTGCATGCAGCGCCACAGCACCCACAGTGCGATGCCGAGCACGCCGAAGAAGAACGGTTCCGGATGTCCGGCCAGCGCGCCGAGCGCGACCGCGAACGCCAGTCCGAGCGCCGAGCGCAGCACGCGCGCGCCGCGCTCGGCCGCCTGCAGCACGCCCTCGGCGCACCACAGCCCGGCCGGCAGCACGACCAAAGCGCCCGGATGCGGATACCCGAGCAGCAGCACATTGTGGCCGCTGTAGGCGAACGCGACCGCGCCGAAGCCCGCCGCCGCGGCGCCGATCCCGATGCGCCGCAGGAACAACCAGCTGAACCATGCCAGCGCGAACAGCTTGAGGAACGCGCTGACGACGAGACCGGCCTCGAACGGCAGTACGTAGAACGGCCACTGGAACGGCGAAAGCAGCGCCGATTGGTAGTTGGCGACCAGCGGCTCGCCGCAGCCGTTGTACGGATTCCACAACGGCAGGCGTCCGGCGTGCAATTCTTCGCGCACGAAGGCCGTCCACGGCTGCATCTGGAAGGCCGGATCCGACAGCAGGCGATTGGCCGGCACGCGCCCGGCCTCTAGCTCGAGCAGCGCGAATTGATTGGCGAGATCGCCGGTCGAATACGCGTGCGTGCCGAGCTTCGCGATCGGCTCGGCGAGCAACGCCAACGCCAGCAGCGCGAAGCAGAGCGCCGCGAGCCAGCCCTGGCGGCGCGTGACAGGGCTCGGCTCGATCGCGCAAGCCGAGCTCGCGCGATCCGACTCCGCGAGTCGAGCCGTACTCACGGCTTGCTCCCTTCCCGGCGCGCAGCGAGCAGCGGCAGCAGCACTGGAACCAGCGCCGCGGCGACGCGCGCGTGCCCGGTGGCCGTCAGGCGCCCGCCTGGCGCGCTCCACTCTGCCACTGGATCTCCCAGCGCGGCGCGCGGATCGACCACGGTCGCCCCCAGCGCCTTCGCCGCCTCGATTGCGGCGCGTGCGTACCCCTCGAGGATCGGCAGCGGCGGCTGCTCGCCGCGCGGCGCTTGAATCGCCAGCGCGACGAGCGATGTGCGCTGCTGCGCCAGCTCCGCGCCCCACTCCTCGAAGCAGCGCCGGTACTCGGGTGGCGCCATGCGCCGCTTTCCCGGCCACGCGAAGGTGCCGGACCCGTTGCTGGCCGCCATCTCGAGCTGCGCGCCGACGAAGGCCGACTCGCGCGACTCGATCCAGGCGCCGCTGCACGCAGCCCCGGCCAACCGCGCCAGGTGCGCCAGTCGCATGCGATAGCCGAAGGTCGCCTCGCCACCGGTCCAAGTCGCCAGCGCCTCGAGCTTCACCAGATCCGGCGCGCCGCGCGCCGGAACGAATTCATTGCGCCCGGAGAAGCACACGATGGCGACATCGGGCCGCCACTCACGAGCGCGGCCGCGCCACAGCGCGCGCCCCTGTGCCAGCGTGAAATCATCTACGGCCGCCGCAACGAGTTCGACCTCCGTGCCCGCCGCCGACAGTCGTTCTCGCAGAAGCGCCGACAACCGCTCCGGCGGCGCGAGTTCGGTGCCGGCGACCTGCGCATCGCCGAACAGCGCGATTCGCGCGCGCCCCGGATCGCGATCCCGCGGCGGGAGCTCGCCCAGGCCCCCGAGTTCGTTGACACCGCTGAGCGCGCCCGCACCGCCGCCGCGACGCGGCGACCACAGGGTCAGCGGATCGAGCTCGCACGCATGGATGCCGGTCAGCATCGCGCGGTCCTCGGCAGCCGAACGCCAGGGCACGCGCAGTTCGAGCGGCGGAAACCAGAACCCGAGCTGCCGCAGCCTCCACTCGGCGCCGACGCACGCGAGCGCAAGCAGCGCGGCAAGCAGCATGAAGCGGGTCGAGCGCGATCGGAACGTCATACGCGGTGCGGCTGCACAGTCTCCGCGCTCGGGGGTCCGCGCGGCAAGGATCAGCGCTCCGCGGCAGCTTTCAGCACGAATCACGGCTTGTCGCTGGCCAAGGGTCGCCGCAGCATCTGCCGCCGCCCTTCGTGACGGCGCATTTCACCGCACCTGCCGCTGCACAGCCTTGCCCAACAAGTTCACGAAGCTCGAATGGCCGACCGGCTCGAACGGTAGGAGGGTGCGCACCGAAGCGCGCACGAGGTCGGCCGACCGCGAGCAGCCAGCGGGATCGGCTGCGCGGCTATGCGCCCTGCTTCATCCAGCGGAACAGCTCGACGATCTTGGGCGGTTGGCCGGTGCGCAGGATTCCGACGCGGAAGATGCGGCCGGCGAGGATCAGCAGGAGGGCGGTCGTCACGATGGTCAGCGCACCGGTGCCGATCACGTCGAACATCGGCGGATCGGCTGCGATCCGGTTCAACATGATGAACGGCGAATAGATCGGCACCCACGACAGCACGGTGGCGAGCGTTCCGTTCGGATCCTTCGGGATGAACATCATCGTCAGGACCGGGACCATCATCACCATGACCACCGGGCCCATGAAATTCTGCGCATCCTTCAGCGTGTTGCACAGCGCGCCGATGGCGAGGAACACGCTCGCGTACAGCAGGTACGCCATCGTGAAGTAGACCGCGAAGGCGCCGATGAACTGCGGCGTGAAGATCACGGTGAAGATCATGCGTGCGATGTCGTCGACTTCGGGCCCGAAGCTCAAACGCAGCACCAACGCCCCCGTCGTGAACCACGACAGGAACATCGTGAAGCCCACTCCGGCGATGCCGACCAGCTTGCCCGTCATCAGTTCGGTCGAAGTCACGGAGGACAACAACACCTCGACGATGCGGTTGCTCTTCTCCTCGACCGTGTTGTTGAGCAGCATCTGCGCAACCGTCATGATCCCGATGAACAGCAGGTAGACGAACCCGGCTGGCGCCCACTGGCGCACGACGTCCGCCGTCGAGACCTTTTCGTCGCCTTCCTTCTTCTTCGGGTTCTTCGACTCGACCTTGACCCGGATCTCCGCAATGCGTTTCACCTCGTCCGGCAGCATGCCAGCGGAGACGAACTCGCGACGCCGCAACTCGTCCTCGAGGCTGCGCTCGACGCCCTCCTTCAGGTCCGAATCGGCGAGGTTGATCGTCCAGAACTCCGCGCCCTTCTTGCGCTTCGCGAGGTCCTCGGGGAGCACGACCAGCGCAAAGAGTTCCGCATCCTTGCCGTCGACGACGATCTTCTTCTCGCCGACGAGGTACGGCTTCAGCGCCGTCTTGAGCCCCTCGGTGTCGTCAGCCACGACGCCGGACGGCACCGGCACCTCGACGAAGCGCGCCTTGGGCTCGACGAATGGCTTGCGCTTGTCCTCCGGCTGCGATCTCGTCTTCTCGAACCACTCGGCCTTGGCCAGATCGATACGCTTGGTCGCCTCGCTCTTCAGATGCGAGCGCACGATCTCGCCTAGGTCTTTGCTGCGATCGACGACGCAGTAGTAGCGCGTCGGAGTTGCCTTGTCGGCGAGGAACCTCGGCACGCGGATGCCGGCCCACAGCATCAGCGGGAAAAACAATAGGCCGATGATGAAGCCCTTCGTGCGCACGTTCTCGCCGTATTCGCGACCGGCGACGAGCCACACGTACTTCCAGAACGATCCGGCGCGCTTGTCGGTGCTCATGCCAACATCTCCGCCGCATCCTTCGCGCCGACGCGGTCGAAGAACAGTTCGCGCAACCCCGGCTCGCGCTTGTCGAACGAGCGCACCTCGTGGCCGGCGCGAATGCACGCGGTCAGGATCCCGTCGGGACTTGCGTCCTGGCTCAACCCGAGTTCGTACGTGCCGTCGACGCGCCCGCGCGCGACAGACGTCACGCCGGACAAAGCCTGCAAGGCCGCCGACTCGGCGCTCGTGCCGATCACGATCCGCTTCGGCAGGGCGGCGAATGCCTCCTGCAGCGTGCCGTCGAAGACCTTCTTGCCGCGCGCGAGCATCGCGATGCGATCGCAAAGGTGTTCGGCCTTCTCCAGGTCATGCGTCGAGAAGACGATCGTCGAGCCGTCCTTCGACAGATCCGCGATCACCTGCTCCATCACCTGCTGGTTGACCGGATCCAGCCCGCTGAACGGTTCGTCCAGGATCACGAACTCCGGGCGATGCGCGATCGAGGCGAGCACCTGCACCTTCTGGCCCATGCCCTTCGAGAGCGCGTCACACTTGCGCTCCTTGAACTCCCCCAGACCGTAGCGATCGAGCAACTCGATCGCGCGCTGCCTGGCGTCCTTCGATTTCATCCCCTTGAGCTCGGCGAAGTACGCGATCAGGTCCCGCGCCTTCATCTTCTTGTACAGGCCCTTCTCCTCGGGCAGATACCCGATGCGATGGCGCACGTCGAGCGCGCTCGGCGTGCCGAGAACTTCGATCGTGCCGCCGCTCGGCTCGTAGATGCCGAGGATCATGCGGATCGTGGTCGTCTTGCCGGCGCCGTTGGGTCCGAGAAAGCCCAGCACGCAGCCGCGCGGTACGTCGAGATCGAGGTCGTCCACGGCCACGAAGTCGCCGTAGCGCTTGCGTAAGCCCCTGAGTCGAAGAACGGAGTCGGTCATGGATGTGGGCCGGTGATGCTAGTGGCGACGGGCGTGAAATGCTCGCCCGAGCTATGCTCAGGAACCACATGGGCCTCGTCGGACCCCTCGGAGCGAATCGGCTCGTCGAGCTAGTCGACCAACTCACTTTCGTCGGTGTGGTCGCGCAGGGTCTCGGCATGGCCTTGCTCGCATTGCTGTTCGCCGGTCTCGCCCGCAGCGCGCGCAATCCGGCCTGCCTGCGGGCGTTCGCGTGGTCGAACGCTCTTGTGTCCGTAGCGGCCATGGCCGTCGCCCTGCGCTATGCCCTGCTCGAGATCGAGCAGCCGCTGTCATGGGCCGCGGAGCGGAGCACGACGGCGCGCGTGCTGTACACGGTCTATCTCTCGTCCAAGCTCGGCGCGCTGCTCTTCCTCGTCTCCGGCATGCGCATCTTCGCCGGAGAAGTGCCGCCGCGTCGGCTGATTCGCCTCGCTCTCGGAGCGATCCTGCTGTTCTCGACAGGTGCGGCCTGGGCGATCGACGGCCTCGGCGGCGCGCTGACACTGCAGGCGCCGTTGTGCGTGCTCGGCTTTGGAGCCGCCGCGTTCACGCTCTGGCGGCTGCCGACGGCTCGCCGCACGTTCGCGACGCGGCTGGTCGTGGTCTGGTTGTGCGCGATCGCTCTGGTGTGGCTCGCCTACGCAGTCGCGCTCGGTGTCGGCCCGGCTGCGGTGGAGATTGCCGGAGCGCGACCGCTCGAACTCCTGCTCGAGTACAACTCCCACCTCGACCTGCTTATGGGATTGGGCCTGGCCATGGGGCTCTTGATGGTCCTCTTGCAGGACCAGGAGCGCGAGTCGGCCGAACAAGACGCGCGCATCGGTGCGCTGGAGCTTCGGCTCGCTCAGGCCAAGCGCATGGAGTCGATCGGAGTGCTGGTCAGCGGAGTCGCGCATGAACTCGCCACTCCATTGACGGCGATCCTCGGCTACACCGACCAGCTTCGCGGACACCCACCGGTGGAGGTTCCGGAGGCGACGATGCGCATCGTGCACGATCAGGCGCAGCGCTGTCGCTCGATCGTCGACAACCTGCTCGGGTTCGTCGGCAACCGGGAGGAGCGCAGGGAAGACCTCGAGTTGCGGGCGGTCTGCCGGCGCGTGATCGAAGGTCTGCAATCCGAGGCGCAGGCTCGGGGGATCGCGGTCGAACTCGCTCCCGGCGCAGTCGTGGCGATGCGCGGCGATGTCATCGGGCTCGAGCAGGTCGTGACGAATCTCGTGCACAACGCGATTCAGGCGGCCGACCGGAACGGTCACGTGCGTGTATTCGCGCGAACCGACGGTGACCAGGCCGAACTGTGCGTCGAAGACGATGGGCCCGGCATTCCGTCGGATGTGATGCCCCGCATTTTCGAACCCTTCTTCACGACGCGTGCCGCGTCGGGCGGATCCGGGCTCGGCCTGTCGATCACGCATGGCATCGTGCGTGCGCACGCCGGCTCGCTGCACGCCGAGAACCTGTCCCCGCCGGCGCGCGGAGCGCGCTTCACCGCGCGGCTGCCGCTGCTGAGCCGAGGCCGCAGTTTGTCGACACCCTGGCCGCGCATCTCGACGCGCTCGGGCGCGCCCTCGTGGCCGCCTTCCCATCGCCCACCGTCGAAGATGGGACCGCTTCGCGAGCCGGCCGAGCAGGGCGAGGTGCTGCCCGTGCGCGAACTGCGACCTCAATCGCCGCGAACCGGCGCAACGTCTCGACGCATGTGCGTCATCGAAGACGATGCCGCGGTGCTCGTGCTGCTGCAGGCGGTCTTCGATCGCGAGGGTTGGCAGGTCGAAGCCTATGGAAGTGCTCGCGCGGCGCTGGATGCGCTGCGCGGGGGTGCGGATTGGACCGTGATCGTCAGCGACGTGCAGATGCCGCACCTGAGCGGGCCGCAGCTGTTTGCGATCCTGCAGCGCGAGAGGCCGGAGCTGCTCTCACGACTTGTCTTCGTGACGGGAGACCTCGGGCTGCCGGAACTGGCGCCACTCCGTGCGCATGGCGCGTGCCGCATCTTGGCCAAGCCGCTCGACCTGCAAAAGTTGCTGGAAATCTGCGCGCAACGCTGCGAAGCCTGATTCACGCGGCCTCAGCCAGGTTCGCCGCACGCCGGCCATGCGGACGCGACCTGTGGCGATCCGCCCACAACTGGAATGCCTGCGCGGGAAATCGCGCGGCGACTCGGACCGAGCGCGAGTCGGGAACGCTGGGAGAACGCGCTCGTGCAACGCAGAGAGGAACTCCCGCCGTATCCGCGTCAGCACGGTCTCGTGGATGAGTCGGTGCTCGAACTTGCGCGCACGGCTGTGGTTCCATTCCCACTAAAACCTCACGTGGACTGGAGACAGCGGATTCCGTGCGCGAGTCAGACTAGGAGGTGGTGTACGCCCCTCTGGAGGACCCCCATGCAAGTTCCACACGAGCCCACTTCGTTCGACCAGCTTCAGCGTCATCCGACTGCGCCCACACACGCTTCGTTTCGGCGAGTTCCGCGCTTTCGAGCTTTGCACTCCGGCCTGTTCCTGGCTGCTCTGGCCGTTCCGGTTTCCGCGCTCGGCAGCGTGCTGAAGGTCGGACCCAGTGGCAGCTACGCGAACATCCAAGCCGCTGTCGATGCGAGCGTCGACGGCGATGTGATCCTCGTCGCGCCCGGCAGCGGAGGCAGCTTCGTCGTCGATGCGAAGTCGCTCGTCATCGCGGCCGACGGAGTCAGCGCGTCGAAGGGCGTGCTCGGCAACAAGTTCACGATCCAGAACCTCGGCCCAGCTCAGTCGGTCGTGTTGCGCAACTTCAGGAACGTAGCGCTCACCTCGCCGTCGCCTCCCAACGCGAACTCGAGAATCCAACAATGCGCCGGCGCGGTGCTGCTCGAGGACTGCGAACTCGTGGACGGCGACCCGACGCTGACCATCGAACAATGCGCGGCGGTCACGTTGTCGAACTGCAGGATCACCGGCTGGGAGTACGTGCCCGTGCTGTCGACGAAGTCGGGCCCGGCCCTGGTCGTCGCGCAGTCGGCTGTGCACCTGTACGACTGCACGCTGGCTGGTGCCGACGGCAAGGACAACGACTCGCCCCAGGGCGGCGGCGCCCAAGACGGTCAACCGGGCGCGGTCGTTTCGGATGCGAGTTTCCTGTTCGCGGGCGGCGTGGTGTTCCGTGGCGGTGCCGGCGGCGCGACCAAGGCATCCCAATTCAGCGGGTTCGTCCCCAGTTCGACCGGCGGCGCCGGGCTCGTGCTCGGGAATCTGTCGCAGACCTCGGCGCTGCGGGGGTGTGCGTTTCAACCCGGTGCAGGCGGTGCCACGATGGACGCCTGGGCCGTGCTGCCCGGGAGTGGCGGAGTCCGCATCGACGCGACGAACGCGTCGTACCAGGACCTGGGCGGGAATCGCGTGAGGCTGTCAGCGACGTCGCCGCTGCGCGAGGCGCAGCCCGGCAAGCTCGAGTTCGGAAGCGGGAGCAACTACCAGGCCTTCGTCTTCGCGTCCGCGACGCAGCATCCGCTGTTCGACCTGTCGTGGAAGGGCACCTGGCTGCCCGCGCCGGGATTGCTGTACCTCGGACAGGTCAGCAGCTTCAAGGGCTACGCGACGCTGCCGTTCACGGTCGGCGATCTGGGATCGGGCGTGTCCTCCGCGAGCTTGTACGTGCAGGGCGCGATGATCGATATCCCGACGGCAACCGCGACTACGACCGCGCCGACGCACCTGTTGCTGCTCGACGCGGCGCTGTGACGTGTGACCTGCGCGAGCGCGGGCTAGCCGCGCAGCGGCAGGTCGAGCCCGCGCTGCTGCGCGCAGTCGAGCGCTTCCTGGTACCCGGCATCGGCGTGGCGCATCACGCCGGTGCCGGGATCGTTCGTCAGCACGAGTTCGAGCGCGCGCGCGGCCTCGCTGGTGCCGTCGGCGACCGTCACCTGCCCTGAGTGGAGCGAGTACCCGATGCCGACGCCGCCGCCGTGGTGGAAGCTCACCCACGCGGCGCCCGACGCGACGTTCAGCAGCGCGTTCAGGATCGGCCAATCGGCGACCGCGTCGGTGCCGTCCTTCATTCCCTCGGTCTCTCGATTGGGGCTCGCGACCGAGCCGCAGTCCAAGTGGTCGCGACCGATCGCGATCGGCGCGGACACGCGTCCCGTGCGCACCGCCTCGTTGAACGCGAGCCCGGCGACGTGCCGCTCCTTGTAGCCGAGCCAGCAGATCCGCGCGGGCAGGCCCTGGAACGCGACGCGCTCGGTCGCCATGTCGAGCCAGCGCGCCAGCGAGCGATCGCGCGGGAACAGCTCGCGCACGATCCGGTCGGTCTCCGCGATGTCGCGCGCATCGCCCGACAGCGCCACCCAGCGGAACGGCCCGCGCCCCTCGCAGAACTGCGGCCGGATGTACTTCGGCACGAAGCCGTCGAAGTCGAACGCGTTCTGGAGCCCTTCCTCGAGCGCGAAGCCGCGCAGGTTGTTGCCGTAGTCGAAGGTGTCGGCACCGCGGCGCTGCAACTCGATCATCGCCTTCACATGCTCGACCATCGTGCGCCGCGATTCCTTCTCGTAGCGCCGCGGGTCCGACTTGCGCAGCGCGAGCGCCTGCGCGTAGGGCATCCGGTTGGGAACGTAGCCGTTGAGCGGATCGTGCGCGCTGGTCTGGTCGGTCAGCACGTCCGGCGTGATGCCGCGCGCGATCAGCCGCTCGAGCAGGTCGACCGCGTTCGCGACGACGCCGATCGACTTCGCGACGCCCTGCTGCTTCCACGCCAGCGCCTGGTCGATCGCGCGGTCGAGGTCGTCGATCAGCACGTCGCAGTAGCGCGTCGCGAGGCGCTTCTCGATGCGCGCGCGATCGACGTCGGCGCCGAGGAACGTGCCTTCGTTCATCGTCGCCGCCAGCGGCTGCGCGCCGCCCATGCCGCCGAGGCCGCCGGTCACGACCAGCCGATGCTTCAGCGAGCCGCCGAAGTGCGCGCGCGCGGCCGCGGCAAAGGTCTCGTACGTGCCCTGCAGGATCCCCTGCGTGCCGATGTAGATCCACGAACCGGCCGTCATCTGGCCGTACATGATCTTGTTCTCGGCCTCGAGCTTGCGGAAGTGCTCCCAGTTCGCCCAGTGGCCGACCAGGTTCGAGTTCGCGATCAGCACGCGCGGCGCGAACGGCGTCGTCTTGAAGACGCCGACCGGCTTGCCCGACTGCACGAGCAGCGTCTCGTCGTTTTCGAGGCGCTGCAGCGCGCGCACGATCGCCGCCGCGCAGTCCCAATCGCGCGCGGCCTTGCCGCTGCCGCCGTAGACGATCAGGTGCAGCGGGTCCTCCGCCACCTCCGCGTCGAGGTTGTTCAACAGCAGCCGCAGCGCGGCCTCGGCCTTCCAGCTCTTGCAGTGCAGCGCGGGGCCGCGCGGGGCGCGCTGGGCGCCCGGACGGATCTGGAGCGGAGCGGCGGGAGAACTCGTGGCTTGCATCGCCGGAATTCTACGGTTTGTCGAGGTCTGTGGACTTGCAGGATCCGCGCGGGACGCGCAGGCTGGAACGAGTGATCCCATTGCGCTCGCTGTCCTGCTGCCTCGCCACGGCACTGGCGGCGGAGTCGTGGGCGCAGTCCTGCGTGCCGCAGTGGAACGAGGCCTTCGCGACGCCGGCGCTCGATGGCGCGGTGTGGACGATGTGCACGCACGACGCGGGCAACGGCCCGGAGCTCTACGCCGGCGGCTCGTTCACGCCGGCCAGCGGTGCCGAGCGCGTCGCGCGTTGGGACGGGCTGGCCTGGCGTCCGTTGGGCGCCGGTCTGAACGGTTCGGTCTTTGCGCTCGCGAGCGCGCAGATCGGCGCGGCGCCGCGGGCGCGGTTGTACGCAGGCGGCGCATTCAACGGCAGCGGCGGCGGTGCGAATCTCGTGCGCGTCGCGTGCTGGGACGGCGCGCAATGGACGCCGCTGGGAACCGGCCTGAACGGCGCAGTGCGCGCACTCGTCGCCTTCGACTTCGGTGGCGGCAACGAGCTCGTCGCGGCCGGCGAGTTCACGCAAGCAGGAGGTGCACCCGCCGCGCGCATCGCGCGCTGGAACGGCGCAGGCTGGCAGGCGCTGGGCGCCGGCTTCGACGCGCCGACGGTCGCGCTCGCGGTGTACGACGATGGCAATGGAGCGCGCCTCTACGCCGGCGGTTACTTCGCGAAGTCGGGCACGGCGCAGGTCGGCAAGGTCGCCCGCTGGAGTGGCACGGCCTGGCAGGACGTTGGTGCACCCTTCACGCAGCCGGTGCTCGCGCTCGCGCGCTGGGACACGCTGGGCGGGGCACGGCTGGTCGCCGCCGGCATGTTCTCGACGTTCGCATCGCCGTACATCGCGCAGTGGAGCGGGGCGAGCTGGGATGCGCTCGGCGCAGGCTTCGACGGCCCGGTGCACGCGCTCGCGGCGCGCGGACCCGCCGGCGCGCAGATCCTGAACGCCGGCGGCGCGTTCGCGCAGGTCGGCGCGCTGTCCACGCCGCGCGTCGCGCGCCACACCGGTTTCGCGTGGCAGGCCGAAGCCGACGCCGATGCGTACTTCCCGCTCGCGGGCGGCAGCGTATACGCGCTCGCTCCCGATCCGCCGAAGACCGGAGCCGAGCTCGCGGCCGGCGGCACGTTCACTGCCACCGACTTGTCGCGCTGGTTCGCGCTGTCGACGAGCGGACTGTGGGGCGAGCCCGGCGGCGGTCTCGACGGCGCCGCGCTGTGCTTCGCCGAGTGGAACGACCCGTTCGGACCTGCGTTGTACGTCGGCGGCGAGTTCAAGAAGGCCGGCAGCGCCACGGTCGAGCGCATCGCGCGCTGGAACGGCGCGCAGTGGTCGCCACTGGCGGGCGGCGTCGACGGCGCGGTGCGCGCGCTCGCGGTGCACGACGACGGCGCGGGCGCCGCGCTCTACGTCGCCGGCTCCTTTCAGGCCGCGCTCGGCTCGCACGGGATCCCCGGCGCGGGCCTGTTGTGCTGGAACGGCAATGCGTGGAGCGCGCCGGGCAGCCTCGACGGCGAGGCGCGCGCGCTGGCGGTTCACGACGACGGTTCGGGCGCCGCACTGTACGTCGCCGGTGACTTCCAGAATGTCGCGGGCGTCGCCGCCGCGCGCATCGCGCGGCTGCAGAATGGCGTGTGGAGCGCCGTCGGCACCGGCTTCGACGGCGGCGTCAACGCGTTGCAGAGCACTCCGCTGGGACTCTACGCCGGCGGCGCGTTCCAGTTCGGCGGAGCCACTGCACTCCCGTTCCTCGCGCGCCACGTGCAGGGCGCGTGGCAGCCGGCCGGCCCCGCGCTCGACGGCGCGGTGCATGAGCTCGCCTGGCTCGCCGCACCCGAATTCTTCGGAGGCGAGCCGCGCCTGTACGTCGCGGGCGCGTTCAACAGCGACGGCGCGCAGGCGCTCGGCGGGCTGGCCGCCTTCGACGGCTCGCAGTACACACCGCTGGGCACGCCGCCCGCGCCGGTGCGCGCGCTGGCGATGTACGACGACGGCAGCGGAACCCAGCTCTACGCCGGCGGCGCGTTCGCTCCGAGCGCGAGCGCGCCGGGCTGGCTCGCGCGCTACGACGGCGCGCACTGGTTCGCGGTGCCCGGCGCCGCGCAGCCGGGGGTCGCGAGCGTCGATGGCGCGGTGCACGCGCTGCACGTCGGAGCCGATCCGGTCCTCGCGGGCCTGCACCTGGGCGGCGCATTCCATTTCGCGGGGGTGATCGCGTCGAAGGGCATCGCGCAGTGGTCGGGCTGCGCGCAAGGGACGCTGGTGATCAACACGCCCGAGGTCTCGCTCGCCCAGGGCGGCACGCAGACGCTGAAGCTGGCGCCCGGGCCGAACTACGCAGGTGCGCTGTACCTCGTCGCGGGCTCGCTGACGGGTGCGACCCCGGGGATCGTGCTGGACGGCGTGGCATACCCGCTGGTGCCGGATGCGTGGACCGCGCTCGTGCTCGGCGCGCCGAATCAGGGCTGGTACCAGGCAAACCTGGGATTCGTGTCGAGCCTCGGCCATGCGCAGGCCGCGCTCGCGATCCCGGCAGACTTGTCCGCGTCGTTCGCGGGCTTCAAGCTCTGGCACGCCGCACTCGTGTTCGACCTGTTCATCGGCCAGGTCGTCTGGACGAGCAACGCGGTCGAGCTGGTGCTCGTGCCGTAGCCATCCCCGGCGCGCGATCAGGCCAGCAACGGCCCCGTGGCCTTCTCGACCGCGGCCACCAACGCGCCGCTCGCCACCAGTTCGCGCGCCGCATCGATGTCCCGCTTCAGGTAGCGGTCCTTCTTCAGCGCCGGCACCAGCTCGCGCAGCGCGGCATAGGCCGCCTCCGCCCCCTTGCCCGCGCGCAGCTCGCGATGGAACTCGCGCGCCTGCGCCGCGCACAACAGCTCGATCGCCAGCACCACCTCGGTGTTCGCGACGACCTCGCGCGCCTTGCGCGCGGACCACATTCCCATCGACACGTGGTCCTCTTGATTGGCGCTGGTCGGGATCGTGTCGGCCGAGGCCGGGTGCGCGAGCCCCTTGTTCTCGCTGCACAGCGCCGCCGAGGTCACCTGCGCCATCATGAACCCCGAATTCAAGCCCGGCTCCGGCGTCAGGAAGGCCGGCAGGTGCGAGAGGTCCGGGTTGACGAGTTGCTCGGTGCGCCGCTCCGAGACGTTGGCGAGCGTCGTCACGGCGATCGCCAGGTAGTCGAGCGCCATCGAGATCGGCTGGCCGTGGAACTGCCCGGCCGAGACGACCTCGCCGGTGTCGGGGAACAGCACCGGATTGTCGGTCACGCTGTTGAGTTCCGGCGCCAGCATCGCGAGCACGTGCTCGAGCGCGGCCTTCGACGCGCCGTGCACCTGCGGGGTGCAGCGCAGCGAGTAGGCATCCTGCACGCGCGCGCAGTTCGCGTGACTCTTCAGCACCTGCGAGCCGGCCAGGCAGCGGCGCACATTGTCCGAGCAGCGCGCGTGCGCGCTCTGCCCCTTCAGGTCCGCGAAGCGCTGCTCGAAGGGCCGCGCGGATCCGAGCAGTGCCTCGATCGACAGCGCCGCGATCGCATCGGCCGCCTTCGACAGGTTCGTCGCGCGCAACGCGGCGCCGGCGCCGACGGCCTTCATCACCTCGGTGCCGTTGATCAGCGACAGGCCCTCCTTGGCCGCGAGCTCGAGCGGCGCTTCGCCGAGCCTCTTCAGCGCGGCGCGCGCGGGCATGCGCTTGGCGCCGCGCGGCGAGAGCAGCCAGGCCTCGCCGACGCCCATGCAGGCTGCCGCCATGTGCGCGAGCGGCGCGAGGTCGCCGCTCGCCCCCACCGAGCCCTTCTCGGGCACGACCGGCACGAAGCCCAGGTTGAACAGCCGCACGAGCTGCTCGACCGTCTCGGCGCGCACGCCCGAGTGACCGCGCAGGATCCCGTTCAAGCGCAGGATCTGCGCCGCGCGCGTCTCGGGGATCGAGAGCGGCGCGCCGACGCCGCAGGAATGCGACAGCACGAGGTTGCGCTGCAGCTCGGCCAGGTCCGCGCGCGCGATCGCGACGCTCTTCAGCTTGCCGAAGCCGGTGGTCAGCCCGTAGACGATGTCCCCGGCCTCGACGTGATCGTCGACGAGCTTGCGCGCGGCGCGCACGCGCGCGAGCGCGGCCTTGGCGACGCGCAATTCGACGGGCGCGCCGGCCAGCACGGGCGCGAGCGCGGCGAGGGAGAGACTGGTGCCGTCGAGGGAGAGCGACATCCGGCCGATTGTACGGAGCCGGACGGCGCGGCTACGAGCCCGGGTAGGCGCGACCGGCGCGCTTCCACTGTTCGGGCGTGTGCCCGACGATCGCTTCCTCGGGCAAGTCGATCGGCCGGCGAGTCTCGCCCTTCACGTCGACCTCGGCTTCGTCGTGCACCGGCTGTTCGTGGAAGGTGAGCTTCAGCGACCAGGTGCCCTCGACCAGCCGGTCGACGACGAGATCCTCGTCCGGTGCGAGCACCCACGGATCGCGCGGCTCTCCGTTCACGAACAGCTCGCAAGGCAGGCCCTGCGTGCGCGCGTCCAGCATCAGCCGCAGTGAACCCTTGCCCGTGTCGGAGGGCAAGAGGTGCAGCTCGATGTCGTCGTCGTCCTTGCGCACGAGCTTGTGCGCGTAGTAGCGACCGTCGACCGTGCGCGCCTCGAGGTAGCGCAGCGGTGCGATCTCGGCCCACGATGTGAAGACGAAGCGTCCCTCCGAGTCACTGGTCGAGCGCTGCAGGGCCGGAGACAGCGGTGGCAGCACCTCCGACTCGAGGAACCAGATCGGGCGCTTGGCGTACTCGAGCGTCGCGTTGACGCCGTCGGCGGCCTCCAGTTCGACCTGCACGCCCGCCTGCGGCCGACCGTCGAGCAGCACGCGGCCGACGATCTCGGCGGTCGGGGTCAGCGTCAGTTCCGCCGATTGGACCTCGCCTTCGCGCAACAGCACATTGGGCTCCTGCTCGGCCAGCGCACCCGGTCGGAACGCGCGCACCGTCACCACGCCCGGCGGCAGGTCGTCGATGCGGACCGGCACGCCGGGGCGAACGGCGATCGGATTGAGGCGGTACCACGGATACGAACGCTCGCTGCGCACTTCCGACGGCAGCAGCAGGACGTCGACCGGTTGGTTCGCGCCGACGTCGGACTTGATCGACACGATCAGGCTGGCCGAGGGCTTGAGCTTGAAGGTCAAATTGCCGACGGGAATCGTGTAGGCGGCGGTCAAGCCCAGGTGCTGCCGCACCGTTGCGTAGCCGGGCTTCTCGATCTCGATGACCGAGTGACCGGGACACAGGTTCGTCAGGTAGAAGACGCCGCTCTCGTCGGTCGCCGCCTGCTGGAAATCGATGCGCGCGAGCGCGCCGACGACCGGCTTGCCCTCCTTGTCTACGACCGTGCCGAAGCAGGCCGCCGGGCGTCCGAAGCCGAGATTGAGCTCGGCCGTGCTGCCCTGGCGCAGCAGCACTTCGCGCCGCGCGCCGCTGATGCCGGCGCCGGTCACCTCGACGACGTTGATGCCGGGCGCGAGATCAGTGGCCCCGAAGCGGCCCTCGGCATCGCAGGTGAGCGTGCGCCCGGCATTGCTGCCCGCCGCGAATTTCACGCTGGCGCGCGGGGCCGGAGCGTCGTCGCGCATCCCGATGCGACCGCTCAGGCGCGCGCTCTTGTCCGAGCCCAGCGGCCGCAGATCGGCGCCCAGCGCCATGTAGGCCGGCCGCACCAGCTCGAGCTCGACGCGCAGCGGCCACAGCACATTGGTCGCGCTCGAGGCAACGGCCTGCTTGGTCGGCGCGGGCGCCAGATCGACCGTCGTCGGCGTGAGTTCGGTCTGCGCGGTCGGGCGCGACGCCGGTCCGTCGATGACCGGAGCCTTGGTGGGCATGCGCAAGAACCACCAGGCCGCGCCGCCGCCGAGCGCGAGGACCGCGCACAGCGCGAACGCGAGCAGGCGAGACGAAGCGGTGGTGCTCATGCGCGGGTCGTGCTCACGCGGCGATCGGGCTCACGCGCGGGAACGGGCGGAGAGCATAGCGAGCCAAGGGGTCGCCCGTTGCAGTCGACGACGTTGCAGTCGGCGACCGCGGTCGCAGCGGCCGCCGGAGATCGCGGCACGCGGCGGGAAAGGCACGCGCGCAGCGAGGAGGACCGGAGCCGCCCCAAGGAGGGAATGAGAGGAGAGTCGATCCTGCCCCCGGCCTCGTTTCCGTTCGACTGCCTGAGCTGCGACCAGGGAACAGGGTCCCCACGCGCCATGCACGGGCAGCGCAGCGAGCTCTGCAAGCTGCGCGGTCGTTCAGGCGGCGGAGTGTCCGGAGCGGCTCCGGTGCATGCTGCTATCCACGCACGCCGGATCGGTTGCTCGGAAATTGGCGCAAGACTGATAGATTTCGGCGCATGCATGCGCGTGGCATCGGCTCGACTCTGCTCGCCCTGGGCCTGCTGGTGAGCTGCGGAGAGGCCCCCACGACGCCTCCGGCCGAGGCTGCGGCCACCGACGCAGCACGGGTGCAAGGGCTGCCGCAGGTGCAAGAAGCGCCTCGGAAGCCGCGCCATGGTCCCTGGCCATTGTCCTTCCTAGCGCGCCGAGAGCTGCGCGTGCCGGGGAAGCCGGTTTGCGTGTGGGCCGGCGACCTCGATGGCGACGGACGGGACGAGCTCGCGGCGGCGCTGCAGGAGCCCGGGCGACTGCTCGTATGGCGCGGAAGCGCGGGCAGCCTGGAGAGCGAGCCCTGCTCGATCGAAGCGGGTGGGTGGCCGGTCGGCCTCGTCGCTTCGCCGGATCCGCTCGATCCGGCGCGGCGCTTGCTGGTGCTCGTCGCGCGGCAGCCGCCGAAGCTCCAAGCGTATGCGCTCACCGCAACCGGCGAGCTCGTGCTGCGATGCGAACGCGAGTTCGACAGCGCACCGGTCGCGTTCGCCGGCATGCGCGGCGGGAGCGCGGTCGTCTGCACGCGCGATGCGCGCATCGTGTGCGCGCCGCTCGATCCCAAGCTCCCGCCGCACGCATTCGGGCTGGGCCCGGAACACGCCTGTGCGGCCCTCGTGACGAGCGCGGGCGACCTGCACATCGGGTTCCAGGCCGCGCGCGCCGTCTCGAGACTCGAAGCCGTCCTGCGCTGGTGGGAACCGGGGATGCGGATCGAGCCCCCCGCGCTGCATGCGCTCGGCGCGATCCCGCGCGCGTTCGCGGAGCTGGACCTGGACGGCGACGCGCGCACGGAGGTGGTGGCATGCGGCGGCGACCGCGCGCTGTGGCTGCTGGACGGCGGTCCGCCGCGCGCGTGGTCGGCCGGCGGGCTCGTGCCGCTCGCGCTCGCCGCGGCCGACCTCGACGGCGACCAGCGCGCCGAGCTCGTGTCGATCGCCAGTGGCGACACGGCCTTCGGCGTGCAGGCGCAGTTCGGTGCGAATGGCGCGACGCTGACGCTGTCGGAGTACGCCGGCCAGACGCCGGTGGCGCTCGCGCTCGGACGTTTCGACGCCGACGCGCGCATCGATCTCGCGATCGCGAATCGCGACGCGCTCGCGATCTCGGTGCTGTCGGGCACCGGCATCGTCAAGGAGAAGAAGAACGCGTTCTACCAAGCCACGCGGGTCGCGGTCGGCCGCAATCCGGTCGCGCTGGCAAGCGGGAACTTCCACGGCGACGGCGCGAGCGAAGTGCTCACCTTGAACTCGGGCTCGGGCGACCTCTCCCTGCTGGACAACGAGTTCGGTCTGCTGCGCGCGCGCGCGCCGCTGGCCGCCGGTCCATCGCCGCGCGGGCTGGTCGCAGCCGACGTCGACGGCGACGGCGCGACGGACGCGGCTTGGCTCGTCGACGACGCGCGCGTGGCGAAGCTGTGCCTCGCGCGCGGCGACGGCAAGGGCGGACTGCTCGCGCCGCAGACACTCGAAGTCGGCAGGAGCGCGACGGCGCTGCTCGCGGGCGAGTGGAACGGCGCGCCCGGCCTGCAGCTCATCGCGCTCGACCGCGATGGGAACCGCGTGCGCCGCTTCGCGTGGGACCGCGCCGCGAGGGCCCTGCGCAGCTCGGATGAAGTCGAGTGCCCGCTGCCGCGCGCGGCCGTGCTCGCAGCCTGGAAGGGAGACGGACGAGCGGATGTGTTGATCGCAAGCGACGCCGATCTCACCGACACGCCGTTTCGAAGCCTCGTCGGCCCGACGACGGCTCCGCTGCGCGGGGTGCTGCCGGCCGGCTTCCGCGCGCAGACGCTGTGTGCCGCCGATTGCGACGGCGACGGCCGTCCCGATGTCGTCGTGCTCGCGAGCAATGGGCAGGCGAACGCGGCGGGTCGGCTCGCCTTGGTGCTGAACCGCGCGAGCGGGGAGAAGCTCGCCGACGTCGTCGAGACCGGCCTCTTGCCCGCGCGCGCATGGGCCGGCGATCTCGACGGCGACGGGCTCGCGGACGTCGCGGTCGCCGCGCAGAACAGCCACCTCGTGCAGGTGTGGCTCGCGCGCAAGGCCGGTGACGGCGTGAAGCTCGTGCGCCAGAGCGACCTCGGCGCGGGCCTGGGACCGCTGGATGTGCTCGGCGTCGACCTGAACCAGGACGGCGTGATCGATCTCGCCGTCGCGAACAACTTCAGCGACGACGTGTCGGTGCTCTACGACGTGCCGCCGAAGTAGTCGGCGCCTTGTCTCAGCGCGGCTCTTCGGGGGCCGGCGGTTCGGTTTCGACCGGAGCGGAGATCGGCGCGGCCGCGACCTTGCCCATCAGGACCTCGTTCGTCGCGGGACCAGGTTCAGGGCCGGGCGCTGGAGCGGGCGTCGCGATATCCCCCAGCACCACCCTGCAGGTCGCTTCGCCCATGAGCTGCGTCGTGGCCGCCGAGTTCGGATCGACCGGAACATCCTGAGGACCGTGCTCACTCGTGCGCGCGCATGCGGCGAGCAGGCTCGCAGCCGCGGAGGCGGCCCAACCGACCACGCGACCGGCGAGCGTGAGTCGCGTCGGCTTCGGAGGCTCCGCGCGCTCGGCGCGATGGATCGGCTGACCGGCCGCATCGAGTTCGAGGCGCATGCAGACGCGACCGGTCGCGCTCGCGACCAGCTCGGAGGCCTCTGTGCGCGTCAACTGCGCGCCATCGACGACGTGCAGCGAGCACTGCGCGCAGTAGCGCTTGGAGTCACCGCCGACGAGATCCTCCCAACGCTTCGGGCAGGGTGTTTGGATGCGCAGCGGGAGAGGGTCGGACGGGGTCGGGAGGCTCATGTCGTGTGCTTGGGATATCGGCCGCGGACTCGGCTCGGCTCGACGACCGAGCGGGCCGACTTCTTGGGTAGCAGTCGGTTTTCTCGCCTGGAAAGTCCTTCGCGACACGGGCCGTCGATCGGCGCGGCGGGTGCGCAGGGCAGCGGCCACCGCTCCCCGGAGTTGGTGCTATGCTCGGCGCAGCCTCGCCAACCTCGCAATCGCAGCGGAGACTGCACGATGCTCGCCCTCCTTGCCGCCCCGTTGTTCGCGGCCCTCGCTCCTGCCGCCGGCCAGGTTTGGGTCGCCACGGACACGCCTTCGCTGCTCAACGCGTTGTCGAGCAGCCAGAACGGCGACATCGTGCTGCTCAAGGCCGGCGTCTATGCGCACACCGCCCCGTTCGCGATCTCGGGCAAGGCCGTCAGCCTCGTCGCCGACGCGGGCGCCGTGGTGGAGTTCCAGCGCCAGCTCGAGGTCTCCGGCAATCCGACGGGCGCGACCTGCCTGCTGCAGGGAATCCAGTTGCACAGCACAGTCGGTGCCGAAGCGGCGCTGATGGCCGTGACCGTCTCGGCGCCGCTGTGGATCGAGCGCTGCTCTGTGCGCAACGCGTCTGTGCCCGGCTCCGGCCCGCTGCCGGCCGCAGCCTATCTGGTGGGCTGCCAGCGCGTCGTGCTGCACGCCAGCACGTTCATCGGCGCCGATGGCCAGAGCGCGGGCTTCCTAGGGGCCTACGCGCTCGACTTGTTCCAGTCACTGGTCAGTGCCTATGGCATCGACGTGCGCGGCGGCAAGGGACGCGACGCAACCGCGTCGTTCTCCGCCGTCAGCGGCGCGCGCGGGCTGCTCGCGATGGACGGTCAGTTCTTCGCGCAGGGCTCGACGATCCGCGGCGGCGCCGGCGGGAACGCGTTCGCCGGCGTCGTGTGCCAGGCCGCCGGCGTCGGCGGCCCCGGCGCCGATCTGCTCTTGTTCCAGAATCCGCCGCCGTTCCACACGCTCGATACGCAGGTGCAGGGTGGAGCGGGCGGCGCAGGCAGCGGCCCCTGCCCGGCGGGTGCCGCGGGCCCCGCCTACGCCGGTTCGACCGCGAACCTGCACACGTACGCCGGCACTGCACGCGAGCTCACCGTCACGAGCCCGGTGCGCGAGGGCCAGACGCTTCTCTGGTCCCTGCAGGGCGTGCCGGGCGACCTCGCGTTCGTCGCCTATGGGCTCGCGCCGTTGCTCGGCTACCCCGATGTCACGGCGGCCGGCGTGCTCGCGCTGCAGGCGCCGTTCCAGGTGGCGTTCGCGGGAGTCGTACCACCGAGTGGCACGCAAACCGGCGGCGTGGCGCTGAACGAGCTCGGCCCGGGCGTCGAGGGCGTGATCCTGTTCGTGCAGAGCGGCTACTTCGACGGAGCCCGTGCGTGGTTCGGCGCGCCGAGCGCGTCCCTGCTGCTCGATCAGGCCTTCTGACGACGCGCGCGCTCAGCGCGCCGGGACTCGCGACGGCGGCAGCACGGGCGCGCGTTCGAGGATCTCGCACAGCACCTCGCGCGTGATCGCGTAGAGCGGCGGAATCCCCTCGCCCGCACCCAGCCGCTCGGCCAGCGAGGAGTGCGGAGCCAGCGGCAGGTCCGACACGTAGTACACGAAGCGCGCGTCGAGGTCCGCGCGCAGCATGCCCAGGCGCTGCGCGTCGATCAGCTTGCGCGCATAGGACCAACCCTCCATCTCGAGGCCGACGCAGCCCCAGATGCGCCGGTAGAAGTGCAGCATCCGCCGATTCTGCAGCAGCGTGCCCGCCACGGTCAGCAGGCGACCTCGATGCAACTCGCGCCCGCCCGAGCGCGCCGCGAGGCGCGCACAGTCGATGCGCTGCAGGTGCGCGAGGGGCAGCAGACCGTCGGCGCCCTGCTCGACGAACGCGTCGGGCACCAGCAGGTCGCCGCGTTTGCCGAGCAGCGCGCCTGCCTTGCCAAGCACGTTGACGCTGCGCAGACGGGGGCCGAACAGCGTGATCAGGCTGCCCAGGATCTCGGCGGCTTGCTGGCCGAACGCGAAGTCGATGTTGACCAGCAGCGCATTCGCACCGCCGGCGACGGCAGGCAGCAGCGGATCGATCGCGCGACCGGCCAGACGGCGCAAGTCGATCAGGTCGACCTGGATGCCGGTGAACGCTCCCTCCGACAGCCGCGCGTGGCCGTCGCGCGCCTCCTGCTCGCGGCGCTCGCGTCCGCGCGCCGCATCCAGCGCCAGCCATTCGCGCCCGGCCGCGTACACGAGGTCGGCGCGCTCGGGCAGCTCGGCCGCGAGTTCGGGGCGCTCGGCACGCGCCCAGACCTCGATCTCGGCCGCCCGCGCGGGCCAGTACGAGGAAAGGCAGTTGCCGACCGAGTGCGTGTTGCTGCTGATCACGTGCACGTCGAGCCCGTCGGGCAGCTCGGTCGGATCCGCGCCCATCAGTTCGCGCGTCGCCCGCGCGATCTGCGCGGTCCAGCGCTCGCCGTGCACGCTGTTGTAGTTGTGCACCTGCTTCTTGATCTCGAGACCGAAGTCCTCGTGGTGCACGACGATCTCGCGCACACGCAGCAGCGTGTCGCGCGGCCAGATGGCCGTCAGTCGCGCCAGCTCGTCCGCATCGAAGGGCAGCGTGGCCAGATCGTCGCAATCGAATTCGCCCTCGACCGGACACTCGCTGCGCAGCGCCGCCAGATCGGTCGGCAGCCGTGAGAGCGCATCGACCGCGCCGGGCCCGCGCAGCCGCCGGCGGATCTTGCGCGCCTCGATCGAGTACAGGCACAGGCAGGTGACCAGGTCGATCAGATCCGACAGGCCGTCGCGCAGGATCACGATGCTCTTGCCCGGCAGCATCTCGTACACCGAACGCGGCCGCACGTCGGTCGGCACGGAGCGGAAGCTCGGAGCGAGCGCGGCGTAGAACTCCGGCAGCTCGTCGGTCAGGAAGAACATCAGCGTGCGCCCGACGTTCTCCGGCAGCCGGCGCACCGCGTAGGACAGCGCCCCCCAATCGATCTCGCGCTCGTCGGCCAGGCGCGGGTGCAGCGCGGGTTCCAGCGCGCGATACAGCGGCAGCAGCCGCTTGAGCGAGATCTCACCGGTCGCGACGCCGTGCAGCAGCTCGGCGCGGAAGCGATCGAAGGCGGCGAAGATCGCGCGTTTGTCGCGCAGCAGTTCGCCCAGCGCCTGCGCGAAGGTCACGTCCTCGCGCAGCAAGAGCAGGAAGCGCTCGGCCTCGATCGAATAGCACACGGCCTGCGTCAGCGCGCGCACGGTCGACGGGCGCGACTCGTCGAACAGCGCGGCGCGCTCGCCGAAGAAGCGCGGCGCTTCGAGCACGCCGAGCGGATGCTCGCGCGGCCAGGTCTCGACCTGCTCGAGCCGACCGCGCGCGAGCAGCCACACGCGCTTGTCCTGCGCGTCGCCCTGGCGCAGGATCGGCTGTCCGGGCGCGACGTCGTGCTCGACGAGCGCCTCGGCCAGTTCCGCCCGCAGCGAAGGAGGCAGGAAGCGGAACGGGTGGATCGATTCGAGGGTTTGCTCGCGCAGGGTCATGGCTGCGGTCCGGTCGGACCGCCCTCGAGTGCAAGTCTGTCACCGTCGCCGCGATCTCCACAAGTCTCGCGCGCCCAGGTCGCCAGCGTGCCGAACACGAAGGCGCCCAGGATCGCGCCGCACGGCAGCGCGAGCGCGGCGCGCGCGAGGCCGGAGTAGAACTGCGGCGGATCCGCCAGGCGCGACGCTTCGACGGCCGCGAGCACGAGGAAGGCGATCGGTCCGGCGACCCAAGCGAGGCGCTCGCCGCGCTCGAACACGCGCACGGCCGCGCGCGCGCGCTCGAACTCGACTACGCCGCCTTCCCACGCGACCCGCCACGCAGCGGCGGCGCGCCGCGGACCGAAGCTCGCCCACAGCCCGCTCGCCACGAGTGCCAGGACCAGCCCGAGCGGCGCCGCGGCCAGCAGGCCGCCGAGCACGCCAGCCGAGAGCGGGATCACGCCGAGCGCGGCGAGCACCAACGCGGCGCCGAGCACGCGCTGGAGTTGCATGCGCCGCACTCGCGGCGCGTGCAGCTCGCGCGCGATCTGGCGCAGGTCGCCCAGGCCGGCACAGGCGCGTTCGACCGCCTCGGCGCGCGAAAGTCCGGCGCGTTCGAGCTGCTGGGCCCGGCACTCGACGTGGTCGGCCAGCTCGGCGCGCTCCCGCGCGTCGAAGCCGAGCCGCTCGAGGCGCTGCTGGAATTGCGGCTCACGCATGGGCGGCTCCGATCGCGCCCCAGGCGCGCTCCAGCGTGCGATGCACTCCGAGCCACTCGTCGCGGTGACGCGCGAGGGCCGCGCGACCGGCGGCGGTGATGCGATAGTACTTGCGCTCGCGCCCGACCTCCGAGCGGCCCCAAGACGCGTCGACCAGGCCGTCGCGCTCGAGGCGATGCAGCACCGGATAGAGCATCCCCTCGCCCCAGGCCAGGCGGCCTTCGGAGAGTTCGGCGACCCCTTGCAGGATCGCGTAGCCGTAGGACTCGCCGCGCGCGAGCACGGCGAGCACGAGCGGGACGGAGGACGCGGCGATCAATTCACGGGCTGGCATGGCTGGGTCCGCCATGCATCGGTCGCCGAGGCATCGAAGCTTGAGGCAAGTCCGCTACAAAGCCAACGGAGTCAGCTCGAGGCGCCGGAATTCGACCGGCGTGCCCTCGGCCTGCAGCGCAATCTGACCGCGGTCGGCCGTGCAGTCATGACCGTCGTTGACCAAGGCGCCGTTGACCCAGACCTTGATGCCGCGGCCGCGACACTCGATCTCCATCGTGTTCCACTCGCCAACGGGGTTCTCCGAGCCGTCGGTCAGGTTCAGGATGCGGCGCGCCTTGTCGCCGTCGACGCCCCACTTTTCCTTCGGCCCACGGCGCTTCTCCATGTCCGCCACCGCGATGTCCTCGCCGATGCACCAGAAGTCGCCGGCATTGCCGCTGTGGAGCTGGCACTCGATCGACTGCGGAAACATGCCGTAGAGCTTGCGCGGGGTCGAGGCGTGCACGAGCACGCCGCAGTTGCCCGCATCCTTCGCGAAGCGGTACTCGACGACGAGCCGGTAGTCGCGGAAGGACGCGTCGGTGATCAGGTGACCGCCGGGCGTGCCGTTCGACACGAGCAGTCCATCGCGCGCGACGAAGGAGGGCGCGACGCTCGGATTGCCGTCGGCTTCGGGAACGTCGGCGTGCCAGCCCGACAGGTTCGTGCCATTGAAGAGGCTCTGCGTGCGCGGCGCGCTCGCGCAAGCACTGCACAAGACGAAGGCGAGGACGAGGGCGACGAGGAGAGCGGTGTGATGGCGCATGAGCGCAAGCGTAGCCTTCCGGTCCTGCGTGCGGGAGTCGATGCGCGCCTTCCTCACAGCGAGCGGTCGTCCATGCGCACGGTCGCGGGTGTTACCCTCTCGGCCATGGCCACCCCCGCTTCCCGACACCCGCGCGCCCTGCCGTTGGCGGTTCTGGGGATCAGCTGTCTGCCGGCGGCCTGTGGCTCCGGCTCCGAGTCCAGCTCGCAGCCCGCGCCCACCATCTCGCAGACCAGTGCCACCGTCGAGATCGGCAAGATCCGCTGGCATGTGGACTACGAACAAGCGCGCGCGATCGCCAGAGCGTCCAACAAGCCTCTGTGGGTGCACTTCGGCGAGCACCCCGGCTGACTCGGTTGCCAGAAGTTCGCGAGCGGTCCGCTGCGCGATCCACGCATCGTCCAGGCAGCCGCTGCTTTCGTGCCCGTGTTCATCGACACGCTGGATCGATCGAAGCCCTTCCTGAACTTTGGCGAGAGCTACGGCAGCTATCCGGTGCTGCGCATCTTCGACTCCAAGGGCAGCGAACTGGCCGGTCGCTTGGACGGCAACCCCGTCGCGGGCGAGATTCCAGTTCAGCAGGTCTTGACCCAGCTCGAGGCAGGTCGCGCGGCCTTCCGGGCTGATCGCTGAAGGTACGCGACCGTCGAGGCTAGGAGTCGGCTGAGCCGCGAGCGCGTCGGGGAGCCTGCATGGGCGCCGGCTCCAGGCTGCGGTAGTAGTACGTCGTCCCGCACGGCCGCCCATCGGGGTACAGCGCGAAGTTCGGCACGTCGCCGACGCGAATCCAGCCGCAGCGCTCGTACAGGCGCGCGGCGTCGCCGTTCGTCACCGCGTCGAGCACGAGCAGGTTCCGACCGCACTCGAGCGCCAGCCGCTCCGCGGCGCGCACGAGCAGCTCGCCCAGGCCGCGGCGCCGCATGCGCCGATGCACCTGCATCTTGCACAGGTCCGCGCGATGCGGCTGGTTCTCGGGAAGCGCGAGCACGAGCTGCACGGTGCCGCAGATCCCCTGCTCGTCCTCGGCGACGAGCAGCGCGCGCTCTCCCGCGGCGACGTCCCGCCCGATGCGCCGCCAGAACGCGCGCGCCATGTCGAGCGTGAACGGCTGCATGAACCCGATCGACGCGCCGCCCTCCACGCAATCGACCGTCAGGGCGGCGAGCTGCTCGAGCTCGGCGTTGCCGAGCTCCTGCAGGCGACGTATCGCGGGCTCGGCCCTCAATCGAGCCCCTTCAACCGCCGCAGCATCGCGACGAGGCCGCTCGTATAGCGCAGCGTGGCCGAGGCCGAGTTCGCGGCCCCGCGCCCCTCGTTGCGCCGCGCCCCGCTGACGTAGCCGTACTCGGCCCTGTACTGCGCGCGCGTCGACAGCATCACGGCCGTGAACATCGCGCGCAGCTCGGCCGCGTGCGCGTCGGGCTCGCGCTCGTACGCATGCGCAAGCCCGGCCAGCAGGTTCTGCGGCACGCCGCCGGTGTCGCCGACCGGCAGCGCGACCGGATCGAAACCCTGCATCGTCAGGTCCAGCCAGGCGCCGGAAGCGCCCTGTTGGCCGCGAAAGTGATTGCGCGCCGCCTCGACGATCAGCGCGCGATTGGGCTCGCGCAGCGCCGGCACGAGCTCACCGAGCTCGCGGAAGATCCGCCAGCAGCGCACCTGGTCGGCCGCCACATTGCCGCCGAAGCGCAGCGCGAGCGCGAGCAGCGGCGCATAGCGCGCGTGTCCGGACAGCGCGAAGGCGTGGAAGGAATGCTCCGCAGGCAGCGCGTGCGCGGCGGCGGCCGCGCGCTCGCCGTAGTGCCCGAAGTTGTCGTCGAAACCCGGATCGATGCGGTCCCAGGTTCCCGGCCAGTGGTGCGCGAACTCGAGCGCGAAGAGCGCGTCGCGCGCGGCGCTGACGTAGCGCTCGTCGCCGCTCAGCGCGCCCAGGCGCGCCAGCATCGCCGGCAGGTCGAGGCGGCGGATCGGCACCGTGTCGGTCGAGGGCCGCCCGTCCGAACTGCGGTAGGCGGCCGCGACCGCGCCGTCGGGCAGCACGCCGAGCGCGAGCACGAGCTCGCCGATCTTCAGCGCGGCCTCGCGCGCCCGCGCGCGGAAGGCCTGCGGGCCGCGCTCGGCGAGCTCGCACAGGAAGCGCAGGTGCGCGTGGATCTCGAGCGTCAAGTCGTCGACCGGCACGTCGCGCTCGGGATCCCACGCGCGCGGCAGGCCGTTGCCCGGCTGCAAGCCCAGCTCGAACAAGTCCGCGAGGTAGCGCTCCAGCAGCGCACTCCACTCCGGCCGCGGATCGGCCTCCCAGGCATCCAGCAGTTGCTGCCAGAACGAATCGAGCACCGGACTGCGCGCCAGCACGGCCAGCGGCGCGCCGCTGACCGCGTCGAAGTCGCGCGCGGCAAACGCAGTCTTGCGCTCGCCGAGCGTGTCGAGCGCGCGCTCGGACCAGGTCGCGATGAACCACCCGAGCTCGGACTCGATCTCAGCGAGCAGTTCGGCCTCATCGGGAGCGGGCAGCGGCACGAACAGCTCGACCTCCTCGATGCGCGCGCCGGCGCCGCTGATGCGCAGTTGCAAACGCGGCAGCACGGGCGCGCCGAAGGCAGCGACCAGTTCCGCGCCGCGGATCACGGCGGTCTCCGGCTCGCCGGCCTGGTCGAAATCGCGCGCGAAGCGCCGGCCGTTGCCGTCGATCACCTCGATGCGCGCACGGCCGCTCAGCCGGACGCGGATCGAGAGTTCAGCGGCGAACGGAGCGTAGGCCGCCGCCGACTGGGCGATCTGCGCACCACCCTCCAACCACAATCCGACGACTCGCGGCGCGCTCGGATCCAGCAGCGCGGCCCACTCACCCGGCGACTTCGCTCCGTCCAGCCACGGGCGGGTCGTGCCGTTGAGCAGCTTCCAATAGGGCAGCTGGCGCCGCTGTGCCGAGAGTTCGCGGTCCGTGGGCGCGAGCAGCTCCAGCGCGGGATTCCCGAGCACCTGGACCTCCCGGCGCGCGAATCCGCGCGGCGGCTCGGCCTGCGCCGACGCGAACCCGGCCAGGAGCAGCAGCGCGGCCAGCGGCCGCGCACTCGAGCCCGCTCGGCAGCGGCGAATCGGAGCAAGCATGCTTGGGAGGGGGCTCATTGCGTCGATAGAATCTTTCGCCCATTGTGCCGATCGGCCGCGCGCCGCGCAGCCGCCGGCAGGCGATCTACACCACCACATGCGCCCTCCGAAGTCCTACACCATCGTCGAGCTGCTCGGCGACGGCATCTCGTCCGAACTCTCCCGGAGCATTCACACCGTCGCCGAGGCGCTGCCGTGCCGGCTGCAGTTCACTCCGGTGGACCTGTCGCTGGAAGAACGCGCGCGCCGCGGCACGTCCGCCTACGACGAATCGGTCGAGCTGGTGCGCGCGCACCGCATCGCGCTCAAGTACCCGACGGTCACCGAGGGCGAGAGCCCCAACGCGATCCTGCGCGACCGGCTCGCCTTCGCCGTGATCCACCGCCCGGTCATGACCGTGCCGGGGCTGCCGACGAACTTCAACAAGCCGCTCGACATCGACGTCGTGCGCATCGCCACCGGCGGCACCTACGAGGACCGCGGCCGCCGCATCGGCGCCGAATCGGCGGTTTCGCTGCGCGTGATCGAGCGCGGTCCGTGCAAGAAGGCCGCGCGCTTCGCATTCAAGCTGGCCATGACCAAGCGCACGCACGTCGTCTCGACCAGCAAGTACACGATCCAGCGCGCGGCCGACGGGCTGTTCGAGGAGACGGTCGAGGCGGTCAGCGAGGACTACCCGGGCATCCCCTACCGGCGCGAGCTGTTCGACTCGCTGCTGGCCGGGATCATCATGAACCCGGAGCGCTACTCGGTGATCGTGTGCCCGAACGAGTACGGCGACTTCCTGTCGGACATGGCCTGCGGACTGGTCGGCTCGATCGGCGTCGGCGACAGCGCGTCCTATGCGTTCGACGAGGACGGCCACGTGACGCTGGCGATGTTCGATCCCGCCGGCGGCACGGCTCCCGACATCGCGGGCAGGGACCTGTGCAATCCCACGGCGGCGCTGCTCGCGCTGTGCACGCTGTTGCGTCACATCGGGGAGTTGAAGGCTTCCGACGCGCTGCGCGCGGCGATCCGCGACACGCTGGCCGCCAACGAGCGCACGCGTGACTTGGGCGGCAAGCTTTCGACCAGCGCGTTCACGGCGGCGGTGGTCGGGCGCATGCGCCGCGAACACGTGGCGGCCTGAGGACGGTTCTCGCGGCGGCGCCGACCGGGTGGCGGCGCTCGCTGGATCGAGTAGATTGTCCCGCCGCGCGGCGCGGCCCTGGCAGGGGCGCGCCGCCGGCTCCACGATGCTCTCGCTCGCCGCTCTAGCCTTCACCTGCGCGCTCGCAGCCGTTCCCGCGTGGCCCCCGCACAGTGCGGAGTCCCCGTTCGCCGAGTGCCTGAAGCGCGCCGAGAGCTCCTTCGCGCAAGGCGACGCGACGGCGGCCGGCGTGTTCGTCCGACAGGCGCTCGAGCGCGACCCGCGCTCGCGCGCGGCCTGGGCGCTGCGCGCACGCATGGCCGAGGCCGCCGGCGACGTCGACGAGCGGCTGTGGTGCCTGCACCAGGAGTACCGGCTCGCGGTCGCGCAGAAGCTCCCCAAGTCCGCCCAGCAGGTGCTGCGCGACAACCTGCTCGCGATCGACCCGCTGGCCAAGGATCTGCTCGACCTGGGCAAGGTCACGCTCGAGAAGCTGCGCGCGCTGGCGGCCGAGCTGGAAAAGGACGCGCGCCCGCACTCGGCGATCCGCGTGTGGAAGCAGGTCCTGGCGCTGGATCCGGAGCGCGCCGAAGCACAGCAGGCGATCGAGCGCATCGCATCGGTGCCCGACCCGTCGCTGGCCGGCGAAGCCAAGCCGAAGGACCTGCTGGCCGGCGTGTCGGAGGAGTGGATCCGCGAACACGACCTCAAGCACGGGAGCTGGGACCGCGCGGCCGAGTACGAGAAGCCCAACTACAAGACCAAGTGCAGCGCCGGCTACGAGGTGATGGTGCGCTCGGCCGAGGCGATGGAGCAGATGAACGCGTTCTATCGCCAGTTCTTCCGCTACGGCACGAAGGAGCACGGCGGATCGGTGCCGCGCATCGAGCTGCACATCTTCAAGAACCGCGACGAGTACCTGAAGCGCGGCACGGGACCGCCGGTCAAGTGGTCGGGCGGTCAGTTCACCGGCGGCACGGTCGAGACCTACGCGGGTGAAGGCGGCTTCGACTTGATGATCGGCACGCTGTTCCACGAGGCGGCGCACCAGTTCGTCTCGCTCGCGACGCAGGCGGCCGGCTGGCTCAACGAGGGCCTCGCGTCGTTCTTCGAGGGCACGCGCGTGCTCGCCAACGGCACCGTGATCTTCAACCTGCCCGCGAACGGCCGGTTGTTCGAGCTCGCGGGCCGGATGCAGAAGGGTTGGATGGACGACTACGAGGACGGCGCCGACTCGCAGGACGTCGAGAAGGTGCCGTCCAAGTCGCCGACCTTCGGCATCGTGCTCGAGAACGAGTACGAGTGGGGCCCCGCGTGGTACGCGCCGACCTGGGGCGTCGTGTACTTCCTCTACAACTACCAGGACCTCGAAGACGGCCGTTTCCTCTATCGCAACGCGTTCAGCGAATTCATCGACACGAGCGGCGGCCGCCAGGGCGAGGGCGCGATCGAGAACTTCGAGGAGGTCGTGCTCGCGCGGCCCGAGCCGCCGACGCCCGACGTCAAGCTGGCGCAGAGCGTGAAGCTGCCGCGCAAGGTGGCCGAGCTCGATCCGGTCTGGAAGCAGTACATGCTCGACCTGGTCGACGAACAGAGCGGCAAGAGGGCCGTCGCGCGACCGTACCTGAAGTGGGCGCGCTACGCGCTCGTGCGCAAGGACCTCGGCGCGGCGGAGGAGCACTTCGAGAAGGGCCTCGTCGCGACGCCCGACGACGGCGCGCTGCTGTACGAGTTCGCGCAGTTCCTGAACGAGCAGCGCGCCAATCCCGACCGGGCCGCGCAGCTGTTGAATCAGTGCCTGCGCGCGCTCGAGCGCGCCGAGAAGCCGGATGAGGCGCTGATCGCCAGGGCCGAGAAGCTGCTCGACAAGGTCGACCCCAAGCGCAAGTCGCTGGGCCGGATCCTGGACGAGGTGGCGGCCGCGAGCCGCTCGATCTCGACGCGCTACCTGTCCAGCGAGATGTACCTGATGGCGATGGAGACTTCCTGGCGCCTGGGCATGGAGCTCAAGCAGCCGGCGCTGCTCGACGTCTACGCCGACGCCTTGCGCCGCTCGAAGCGCTCGATCGCGCTGTGGCAACTCGCGTACAACGAGAACGATCTCGGCGGCTGGTCCGCAGCCGGCAACACTTCGTACAGCGCCGATCGCACCTTGCTGCGCTCGAACTGGACGGACGAGGCGGGTGCCGAGTACGCGTTCCGCTTCCTCGCGCTCGACAAGGTCACCTCCGGCGACTACTCGCTGGAGGCCGAGCTGCAAGCCGACAACGGCGCCGTCTCCTTCGCCGGACTGGTCTTCGGCAAGAAATCCGACGCCACCTTCCACGCGCTGATCTACTTCCCGGCCAAGGACCGCGACTCGAGCGCCTTCGTCGATCTGGCGAGCTTCTACGGCGGCACCAGCAAGACCTGGCGCCACCTCGGCGTGCAGGCCGTCAAGGACGACCCGGCGCACCGCACGTCGGAGACCTGGCACAAGCTGCGCCTCGACGTGACCGGCGCCGACGTCGACTTGTGGGTCGACGGCAAGCTGATGCCGAAGCACTCGTTCCCGAGCCTCGACGTGTTGCGCGGCAGCTTCGGCCTGATCACCGGACCCGGTCGCGCGGCCTTCCGCAACGTGCGCTACCTCGCGCGCGCCGTCGGCGATCCGGCCGGACCGATCGAGCGCTCGATCCGGCTCGAATCGCTGCCCAAGGAGCAGAGCCTGGCCGCCGATTCGTACCTCGAGGTGGTGCCGCCCTTCCCGCGCGTCACGCGCTGGGCGCAGGGCAAGCGCGAGACGTGGGAGGAGAAGGGACTCGTGCCGCAGCTCTTCGTGCTGTGGAACGTCGAACAGAACGACCTGATCCCGATCGACGGCTGGCTGCGCGAGCTGCATTCGCAGTACACGCCCTACGGGCTCGAGATCGTGTCGATCACGAGCTATCTCGACGACAAGCGCCTGGATGCGTACCTGAAGGAGCACCGCTTCCCCGGCGCGGTCGCGGTCGACGTGAAGAACGAGACGGTCTGGGGCGAGACCTTCGAGCTGTACAAGATCGACACGTACAACCTGCCGCGGCTGATCCTCGTCGACATCGATCAGCGCGTCGTGTGGGAGGGCGATCCCGGCTTCAAGAAGGGCGGGCCGCGCGCCGGCGAGGGCTCGTACCTCGACGCGCCGCTGGAAGATCTGCTCGCGAAGCGGCGCCTGAAGGAACTGCGGGCGTGGCTCCTTGCGTGGGAAACGACTGGGTTGCCGGCCCTGCGCAACGGAGATCTCGCATCCGCACTGCCAAGCCTGCGCGAGGCGCGCACGCTCGAACGCAAGATCGCCGCGCCGGTCGCATCCGCGCAGGACGCGCTGCAAGTGCTCGAGGATGCGATCGCCGCGCCGAGCGGGCTGATCGAGCGACTGCAGAGCGAGGGCGGCGAGGCCTGCGCGGGCACGCTGATCGCGTGGGCCGAATTGCTCGGCAAGCCGTTCGACAAGCAGGCGACCGCGGCGCTGCGCAAGCTCGACTCGTCCAAGTCGGGCGTCGCGTGGAAGAAGCTGGTTGCCGCGACCGAGGCCTGGAAGACGCGCCTGGCGAGCCCCAAGGCCGAGGAGCGCGCCGCTCAGCTCATCGCGGAACTCGAGGCGACGCCGGGCGGCCTTGCGACCGATCTGCTCGCAGATGTGCGGCCGCTGGCGGAGAAGCAGGACTGGCCGGCGATCGCCGCGCTGTTCGACACGCTCGGCAGCCGCCCAGGCCGCTGGCTCGCGCGCGAGTATTTCCGCTGGTGAGCTGAGGTGGGAAGAGCCGTACCGTCCGCAACGGTGCTGACGGACGCTCGAGCGCAGGGTGTCGATCCGACGGGGCACGCGCCGCCGAAAGCAACGAATTCACCGTCTGCAGGAGCGCGTTCGGCGAAATGCCAGCCGACGGACCTCGCCCCCCGCACGTCGACGGAACGGAGGTGAACCGGCCGTCAGCGCCCATGCAGGCCGGTTCAGCGATGCGCGCCGATCGCGCGGCTCGACAGGTTCGTGGGCGCTCCTACTGTTTGGCCTGAACGAATGCTCCTCGAGTCCAACGGTGAAGGTCAGAGACTTGATCCGGCTGCTCGAGGCCGATGGGTGGTTCCAGGTCCGAGCGCGCGGCAGCCATAGGCAGTTCCACCATCCGACCAAGCCTGGAACGGTCACCGTTGCGGGTCACCCGAACGTCGAACTCCCGCCGGGTACACTCTCCAGTGTGCTCAAGCAGGCAGGTATGAAGCAGGAGCGATCGTGAAGTACTTGGTCGTCATCGAAAAGGGCCCCAGGAGCTGGGGCGCGCACGTTCCCGACTTGCCGGGATGCATCGCGGCGGCGAAATCGCGCTCCGAGGTCGTGAAGTCGATCAAGGAAGCGATCGAGTTCCACATCAAGGATCTGCGTCGGGCGGGCGCGAAGGTCCCCGCGCCGCACTGCGAGGCGAAGCTCGTCACCGTCTCCGCCGCCTGAGGCTCCCGGCCGTGTGAGTCGTCCGCGACGCAGACCAAGACTCACACCAGATCCGTGTCCGCGAGCTGGTACCACCAGCGGTCGCGCTACCCCAGCATGTCGTAGCGCGGGATGAGATTGCGCGCGACCAGGAAATGGACGGTTGGATGCACGCCCCTGCGCCGCTCTGCGGACCTTTCGAACCACGTCGATCCCGCATCGAGTAGCATGTCGGCATGATCCTTCGCTACATCGACGCCGCCCTCGAGCATGCGCGCTTCGAGCGCTTGGAGGACGGGCAGGTCTGCGCAACGGTGCCGGGGCTGCGCGGCGTCCTCGCGGTCGGGAGCGGGATTCGCGAGTGCAGAGCCGAGCTGGCCGAGGTCATCGAGGAGTGGGTCCTGGTGCGGATCGCGCAGCGACTGAGTATTCCGCGCATCGGCGGCGTGACGGTCAGGGTCAAGCGCGCGAGTTGAAAGGCCGCCGTTCGGGCCGATCTCGCGGCGGGAACTGGTCGCCGCGCTGAAGCGGCTCGGCTTCAGCGGTCCTTACTCGGGAGGACGGCACGAGTTCATGCGGCGCGAGGACTTGGTGCTTGCGATACCCAACCCGCCTCGCGGCGACATCGGACGCGATCTACTCGCGCGCATCCTTCGGCAGGCTGGTGTGAAGCGCGCGGATTGGGAGCGCGTGTAGCGCAGACACGCCGCCTCGTGCTCAGACCAGATCCGTGTCCGCGAGCTGATACCACCAGTGGTCGCGCAACCACAGCATGTCGTAGCGCGGGATGAAATTGCGCGCGACCATGAAGTAATTAGTCGGGTGCACGCGCCAGCCCTGCTCCTGGAAGCGCGCGAACCACGGCGACCACCGAGGACGCAGCGAAATGCTCGTCGTCACCCCGGATCAAGCCATCAGCCGTGGCAGCTCATCTGGTCCAAGCCCTGTCGGGCCCTGCCGCTCGACGCTCAGGGCTGGATGGTGATCGCCATGGCGTTCGTGGCGCTGAATGCCCCCCCGGCACAGATCGACGGGTCGAACCAGAGGAACTGTCCGTACGCGACAACGCCTTGACTGCCGGCGGGCAGGCTCACGTTTCGCTTGCACCACCCCAAGGATTCCGACACGGCTCCCAGGACGAGGAAAGGCGCGCCGGGATCGATGAACGCGGACACGCCCAAGACCGGCACACCACTGGGCGCCGATGCTGTGCCGATCGCCAGGACGCCCACTGAACTCGGTGGAGCCTCACTCGCTGTGAAGGCGAATCCTGAATCCGACTGCACGGGCATACGGTTGACTCCGATCCAAGGAACGCTGCTGCAGGTGCTGGAGGTCGCGCCGTACCGCTGGGTCCCCAACGGACTCAATTGCATGACCGTGGCGAAGGCGTCGAGTTTACCACCGACACCTGGTTGAACGGAGGTACTGGTCAGTGGAAAGTCGATGCTGCCTGCGCTCCCGACGAATACCGCGGAACCGTCGGGAAAAACCGCCACTGCGTTCGCGCGGTCGTCGTTGTGAGTCACGGAAGCTGTCACTCCCCCCAGATAGCTCGAATAGAGAAGCTCGCTCAGAGTTGGATCCAATCGAGAAACCACCGCGGCACTGTTCGGTACGCTGATCGAGGACTGGAAGGCCCCGGGCGTCACTGGGTACGTATAACTGCCTGCCGTGCCACCAACCGTGACTACACCGGACTTGTCGACTGCCAAGCAGACAATTTCCTCGAGTTGGCTGGATCCACTTGCTCCCAGGAATGTGGAGTAGGCGACGTCTGACAGATCCGAATGTAGGATCGAGACGATTCCATCGTACGGCGTGCCTCCGAAAACAGTGTCGTATGCGCCCGGAGTTACGGGAAAGTCGAAAGACCGGGTCCATCCAACAACGTAGATTCTGCCAAGCGGACCAATAGCTACATCATAAAGAAACCCGTCATCCGTGCCACCAAAATAGGTAGAGGCGACGATGCTCTGTCCACTTGCATTCAATTTTGTGACAAATCCCAGGCTCGGACTTCCACTCATCGTGCCAGGAGTGATCGGGAAGTTCCCCGAGATTGTACGACCGGCTATCACGGCATTCCCTGTTGGCTCGAGCGCGACCGCATACGGATTGTCATTGCTGCTTCCACCCAAGTAGGTCGAATAGTGCAGCACTGTGCCATCCGCACGAATGCGCGTCACGACTCCGTCGCTCCACGGACTGCTGTAGGTCGTATCCGCTGCTCCAGGCGTCACGGGATAGTTTGCCGAGTACGAGTAGCCGACGATCGTCGCGTCTTCGGCTCCGTCGACAGCCATGTCGGTGAATCTATCCTCGAGGGAGCCGCCAACGTAGGTCCCGGTCAGAACCTGAGAACCGTCCGCTCTCAACTTGGCGTAGAAGCCATCGAAGGTCCCATTGAAGCTGTCGTCCCAGACGCCCGGCGTCGTCGGCATGTCGCTCGACGAAGTCGCGCCCGCGATGGCGATTCGATCGCCGCCGACGAGCGCCAGACCCCGAATGTCATCGTAACCGTGGCCACCGAAGAACGCCGTGAAAACGTGCTGATCCAACGCGGGATCGACCTTCGTCAGAAACCCATCCTGGTTTGCAGTGTAGGTCATGGCACCTGGCGTGCTGGGGAAATCGAGCGACCACGCAGAACCCGCGACGAGGACGCGCTGAGAGGAGTCCAAGACGACTTGATTCGCGCTCTCGTCGTCGGCCCCCCCGATCGCGGAGGACCACGTCAGGTCTGCGCTGAAGAGTTGGCTGGGAATTCCGCTTGGCGCTCGGACTCGAACTCGCACGAGTTTCCCGACGACATCGAACGACGCTTCCTCGAGTTCTCGCTCTTGTTCCGACGCCGCCTCGCGGCGCGGCCGTCCTACCAGCAGACGGCCTTGTTCGGTGTGGATCAGCAGAGCGCCCTGTGGCCCTACTGAAGCGCTCAGGATCCCAGATAGTTCAAGAACCGTCTCTCCAACTGGAAATCCGAGGGTCCATCCGTACAGGCCTGCGGTGCAGGACATGACGACGCGGTCTTCTTGGCTTCCTCCGGGATCCGCACCCGTTATCCATGTCAGACGCTGGAACTCCCGCGCGCCTACGGTGTGATTTGCCAGAGGACCGATCAGGAAGTGGGAGTGGCCGCCTGCTTCGCCATTCCCAGATACCACCGTCGGCAATCCGCTAACGATCGGCCTGATCCCCAGAAACTCCCGCTCTTGCTCTGGTTCGGGTCTGGCTACGGTTCCGAGGAGCAGGCCATGGTCGGTTCCCACGGGACGCATGTGGCCGCTGACCGTCGCGTAGCGAACATGAGCTGGCCATTGCCCCTTGTTCTCGAGAAAGCCGGTCGGAAGCGAGGAGCGCCGGGCACCTGAATGCAGTTCGTCTATGGTGCCCGCCGCGGCTTCCGACCCAGGCGCGCCTGGGTTCGTGCCGTGCTGAGCCGCATGCGTTGGCAACAGAAGAAGTACTGGGACTAGAATGGCTCGAGTCCCTTGTGCTCGAATGGCTAGGGCTCGAATGGCTGAAAATGGTTCCATTGGCGTCGTAGCTCCTGATCTTTGCTCATTGGGACGCTAGCGGTGGAAAACGTAGATCCGACCGACCTCTGGAATCGACGGATTACCGGGAGTTGCATAGGTCGCGAATCGCGGAGCGGTAAGAATCAGCTCTGGAAGCCCACTTGGACCACCGAGGTTTCCAATTCTCGAGAAGGCCCAGCCCGCAGAGTCGCGCAGTGCTTCGCCGGTGACGGTCCAACACGGACGTAGATTGAGGCCTTGAAACACGTAGGCACGCCCGCAAAGGTCATCGCCCGGGGCTGGCCCTCCGCCGGGGCAGTTTGCGGCGCACCCTTGTAGGTTCGCGTCCGCGGTGAACCGGCTCGAACACACGGCATAACTGTCAATGATGACCTCGTTGCCATCGAATCTCCCCAGACCCTGGACGGAGAAGCCGAAGAAGTCGCCGCCGCTGCGACCGGGGTTGCTCAGAATCTCCGCTTCGGCCAGCGGGTCGAAGATCGCCACGCGTCCTGCGTCGGCTTTCACTTGCCCTTCGACCACCTTGTCCCAACCGGGAATACCGATCAGGACGTCTTTGCCCCCGAAGTTCATGTTGACCTGGCCGCTGACGCTGAAGCCGAACAGCTCATCGTTCGCCCCTGGAGGGATCTGGATGAAATCCAGCGCTGAAGGGCCAGTGATGACTCGTGCGTAGCCCGGGCCCCACCTGTCGGTCGGCGTCGCGAGAAAGGTCAGGAACTGGGGCGCGCCGACGACGAGATCCGGCTTGCCCCCGCCATCTCCTATCTCTCCGGCGAGCGCAACCGACCAGCCGAAGCGATCGCGGCGCTCAGGTTCGCCAAGGGGATTTGTTCCCTGTCCACTCCAGGAAGCGAGAGGCTGATGACCGATACCCAACTGCGGCGCGCTCGGGCTTGCGCAGTGGCAGGGAGGAGTTACGCATCCCCCGTAGATGGCGGCGCCTTGCAAGACGGCCGCTCCGGAGAGCACGTAAACTCGGCCAGGAAAGCCAAGCAGGCTGCTGATTCCTCCAGGTGCGCCAACGGCAATATCTGCGATCTGATCATCGTTCCAGTCGAAGTCGTCCGTGCCGTCGAAATTGAAGTCGCCGACTTCGGCGATCGAAGTTCCGAGGCGATCTCGGTCGGTCTCGCCTTCCAGGATCGCGTTCGCGCAGTTGCCGTCGTAGGTGCCCGTGGCCGGGAACATCGACGAGAGGAAGAAGTGGATTCGACCGCGCTCGGACCATTCCGTACCGGTCCATGGCGCACGCGGCGAGCCCACCGCGAAGTCGTCCCTGCCATCGTCATCGAGGTCGCCGACGAAAGCTACATCGTAGCCAAAGCACTCTCCATCGGACACGGGCGACCCAAATGTCGAGCCGACGAGAATCAACACGGGGGCCGCCGAGCAACCGCCCGTGCCGCTCCCCAGGTACAGTTCGACGCGGCCGGGCTCCGCGGGAAGCCCGTTGTCCCACCCAATGGTGCCACCAACGAGGATGTCGTTGATTCCATCACCGTTCCAGTCTCCCACAGCGGAAACCGAGGTCCCCATGTGTTCGTTGGGAACGGTCCCTTGGATGATCCTGCTCGCGGTACAGGCCCAGTAGTCCGTGCCGTCGCATTGCTGAGCCGACACGGGGTGAGCGGGTGCCGACGACCAGAAAACGAGGGCTACGCTAGCGAGTGAGCGAGTGAGCGAGTGAGCGAGTGAGCGAGTGAGCGAAGTTTCATCCGAGTTCTCCTGTTAGGGCGACGCTTGACCTGTAAAGCAACGCCTGGACTTCCCCCGATCCTAGGCTCGAGGCGGAATTTGCGCTACGCGCCGCGCCAGGAATCCTCGACGCCCCCCCGAGGACCACCCGAGTTGCCGCCGCGCACGGGTCACGAACTCTGTTCAAACCAGATCCGTGTCCGCGAGCTGATACCACCAGTGGTCGCGCAACCACAGCATGTCGTAGCGCGGGATGAAGTTGCGCGCGACCATGAAGTAGTTCGTCGGGTGCACGCGCCAGCCCTGCTCCTGGAAGCGCGCGAACCACGGCGACCACTCGGGGAACAAGGCCGCCAGCGCCTCCGCGCCGCCGGCGCGCGCGCGCGCGAGCAGCGCCGCGTGCAGCTTCTCCCCCACTTCGGGCTCCTCCGGCGGCACCAACCAGTCGACGACGACGCCCATGTTCGGTCGCACCCAGTCGGCCTGCCGCCACACCGCATAGCCGCGCAGGATCCCGCCCGCATCCCGCACGCCGTAGATCTCGTACCGATTCCACGCGTGCTCGACGAAGCGCCAGTTCAGGAACGCGGCGTCGCGGATCGTCGAGGCGCCCCACGGCCCGCTGCAGCGGTCGTAGAGCCAGCGCGCCTGCTCGTCGAAGCGCTCGATGCGCTCGACGCCTGCGGGCAACTCGGTCGGCCCGGGGCCGGCCGCGCGGCCGAGAATCGTCTGCGTGCGCACGATCTCGTAGTCGAGGAAGGTCTTGCCGATGCGCCAGGCCTCCTCGATCGGCCAGCCGTAGTGCACGACGTCCTTGTGCGGATCGCCGTAGGCGGCGAAGAACGGCAGCGCGGTCTGCACGAACAGGCCCGGTCGCTTGAGCCCGGCGCGGTGGGCCGGGTGCACCATCGAGTCGACGATCTGCGCGAAGTGGCGCGTCTCGCCGCGCAGGTTGACGCGGTACGGCAGCGCCGCGTACTGCGCGACGACCGCTCCCTCGTGCAGCGCCAGCCAGATGCGGAAGCCGGCCGGATTGCGACGGAAGGCCCAGTTCCACTGCTCGAGCGTGCGCGGCCGGAAGCCGGGCTGATCGCCGAAGACGGTGTTGAAGCACGCGAGCAGGCTGTGCTCGTCACCGGGGCGGTACTCGCGGATTTCGTAGTCGGCCATCGCGCGCCTCAGCAGAGGTCGGTGTCCCCGAGCGTGTAGTACCAGTGCCGCCACAGCCAGCGCAGCGAGTGCTGGCGCGAGAAGCTCCAGCCGACCAGGAAATAGCGCGTCGGGCGCACGCGGAAGCCGAGATCCTGCAGGATCAGCCACTCGTCGCTCGTGTCGGGCACGACGGCGGTCAGCTCGCGCGCGCCGGAGTCGAGCGTCGCGCGGCACAGCCAGCCCAGCAGTGCGTCGCGCACGGCCGCGTCCTCGAGCGGCGCGAACCAGTCGCACAACAGGCCGTCCTCGCTGCCGTCGAACGTGCCCTTGCGGAAGACCGCGTAGCCGGCGAGCGCGCCGCCACGCCGCGCCAGCGCGATCCGGTAGCGCTGCAGCGGGTGTCGCGCGTAGCGCCAGTTCATCTGCGCCGCATCGCGCACCGCCACGCAGGCGTAGCGCGCGCCGAAGGCGAGGTCGAAGGCATCGAGCTCGGGCGGGAAGTCGGCGCGCTCCTCGATCTCGATGCCGTGCGCGCCCAGGCGCGCGAGCCCGTCGGCCGGCAGCACGAGCTTGTTCTGCGTGCGCAGGTACTCGTACTTCAACTGCTTCTTGCCGATGCGCCAGGCCGCGGGCACCGGCAGGCCCCACATCAGCGTGTCCTTGTGCGGCCCGACGCCGCCGTACAGATGGTCGTAGGCCTGGCCGGCCTGCACGAAGAGCGGCAGCTTGGCGAGCCCGCGCCGGAACTCCGGATCCGCCAGCGAGTCGACGGACTGGCTGAAGAAGGTCGGCGCGCCCTCGATCCGCATCCGCTGCGGCAGGCCCGCGTACTGCGCGAGCACGCGCCCCTCCGGCGTGACGCACAGCTGGATCCGCAGCCCGGACGGATTTTCCAGGTACTGCCAGCGCCACTGGTCGAGCGTGCGCGGCGCGAAGGTCGGATCGACCTTCGCGAAGATCCGATTGAACGCCTCGAGGATCCCGAGCTCGTCGCCGGATCGATATTCGCGAACCTCGAACTGGGGCAGCTCGCTCACGGGGGGAAGAGGGAGTTGGCGGGAGCGCATGGGAATCGAACCCACCGGTCCCGCTGTTCACGCGACCCAACCGGCTTTGAAGGCCGGGCGGCACACCAGCACCGATCCGCTCCCGCCGGAGCAGAGCGCCGATTGCACACGACCTGTATCGGCGGGGCAAGCGCGCTGACCGCAGCGCGACGACGACGAACCGTGCAAGATCGCTCGGCCGGGTCCGAATGGGCCGGGAAAACAGGGCGGGTTCCCCGTGCCCGCGGCTGTCCAAATCGAAGGCCCGGGGAAACCCGCGTTCCGTGAGGAACGGGCAGTGCTAGCGCACTGCGCGAACGCAGTCACCCCGGGATCAGCCGGCCCGGCGCACCGCTGTGGACGTCACCGGGCAGGCCGCCCGCCCAGCGGCGGAGCACGCGCCGCCGCGCGCCCGGCTCAGGCCAACCGTCGATCCCGCACGAGAAGCGCACGCCGCCCTGCTGGCCGTCGAAGTCGAGCGGCAGCTCCAGGCGCAAGCCGCGCGTGCCGCTGGTCACGACGCCGTCGAGATTGGCCCACACGCGCGGCTCGCGCAGGCGGCCCGGGCTCTCGATCGACACGTGCAGCGAGCGTCCCTGCCGCCGCACGAGCACGCTCGCCTCGGGATCGTCGGGCTGCTCGCGCAGGAGCGGCAGTCGCAGCGGCTCGCGGCGCAGGCGCGCGTTGCGCACGCGCACCAGCGGAGCATCGAGCACGAGCTCGCCGGCCGTGCGGCCGGCCGCGTTGCGCCAGCGGTAGTGCGCGGCGACGCACGGATCGCCGCCGGGCGAGAAGGACCCGCCGTGCAGCGCGAGCTCGGTGCGCTCGCTCGCGCCGGGCGCCAGCCCGAGCGAGCGCGGGCGCGCGCCGAGCTCGAAGGCCCCCTTGCGCACGACCAGCTCGAGCTCGACCTCGACCGGCCAGATGAACGGATTGCGCACCTCGACCGCGACCGTCCACTCCCCGCACCACTCGCCGCGGCCCAGCGCGCCGTGGGTCGGATCGACGACCAGCTCGGGCACCGTCAGCGGGTAGGGCCCGCGATCGTCCGGCGCGAGGCGCACGAGCTCGCGCAACGCGAGCGCGCGCGGCCCCTCGTTCGTGTTGATGCCGTTGAACGGAAAGCGCAGCGCCTCGAGCAGGTCGGCGGGCGCGTCGACGCTCCACGACCAGCGCTGGCAGGCCCACTCGCGCCGGCCGCTGTCGCTGCGCCAGCCGCCGGGACCGACTCCGTGCGCATCGATGCGCTCGCGCGCGACGAATTCGCGATCGTGCTCCTCGGCGCGCTCGGCGAGCAGCATCGTCGCCAGGCCCGCGTCGCGCGCCTCGAGCACGACGTCGCGGTGGAAGGACGCGAGGATCGCGCGCAGGTCGAGCCGCTCGCCGAGCGCGCGCGCGACCTCGCGCACCAGACCGGCCTGCTTGAGCTCGATCATGTGCAGCGGCCGCTCGTCGCCGCGCTCGCCGCCGACCTCGAGCGCCTCTTCCAGGAGCGGCAGGCGCTCGCCGGCGTAGCGCTTGTGGAACCAGGCGCCGGCATCCAGGCCGATCAGCTCGGCCAGCGTGTGCTCGGTCACCGCCCCATGACCGTCGGTCGTGCGCTCGAGCGTGTCGTCGTGCAGCAGGATCGCCGCTCCGTCGCGCGTGGGCTGCACGTCGTACTCGAAGCCGTCGAGGCCCTGCTCGAGCGCAACGCGCAGCGCGGACAGCGTGTTCTCGGGCGCCGCGAGCGGAGCGCCGCGGTGGCCGAGGATCGCGGTTGCGGGGATTTCGGAAGCGGGTGTCACGGCATTCGTAGCGCGGGCTTGGCACGCGTTGTAGCGCCCGTCATGCTCGGCGAGAAGCCTTGGCAAGCGCGCAGAAGTCCCAGCGGGAGCCGGCCCTCGAGCTGGCGTGGATCGGCTGCTGGCTCGTCACGCTCGCGTACGCAGTGCTGCTCGCCGCGCGCGGCGGACCCGCGCTGGTCGCGCAGGCAGCCGGGCTCGCGCTCGCCTCGCAACCGCTGGGGAAGTTCGTCGTCTTCGCGGCCTGGCACGCGGACGTGCCCTTCGGGATCTGGGAGCTCGCGCTGATCGCGCTCTTGTGGGACGTGCATGTGTGCTTCCTGCTCGCCTGGGTGATCGGGCTCTCGCGACGCGCCGGACGAGTCGGAGCCTGGATGGACGCGCGCCACGCGCAGGCCGTGTCCGCGCTGGCGAGCTATCCGGGCCTGCGCAGGCTCGCGTTCGTCGGGCTGATGCTGTTCATCGTGCTGCCCGCGGGCACGGGCCCCGTGCTCGGCACCTTCGTGGCAAGGCTGCTGGGTTTCACGAGGTTGAATGGGGTACTCGCGGTCGGCGCCGGCAGCGCCGTCACGACGGCCCTCTTCGCCGGCGTTGCGCAGTCGCTCGGCAGCGACGGGGAACGGGTGCTGAGGAACCCGTGGCTCGCGGCGGCGTTCACATTACTGCTCGGCGTCCTGCTGGCAGTCGGCTGGTTCGCCGCGCGCAGGGCGCTGCGCGCGGCCGACCCTGCTACGGAAAAGCCGCCCAGATCCCCGGACTCGCGCTGAGCCCGACGACGCCGGCCGGATCGACGAACCACGCCTGCGCATGCACGGAGAGCCCGCTCGGCGCGCCGACCGGCCAGCCGAGCGCGATCACCGCGCCGCCGCCGGCATCGGCCGTCGCGGGCAGCACGAACTCCGGCACCGGCCACAACACGGCCGCCGCGATCGGCAACGCGAGCAGGTTCGTGCCGAGCACCCAGGCCCCCGCCGCATGGGCAGGTGCGCCCTGCGCGTGCAACTCCGTGGCCGCGCCGGGCACGGCACCGCCCAGCGCCCACAGGCTCGGCGCGCCGGCCGGGTTGCCGCCGCCCGGGCCGCTCTCGCACCACGGCACCGCGCACCACACGTCGCGCACGAACACATCGGGCGACTGGTTCGTGTCGAAGTTGACGAGGTTCGTCGCGTACGAATGGAACGCCAGGGTTCGTCCATCCGCGCTGAATCCGAATACCTGATTGAAGCCGTCGGCCTCGCCATCGTGCGTCGAGATCGACGCGCGCAACGTGAGGTCGTTCGCCAGATCGCGCCAGAAGATGTCCGGGACCCCGTTCAGGTCAGGAACGGCGAAGTTCGTCGCGTAGGAGCGGAATGCGAGAAAGCGGCCGTCCCAGGAGAGGAACGGGTTCGAACTGCCCGAGTCACCCTGCAGCGAGCCGCTCCCGAGGCTGATCCGCTCGAGCGTGCCGAGCACGCGGTCGCGCACGAACACGTCGCTGGAAGCGTTCGTGTCGAACGGCACGAGATCGCCCGCGAGGCTCGAGAACACGACGTAGCGTCCATCGGCCGAGCACGACGGGTAGGCGCACGGACCGTCGCCGAATCCACCGGCCGCGGACGTGCTGGCGACCTCGGTCGCGCCCGTCGCGAGCACGCGCACGAACACGTCGTGGTGGCCGTTGGTGTCGAGCGGGGCAAACTCGGGCGCTGCACTCGTGAAGATCACGCTACTGCCGTCGGCGGAGATCCAGGCATCGCCGGAGTCCGCCGAGCCCTGCGTACCGTCGCCGGCGAGGCTGGCGCGAGAAACGGTTCCCGCGGGCAGCTCGAACACGAACACGTCGAAGCGCCCGTTCGTGTCGCCGGCGACCAGATCGGCAGCCGCGCTCTCGAAGGCGATGCGCCGGCCGTCCGCGCTGATCGTCGGATCGGCGCTCTCGCCGTTTCCCGCCGGCCCCGAGAGACCGCGGCTGACGAGCACGGTGCTGCCGGTCAGACGGTCGTGCAGGTAGATGTCGATCCACGCGTTGACGTCGGCCGGATCGAGGTTCGTGGCCTGCGACTCGAAGGCCACCCAGCGGCCGTCGGCCGAGATCGCCGCCGTCAGGCTGTCGCTGTTGGCGAGCGCGCCGCTGCTGGCGCGACTGACCAGCGTCGTGATCTGCAGTTGGCGATCGTGCACGAACACGTCGCTCGACCTGTTGGTGTCGTCGGCGACGAGATCGGACGACGAGGACGAGAACGCGACGTAGCGCCCGTCCGCGGATAGCGAGCCGAAGGTGCTGACCCCATTGCCCTGCGTGCCGCCCGTGCCGACGCTGACGCGCTCGGTGAATCCGGCCTGCGCCGACAAGGCGCCGGCGAGGCCCGCTCCGCAGAGCACGGCCGAGCGCGCGCTAGACCACGTCGATCGCATGCTCCCCTCGCGGCAAGAAGCGACCGATGCAGGCGACGGGCAGGTCGCGCGCGGCAAGCGCGCGCTCGAGCGCGGGGGCGCGCTCGGGCGCGATCGCGATCAGCAGGCCGCCCGAGGTCTCGGCGTCGAAGAGCAGGCCGGCCAGCGCCTCGTCGAGTCCGGCGGCCAGCGCGTACTCGCCCTGCAGGTTCGCGCGACCGCGCTTGGAGCCGCCGGAGAAGAGCCCCTTGCGCGCCAGATCGAGCGCGCCGGGGAAGAGCGGCACGCGCGCGGCCTCGATGCGCAGCGTGACCCGGCTGGCGCGCGCGATGTTGAAGGCGTGACCGATCAGCCCGAATCCGGTGATGTCGGTGCAGGCGCCCGCGCCGACCTCGTTCATCGCCGCGGCCGCGCGGTCGTTCAGCGTCGCCATCTGGCGTGCGGCCGGCTCGAGCTCGCTCCAGGAGATCGCCTGCTTCTTGGCGGCGGTCGTGAAGCAGCCCATGCCGATCGGCTTGGTCAGGTATGCGAGCTCGCCGGCGCGCGCCCGATCGTTCGACGCAACCCGCTCCGGATCGACGATGCCGGTCACGGCGAAGCCGAACTGCACCGCGCTCTGCACCGTGTGGCCGCCGGCCACGACCGCGCCGCTCTCGGCGATCTTCGCGTAGCCGCCGCGCAGGATCGCGGCGATCCACTCAGGTGGGAAGTCCTTCGGGAAGCCGGCGATGTTGAGCGCCGAGATCGGCCGTCCGCCCATCGCGTAGACGTCCGACAGCGCGTTCGCCGCGGCGATCGCGCCGTAGTACCACGGATCGTCGACGACCGGCGGGAAGAAGTCGACCGTCTGCACGAGCCCGACGCGGCTCCCGCGGGGCAGACCTTCCCCCTCGCCGAGCACGACGACACCGGCGTCGTCGTACGTCAGCGGTCCGACCAGCAACCGGTCGTCCTTCTGGCCTTGGAGTTCGCGCAACACGTGCGCGAGCTGCCCGAGCGGCAGCTTGGCGGCTCAGCCGGCGCAGTCGGCGTATTGGGTCAGCTGCGGGTGCTGGTGATCGAGGGTCGTATCGCTCATCGCGATCCAGCCTAGCATCGAAGCGACTCAGCGGCTCGGCAACACCGCCGCGAGTGCGTTCGCCAGCAGCTCGGTCTCGCCGACGAGCAGCGTGCGCGGGTCGAGCAGCAGCGCGCCGTCCTGCACGCGCGCGAAAACCGGCGGCTCCTGAAGCCGCAGCGCGGCCGCGAGTTCGCCCGCTTCGCGGCCGGATTTCCGCACCTCGAGCGCAAAGCCCGGCAGGAACACATCGGGCGCGGAGCCGCTGCCCGGCTGGCTGGCGGACTCGACGATGCGTAGCGCGAGACCGGCCGCGCCGTCGCGCACGCCGCGCGCCGCGAGCTGCGCGACGAGCGCCTCGCAGCGCGCGCGCGACTCGGCCGCGGTCAATCGCAACATCGCGCGCGTCGGCAGCTCGTCGCCGCGGGCCGCCAGCAAGAGCTCGAGCGTGGCCTCGAGCGCGGCGATCTGACTCTTGTCCAGGCGCAGCGCGCGGTACAGCGGACAGGCACGGACGCGGGCCACCCACGCGCTCTTCCCGATCACCAGACCGGCCTGCGGGCCGCCGAGCAGCTTGTCGCCGGAGAAGGTCAAGAGGTCATAGCCCGCCTCGAGTCCGGCGCGCACGCTCGGCTCGTCGCCGAGGAAGTCGAGCGCCTCGGCTCCACCGGCCTCGACCAGGCCCGAGCCCATGTCCCATGCCGACGGCAAACCGCGCTCGCGCGCCAGCGCCGCGAGTGCGGCGTGGTCGGCCTCCTCCGTGAAACCGACGACGCGGAAATTCGACGGGTGCACGCGCAACAGCAGCGCGGTGCGCTCGCCGATCGCGTCGCGATAGTCCGACAGGCGCGTGCGATTGGTCGTGCCGACCTCGCGCAGCACGCAGCCCGCCATCTCCATCACCGCCGGCATGCGGAAGGCGCCGCCGATCTCGACGAGCTCGCCGCGCGACAGGATCACCTCGCGGCCGCGCGCGAGCGAGGCCAGCACGAGCATGACGGCGGCGGCGTTGTTGTTGACGGCGATGGCGGCCTCGCAACCGAACAGGCGACGACACAACTGCGAGATCCGATCGTCGCGCTGATTGCGCTGGCCGCCCTCGCGATCGACCTCGAGCACCGAGTAGCCG
>Ga0194120_10001042_pt1 | contig 51618 bp, 45 predicted proteins | sample TA2MahCa65mmetaG_FD_148642 | JGI IMG/M metagenome (GOLD analysis project Ga0194120, IMG submission 148642) | Freshwater microbial communities from Lake Tanganyika, Tanzania - TA2015019 Mahale Deep Cast 65m | ecosystem: Environmental > Aquatic > Freshwater > Lake | place: Tanzania: Lake... | reverse complement strand
CACCTGATGGTCGATCTGATGCTCGCGGGCGACGAGCCCGCGATCCGCGCCAAGAAGGCGATCCGCACCGTGTACGACCCGTGCTGCGGCTCGGGCGGGATGCTGATGATCACCAAGGAGCACATCTCCGTCGGCCTGCGCAAGAACGGCGACGTGCTTCGGCCCGCGATCAATCCGAACGCGGACATCCACCTGTTCGGACAGGAGAGCCAGCCCGAGACCTGGGCGATCGCGAAGTCCGATCTGTTCATGAAGGACCCGACCGGCCGCGACGCCGACCACGTCGCGTTCGGCAGCACGCTCTCGAACGACCTCCACGCCGGCCAGAGCTTCGACTACCTGATCGCCAATCCCCCGTACGGCAAGGACTGGAAGCGCGACGAGGATTCGGTGCGCGCAGAGCACGAGCGCGGTGCGGCCGGCCGCTTCGCTGCCGGGCTGCCGCGGATCAGCGACGGCCAGCTCCTGTTCCTGCTGCACATGCTCGCGCACGTGAAGACCCCGAAGGACGGCGGCTCGCGCATCGCCATCATCATGAACGGGTCGCCCCTGTTCACGGGCGACGCGGGCAGCGGAGAGAGCGAGATCCGCCGCTTCGTTCTCGAGAACGATCTGCTCGAGGCGCTGATCGCGCTGCCCGAGCAGCTCTTCTACAACACCGGAATCGCGACCTACGTCTGGGTGGTGACGAACCGCAAGGCGCCGGCGCGGCGGGGCAAGGTTCAGCTCATCGATGCCTCGTCGTTCTGGGTGTCGATGCACAAGAGCCTGGGCGACAAGCGGCGCGAGATCCCGATCGAGCGCGCGCAGGAGATCCTGAAGATCCTGGCCGCGTTCGAGGACGGCGAGACGAGCAAGGTCTTCCCGACCACGCACTTCGGCTACCGCAAGATCACCGTCGAGCGGCCGCTCCGGCTGAACTTCCAGGCGAGCCCCGAACGGATCGCGCGACTCGAAGACCAGAAGGGCTTCCAGGCGCTCGCGCAATCGAAGAAGAAGGGCGCCGCCGGCGCGAAGGAGCAGGCCGAGGGCCGCGCACTGCAGGACGCGATCCGCAAGCTCGTTCGTGCGCTGCCCGACACCTGCTTCAAGGACCGCGACGAATTCGAGCGCGCGCTCGATTCCGCCGCGAAGACCCACGGCCTGAAGCTCTCGGCGCCCGCCCGAAAGGCCATCCTCGCCGCGCTCTCCGAACGCGACGAGACCGCCGTGATCTGCCGCGACGCCGACGGCAATCCCGAGCCCGACCCCGAGCTTCGCGACACCGAGAGCGTGCCGCTCGCCGAGCCGATCGAGGTCTTCTTCGAACGCGAAGTGAGACCCCACGTGCCCGACGCCTGGATCGACACGTCCCGGCGCGACCCAAAGGACGGCCAGGTCGGCCTCGTCGGCTACGAGATCGGCTTCAACCGCTACTTCTACCGCTACACGCCGCCCCGGCCGCTCGAAGAGATCGAGGCCGACATCCGCGCGATCGAGGGCGACATCGTGCGCATGCTGGCGGAGGTGACGGGGTCCGCTGGAAGCTGACGCGAAATGCCGGCACCGAGTCGCTTCGCGCCGACGATTCGAGCTGGACAATAGAGTTGACACTTATCCATAAGTGATGTGAATCTTGTCCATCCATGGCGAGCGCCCGACAAGACCGAAAGGTGATCGACGCCTTCCGTCGCAACGGCGGAGTGCTGCGAACCGCGCACGCCCTTCGCCTGGGCGTGCATCGGCGGGATCTCTACGCGATGCGCGACGCCGGCACCCTCGAGCTCATCAGTCGAGGCGTCTACCGGCTGGCGGACCTTCCGGCTCTCGCCGACCCGGATCTCGTGACCGTGGCGACGCGCGTGCCGAAGGCCGTGATCGCCCTCGTCTCTGCGCTCCACTTCCACGGGCTCACGACGGAGATCCCCCACCAGGTGAGCATCGCGCTCCCGCGCGGGACGGCGTCTCCACGGCTCGATTGGCCGCCGCTGCGGGTCTATCGAATGAGCGGAAAGATGTTCAGCTCGGGGATCGAGACCCACGAACGCGACGGCGTCGCAATCCGGGTCTACGGCTGCGCAAAGACGGTGGCGGACTGCTTCAAGTTCAGAAGCCGCATAGGAATCGACGTGGCCGTCGAAGCTCTGCGAACGGGACTCGCCGAGCGGAAGTTCACGCCGGCAGAGGTACACCGGATGGCCAAGCTCTGTCGGGTCGACGCGGTCATCCGCCCGTATCTGGAGGCGGTGCAGTGAGCGACGCCCCGCTCGCGGCGCTGGTGCAATCGATCCAAGCACGGCTCAAGAACGAGGCAGCCGAGACGGGCCGGCCGTTCGTCGAGCTACTCGAGCTCTTCGCCATCGAGCGCTTCCTGCATCGGTTGGGGCGGTCGGAGCACCGGGAGCACTTCGTCCTCAAGGGGGGTCTGCTCCTTCGTCACTGGCTCGGCGCGGCGACGCGCCCGACGCGAGACATCGACCTGCTCGGCGCGGCAGGCATGGACGAGGAGCGCCTGCGCGCTCTCCTGCGAGAGGTCCTCGAGGTCGACGTGGAACAGGACGGCATAGCCTTCGCTCTCGATTCCATCGTCGTTCGCCGGATCCGAGTCGAGTCGCCGGTGCTAGGCCTGCGCGCGAAGTTCGACGCGCAGCTCGGCCGCACCAAGCTCCGTTACCAGGTCGACGTTGGACTCGGCGACGCCGTCTTTCCTCCGACGGAAGAGATCATCCCCGGGGGCCTGCTCGGCTTCCCCATGGCGAGCGTCCGCGCGTACACCGCGTACACGACCATCGCCGAGAAGCTCGAGGCGACCGCCATTCCCGAGGGGACTCTCGACGGGCTGCGCGTCGCATTCGCGGAGAGCTCCGCGAACGGCCGACATTGGCGGGCCTTCCTCGAGAAGAGCGGGCTGACAGCGGCGAAGTGCGATCTGCCCGAGACCGTCGCAGAAATCCGCCGCTTCGCCGATCCGGTTCTCGACGCCGCGAGGGAGCAGCGCTCGCTCGACAAGCACTGGCCGCCCGGAGGCCCGTGGCGATGACTGCACCTCGCTTCAAGCCGTACCCGGCTTACAAAAACTCCGGCGTCGAGTGGCTGGGGGCCATCCCCGAGCACTGGACTGTCGAACGAACGAAGTTCGTCGCGCGACTCCGCTCGGGCCACACGCCGAGCCGAAAGGAGCAGGAGTACTGGCAGAACTGCACGATCCCGTGGTTCGGTCTTGCGGATGTGTGGCAGATCCGCGACGGGCACGCCGAGCAGGTGACCGAGACGGCCGAGAAGATCAGCGAGCTCGGGCTTGCGAACTCTTCTGCGCGGCTCCTGCCCAGAGGCACGGTGATGCTCTCCCGGACGGCATCCGTCGGATTCTCCGCGATCATGGGGGTCGACATGGCGACGACCCAGGACTTCGTGAACTGGGTCTGCGGTCCCACCTTGCGCCCCGAGTATCTGCTCTACGTGTTTCGCTCCATGCAGCAAGAGTTCCGCCGCCTGACGATGGGGTCGACGCACCAGACGATCTACATGCCAGACGTGTCACGGTTCTCGACGCCAATTCCTTCGTTTGCCGAGCAAGGCCGGATCGTCGACTTCGTCCGTTCGAGGACCGCGCGGATCGATGCGCTGGTGGCGAAGAAGGGGCGGCTGATCGAGCTGCTCGAGGAGAAGCGCGCCGCCCTCATCACCCGCGCCGTCACCAAGGGGCTCGATCCGAAAGTCCCCATGAAGGACTCCGGCGTCGAGTGGCTGGGGGAGATTCCGGCGCATTGGGAAACTGCAAAGACGTGGCGTATCTGCAAGGCGATCAGCGGAGGCACGCCCGCCAAGGAGGAGCGAGGGTACTGGGGCGGGGACATCCCTTGGGTCTCGCCGAAGGACATGAAGCGCCGTTTCATCCAGTCCTCCGGAGACACCGTCACCGAGCGAGCAGTCGTGGAAACGGGACTGAAGCTAATCGCACCCCCCATCGTGCTGATCGTGGTGCGGGGCATGATTCTCGCGCACACGTTTCCGGTCGCGATCACGACCGCTCCGGTGACAGTGAACCAGGACATGAAGGCGCTGGAGTTGCGGAGAGATCTCGAATCGACGTTCACTGCCTGGCTATTGGACGGCCTCGGGAGAGCAATCTTGGGAGTCGTTGTCGAGGAGGCGGCGCACGGCACACGAGTCATTCGCATGGACCAGTGGCGCTCGCTGACACTGCCGCTGCCGCCGACTGCCGATCAGCGCGCGATCGCCGATTTCGTCGACTGCGAGACCGCGCGGATCGACGCGCTCGTCGCCAGGGTCCGCGAGGCGATCGAGCGGCTGAAGGAGCTGCGCACGGCGCTCATTTCCGCCGCGGTGACGGGCAGGATCGACGTGCGAGACTCGTCCGCATGAACCGGGTGGCGGTGAAGCCCGAGCTGTTGCGATGGGCGTGGGAGCGGTCCGGTCGGGGCACGGAACTCGCGGACAGGTTCCCGAAGCTCGGAGCGTGGGAACGGGGAGAGCTGCAGCCGACGCTGAAGCAGCTGGAGCAGTTTGCCAAGGCCACGTATACGCCGGTCGGCTACCTCTTCCTGCGCGAGCCGCCCGTAGAGCGTGTGCCGATCCCGGACTTCCGTACCATCGCGGGTACGTCGACCGCTCGGCCGAGCGCGGATCTGCTCGACACGATCTACCTCTGCCAGCAGCGCCAGGAGTGGTACCGCGACTTCGCGCGGACGATGGGAGAGGCGCCGTCTGCCCTCGTCGGCTCGGCGCGGGTCGCGGACGACGTCGTGGCGACCGCGTCGGCCATGAGACGCGCCCTCGGCTTCGATCTGGACGAGCGGCGCCAGCTTCCCACCTGGACCGAGGCGCTGCGCCGATTCACCGAGCAGGCGGACGGCGCCGGCATTCTCGTCATGGTCAGCGGCGTCGTGGGTAGCAACAACCGGCGCAAGCTCGATCCCGATGAGTTTCGCGGCTTCGCGCTGGCAGACGCCCTCGCGCCGCTCGTCTTCGTAAACGGCGCGGATACCAAGGCGGCGCAGATGTTCACGCTGGCGCACGAGCTGGCGCACCTTTGGCTCGGCCAGACGGCGGTCTCCGACGCGCAGGCATCCGAGGTTCCGCGACACGACGTCGAGAGCTGGTGCAACCGGGTTGCCGCCGAGTTCCTGGTGCCGCTCGCGTCGGTGCGCGCGACCTACGACCGGAGCGCGGCACTCGAAGCCGAGGTAGACCGACTGGCCCGGCGCTTCAAAGTGAGCACGCTCGTGACCCTGCGACGGATCCACGACGCTGGGGGGCTGAGCCGCCAGCAGTTCTGGGATGCCTACCGCGACGAGCTCGAACGCCTGCGCGCACTGCCGAAGACGAGCGGCGGCGACTTCTATCTCACGCTCGGCGCACGCGCCGGAAAAACGTTCGCCACGGCACTCGTAGTCAGCACGCTCGAAGGCCGGACTTCCTTCACCGAGGCGTTTCGGCTGCTTGGCTTCAAGAAGATGGCGACGTTCCGCGAGCTGGGGGAGAGCCTCGGGGTGGCCTTCTGATGGCCTACTTGCTCGACGCCGATGTGTTCATCCGGGCCAAGAATCTGCACTACGGCCTCGATTTCTGTCCGGCGTTCTGGGATTGGCTGATCGCGCAGAACGCTGCAGGCCATGTCTTCAGCATCGAGAGGGTGGGCGACGAAGTTCAGGCCATCGACGACGAGCTGTCGGATTGGGCACGTGAGCGCGGGGAGCGATTCTTCCTCGAGCCGGAGCCCGCAGTTCTTCCGGCGCTCGCCGATGTGAGCGCCTGGGCGAGCGGGCAGCGCTACGAACCAGCGGCGATCAGCACGTTCCTTCCGGTGGCGGACTACTACCTCGTGGCTCATGCACTCGCGAGCGGGCACACCGTAGTGACGCATGAAGTGCCGTCGGCCTTGGTGCGCAAGATCAAGATCCCGGATGCCTGCATCGGGCTCTCGATCAAGTGCATGACGCCGAACGAGATGCTCCGACGTGAGCGCGCGCGGTTCGTGCTCGGCAGCGGGAGTGGACCATGAGCACGAGATCTTCGAGCGTTCCTCGGATTCAGCAAGAAAGGAACTGACGCGGATCGCGGCCTTGTTTAGACTTGACCCGTGAACGCTGAATAGCAGGCCTCGCTATTCAGCTCACGTGAGCAGCAGGGGGGCTCGGCCCGGATGAAGCGTGGCGAGACCGGAAGGTACGAGGTGACGAGCGCCGGCGGCGAGACGGTGCGCGCCTTCGTCCCCGCGCCTTTGCCACCCGCCCCGCCGCTCGACTTCGCGGGGGATCTGCAAGCCGGGATGGAGGCGGCCGTCCTTGCGCTCGGCCGGCTGGACGGGGTGTCCACGCTCCTGCCCGACAAGTCGCTGTTCCTCTACGCGTACGTTCGCAAGGAGGCGGTGCTCTCGTCGCAGATCGAGGGGACGCAGTCGTCGCTCTCGGATCTCCTGCTCTTCGAGCTCGAGGAGGCCCCCGGCGTACCGCTCGACGACGTGGTCGAGGTCTCGAACTACGTCGCGGCGCTGGAGCACGGCCTCACGCGGCTGCGCGAGGGCTTCCCGCTCTCGGGCCGGCTGATCCGCGAGATCCACGGCGTTCTGCTCTCGCGCGGCCGCGGCAGCGGCAAGGACCCCGGCGAGTTCCGCCGCTCGCAGAACTGGATCGGCGGCAGCCGGCCGGGCAAAGCCGTTTTCGTCCCGCCGCCACACACGCTCGTGCCCGAGTGCATGACGGCGCTCGAGAGGTTCCTGCACGCGGAGGGCGATGGACTGCCGGTGCTGGTGCGCGCCGCGCTCGCGCACGTTCAGTTCGAGACGATCCACCCGTTTCTCGACGGCAACGGCCGGGTCGGCCGGCTCCTCATCACGTTCCTGCTCTGCCAAGCCGGCGTTCTGAGCGAGCCGCTGCTCTACCTGAGCCTCTACCTGAAGCAGAACCGCGCGCGCTACTACGAGCTGCTCGATCGCGTGCGTCGCGAGGGCGACTGGGAGGAGTGGCTCGCTTTCTTCCTCGCCGGCGTGCGCCAGACGGCGGAGGGCGCGGCCTCGACCGCCGCGCGGCTGGCCGAGATGTTCGGAGCGGACCGCTCGCGGATCGAGCCGTCGGGGCGCCGCGCTGGCTCGGCTCTGCGCGTGCACGAGGCGATGAAGGCGCGCCCCATCACGTCGGTGGCGGAGATCTGCCGGGCGACCGGGTTGTCCTTCCCTGCGGCGTCCTCGTCGATCGAGTTGCTCGTGCAGCTCGGCATTGCACGAGAGCTGACCGGCAAGCGCCGGAATCGCCTCTTCGTCTACGACCGCTATCTCGCCATCCTGAGCGAGGGTACGGAGCGCCCATGAGCCCCGAGATCTCCGAGCGCTCCTTCGAAGACGCGATCGAGTGCGGCTTGCTCCAGCACGGCCCGGATGCCTGCGCGGGTGACGCGGACGGGGTTCGCGAGACACCGCCGCCGTACGGCGACACGCCGCCGGGCGGATACCGCAAGCGGGGGCCCGAGAACTACGACCGTGCGCTCTGCCTGCTGCCGCGCGACGTGCTCGACTTCGTGCTCGCCACGCAGCCGAAGGAGTGGCAGAAGCTCGCGCAGCACCACGGGGCGGCGGTTCGCGAGCAGTTCCTGCGGCGCGTGTCCGCAGAGATCGAGCGTCGCGGAGCGCTCGACGTGCTGCGCAATGGCGTCAAGGACTCCGGCTGCAAGTTCCGGCTCGCGTACTTCCGGCCGGCGAGCGGGCTGAACGAAGAGACGCGGCGTCTGCACGCGGCGAACCTGTTCGCCGCGGTGCGGCAGCTGCACTACAGCGCGAAGAGCGAGAAGAGCCTCGACCTGGTGCTGTTCCTGAACGGCATTCCGATCTTCACCTCCGAGCTCAAGAACCCGCTGAGCGGCCAGGACGTCGAGGACGCGATCCGCCAGTACAAGACCGATCGCGACCCGCGCGAGCCGCTGCTCGGGTACGGCCGCTGCCTCGCGCACTTCGCGGTCGACCCCGACCTGGTCTACGTGACGACCCAGCTCGCAGGGGCGAAGACCCGCTTCCTGCCCTTCAACCAGGGGAAGTACGGCGGCGCGGGCAATCCGCCGGTGTCGCCCACGCGCAAGGGCTACGCCACCGCGTACCTCTGGGAGGAGGCGTGGGCGCGCGACAGCGTGCTCGACCTGGTGCGGCAGTTCATCCACGAGGTCGAGGAAGAGGACGAGAAGGGGCGCAAGACCGGCAAGCGCTTCCTGATCTTTCCCCGCTACCAGCAGCTCGACTGCGTGCGCCGGCTCGTCAGCGACGCGCGCTCGCGCGGCGCGGGGCAGCGCTATCTGATTCAGCACTCGGCGGGAAGCGGGAAGAGCTTCACCATCGCCTGGCTCGCGCACCAGCTCGCGACGCTCCACGACGCGAGCGATCGGCGCGTCTTCGACTCGATCGTCGTCATCACCGACCGCCGCGTCCTCGACCGCCAGCTCCAGTCTACGATGCGCCAGTTCGAGCAGACGCTCGGCGTGGTCGAGAACGTCGACACGACCTCGCGCCAGTTGAAGGACGCGCTCGAGGCCGGCAAGACGATCATCGTCACCACGCTTCAGAAGTTCCCCGTCATCGCGAAGCAGATCGGCGAGCTGCCCGGCAAGCGCTTCGCGCTGATCGTCGATGAAGCGCATTCCTCGCAGTCGGGCGAGAGCACGAAGAGCCTGAAGGCCGTCTTGTCGTCAGGGTCGCTCGAAGAGGCGGAGGCCGAGGAGTCCGGCGCGGCGACGCCCGAGGAGGAGCTCGAGAGCGCGATCCTGGCCGAGGTCGAGGCGCGCGGGCGGCTCGCGAACCTGTCCACGTTCGCATTCACGGCGACGCCCAAGCCCAAGACGCTCGAGCTCTTCGGCACGCGGCTCGCGGACGGCAAGTTCGCCCCGTTCCATCTGTACAGCATGCGCCAGGCGATCGAGGAGGGGTTCATCCTCGACGTACTCGCGAACTACAGCACCTACAAAGCGTACTGGCGCCTGCTCAAGAAGGTCGAAGACGATCCGCGCTACGACAAGAAGAAGGCCGAGTACCTGCTGAAGTCGTTCGTGGAGCTGCACCCGCACGCGATCGGTGAGAAGGTGCGAATCTGCGTGGAGCACTTCGCCGCGCAGGCGCAGGCCGCGATCGGCGGCAAGGCGAAGGCGATGATCGTGACGCGCTCGCGTCTGCACGCGGTCCGGTACAAGCGCGCGCTCGACGCATACCTGGCGGAGCGCGGCCATCCGTTCAAGGCGCTGGTGGCGTTCTCGGGGACGGTTCAGGACGGCGGGCAGTCGTACACCGAGTCGAACATGAACGGCTTCCCGGAGGCGCAGACCGCGAAGGCCTTCGAGCGCCCGGAGTACCGCTTCCTGGTCGTCGCCAACAAGTTCCAGACCGGCTTCGATCAGCCGCTGCTGCACAGCATGTACGTCGACAAGAAGCTCGGCGGCGTGAACGCGGTGCAGACGCTCTCGCGCCTGAACCGCACGCACCCCGAGAAGAAGGGCACGATGGTGCTCGACTTCGCCAACGAATCGGACGAGATCAAGGCCGCCTTCGAGCCGTATTACGAAGCCACGCTGCTCTCGGAGGCGACCGACCCGAATCTGCTCTACGAAGTTCAGTCGCAGCTCGGCGCCTTCCCCGTCTACACCGCGGCCGACGTGGAGACCTTCGCCAAGCTCTACTTCGATCCCAAGGCGACACAGGACCGGCTGTACGCGGCGCTCGCGCCCGTAGTCGCGCGGTACCAAGAGTGCGCAGACGCGGAGCGCCAGGACTTCCGCGGCCAGCTCACCGACTACCTCCGACTCTACGCGTTCCTCGCCCAGGTGCTGACCTTCGCCGACACCGACCTGGAGAAGCTCTACGTCTTCGCGCGCCACCTGCGGCGACTGCTGCCCTCGGACCGCGCCGAGCTCCCGGTCGAGGTGCAGCAGAACATCAACATGGAGTCGTATCGCATCCAGCAGACCGGAAGCGGCAAGATCGCTCTGGAGCGGAAGCCCGGGGTCCTCGACCCGGTCGGCAGCAAAGGCGCGTACCGCGCGGCTCCGGAGGAGCTCGAGTCGCTGTCGCGGATCATCGAGGAGCTGAACCAGCGCTTCGGCCTGAACCTTGGTCCTGAGCACCGCGTGACGCTCGAGCAGATGATGGGCAAGCTCGACGACGACGCGGCGCTCGACGCCGCCGCGCGCGTCAACACGCGCGAGAACGTGCGGCTCACCTTCGACCAGAAGGTCGAGCACGTGATCCAGGAGATCGTCGATTCGAATTTCGACCTGTACCGGCGCATCACCGATGACCGCGCGTTCGGCGAGGCGATCAAGAACTTCCTCTTCGACCAGTATCTGCGCGCGCACCGGAACGCCGAGGAGCTGATCCAGCGCGGCGAGTCGAAGACGCTGGAGTTCAAGTCGACGCTGCGCTGGAGCCTGAAGGAGGACCGGCAGGACGACAGAGGGGTGACCCATGCCGTGCTCAAGACGGTGGCCGCGTTTCTGAACACCGAGGGGGGAGACCTGCTGATCGGAGTGGCGGATGACGCCTCGATCGTGGGCATCGAGCGCGACCAGCTCGAGAGCGACGACAAGTTCATGCGGCACCTCTTGCAGATGGTGCGCAATGGGCTCGGCGACCGGGCCGGCACGCGCGTCGACCCGAAGACCCAGGTCGTGCAGGGCAAGACCGTCTGTGTGGTGAGCTGTCAGCGGAGCCCGGAGCCGGTGTTCCTCAGGTGGAAGGGAATCGAGGCAGCGCCTGAAGGGGACTTCTTCGTGAGGAACGGCCCGGGCACCGTGAAGCTGGCCCCCGACAGCGCCCGAGAATACATCCGCACGCGCTTCGCGAAGCCCGCGCCCTCGAAACCTTCGGAGCCAACCGCATGAGCCGGCGCCCGCTCCGTGCGCCGATCGATCGGATCCTGCCCGCGATCGTGCCCGTGCTCTTCGAGCGCGGAATACCGGGCTATGCGACGGAGCGCCTCAATGCGGGTGAGCTGCGCATCGCGCCAGCGCCGCTGCGGTCACTCTTCATCGCCGCCGCAATCATCGGCACGCTCAATGTCGCGGCAGAGCGCGGTTTCGATTGGAAGCGGGTCAGGGAGATCCTGACCAGGTCGATTCACACGGTCGACGGCGTCTCTCCCCTCGAGGAGCAGAACGCCGTCGATCTGGTCCAACGGTTTCACACCTACCGCTTCATTCGCGAGACGCACCCGTTCGACGACTGGATCTGCGAGGCTCTGTGGTCGGCCTTCCAGACTGCCCAGTACGAGTACCCGTCGGCGATGTCTGCCGCCATCTCCTACAGCCTGACGGTTGTGAAGACGCTCCAACATTCCACCCTGGAATACTGAGGTGATCGAGCCGTGCTGAACGTCCCCGCCGTGCAGACCGTGATCCTCGAAGCGCGGAGCTGCGCGATGGCCATGCAGGAGAGCGGCACGTACATCCGCAGCGAGCTCCCGAACGTGCGCATGGCCGCCGACCTCGTCGCTCAGGCCAAGTCGCTGTGCGACGACCTGATCGGCACGAGCTTCGACGTGATTCCCGAGCTCCTGGAGCTCGACGATCTTCTCGCCTACGGCGGCTCAGAAGAAGACATCGAATCCGCGATCGAGCTCTTCATGCGTTGGCTCTCGGACGACATCCGGAAGATGGGTGAGCTTGTGATGAAGCTGCGAGCCGCAGCCGAGCACGACCCGGAATGCGAGGGCTCGTACATCCTGGTCGCCGAATGCGCCCTGAACGTCCTCGAGCCGTTCAATCGCGCCCGAGCCGCCGCGGACTCGATCCGCCGGACCTAGACGATCCGGCTCTCGTGCCCGCCCCAGTACTTCTCGCGGAGCTTGCGCTTGGCCATCTTGCCGGTCTCCGTGCGGGGGACTTCGGCTGCGAAGTCGATCGTGCGCGGGCACTTGTAGTGGGCGATGTGGTCGCGGCAGAAGGCGATCAGCTCGCGCTCGAGGTCGGGGCCGGGAGTGACCCCGGCGGCGGGCACGACGACGGCCTTCACCTCTTCGCCGAGGTCCTCGTTGGGCACGCCGATCACGGCGACGTCCTGCACCTTGGGGTGCATCACCAGGTGGCTCTCGGTCTCCTGCGGGTAGATGTTCACGCCGCCCGAGATGATCATGTTGGACTGCCGGTCGGTGAGGAACAGGTAGCCGTCCTCGTCCTTGTAGCCGATGTCGCCGATCGTGAAGAGGTTGCCGCGGTAGGTGGACGCGGTCTTCTCGGCGTCCTTGTGGTACGCGAAGCGCGCGGCGACGTCGGGCGGCGCCTCGAAGTAGATCGCGCCCTCCTTTCCCGGCGTGGTGATCTCGTTTCCGTCCTCGTCCAGGATGTGAACCACGCCGCCGGCCCAGTGCCGGCCGACGGAGCCCTTCTTCTGCAGCCACTCCTGCGCGCGGATCAGCGTGCCGCCGCCCTCGGTGCCGGCGTAGTACTCGACGATCGCGTCGCCCCACCAGGAGATCATCTGCTCCTTCAGCGGGATCGGGCAGGGCGCGGCGGCGTGCACCGCCACACGCAGGCTCGACACGTCGTACTTGCTCCGGGTCGGCTCGGGAAGCGAGGTGAGCCTGCGGAAGTGGGTCGGCACCCACTGCGACGCGGTGATCTTCTGCGTCTCGATCAGCCGCAGCGCCTCTTCGGGATCGAAGCGGCGCATGATCACCGCCGTCGCGCCGATGCGCTGCATCGCGGCGGTGAAGCCGATCGGCGCGGCGTGGTAGAGCGGCGCTGGCGTGAGGTAGCGGTCGCTCTCGGTGATGCCGAAGAACGAGACCAGCCCGACCACGCCGGCGAGCACCGAGGGATCGCCCGCGGGAACGCGCGGCAGCGGCCGGCGCACGCCCTTCGGCTTTCCGGTCGTGCCGGAGGAGTAGAGCATCACCGAGCCCTCGAGCTCCTCGCCGAGCGGGGCGTCCTCGGGCACGTCGGCGAGCAGGTCCTCGAGCGCGAGGAAGCCCTCGATCTCGCCGCCGATCGAGACGCGCGCCCGGAGCTTCGGCGCGCGCGCGGCGACGCGCGTGGCGATCTCGCCGAAGCGCGCGTGCGCGATCAAGAGCTTCGCGTCGCTGTTGTCGACGATGTACTGGATCTCGTCCTCCTGCAGGTGCCAGTTCACCGGCGTGAAGTAGAGCCCGGTGCGGTGGCAGGCCCAGTAGATGTCGAAGAACAGGTCGTCGTTGGCCAGGTACACCGCGACGTTGTCGCCGAACTCGAGCCCGAGCTGGCGCAGCACGTGGCCGATCCGGCGCGAGCGCGCCTCGAGCTGGCCGTAGCTCTCGACGTGCTCGGCGTGGCCGTAGATCAGCGCGGTCTTGTCCGGGTTCTTCCGGGCAAAGGTGGCGACGGTGGTCATGACGTTCGAGTCTCCCTCGCCGCGGCTACGCGGGCTCGCGGCATTCTACCCGAGCGGCCGCTACCCTCGCGCGAATGCCGGAAGCCGCGCGCGATCTGCTCGCGTTCATCGACGCCTCGCCCACGCCGTACCACGCGGTCGCGGAGGCGACGCGGCGGCTGCGCGCCGCGGGCTACGCGGAGTGCGCGGAGCAGGAGCTCTGGAGCCTCGCGCCGGGCGACCGGCGCTTCGTCGTGCGCCACGGCGGAAGCCTGGTGGCGTTCGCGATCGGAAGCGAGTCGCCGGTCGATGCCGGCTTCCGCATCGTCGGCGCGCACACGGACTCGCCGAACCTGCGGCTCAAGCCGTGCTCGGACACATGCGCGCAGGGCTATCGCCAGCTCGCGGTCGAGCCCTACGGGGGACTGCTTCTCCACACCTGGCTCGACCGCGATCTCTCGATCGCCGGCCGCGTGACGCTCCGCGACGGCGGGGCGCTGCTCACGGTCCTGCTCGACTTCGACCGCCCGCTCGCGCGCGTGCCGAGCCTGGCGATCCACCTGAACCGCGACTTGAAAGAGAAGGGCCTGCAGCTGAACGCTCAGACCCATTCGCTTCCGCTCGTGGGTCTGGAGGACGCGCCGGCGCTGGCACCGCTGCTCGCGACCGAGCTCCGCGCGCAGGCCGTCGCCGACGTGGCGCCCGACGCGATCCTGGCCTTCGATCTGATGCTCTACGACGCGCAGCCCGCAGCGATCATTGGCGCGGACGGCGCGCTGCTGGTCGCGCCGCGGCTCGACAACCTGGCCTCGTGTCACGCGGCGGTGTCGGCGCTCGTCCACGACGGCGCACGCATGGACCTGGGCCGCGCGACGCGCGCGATCGTGCTCTACGACCACGAGGAGGTCGGCAGCGAGAGCGTGGAGGGCGCGGGCGGGAATCTGCTGGTCGAGACGCTGGAGCGGATCGTCGCGGCGTTCAAGGGCGGGGCCGCGCAGGGGCTCGCGCGCGCGCGCGCCCGCTCGCGGGTCGTCTCGGCCGACATGGCGCACGCCGTGCACCCGAACTTCGCCGACAAGCACGAGCCCGGGCACAAGCCCGTGCTCGGGCGCGGGCCGGTGATCAAGTCGAACGTGAACCAGTCCTACGCGACCGACGCCGTGACGGCCGCCGAGTTCGCCGAGCTCTGCGCCGGCGCCGGCGTCGTGCCGCAGCGCTTCAGCTCGCGAAACGACCAGCCGTGCGGCTCGACGATCGGGCCGATCACCGCTTCGCGCACGGGAATTCCGACCGTCGACGTCGGAAATCCCATGCTCTCGATGCACTCGTGCCGCGAGCTGGCCGGGACGGCCGACGTGGCGCCGATGATCCGCGTGCTCCAGGCGTTCTTCGCCGGGGCCAGCTAGAGGAGTTCCGCATGTTCCGAGGTCCGAGCCTTCTGCTCGCCGCTCTGCTTCTCGTGACCGCCTGCGGGGGGACGTCGCCCTACGCGATCCAGAGCGACATCGACGCGGGGAACTTCGAAGGCGCGGCGGAAAAACTCGCCAAGCGCCGCGACGCCTACCCGGACGACTTCGACACCCGCTTGAATCTCGCCGACGCCTACTACCAGCTCGCGCGCGAGTCACTGGACGCGAAGAACCAGACCGCGTACGTCGACTACCTGGCCAAGGCGCAGACAGAGGTCCTCGAGGCGGTGCGCATCGATCCGACCTCGCCGCGCCCGCACACCTGGCTCGGCATCATCACCGCGTACCAGGGGGATCTCGACTCCTCCGAGACCAGCTTCAAGAACGCGCTGCGGCTGAACCTGGCCGAGCGAATGGAGCTGCGCGCCGGGACGTACTACTCGAACATCGCACACATCTCGGTGTATCAGGGCAAGCTCGGCGACGCGCGCCGCTATCTCGACAAGGGCGTGAAGAACGGCGCGCCGCAGGACGAGATCGACCGCATCTCGGTTCTCGCCGCCTGGAAGGCCAACGACATGGTCGAGGCGCGCGACGTCTTCAACAGCGCGATCGTGCTGAGCCCCGCGTTCGGCGCGACCTGGGACGGCGCGCCGCTGCCGCAGCCGATGAAGACCTTCGAGGACTTCGCCGCGACCTGCTGCTCGAATCCGACCTGCGGACCCTACATGGAGGGCGCGTGCAAGCGCTCGAAGCAGAACATCGTGCGGCGCGAGGTCGACCTCGACACGCTAAGCGAGGAGCGCAAGCTCGAGGTCGAGCGCCAGACGAAGCTCCGCGAGATCTACAAGCGGCGCAAGGACGTCTCGATCACCGTCGAGGAGGCGCCGGCGGCCACGCCCGCGCCTGCGCCGAGCGACTCAGCCCCGAAGCGCTGACTCCACCGCAGCGTGCACGATCTTCCCGTCGCGGGTCACGAGCGTGCCGCTGGTGATCTCGTCGGCCAGGTCGAGCTGCAGCTCGCCCTTCTTCAGCACGTGGAGCAGGAAGTTCTGGAAGTTGCGCGAGAGCATCTGGCTCGCGTGCAGGGGGACGCTCGCGGGAACGTTCAGCGGCGCGAGCACGCGCACCCCCCCGTGCTCGACGGTCTCGCCCGGCTTGGTGAGCGCGCAGTTGCCGCCCTGATCGGCGGCCAGGTCGACCACGACCGAGCCCGGCCGCATCAGCGCGACCTGCTCGGCGCTGAGCAGGATCGGCGCGCGGCGGCCTGGCACCAGCGCGGAGCAGAGGATCGCGTCGGCCTCGCCGATGTGCTTGCCGAGCGCCTCGCGCTGCCGCGCCTGCTGCTCGGGCGTGAGCTCGGTGGCGTAGCCGCCCTTGGTCTCGCCGCCGCTCTGGATCGCCTCGTGCGCGACGAAGCGCGCGCCGAGGCTCTCGACCTGCTCCTTCACCGCGGGTCGGATGTCGAAGGCCTCGACCACCGCGCCCAGCCGCCGCGCGGTCGCGATCGCCTGCAAGCCCGCGACGCCGACGCCCAGGATCAGGAAGCGCGCGGGCTTCAGCGTCCCGGCGGCCGTCATCAGGAGGGGCACCATCTTCGGCAGCGCGGCGGCCGCGATCAGCACGCCCTTGTAGCCCGCGATCGTGCTCATCGACGAGAGCACGTCCATCGCCTGCGCGCGCGTGATTCGCGGCAGCAGGTCGAGCGAGAAGCCGGTCACGGATTTCTCGGCCAGACGCCGGACGGTGTCGCCGTTCTGGAACGGCTGCAGGATCGCGACCAGGACCGCGCCGGTGCGCAGCGATGCGATCTCCGCTTCCGAGGGCGGCTGGATCTTCAGGACCAGGTCGCTTCCGGCCAGGACCTCCCCCGCGTCGGCGGCGATCCGCGCGCCCGCAGCCGTGTAGGCCGCGTCCGAAAAGTCGACCGAGGCGCTGCGCGCCCTCTCGATCACGACCTCGTTGCCCTGCTCGACGAGCTTCTTGGCCGACTCGGGGACGAGCGCGATGCGCCGCTCTCCGGCCGCGGACTCGCGGGGCACGCCGATCTTCACGAATCACCCTCCTCTACGCGGGCGCCGGCCCGCGCGGCGCAGGCACCGTAGCCGGGTTCAGTAGTACGGGCAACGCGTCCGGTGGCGCGGTCGGGCCTTGTAGGAGGGCTCGCCGCCGCGCCGCCAGAGCCAGTCGTCCAGGTCCCGCGCGCAGACCGAGGGGCTGCGCGCGCGCAGGCTCGCGACCATCTGCTCGACCGCGTCGACCGCGCAGGCCCGGATCTCGACCTCTTCGGCCGATCCGGCCGGGATCAGCTCCTCCGCGTCGATCCGCGCGACGAGCGACGGCTCGAAGCGGAGCACGCCGTCCAGGCGCAGCACGTGCGGCACCAGGTTGTCGGCGAAGAGCGTCAGGTCGGCCAGGTCGCGAAATCGCCCGAGGCTGCCGGGAAGCGCGTGCGCGAGATCCGAGACCGTGAGCTGCGCGCGCTTCAGGAACACGGCCCGGGTTCCGCCGTGCTGCGCGACGTCGCGGTAGAGCGGCATCGCGACGAGGCTGCGCACGAGCGCCGCGGCGGAGCCTGCCGCCTCCTCGACGAAGCCCGCAAACGATCCGCCCGCGCGCGTCGCCACCAGCTCGCCCAGATCCCGGAGCGCGACGGCGAAGAATTCCATGAGCTCGTCGATCGGCGCTTCGAGCGGCGTCTGGCCGAGCAGCTCCGCGACCGCGCGCGCGTCGACCTCGCGCAGCTCGCGCGCCGTGAACGCGCCCGTGCGCTCGAAGCGCGCGAGCAGGCGCGCCTCGATCGTTCGGTAGCCCGAGCGACCCGGGAGCTTGGCTAGCTTGGGGAACCAGCCCGAGCCGAAGTTGATCGCGTCCAGGCAGAGCACGAACGCAGCGAGCGGCTCGACCTGGCCGTCGAGCCGCGGGAAGACCGTGGGGCTGTCGCCGAGCGCGTCGAGCGGGATCGCCGCGCATTCGCGCGCGAGCGCCCCGGCGTCGATCGCGACGTGCCGCGCGCCGGCCGCGATCTCGGCGCAGGACTCGCGCACCGAGGCGAACGGCCGCGCGAGGATCTCGTCGGAGAGGCTCTCGCTCAGCACCGCGAGTTGGAGCGCAGGTACTCGCGCAGGTCCGGCACGATCCGCGTTCGCAGCTCGGCGTCCAGATCGAAGCGCTCGAGCGCCTGCGCGAGCGCGCGCGACGCGCTCGGCAGCGGGTGCGTCGCAAAGAAGCTCGCGACCTGACGCCGGTAGAGCGGCTTCTGCAGCGCTGGCAGCGCCGAGATCAGCCGCGACGCCAGGCCCGGCGAGACGCGCGGCGAGAGCTTCGGCCAGCGCTCGCGGATGAACTCCCAGGTGCGCTCGCGCGCGTGCGGGTTCGCGAGCAGCCGGCAGAGCAGCGGCACGACGTCCTGGGTGGGAATCTGCACGGAGAGGGAGCGCGCGAGCGCGCGCTCGACGAGCGCGGGATCGCGGAACGACCCGAGCGCCATCTCGAAGCGGGTCCGCTCCTGCGGCGTGCGCGCGGCCTTGATCGTGCGCAGGTAGGCGTCGAAGAGCGAGGCGTTGCCGCGCCGCGCCGCGAGATCGACGACCGGCCCCGCGAGATTCGGCTCGAGCGCGCGACGGTCGGCGAGGTACGGGCCGATTCGCGTCTCTGCGCCGGCGAGAACGTCCGGGTCCTCCGCGAGCGCGCCGAGGATCGAGAGCAGCGCGGCCCGCCGCTGGCGCAGGGAGTCCGATTCCCCGCTCGCCGCCGACCAGCCGAGGCGGGCGAAGGCGGGGGCGAAGACCGCGGCGATCCGCGCGCGGAAGCGCGAAGCGTGCTCGTCGGCCAGCGCGGGGAGCGCCTGGTCCACGAGCCAGGCGAGCGGTCCGTGCGCGGCCGCGAGCACGTCGGGCTCCGGCTCGTCACCAAAGCGTGTCACCAGGTCGAGCCAGTCCACTAGCGGCGCGCGATCGGCACGCACGCCCGCCCACTGGTGGCCGAGCAGGCCCATTCGCTCCGCGGGCGCGAGCCGCGTGAGCTCCTCTCCGAGCGCGCGCAGGATCTCCCCGTCGTGCAGCGCGCGCACGAAGCTCGCCTCGCCGGCATTGGCGTAGACCCAGAGCACCTGCGAGGCGGGGCCGAGCGGGATCGTCGCGCGCTTCTCGTCGAGCAGCGCGCGCACGATGCGATCGCGCCCGCGCGGCGGCCGGACCCGGATCACCAGCGGGATCGGGCGCACCTCGGCGCGCCTGGCGCCGCCGACCGAGGGGCTGGCGAAGAAGCGCTCCTGCTCGACCAGCAGCTGCGCCTCGCCCGCGGAATCGATCCGCTGCGCGGCGAGCAGCGGAAAGCCCGGCCGCTCGACCCAGGGCGCGACGACCGGCTCGACGGGTCGCTTGGCCGCGAGCTCGAGCGCCCGCCACAGATCCGCCGCGCGGGCGTTGCCCTCGCGGTGCCGGCGGATGTAGCGCCGCACTCCGCTGCGAAAGACCGGCGCGCCGAGCCAGCTCTCCAGCATTCGCACCACCGACGCGCCCTTCTCGTAGGTGATCACGTCGAAGTTCTCGGTCGCCTGGCCCGGGGACTCGACCGGCCCCCAGATCGGGTGCGTGCTCTCGAGCGCGTCGAGCGCGAAGGCGGGAGCGCGGTGCGACTCGAAGTCGAGCCACATCTTCCACTCGGGCTTCCACTCGTCGACGATCTTGAAGGCCATCCAGGTGGCGAACGCCTCGTTCAGCCAGAGGTCGTCCCACCAGGCCATCGTGACCAGGTCGCCGTACCACATGTGCGCGAGCTCGTGCGCGATCACCTCGGCCACGCGCTTCTTCTCGGCCAGCGTCACCGTCTTGGGATCGACCAGGAGCAGCGTCTCGCGGAACGTGACCGCGCCGGCGTTCTCCATCGCGCCGAACTCGAAGTCGGGGACCGCGAGCAGGTCGAGCTTGCCGTACGGGTAGGGCAGGCCGAAGAAGGCCTCGAGCCGGCGCAGCGCCTCGGCGGCGACCTCGAGCGCGAAGCCGGCGAGCTTCTTCTTGCCCGGCACGCACCAGACGCGGATCGGTGTCGGTCCGACCCGCACCGCGCGGGACGACTCGAGCTCGCCCACCACCAGCGCGATCAGGTAGGTCGAGAGCTTCGGCGTCTCGGCGAAGCGCACGGTCTTGTTCCGGCCGCGCGTCGACACGCCCGCGACCGCGGCGTTCGACACCACCTGGTTTCGCGCCGGCGTGGTCACCCGCAGGGCGAAGCGCGCCTTCTTGTCGGGCTCGTCGAAGCAGGGGAAGAAGCGCCGCGCGTCCGCGGCCTCGAGCTGGGTCGCGGCGTAGCGGCGCTTGCCCGAGCGCGCCAGGTACAGCCCGCGCAGGTCCGCGCGAAGCGCCCCCTTCCAGGCGATGCGCAGGCTCGCGCGAGTGCCCGCGAGAGGCCGCTCGAGCACCAGCGTCGCGGTCTCGCGCTTGGGATTGGGCCGGATCCGCACCACGCGCAGCTCGCCCTCCGAGTCGCGGGCGCTCGCGGAGCCGAGATCGAGGTCCACCGCGTGCAGCTCGATCGAGCGCGTTCCGGCTTCGATCTCGAGCGAGATCTCGACCTCGCCGCGGAAGGCCTTCCGGGCCGGATCCACCCAGAGGTCGAGCTCGTAGCGTTCGGGTCTGGGCAGCTCCGGCAGGCGCATTCGGCTGCCGATTGTAGGGGGAGACGATCTGCGGGCAATGCGGCCGCCCTTGCCAGGCCGAGGTGGAATCGCGAAGCAATGGGACCTGTGACCCGAGCGGGATCCATCTCGACGCCGGAGCGGTCGCGCGCGATCGACGCGCTCGAGCGGGACCGCTTCGACCTTGCGATCATCGGCGGAGGCATCACCGGCGCGGGGCTCGCGCGCGAGGCGGCGCTGCGCGGGCTTCGCGTGGCATTGCTCGAGGCCGAGGACTTCGCCTCGGGCACGTCGAGCCGCTCCTCGAAGCTGATCCACGGGGGCCTTCGCTACCTGGCGCTCGGCGACGTGGGCCTGGTGCGCGAGTCGGCGCTCGAGCGCAAGGTGATCTTCCGGCTCGCGCCGCACCTGGCCGAGCGTCGCTGGATGGTGTTGCCGGTCCGCTCGCGCGCTGCGCTGCTCAAGTTCCGCGCCGCGATCACGACCTACGAGAAGCTCGGCGCGGTCGAGCGCGACGACCTGCACCACAACTGGGGCGCGGCCGAGCTCGAAGAAGAGGAGCCGGCGCTCGACCGCAGCGAGTGGCGCTTCGCCTGCGCGTACCGCGAGTACCTGACCGACGACGCGCGGCTGGTGCTGGCGAACCTGCGCGCGGCGGCGGGACTCGGCGCCCTCAGCCTGAACTGGGCGCCGGTGACCGGGATCCTGGTCGAGAACGACCGCGCCACGGGCCTCGCCGCGCGATGCCAGCTCACGGGCCGCGAGCTGCGGGTGCGAGCGGACTGCGTCGTGAACGCCGCGGGCGCGTGGGTCGAGGCGCTGCGCCAGCTCGAGGATGCGGCCGCACCGCCGCTCCTGCACCTCTCGAAGGGCGTCCACATCGGCATTCCTGCCGCCCGACTTCCGATCCGCAACCTGCTCCTGCTCGGAACGATGGACCAGCGCAGCATCTTCGCGCTGCGCCGCGACGAGATCGTCTTCGTCGGCACGACCGACACGAGCTATACGCACGGCGCCGACGTCTGGCCGCCGATCACGCGCGGCGACGTCGAGTATCTGCTCGAGCCGCTGCGCCGCTATCTCACGGTGGACAAGCTCGAGGTCGAAGACGTCCGAACCGCGTGGGCGGGGCTGCGGCCGCTGGTCGCCGAGCCGGGAAAGGCGCCGACCGACATCTCGCGCAAGGACGAGATCCTGATCGGCCGCGCGGGCGTGATCACCGTGGCCGGCGGCAAGCTCACCGGCTACCGGCCCACCGCGCTGCGCACGCTGGAACGGGTCGAGAGCGTGCTCGGCCACGCGCTTCCCGTGCCCGGCGAGGGCGGGCCCCTTCCGGGCGGCGACTTCCCGGGCGACCTCGTCGCGCTCGCGCGCAATCTCGAAGGGCAACACCGGCTCGATCACCTGGCGGCGATGCGCCTGGTGCGGCTGTACGGGAGCGAAGCGGACGCCGTGGTTCGGCTCGGCCCGAAGCCGCTCGTGGCGGAAGCAAAGGTGATCGTCGGGGAAGTAGACTGGGCCGTGATGCACGAGGGCGCAGCGACCGTCGAGGACGTGCTCTACCGCCGGACGCGCGCGGCGCTGTACGAGCCGGGCGCGGGCGACGCGATCGCCGGGCCGATCGCCGCGCGGATGGCGGAGCTACTGGGCTGGAGCGAGCGGCAGGCGGCCGAGCAAGCGCGGAGCGCGCGCGAACGCGTCGCGGCGGATCTCGATTTCGCGGACGTGGACCCGTGAGCGGGATCGTCGCGCGGCTTCGCGAGGCCCTCGGCGCGCGCGTGCACACCGACGCGGCGACGCTGGCGGCGCACCGGCGCGACACCTGGGCCCTGGCGGAGCTGCACGACCTGCTCGGACGCGGCGCGCCGACGGCCCTCGCGGTGGTACGCCCCGAATCGGTCGACGAGGTCGCGACCGCGCTTCGGCTCTGCCGGGCCGCGCGCGTTCCGGTGATCCCGTTCGGCGGCGGCTCGGGCGTCTGCGGCGGGGTCGAGGCGCGACCGGAAGCGGTGGTGATCTCGACGCGCGGTCTCGACGGTCTGGTCTCGCTCGACGCGCGCAACCTGACCGCGAGCTTTCGCGCCGGGACGATGGGCGGCGAGGCCGAGCGACGCCTGCAGAGGGAAGGCCTCACGATCGGCCACTGGCCGCAGTCGGTCGACCTCTCCACCGTCGGTGGCTGGGTGGCGACGCGCGCGGCGGGGCAGTTCTCGACCGCGTACGGCTCGATCGAGGATCTCGTTCTCGCGCTCGAGGTCGTGCTGCCCGACGGCAGCGTGCTGCGAACGCGCGAGACGCCGCGCGCCGCGGCCGGCCCCGACCTGCGTCAGCTCTTCATGGGAAGCGAGGGGACGCTGGGCGTGGTGAGCGAGGTGACCTTCTCGCTGCGGCCGCTGCCCGAGGCGCGAACTCTTGCGGCATTCCACTTCGCGTCGCTCGACGCCGGGCTCGAGGCGATCCGCCGCTTCATGCGCGTGGGGCTGCGGCCGCCGGTCGTGCGGCTCTACGACGAGCGCGAGTCACAGCGGCAATTCGCGGCGCAGTGCCCGGACGGGCGCGCCATGCTGATCCTCGTCCACGAAGGGCCGGAAGCCGTGGTCGCGGCCGAGGTCGCCGGCGTTGCGCGGCTCTGCGCGGACGAGGGCGGAATCGGCGCGGACGCCGCTTCGGTCGAGCACTGGCTCGAGCACCGCAACAACGTGCCGAGCTTCCGCGAGCTGAACGAGCGCGGACTGGTCGTCGACACGATCGAGGTCGCCGCCACGTGGGACCGCGTCATGCCGCTCTACCAAGCTGCGGTCGCGTCGCTTCGCGAGCTGCCGGAAGTGGTGCTCGCGAGCGCCCACTCGAGTCACTCCTATCGTTCCGGCACGAACCTGTACTTCACGTTCGCCGCGCGGGTCGAAGACAGAGAGCGAATGCCCGCGATCTACCGCGAGTGCTGGCAGCGGGTGATCCGCGCCACGCTCGCCTGCGGCGGCGGGATCGCGCACCACCACGGCATCGGCCGGGTGCGGCGCGAGTTCCTGGCGGAGGAGATCGGCGATGCGGGCGTCGGCGTGCTGCGCGCGCTGAAGCACGCGCTCGACCCGGACGACCTGCTGAATCCCGGCGTGCTCGTGCCCGCGAGCCGCTCGACGCGGGCGTGACCCGCCCGCCGCTGCTCGCGCTCGACCTCGGCACCACGAGCGTCCGGGCGCTTGCGGTCTCTGGCGAGGGACGCGTGCTGGCACGCGCGCAGCGCCCGCTCGCCTCTCGCTATCCGCGTCCCGGCTGGATCGAGCAGGACCCCGAGGAGATGTTCGCTGGCGCCAAAGACGTGCTTCGCGAGGCGCTGGCTTCGGCCCGACTCGAGTCGCGAGACGTCGCCGGAATCGGGCTGGTCACGCAGCGCGGCAGCGCGCTCGCCTGGGACGCGCGAACGCTGCGGCCGCTCGCCCCCGCGCAGAGCTGGCAGGATCAGCGCACCGCCGAGCGCGTGGCGGGCTTTCGGGCGCTCGGCATACCGATCAACACGCTCGCGACCGCGACGAAGCTCGAGTGGTGGCTCGCGCACGACGAGGCGGTGAAGGCGGCCGCGCGCGAGAAGCGGCTGCGGCTCGGTACGCCCGACGTCTGGCTGGCGGCGCGGCTCAGTGGCGGGGCGCTGCACGTGACCGACCCGGGAAACGCGTCGTGCACGGCGCTCTTCGACGTCGCGGGCGGCGAGTGGGCGCAGGGGCTTCTCGACCTGTTCAAGGTGCCGCGCGAGGCGCTGCCCGAGATCGTTCCGACCAGCGGCGTCGTGGGCGAGCTGCCGGCCGCGCTCCTGGGTACACCCGTTCGTGTCGCGGCGATCGCAGGAGATCAGCAGGCGTCCGCGTTCGCACAGGGGATCGGCCGACCCGGAGAGGCGAAGCTCACGCTCGGAACGTCCGCGATGTTCGACGTGCACACAGGCGCGGCCGTGGCCGAGCCGATCGCGGGCTCGTACCCGCTGGCGCTCTGGTGGCTGGCCGACGGCACGCGCGCGTTCTGCCTCGAGGGCGCAGTGATCACCGCGGGCAGCGCGATCGACTGGCTGATCGAGCTCGGGATCGCGCGCGACGCGGCCGAGCTCTCGGCGCTGGCGACCTCGGCCGGCTCGAGCGGGGGCGTCCGCTTCGTTCCCGCGCTGCAGGGGCTTGGCACTCCGTTCATGGACGACGCCGCGCGCGGCGCGCTGCTGGGATTGTCGCGCGGCTCGGGGCGCGGCGAGATCGCGCGCGCGGCGCTGGAGGGAATCGCGCAGCGCTGCAGCGACGTCTGCGAGGCCTTCGGGCTGGGCGCTCTTCCGCTTCGCGTCGACGGAGGATTGGCGCAGAGCGATCTCCTGCTGCAGGCGCTCGCGGACTTCTCCGGGTGCGAGATCGCGCGCGCTCGCGAAGTCGAGACCACGGCGCTGGGCGCCGCATTCCTGGCGGGCCTTGCCACGGGCGTGTTCGACAGCGCAGCTTCTTGCCGCGAAGCGCTTCCGGCGCCGGCGACTTTCGCGCCGCGCATTGCCGCCGCGGAGCGCGAGGCCGTGCGCGAGCGCTGGCGCGAAGCGCTGGCGCGGGTCGCGTCGCGTGGCCCGAGTCGGTGAGTCGGAGCGATCCGGCAGAAACCCATGCGCAACTCGTGTGCGTGTTCGAGTTCGCAGGCACCGTGTTATCTTGCCGGCGGGCTCCGCTTCCGGGAGGGCGCGATGCGCGCGCGTCTCATCACGATACTCGCGCTCGCGGCGCTGACTGCGCCGACGGGGTGCGGGCAGAGCGGTAGCGAGTCGGCCGCGGTCGAAGCGCCGAACGGCGAGGTCGCGGCGGCGGGAGCCCCACTTGCCGACGAGATGCCGGTGCCGGTCGCCGTGCGAAACGACGCGCTGCCGGCGGCCTTCCCGCACGACATCCCGATCCCCGAGGGGCTGACGGCGAAGTCGGTTCTCTCCGAGCACGCGGGCTCGTACGCGGCGCTCTTCACCGGAGAGCTCGAGCCCGAAGTCGTCTATCGCTTCTTCGCCGCGCAGCTCGTCTCGGAGGGCTGGACGATCGACAAGTCTCACGGTGTCGGGCCGGAGCTCGCGCTCCTGGCGAGCAAGGGAGGTCGGATCACCACCGTGATCTGCACGCGCATCGACGGCATGTTGCACGTCGAGCTCGGCGTGAGCGGCGGCTCCTGAGCTCCGGCGCCCGACGCGCGGCTACGCGCCGCGCTGGCGGTGGCGGGCGTATCGGACCATGTGGGCGAGGGTGCGGATCGCGCGGTGCCCCGAGGGCGAGGTGATGCGTCCGGTCTCGGCCACCCCGAGCGGTCCCGAATTGCCGTAGGCGCGATCGGTGTAGACCAGGTCGGAGGCGATCAGGATCGGCTTTCCGTGCCGCTGGCTCGCCTCGGCGGCCGCGTGCGCGTAGCGACGGTCCTGGCTCTCGTGGAAGCTGCCGATGCGCTCGAGGCCGTGTTCGGGCCAGAACGGGCCGCGCCGGAACATCTGCCCCTGCGAGGCCTGGATCCCGATGCCGAGGTAGACGATCGCGTCGACGTCGGGATGTGCCGCCATGAGCTCGAGCAGCTCGGGAATCGTGTCGCGCGTCTCGCCGCCGGCGAGGTCGATCGGGTTGCTGCGGCTCCAGCGCGCCGGGACCATCGTGTCGATCTTCGCGCGCAGATCGTCGGGAAGCGCGATCAGCTCCAGCCCCGCCTGCACGCACGCGTCGGACGTGAGCACGCCCCAGCCGCCCGCGACGGTGAAGATCAGCGTGCGCGGGCCGCGCGGCAGCGGCTGGGTCGCGAACGCGGCGGCCGCCTCGTAGGCCTCTTCGATCGTCTCGGCCCGCGTGATGCCCGCCTGGCGGCAGGCGCCCGAGAAGATTCCGTCGTCGGAAGCGAGTGCGCCGGTGTGACTGCTCGCTGCGCGCTTGCCGGCGCTGGTGACTCCGCCCCGCACCACGACGAAGGGCTTGCTTGCCGTGTGCGCGCGAGCGACGTCGAGGAAGCGCCGGCCGTTTCCGACGCCTTCCAGATACCCCAGCGACACCGCCGTCTCGGGGTCCTCCGCGAAATACTCGAGATAGTCGGCGAGCTCCAGCATCGCGGAGTTCCCGCAGGAGATCGCCTTCGACATTCCCACCCCGGTGAGGCAGCCGTAGTTCATGAAGCTCGAGGCGAGGTTTCCGCTCTGCGAGACGACGGAGATCGGGCCGGGGGGCGGGTAGGGCGCGACGATCTGCGCGCACATCGAGACGCGGGTCGAGATCAGCCCCTGGCCGTTCGGGCCCGCGATCAGGATGCCGAGCTCGCGGCCGAGCGCGACCAGGCGGTCCTCCGCCTCGCGCCCGTCGGCGGCCTCGCCGTAGCCCGCGGAGGCCACGAAGGCCGCGCGCACCCCGATCCGCGCGCAGTCGCGCAGCAGCTGCTCGTTCGCGGTGTTCGGCGTGCAGATGAACGCGAGGTCGGCTCGCCCGGCCGGAACCTCGAGCACGCTCTTGTAGGTGGGGCGTCCGAACGACGCCACGCCTTCGCGATTGATCGGGAACAGCTCGCCCTGATAGCCGCAGGCGATCAGGTTGTGGAACGCAACCGCGCCGAACTTCCCCGGGTGCTGTGACACGCCCGTGACCACGATGCCGCGCGGGTAGAAGAGCGGCCGGAACTTCTCGACGACGTTCGTCACCGCGCCTCTCCTTCCAGCTCGACGAGCGCGTCGATCACGACCGGTGTGTCACCCGAGACGATCAGCGGATTGACGTCGATCGAGCGGATCTCCGGCCTCGCGGCGCCGAGCCGGCCGAGCGCCTCCAGGATCTCGGCGAGCTTGCCGCGCGAGACCGCGGGCTCGCCGCGGAATTCGCCGAGCAGCTTCCCGTAGCGAAGCGCGTCGATCAGATCCTCGGCGTCGCCCGGCGCGAGTGGCGCGACCGCGAAGGCGACGTCGCCCACGGCCTCGGCGAAGATCCCGCCCAGGCCGAGCATCACGCACGGCCCGAAGCTCGGATCGCGAACAAGCCCGGCGATCAGCTCGCGCCGCCCGCCGACCATCCGGCAGACCAGAAGCCTCGCGTCGCCGTCGCCGGATCGCCGCGCCGCCAGCAGCGCGTCGGCCGCGGAGCGCACCTCGCTCGCGTCGCGCAGGCCCAGCCGCACCAGGCCGCGCTCGGTCTTGTGCGCGATCGCGCGCCCGCAGAGCTTCAGCGCGACCGGATGCCCGAGCGCCTCGGCCGCGCGCACGGCCGCGTCCGCCGTCTCGACCAGCGCGTCGTCGGGAACGGGAATCCCGGCGCCCTTCAGAAGCTGCTTCGACTCGTGCTCGGAGAGCGTGTAGGACATGGGCGGGCAGCATACGGACGCCCAGCGCGCATTTCCAACGCCTTCCGCTACTTCACCACGTTCGGAAGGTTCCGCGGCTCGAAGAAGCCCTCGGGGAGCACGGCCTCGAGCTCCAGATCCACGAGCTCCGCTCGCGTCTCGGAGCCATCGCGCAGGTCGCGCAGCGTCGCCCGGGTGACGCGCGCGAACCCGTCCACGATCTTCACGTCGTTCGGGCTTGCGCTCATCACCTCGCTCGGCTCCGCGCCGCCCTTGAAGTCCGCCTCGTAGCCCTCGCGGCGCAGGATCACGCACCACTCCCGGTCGACCGAGCTCACGAGCCGTTCGTACCGCGAGCCAGCGTCCGGCGAGGGCTTCGTCTCGACGACGTAGACCGGCCTTCCGTCGATCGAGCCGTCCGGGAGCCGCCGCAGCTGGCCGGGAAACATGAAGCGGGCGAAGCGCGCGAAGTCCTCGAAGTCCACGTCGGTGCCGAAGAGCTCGCCATCCGGGCTGTCGGGCTCGATGCGCCGCGGGCTCGGCTGATCGGGGGTCCAGCGCCAGGCCTCGCCGACCCGATCGCCCTCGCTGAACAGATAGGCCGCCGTGTCCGTCGGGCGAGCGCCCGTGGATGCGACGATGACCCGGCGCATGCCCTGGATCGGCTGCTCGCCCCAGTACTGGCCTTCGATCACGCGCCCCTCGCCCTTCGCGCTGCGCCAGGTCAGCACGAAGCGGCCGCGCACCGACGGCGGCAGGCTGCGCAGCGCGCAGTCGATCACCTCGTTCATCGAGCCCGCGGCTCTGGCTGCTTCGGCGGGCGCGAGCGCGAGGAGCAGCGCGAGCCAGAGGCGACGCATCAGGCGAGCGCAGCAACCAGCTCGCGCCCGGCCTTCTCGACGAAGCGAAGCTGATCGTCGGCGTTGCGCCCCGGATTCAGCAGCACGAGCCGATCCACGCCGAGCGCCTGGTACGCGCGGGCGACGTCCGCATCGACCGCTCCTGCCGGGGTCACCGTGATCTCGAGTCGCCCGAGCGCGGCCGAGCGGTCGAAGCGCTGCTCGGCCGCGCGCAGACCTTCGAGCGCGTGCCGGGTCGCGTCGAGATCGAGCGCGAAGCCGTACCAGCCATTTCCGTAGCGCGCCGCGCGCCGCAGCCCCGAGGGGCTCATTCCGCCGACGAAAATCGGAGGGTGCGGCTTCTGCACCGGGTGCGGATGCGCCTGGATCGCGCCGAACGCCACGTACTCGCCCTTGTACTCGGGCTCGTCCTGGGTCCAGAGCGCGACGATCGCCTCGATGTACTCGTCGGTGCGCTTGCCGCGATCGCCGAAGGGAACGCCGAGCGCCTGGAACTCCGGCTTTAGGTACCCGGCTCCGAGCCCGAAGACCAGCCGCCCCTTCGAGAGTCGATCGACGCTGGCCAGCTCCTTCGCGAGCACGACGGGATTTCGCTGCGGCAGGATGATGATCCCGGTCGCGAGCAGGAGCCTGGTCGTGTGGGCGGCGAGGAACGAGAGCGCGACCGCCGGGTCGAGCAGCTTCATCTGCGGCGGCGCGGGCGACGGCGGAGCCTGCGGGTCGGGAAGCACGACGTGCTCCGCGGTCCAGACCGAATCGAAGCCGGCCGCCTCGGCCGCCTTCGCGACGCGCGAGGCGACGTCCGGATCGCTACACGGTCCGGTGTTGATTCCGTACAGCCCGAACTTCATCCGACCTCCCGGCGCGTGGCGAACGCGATCCGATTCTACCCCAGCCGCAGCGCGCCGGTCGCCATGGCGAGCGCCTCCGCGTCCCGCGCGAACTCTGGGACGTCGGCGTAGCGGCCGCCGTGGACCAGACGGGTCGCGCCCGCAGCGCGAAACGCGCGCGCCAGATCGGCTGCGCGCGCGGGGTCCGCGAGCGGAAGCCGCGTCAGCACGGCGACCTCGGGCGCGGGCTTGCCGGCCATCGCGAAGAGCTCGCGCAGCCGCGCGCAGTCCGCTTCGATCTGCTCGGGCCGGGCCGCCATCGGCATCCACCCGTCACCGTACCGTGTCGCCCGTTGGAGAGCGTGCGGCGGCGCGCCGCCGATCAGGATCCGCGGCCGCGCGGGCCGGGGCAGGAACAGGAACGCCTGGCCGTTGCGCTCGACCACGTCGCTCGCGAACGCGTCGTTCAGGAACGACAGGGTTTCGTCGCTCAGCGCGCCGCGCTTCTCGCGCGGCACGCCGAGCGCGCGGAACTCCGGCGCCATCCATCCCACGCCCACACCGAGCGTCGCGAACCGGCCCGCGCAGAGCTCCGCCACGGTCGCGATCGCCTTCGCGGTCGGCAGCGCCGGGCGGTAGGGGAGGATCAGCACCGCCGTCGCGAGCCCGATGCGCTCGGTCTTCGCGCCCAGCCAGGCGAGCGCGGTGAGCGGGTCGAGGTAGCGCCCGCCGGATCCCTCGGCGTCGTCCGGCGGGATCGCGATGTGGTCGGGCACGTGGATCTCGTCGAGGCCGGCGGCCTCGGCGGCGAGCGCGCAGGCAAGCAGCGTCTCGCGACTCGACTGCGGGCCCATGGTGCGAACCGCGATTCCGATCTTCATGCGGTCCAGCTTAGCCAGCGGTTTGACCGCGCGCGCTGCGAACCCGCAAGCTCGCGCCGTGTCGAAGCTCGCGCGCTCCAGAGCTCGGCGAGCGAGCCTCGCCGCGATCGCGTTGCTCTACGCGGTCTCGATCCCGTGGTACCGCGAGGGTGGCGCCGAGCCCGGAATCTGGCTCGGGCTTCCCGACTGGGCCGCGGTGGCGCTGGTCTGCTACGCCGGCGTCGCGCTTCTGAACAGCGTGGCCTGGTGGCTCGCGGAGGTTCCCGAGCACGACGGGGATGGCTCGTGAGCGTGGGAGCGCTCGGGCTTGCGGCGCTCGGCCTCTATCTGGCGGGGCTCTTCGCCGTCGCCGCGTTCGCGCGACGCGCCCGCCGCGACGACTCGCCGGGCGACCACTATCTGGCCGCGCGCGAGCTCGGCGTGTTCGTGCTGTTCCTGACCCTGTACGCCACGACCTACAGCGGGAACTCACTGATCGGCTATCCGGGCGAGGCCTACCGCAGCGGCTTCGCCTTCGTCATGGCGACCGGCTTCATGATGGCGATCGTCGTCTTCTTCCACGCGCTCGCGCCGAAGCTCCGGCCGCTCTCGGCGCGACACGGATTCGTGACGCCGGGCGATTTCCTGCGCTGGCGTTTCGGCGCGGAGCCGCACGGCCGGGCGCTTCGCGTCGCGGTCGCGCTGGTGATGATATTCGCGCTCTCGAACTTCCTGTTCTCGCAGCTGCGCGCGATGGGGGAGCTTGCGACCGAGGCGACCGGCGGGCTCGTGCCGTACGAGCTCGGCGTGGTGGGGCTGGCCGCGGTGATCCTCTTCTACGAGACGACCGGGGGCATGCGCGCCGTCGCGTGGACCGACGCGGTGCAGGCCGGGATCATGTTCGCGGGCCTGGGCGCGATGATCGTGTGGCTGCTGTCCACGCCCGGCGGGCTCGCGGGGCTCTCGACTCGGATCGCCGAGCTGCGCCCCGACGCCGTGGTCGTTCCCGGCGCCACTGCCCGGGCGAACTGGGCCTCGACGATCCTCTTGCTCGGCATCGGCAGCACGCTCTATCCGCAGGCGATCCAGCGCATCTACGCCGCGTCGTCGAGCCGCACGCTGAAGCGCGCGTTTGCGCTGATGACCTGGATGCCGCTCGTCACGACCGCGGTCGTGACGATGATCGGCCTGGCCGCGATCACGCGTCTGCCCGAGCTCGCCGGGGTCGATGCCGACCGCGTGATGCCGGCGCTGCTCGCGCTCTGGGCGCAGGACGGGCTCGCATCCGCGCTTGCGGCCGTGGTCGTGTTCCTGGCCGCGATCGCCGCGATCATGTCGACCGCGGACTCGGTCCTGCTCTCGGCCGGATCGTTGGTGGCGACCGATCTGCTGGACCGCCCGCGCGATGCGCCCGCGACCACGCTTCTAGGCAAGCGCGCTGCAGCGGCGCTCTTCGCCGCGATGATCGTCCTCGCGATGCGCCGCGACCTCACGCTCTGGCGGATCACCGAGCTCAAGATGGAGGTTCTGGTCCAGTGCGCGCCCGCGTTCCTGCTCGCGATCCACTGGCCGGGTCTGCGCGCGGGACCGACGCTCGCGGGCGTGGTGCTCGGCTCGGCGCTCGCGGCGGGGTCCGTGCTCGCCGGAGTCGAGCGATTCGGCGGCGTCCACGCGGGGCTGCTCGCGCTCGTCGCGAACGCCCTGGTCGCGACGCTCGGGTCGCTGCGCAGGTAAGATCGCGCGCGTGGAGAAGCTCGACCGCGACGATCGTGTGGCAAGGATCGAGGCCTGGATCGGCGCTAACGCCGGCGCTCCGGCGCGCGTGTCGAATCTGCGCCGCATGGCCGGAGGCTCGTCACGGCAGGTCTGGAGCCTCGACCTCGAGCTCGGCGGCGCAAGCGCGGCCGAGAAGCGTGCGCTCGTGCTGCGGATCGATCCGACCGCGGCCACGGCGCGCGGAGCCTCGGCCGATGGCGGCGGCTTCCGATTGGAGTTTCGCCTGCTCGAAGAGGCGCTGCGCTGCGAGGTCCCGGTGCCGCGCGTGTACTGGCCTTGCGCCGAGCTCGAGCCGCTGGGCGGGCCGTTCTACTTCATGGATCGGATCGAGGGCGAGACGATCGGAACGCGAATCCTGCGCGAGCCGTCGCTCGCGAACGCGCGGGAGCGGCTGCCCGAGCAGCTCGGCCGCGCGCTCGCGCGCATCCACCGCATGAATCCCGCCGCGCCCGGGCTCGAGCGGATCGCCCGCGCCGCGCCCGGCCAGTCGAGCGTCAGGGAGCAGCTCGCGCAGGTCCGGCGCGGCATCGACTCGGCGCCTTCCCCTACACCAGTCTGTGAATGGGCCTACCGGTGGCTCGAGCGCAGCGTGCCGGGCGGATCGGCCGCGCAGCCGGCCGCCGCGCTCGTGCACGGCGACTACCGGATGGGCAACGTGGTGGTCGGCCCCGAAGGGCTGCGCGCCGTGCTCGACTGGGAGCTCGCGCACGTGGGGGATCCGCACGAGGACCTGGCCTGGATGTGCACGAAGACCTGGCGATTCGGCAATCCGGCCGCGCCGGTCGGCGGAGTCGGTCCGCGCGAGCCGTTCTACCGCGCCTACGAAACCGAGAGCGGCCGAGTTCTCGATCGCGACGCGCTGCGCTGGTGGGAGGTGCTCTGCTCGGCGAAGGTCTGCGTCGTCTGGATCGTGCAGGTGAACGCCTATCTGTCGGGCGTCATCCCCAGCGTCGAGCAGGCCGCGATCGGACGGCGCATGGCCGAGACCGAGCTCGACCTGCTGCAGCTCCTCGAAGACGCGTAGGGTCCGAGCGAGTCGCGCAAGCCGACGACCCAGCCGATCACCGCCAGGACCGGGGTCTCGAGTGCCGCGGCCTCGAAGTCCCGTTCGGCCTGCGCGACGGTGGTGACCAGCACCCGCTCTCGTGGGGAGCAGCCCGCGCTCACGAATGCGACGGGAAGATCGGCCGGATAGCCCAGCGCCACGAGCTGTGTACGCCAGGCGGGCACGGTGGCTCCGGCCATCAGCAGCACCAAGGTGTTGCGCGGCTGATAGGGCGGGATCGAGTAGCGTCCGTCCTCGTCCCGACGGTGCGCCGTGGCGACGGTGAAGCTGTCCGCGAAGTCGCGATGGGTGACCGGGATTCCCGCGAGTGCGGGTACGGCGGTGGCGCTGGAGACGCCCGGGACGATCTCGAACTCGATCCCGTGCTCCGCGAGCGGGAGGATCTCTTCTCCTACCCGTCCCAGGACGGAGGGATCCCCTCCCTTGAGGCGAACGACGTCCTTGTCAGCGAGCGCGAGCTCCACGAGCAGTCGATTGATCTGCTCCTGCGTCATCGCGTGTCGGCCGCAGCGCTTTCCCACGTGAACGAGCTCGGCGCGAAGGCCCTCGAGGAGCTCCGGGCTCACCAGGCTGTCGTACAGGACGACATCTGCTTCCTGCAGCGCGCGCAATCCGCGAACGGTGATGAGCTCGGGATCGCCCGGTCCCGCTCCGACGAAGCGCACCCTGCCGCGCAATGTTGCACCTCCCGCCGTCGAGTGTCTCCCCGCATTCTGCCAGATCCGTGCCGTGACATCCGCGCTCACCGGGCCTGGATTCGGCTTGCTCGAAGCTCGAGCCGGTGCACACTTCGACACATCACCGAGTGACACGGCGCCGCATGCCGTCGTCCCGCTCGCTCGAAGAACTCCGCGCGAGGGGTCTAGCGCGGGCATTCGAATTGCAACTCTGTGCGAACGGGAGGTTCCGCATGTTCAAGTTCGTAGCGATTGATTGCAGCGTGTCGCGTTCGTTGGCCCGCAGGCTCGCGCTAGGCGCGGTCGGTGTTTTCGCTCTCTTGCTCCAGGCTGCGCCCGCAATGTCGGCCGACCCGGCGCCCGCGCCCGTCGTCGTCCAGCCGGTGCCGAAGCTGACGCCCGCGGAGTTCGACCAGGGCAAGCAGATCTACTTCGATCGCTGCTCGGGGTGCCACGGAACGTTGCGCAAGGGCGCGACCGGACCGGTGATCGACGACACCGCCATGCGCCAGAAGACGCTCGAGAAGCTCGAGAGCGTGATCTACGACGGCACCGATGCCGGCATGCCCGGCTGGGGCCGCACGGGCGAGATGACGAAGGCCGAGACCACGCTGATGGCGAAGTTCCTGCAGAACACACCGCCGATCCCGCCCGAGATGAGCATCGCGGACATGAAGAAGACGCACAAGATCCACGTTCCGGTCGAGCAGCGGCTCAAGAAGCCCGAGCACGACTACGACATCGACGAGCTCTTCGGCGTGATCCTGCGCGACGCGGGCAAGGGCGCGGTCATCGACGGCAAGAGCAAGAAGCTGCTCAGCGTCGTCGACACCGGCTACGCGGTCCACATCTTCCGATCGTCCGCGACCGGGCGGTATTTCTACACGATCGGCCGCGACGGCAAGGTGAGCCTGATCGACCTCTACGCGGCCAAGCCGACCGTGGTGGCCGAGGTCCGCACCTGTCTCGACGCGCGCAGCGTCGAGGTCTCGAAGTACAAGGGGCCGAAGGGCGACTTCGTCGACCAGCTCGCGATCGTCGGCTGCTACTGGCCACCGCAGCTGGTCATCATCGACGGGCAGACACTGGAGCCGAAGAAGGTGATCTCGACCCGGTCGATGACCTACGACACGGACGAGTACCACCCGGAGCCGCGCGTCGCGACGATCCTCGCCTCGCACTTCGACAGCGAGTGGGTGGTCGCGATCAAGGAGACGGGCCTGGTCTGGCTGGTCGACTACTCGGACCTCGAGAACGTCAAGATGCACCAGATCGAGACCGAGCGGTTCCTGCACGACGGTGGCTGGGATGCGACCAAGCGCTACCTGCTGATCGCCGCGAACATGCGCGACCAGATGGTGGTCGTGGACACCAAGGAGAAGAAGTTCGTCACCAAGTTCGAGACCGGCGTGAAGCCGCACCCCGGCCGCGGCGCGAACTGGATCGATCCGGAGTACGGGCCGGTGAGCGCGACCACGCATCTGGGCGAGGGGAAGATCAGCGTCTACGGATCGGATCCCGCGAAGCACCCGGAGCACGCCTGGAAGGTCGTGCGCGAGGCGGAGACTGCCGGACCGGGATTGTTCCTGAAGACCCATCCGAAGAGCGAGAACGTCTGGACCGACGCCACGTTCGCCAAGGACGGCAACTCCAACCAGACGATCTGCGTGTTCAAGAAGAAGGACTTCGACGCCGACCCCACCTGCTTCCCGGCCACCCAGCACGGGAAGATCGTGCACTTCGAGTACAACAAAGCTGGCGACGAGGTCTGGGCATCGGTCTGGGACAAGAAGGGCGCGCTGATCGTCTACGACGACAAGACGCTCAAGGAGAAGGCCCGGATCGAAGCCGACTGGATGGTCACCCCTACCGGAAAGTGGAACGTCTATAACACTGTCCAGGACGTCTACTGATCCGAGGGAGGATTCGTGAAGCGATTCGTGATCGCGGTGGTGTCCGCGTGCGTGCTCCTGGCCAGCGGGGGTCCGGCGCACGCGGACGGGAAGAAGCCCCACCAGTTCGCAGGGGCGACGAAGTGCCGCTCGTGCCACGAGAAGGACGAGATCGGCAACCAGTACGGGAAGTGGCTCGACTCCAAGCACGCCAAGGCTTGGGGGACTCTCGCCTCCGACAAGGCGAAGCAGTGGGGCAAGGACAGGGGGATCGACGACCCCCAGGCCTCCGACAAGTGCGTGAAGTGCCACGTCGCCGGGCACGGCGAGCCCAAGGCCCGCCTCGGGATGAAGTACGCCAAGACGGAGGGCGTGACCTGCGAGGCGTGTCACGGACCGGGCAGTGACTACCGCAAGAAGAAGATCATGATGGATCAGAAGAAGGCGGTGGAGAAGGGCCTCGTGCTGCAGAGCGAGAAGGTCTGCCTGACCTGCCACAACGACGAGAGCCCCGCCTGGGATCCCGCGCGCTACAAGCTGGCCGGAGGCAAGACCGCGGGATTCGACTACGAGCAGGCGACGAAGGCGATCGCGCATCCGGTGCCGGCAGGGTACGACCCGTCCAAGGACAGCGACGCAGAGTAGGACGTGGCGGACACGGAGGACGGCGAAGGCATCGAGAAGCGGGTTCAGGGCGCGACGTGGACGGTCCTGGGCGGCGCGCTGGTCTTCGTGCTCATGCTCTTCTCGTTGCAGTGCCCGCACGGGGAGGACGGAAGCCGAGCGGACTACCCGAAGCGCACGTTGCCGCCGGAGCCGGAGCCCGTGCTGCTCGCCGGGCCCGAGCCGAGCGACGACTACTTCCCCTGCAGCGACTGCCACGACGAGACGATGAAGGTCGATCCCGAGCGGCGCGCGATGGAGGAGGACCACGAAGACATCGAGGTCGTCCATGGCGACCTGTGGTGCCTGCAGTGTCACTCGGCCGAAGACCGCGACTCGCTCCAGCTCGCGGACCGCACTCACGTGGCGTTCGGGGAATCGTGGAAGATGTGCCTGCAGTGCCACGGGCAGAGGCGCCAGGACTGGCCGACCGGAATCCACGGCAAACGCACCGGTCACTGGTGGGGCCCGAAGGAGGTCCGGACCTGCATCGAGTGCCACGACCCGCACGCGCCGCGCTTCAAGGCGATCGAGCCGCTTCCGCCTCCGCGACGTCCGGAGGCGATCCTGAGCTCGACCGCCGCGGCGTCGAGCGTTCCCGCCCAGGAGGTCTCCGATGAACCCTGACGATCCGGACGCCCCGAAGCTCGACGCGAAGGGCGCCTCGCGGCGCAAGTTCCTGCGCACCGCGGTGGCGGGCGCGGCCGCGCTCACCGGGGTCGGCGCGGCCACCGGCATGGAGTTCGACGTCGAGGCCATGTTCCAGGGCCACTTCCGAGAGCTCTCTCGCGAGGATCTCGACCGCGTGCTCGAGCGGCTCGCGAAGAAGTACTCCGCCCGCTACGCGAAGGACGTGAAGGTCAGCGCCACCGGGCCGATCGACGGTGTCGTGTTCGGCTACGGTCTGGACATCTCGCGCTGCATCGGCTGTCGCAAGTGCGTGTACGCCTGCGTCGACGAGAACAACCAGTCGCGGGATCCGCAGATCCAGTGGATCCGCGTGTTGGAGTTCGAGCGCGAGAAGGTGATGCGCGGGATCAACCTGGAGGACGGCAACCCCTACTACGACCACGAAGAGGTTCCCGCCCCCGACAAGGTCTACCTGCCGGTCGCGTGCCAGCACTGCGACGACTCCCCGTGCACACAGGTCTGTCCGACCGGGGCGACCTGGATGGAGCCCGACGGGATCGTCGTGATCGACTACGACTGGTGCATCGGCTGCCGCTACTGCATGGCGGCCTGCCCCTATGGCGCGCGCAAGTTCAACTGGGCCGAGCCGAACCTGCCCGCCGAAGACGTGAATCCGAACATGCACCTGCTCGGCAATCGCCCGCGCGGAAAGGGCGTGGTCGAGAAGTGCAGCTTCTGCATCCAGCGCGTGCGCGACGGGCGCTACCCCGCGTGCCTCGAAGCCTGCCCCGTGGGCGCGCGGAAGTTCGGAAACCTGCTCGATCCCAAGAGCGAGATCCGCCAGCTGCTCGCGACCAAGCGCACGTTCGTGCTCAAGGCGGAGCTCGAGACGCATCCCAAGTTCTTCTACTTCTGGGGCTGATGGAATGAACTCGGTCATCCAGTTCTGGCGCTTCGTCGCCGGCAGCGCGCGCGTGGTCGCGCGTGGCAGCGTCGGCTACTACGCGTGGATCGCGCTGCTCGGCGTGCTGATCGTGGTCGGATCGTTCGCGTACGCGAACCAGCTTCAGAACGGGCTGAGCACCACGAACATGCGCGATCAGATCTCCTGGGGCTTCTACATCGGAAACTTCGCGTTCCTGGTCGGCGTGGCCGCTGCGGCCGTGATCCTGGTGATCCCCGCCTACGTGTACCAGTGGGGGCCGATCAAGGAGGTGGTGCTCCTCGGCGAGATCATGGCGGTCTCCGCGATCATCATGTGCATGCTCTTCGTCTCGATCGACGTCGGCCGCCCCGACCGGCTCTGGCACCTTTTCCCCGTCGTGGGGAACCCGCACTTCCCTCACTCGCTGCTGGTCTGGGACATCCTGGTCCTGAACGCCTACTTCGCGATCAACTACTTCGTGGTCACCTACCTGGTCTTCAAGGGCTACACCGGGCAGCGCTACAACGCGGCCTTCATCATGCCGGTGATCTTCCTCTCGATTCCGCTCGCGGTGAGCATCCACACCGTGACCGCGTTCCTGTTCATGGGTCTGAAGGCGCGGCCGTTCTGGAACAGCGCGATCCTGGCGCCGCGCTTCCTGGCCAGCGCCTTCTGCTCCGGCCCGGCGCTCCTGGTGCTGATCTTCCAGATCCTGCGCTCGGTGCGGCCGATCAAGATCTCCGACGAGGCGCTGCGCAAGATCGGAGAGCTGCTCGCGTACGCGATGGCCGCCAACCTGTTCTTCCTGGCCTGCGAGGTGTTCCGCGACTTCTACTCGGCCTCCGCCAGCGCCCACACGATCCATGCCGAGTTCCAGTGGTTCGGCCTCGAGGAGCACGGGATTGCCGGCTACACCTGGCTCGCGCTGGCCTGCAACTCGATCGCGTTTGCGATCTTCCTGGTTCCTTCGCTGCGCAACCGGCTGCGTGTGCTGAGCGCGGGCTGCGTCCTCGCCATCGTGGGCGTCTTCACCGAGAAGGGTCTGGGACTGCTGCTGCCCGGTCTCACGCCCGACGCGCTCGGCGAGGTCTACCGCTATGCGCCGAGCGCGAACGAGATCCTCGTCGGAGCGGGGGTCTGGGGCATCGGCGCGCTCTGCTTCACGCTGATGTCGAAGGTCGCGATCGCGATCACGCTCGGCGAGCTCCGCTACCGACCCCGCTGACGTGGGACATCGAGACGCGCTGCGTGAGCGAGCGTGTCCGAGTAACTCACCGGGACTGCGCCAGATCCGACGAGCGACTGGCCTGATTCGTGCACGCGATCAGGGCAGCTCGGGAGGGAAGGCGTGATCGTGTCGGGCGTGCTCGTCATCTGTCGGGGAGACCGTCTCCGGGACGTGACTGCGGCCGTCGGCGCGCTGCCGGGTGTCGAGGTCCATCAGGTGGACCCGGCCGGCCGCCTCGTCCTCACGATCGAGGCAACCAGCACGGACGGCTGTGCCGACCGGCTGCGCGCGATCCAGGCACTTCCCGACGTGATCTCCGCCGAGATGGCGGTGCACGTCTTCGAAGACGAGGGGCACCCATCAGTCACACACGGCGTGATTTCCTGAAGACCGCGGTCGCTGCGTCGGTAGCGACGACCTTCGGTCTGCCCGTGACGCGAGACGCGCTCGCGGCCGCGGACAAGCTGGACGTCGAGGCGGGCTGGACCTGGGACAAATCAGCCTGTCGCTTCTGCGGCGTCGGCTGCGGGATCCTGGTTGCGACGAAGGAAGGGCGCGTCGTTGCGGTGAAGGGCGACCCCGAGTCGCCGGTGAACCGCGGAATCAACTGCATCAAGGGCTACGCGAACGCGAAGATCCAGTACGGCGAGGACCGGCTCACCAAGCCCCTGCTGCGCATGAAGAACGGCAAGTACGACAAGAACGGCCGCTTCACGCCGGTGAGCTGGGAGCAGGCCTTCGACGTCATGGCCGCGAAGTGGAAGCAGTACTACGACACGCTCGGCCCTTCGAGCGTCGCGATCTTCGGATCGGGGCAGTTCACGGTCGACGAGGGCTACGTCGCGGCCAAGCTGATGAAGGCGGGGTTCCGCTCCAACAACCTCGACCCGAACGCGCGGCACTGCATGGCCTCGGCGGTCGCGGGGTTCATGCAGACCTTCGGCATGGACGAGCCCCCCGGCTGCTACGACGACATCGAGCACGCCGACGCGATCGTGTGTTGGGGCGCGAACATGGCCGAGTGCCACCCGGTGCTCTGGTCGCGGGTCTCGGACCGGAAGCTCACGCATGAGAAGACCCGGATCGTGAACCTGACCACCTTCAGCAACCGCACCAGCGACGCGGCGGATCTCGAGATCGTGTTCCGCCCCCAGACGGACCTGGCGATCATGAACTTCATCGCGCGCCACATGCTCGAGAAGGGCCGGGTGAACTGGGACTTCGTGAACAAGCACTGCGTCTTCGCGGCCGGGCCGACGGACATCGGCTACGGGCTTCCGGACGACCACCCGCTCGAGCAGGGGCAGGCGAACCGCGCGACTCCGGACGCGCACTGGACCATCAGCCGCGAGGAGTTCGAGAAGTCGGTCGCGCCCTACGACGCCGACTACGTGAGCAAGCTCTCGGGCGTGCCCAAGGAGCAGCTCGTCGAGCTCGCGGAGATCTACTCGGATCCCGCACTCAAGGTGCTCTCGTTCTGGACCATGGGCTTCAACCAGCACACGCGCGGCACCTGGGTCAACGAGCAGGCCTACATGCTGCACCTGCTCGGCGGGAAGATCTCGACGCCGGGCTCGGGCGCCTTCTCGCTCACCGGCCAGCCGTCCGCGTGCGGGACGGCGCGCGAGGTCGGCGTGTTCGCGCACCGGCTGCCGGCCGACATGGTCGTGAACAACCCCAAGCACCGCGAGATCACCGAGGGGCACTGGAAGCTGCCCGCGAAGACGCTCAACCCCAAGATCGGCACGCACGCGGTCGCGATGATGCGCCAGCTGAAGTCGGGTCAGGTGCGCTTCTTCTGGTCGCTCGTGACCAATCCGTTCCAGGACTACCCGAACATCAATCCCTGGCTCGAGGCCGCGCGCGAGGGCGACAACTTCATCGTCGTCTCGGACGTGTACCCGACGGTCTCCGCGAAGGTGGCGGACCTCGTGCTTCCAGCGGCGATGATCTTCGAGAAGTGGGGCGCGTACGGGAACTCGGAGCGGCGCGGGCAGCATTGGCGCCAGCAGGTGAAGGCACCCGGCGAGGCGAGGGCCGACGTCTGGCAGCTGCTCGAGTTCTCCAAGCGTTTCACGCTCGCCGAAGTCTGGAAGGATCAGCCGCTGCCGGGCCTGAAGGAGGCCGGCTACGAGGACGGAAAGCTTCCGAGCGTGCTCGAGGCGGCATTGAAGCTCGGCTATCGCCCCGACCAGACGCTCTACGACGCGCTCTTCGCGACCGAGGCGAACAAGGCCTTCGCCTGGCCGGATCCGATCGCGGAAGGCCGCTCCAACGACGTCGCGGAGCGCCTCGGCTTCTTCGTGCACAAGGCGCTCTGGCAGGAGTACCGCAAGTTCGGCCTCGGCAACGGCCACGACCTCGCGGAGTTCGACACCTATCACAAGGTGCGCGGGCTGCGTTGGCCGGTGGTGAACGGGCGCGAGACACGCTGGCGCTACAGCGAAGGCCATGACCCGTACGTGAAGCCCGGCGAGGGGTTCAACTTCTACGGCAAGGCCGCGAAGACCATCCCTGCGGGCGGCCCGACGGGCGCTCCCGTCGATCTAACCGGCAAGGCGAAGATCTTCTTCCGGCCCTACGCGCCTCCAGCCGAGTCACCGGATGCCGAGTACGATCTCTGGCTCTCGACCGGGCGCGTGCTCGAGCACTGGCATTCCGGCTCGATGACCAAGCGCGTGCCCGAGCTCGACCGCGCCGTGCCCCACGCGAAGCTGTACATGCATCCCGAGGACGCCAGCGCGCGCGGGCTCGCCCGCGGCGAGGAGGCGCTGCTCGAATCGCGGCGCGGCTCGGTCCGGGCGCGGATCGAGACGGAGGGGAGAAACCTGCCCCCGAAGGGGCTCGTGTTCGTGCCCTGGTTCGACGAGAACCTCCTGATCAACAAGCTCACGCTCGACGCGACCTGCCCGATCTCGAAGCAGACCGACTTCAAGAAGTGCGCCTGCCGCGTGAGGAAGCTTCCGGCATGAGTGACTCGGACACGAGCCTGTCTCGCCGCGAGCTGCTCTCGCGCCTGATCCCCAGGCCGAGGCCGGAGCCTGCGGCGCCCTCGGACGTCGACAACACCGAGCGCGTGCTGCGGGAGCTGTCCAAGCCGATTTCACCCGATCCGAACAGGAGGTCGACATGCGACGCCGCATGAGTCCCAGCGCCGTTTCGCTGCTCGCAGCCATCGGCGCCTTCGCATTCCTGGCCGCGAGCACCGGCACGGCTCCGGAGAAGGAGGTCGACGATGGCCTCGACGTGCGCTTCCGCGACGTCGAGATCACCTCGACGGCCCCCCAGGCGCAGGAGAAGTACCTCGAGACCGCGCCCGGCGAATCGAAGCTGCTCGAGCGCTCCTTCCCGGGCGCTCCGCCGCAGGTCCCGCACGAGATGGAGAGCATGCTCCCGATCACGCGCGATTCGAACGATTGCCTCGAGTGTCACCTGCCCGAGAACGCGACCGGGAAGAAGGACGTGCCGACGCCGAAGAGCCACTTCCAGCGTCCGATCGTGGCAGACGGAGGCCCGGGCGAGCCGATGGCGACGGTGATCAAGGGGTACGAGGCACGGAAGGAGCTCTTGGGGAGCCGCTACGACTGCAACATGTGCCACGTGCCGCAGACAGCGGGGAAGTGACTACTTCGCGTCGGTGAGCGTGCGAAGGAACGCGACCATCCCCCAGATCTTCTCGTCGCCCCACGACTTGTCGGAGCCGGGGCCGAAAGCCGGCATCTCGCTTCGCGGCGCGCCGCCCTTCAGGATCTGCCAGTAGAGCTGCCCGTCGCTGCGCGTCGCCATCCGCGCTCGATCCCTGAAGTTGGCCGGGGGAACCGGCTGCGCGGCCGCGTCGTCGCCGCCGCCGTCGCCGCTCGCTCCGTGGCAGCGGGCGCAGTTCGCCTTGAATTGCTTGGCGAAGTACTTCTGCTTCGCAGCGTCGAGCACGACCGGGTTCTTCGCTTCGGCGATCTCGGGCGGGGCGTCGTCGCGGGCGGACGACGCCGGGGCGCAGGCGAGGATCGCCACGAATACGGGGATCCACAGCACGGAGAGGGGATCGGCGCGGCGCATTTCGGCTCCTTCTCTGGCGCGGCTCACGGCTCGAGGCGCGTCTTGTTCCAGGCATTGTACTTGCCGACGGGCATCGCGAAGGGCAGGCGCGCGACCTCCGCGAGGGATTTGGAGTCGTAGACGACGACGGCCCCGTCCGCGTGCCAGACACTGACGAGCGCGCGATCGCCCTTTGCCGTGAACTCGGTGTGCATCGCGATCTTGCCGGGCGCGGGCACGAGCGTCTGCGCTTCGAGCTCGAGCGTGTCCTTGCGCAACAGCTGAACCGCTTCGGTGTTGGTGTCGACCCAGAGGAACGGCGTTCCCGGGTGGGTGCGCGCGAAGTAGCCCGCACCCCGCAGCGCGATCTCCTTCACGACCTCGAAGCGGTCGAGCCGGACGATCGAGAGCTTTGCCGCGCCCATGTGATTGAATGCGGCGTACTGCACGCCCTCGCGCTCGAAGAAGCACGCGGAGAAGAGGTGAGGCAGACCCTCCGTCGCCAGTGCCCCGACCTCGGCGCCCTTCTCGAGATCCCAGAGCACGAGCCGCTTCCCGCCGCGCGAGCTCGCGACGAGCTGCCTGGTCCCGGGAACGAAGGCGAAGTCCTCGAACGGCTCCGGAAGTCCGACCTCTCGAAGCGCGAGGTCGCGCGGCGAGAAGAAGATCATCCGAGGCGAGTCGCGCAGCGTCAGCACGAAGCGGTCCTCGCCCGGCAGCGCGTACACGCCGCTCGGCTGGCCGTCGAGCGGGAGCGTGGCGAGCGGGCGAAGCTCGCCGTCGAGCACGACCAGCGACGCGGGCAGCTGGTTCGCGACCACGATCCGATCCCCGGCCGCGGAGATCGCGAGGTTGCGCGTATTTACGGCGACCTTGATCCGCGCGACCGGGCGCCCGCGCGACAGGTCGTAGAGCGTGACGGTGCCGTCGCGCGTCGTCGCCACGAACTTCGTGAACGCGGCGTCGAATTTCGGGCCGCCGTGGACCTTGCCCGCGTCGAAGCGGTCGAGCTCGCGAAACGAGTCGCCGTCCAGCACCGCGATCCGACCCGCGTCGCGCTCGACGACCAGGATCGCGTTCTCGCGCCGCACTTCGGGCGGCATCCGGTCCACGCCCGCGGGAATCTCGACGCGACTCTGCGCGATTTCGTCCCTTCCCCAAGTGATCGGCCCGACCGGCGTTCGCAGCAGCGCGACCAGGCCTTTGGTGGTCGCGTCGTCCAGCACGTCCCGGAACGCCGGCATCTGGGTCGCGGGGAGCCCGTCGCGGATCAGCGCGGCCAGGGCCTCGTCGTCCCTTCGCGCGAGCAGGTCGGGAAGGAGTGGCGGCGCATAGCCGCCGTAGCGGCGCTCGCCGTGACAAGACGCGCAGCGCTCCTGGTAGGCGGCCGCGGCGTCGGGCGTTTCGGAGGCGAGCGCTGGGGCGGCGGCCAGGAGTGAGAGGACGAGCAACCGGATTCGAAGCGTGAGCGGTGCGGGCATGTAGGTTAGTCTAGCGAGATGCTCCCCGTCAGCGATCTGCTCGAGGTTGCGCGCCGCTCCGTCTCGGGGGCGGACGTCGGAGCGCGCGCGCCCGCGCGCTTCGCGCCCGCCGGGGACGCGCCGTTCGTGGTGGTCTGGAACGTCGGAATCCACTGCAACATGAGCTGCCCGCACTGCTACGCCGCGGCGACGTCGCAGCCGTCGCCGCACGACCTGGACACGGACGAGGGACTGAAGCTGATCGAGCAGATGGCCCGCGCCGGAGTGCGCGTGTTGATCCTGAGCGGCGGCGAGCCGCTGCTGCGTCCGGACCTCTTCACGCTTCTGTCTCGCGCGCGCGAGGTCGGTCTCGCGCCGCAGCTCTCGACCAATGGCGTGCTGATCGACGAGCCGATCGCGCGGCGCCTCGCCGACGGCGGCGTCGGGTACGTGGGCGTGAGCCTCGACGGACTCGGAAGCTGGAACGATTCGTACCGCGGGCTTCCCGGTGGCTTCGATCGCGCCGTCCGCGGGCTCGGCTTCGCACGCGGCGCGGGGATGCGCACGGGGGTGCGCATGACGCTCACGCGGCGCAATGCCGATCAGCTCGACGGCGTGGCCGAGGTCGCGCTCGAGTGCGGCGCGGATCGCTTCTACGTCTCGCACCTGGTCGACTCGGGCCGCGGCGCGAAGCTCGTGTCCGACGACCTCGATCGCTCCGAGGCGCGATCGCTGCTTCTGGGTCTGTTCGAGACCGCGGAGCGCTGGCTCGATCGCGGCGTCGCCACGCGCGTGGTGACCGGGTCGAACGACTCCGACGGGCCGTTCCTGCTGCGCTGGATCGAGACGCGCTACGGCTCCGAATCCGCCGCGCCGGTAGCGAAGCTCCTGCTCGAGCGCGGCGGGAACTCCGCCGGCGAGCGCATCCTGTCGGTGGACCACCGCGGGCGCGTGCACCCCGACCAGTTCTGGCGCGCGGCAGTTCTCGGCGACGTGCGGACGACGCCGTTCGCGGAGATCCTGAAGCATCCACTCCGGGAGCAGCTCCGCGACCGACTCGCGCACCTGAAGGGCCGCTGCGGGGCGTGCAGCTACCGCTCTTTGTGTCGCGGCTCGCACCGGGAGCGCGCGCTCGCGCGCGACGGCGACATCTGGGCGCCGGACCCCGCCTGCGTGCTCGAGGACCACGAGATCGGCGTCGCGGAGGCGAGCGTCCGGGCGGCGCGAAATTGAGGCGGTTGGCGCGCGGGCTCGCCGCGGCTGCGCTCGCGCTCGTCGCAGGCGTGGCGATCGCGCACGCGTCCGGCGTCGGTTCGCGCGTGTTCGTGGTCGAGCGGGCCTCGGGGCGACTCGCCGTCTACGACCTGGACCAGCGCGCGCTCCTGCCCGGCCGCATCGAGGGGCTCGGCGACCTCAGTCACGCGACCATGACGTTCACTCCGGATCTGCGCTCAGGATTCCTCGCGACGCGAGGCGGAAAGGTGACGCGGATCGACCTCGAGAAGGTCGCCGCTGCCGGCGAGGTCCTGACCTCGCAGAACTCGATCGACAACGCGATCAGCCAGGATGGGCGATTCCTCGCCGTCGCCGAGTACGTGCCCGGCGGGCTCACCATACTCGACGCACGCGACCTGAAGGTGCTCGCAAAGCACCCGGCGAAGTACGTGCGCGACGGCCAGACGCTCGAGAGCCGGGTCACCGGCGTGGTGGACGCTCCCGGCAACCGCTTCGTCTGCGTTCTGATCGAGGCCGGGGAGATCTGGGTGGTCGACGCGTCCAAGCCGGACTTCCCGATCGAGCGCCGCATCCCGACGCCCCAGGCGATGCCCTACGACGCGATGATCACGCCCGACGGACGGCACTACCTGGTCGGGCACCTCGAGTCGCCGAAGGTCTCGGTGCTCGACCTCGCGCATCCCGAGGCCGGTGTGCGGGTGGTCGACTTCGGTGATCCGAGCTTCGCGCGCGGCGCGCCCGCGAAACTGCCGCACATGGCCTCCTGGGCGGTGGCCGGGGATCGCGTCTTCGTCCCGCTCGTCGGCGAGAAGCGACTCGCCGTGCTCGACCGAGCGACGCTCGCGTTCCGGAGCTCGCTCCCCGTGCGCGGGCACCCGGTCTACGCGGTGCGTTCGCCGACGGAGCGCGAGATCTGGGTCAGCTTCTCGGGCGAGGAGGACGACGCGTTCGTGCAGGTGATCGACGTCGAGTCACTCGCGATCAAGGACACGATTCGACTGGGAGGACGCATCTACCACATGGACTTCACGCCACGCGGATCGCACGTGTTGGTCACGGCGAACCGCGACAACAAACTCTTGCTCGTGAACGCGACCACGCACCAGATCGAGGACGTCGAGGAGCTCGCCTCGCCGTCGGGGATCTTCGGCGTCTGGCGCGCGTTCCGGATCGGACTCTAGGAATGGGACTTTCGGAGGCAGACCGGAATCGGCTACTGCGTCGCGTGCAGCACGAGGTGCCGTTCATCGAAGAGACGTTCGCCGCGATCGCCGCCGACCTGGGATTCCACGAGGACGAGGTGCTCGCCGAGCTCCGCGCGCTCCGGGAATCTGGGCTGCTGCGCGAGATCTCGGCGGTGCTCGAGGGCAGCGCGCTCGGCTACGACAGCGCGCTCGTGGCGTGTGCCGTGCCGCCGGCCGACCTCGCGCGCGTGGTCGAGGTCGTGAGCGCACACCCCACGGTCACGCACAACTACCTGCGCGAGCACGCCTACAACCTCTGGTTCACGATCGCCGTTCCCGAGCAGATGGGGCTCGACGCGACGCTGCGGGCGCTCGCAGCAGCGGCCGGGGTCGACGCCTTCCACGCGCTGCGGCGCACGGCGACGTTCAAGATCGGCGTGAACTTCGACCTCGAGAGCGGGACCAACCAGACCGACGCGCAGGAGATCGCCGCGGTCGCAGCCTTCCGACCCGGCAAGCGCGAGCAGGGGATCTTCCGCGCGCTCCAGACGCCGCTTCCGCTCGAGAGTCGCCCCTTCGACGAGCTCGCGCGCGCCTGCGGCTGCTCGACCGGGGAGCTGCTGGACTTCGCGCGCTCGCATCTCGGCGGCGCGATCCGCCGCTACGTCGGCACGCTGCGGCACCGCAAGGCGGGCGTGCGCGCGAACGGAATGGCGGTTTGGAACGTCGCCGACCCCGACCTGCAGCGGATCGGGAGGGCGCTGGCCGCAGCGCCCGAGGTGAGTCACTGCTACGCGCGAAACGCGATCCCGGGCTTTCCCTACACGCTGTACAGCATGCTTCACGCACAGACGCGCGAGGCCTGCCTGGCGATCGCTTCGCGACTCGCGAACGAGGTCGCGATCTCCGACTACACGGTTCTGTTCAGCGTCGAGGAGTACAAGAAGGTCCGGCTGCGCTACTTCCTGCCCGAGCTCGATGCTTGGTGGGAGGCGAATCGCGACGCGCTCGGTTGAGCGCGTCGCGTCGCTCACTTGGTCTCGATCGGACCCGGAGCCTTGACCTGCTCCATCAGGTCGTTGTTCCACTCACCCTCGACCTTCACGTGCGCGGCGGCTCCCTTCAGCACCGCGTCGATCAGGTTGTGGTTGAGGTACACGTACAGGCCCGGCTGCTCGAAGGTATAGATGGCGGCGCCCGCGGTCCCGCCGGGGATGAACCAGGTCTCCTGGTTCGTGTCCGGAGGATCGTTGAAGGAGCCGGTAGCCCAGACGTAGCTGCCGTGGCCACCGATCAGGTGCGGGCGCGTGTCGCGGTTCGCCTGCGAGTGGATGAACATGACCGTCTCGCCGACCTTCGACTTCAGCGAGTGATCGCCGGTGAGCGCGCCGACGGCACCGTTGAACACCACGTGGCTCGGATTGTTGGTGAGCATCGTCTCGAGCATGTCGGGCATCGCCGTGAGCGGTGAGTCGTAGCTCTTGTACTTTCCGTCCGAACCCTTGGGCACGTAGAAGTCCTGCTCGCCGATGTAATAGGCCTTGTCGTAGCTGAGGGGGTTCCCCTTGCCGTCCTTCAGGCCGTTCCGCGGCAGCACCATGATCGCGCCGTTCATGCCGGCAACGACGTGGTAGGGAATCATCGCCCCGCCCGGCGCGCAGTGGTAGACGAAGACACCTGGCCGGGTCGCCTTGAAGCGCAGCACTGCCTCCTGGCCCGGCGCGATTAGCGTTAGGCCGGCTCCGCCGAGAGCTCCAGTGGCGGCGTGGAAGTCGATCTTGTGGCTCATCACGTTGCCGGAGAAGCCGGTCCAGTACTCGGGATTCTCCACGCCGGGCGCCTTCCTCGAGCGATTGACCAGAGTGAGCTCCACGTAGTCACCCTCGTGGACGACGATCAGCGGCCCCGGGACGGTGCCGTTGAAGGTCATCGCCTGGACCGTCGTCCCTTCGGGGTCGATCACGATCTTGAGCTCTTCGACCTCCATGCGGACCTCGACGATCTTCGGACCGCCCTCGGCCTTGATGGAGTGCTTCGGCACCATCGGCGGTGCCACCAGCTCCTGCTTCACGCGCGGCAGCCCCTTCGCCTTCGAGGGCTTGTCGGCCTGCGCAGTGGTCGCGCAGATGCCGACCGCCACGGCCAGGAACACGTACGTGACTCGTCTCATCTGTCGTTCTCCTCAATGCCCCGCCCGTGATGTGAGTGTCGAGGGTCGGCGGGGGACGCCTCCTCTCCCGAATCGCTCTTGGATCCCAGATCGTCGGACGCGCCCGAAGCCTGCTCCGTGAGTAGCGAGCGCACGGCGCTCTCCATCTCGGCAAGCGGAGACCCGGAGAAATAGAGGCCACGCACGCGGCCCGCGGCATCGAGCAGGTAGATCTGCTGCGCGTGGGTGTAGAGGTAAGACTTCTCGGTATACGCCTTGGAGCGGTGGTGCTCGGTGCTGATCTCGACGTCGTGCGTGCGATGGTGCTCCGCCAGATAGAGACCGGCGATCTGGTCGATCTGATCGCGAGTTCCGGTCAGGCCGACGAAGCGAGCGTCGAACTGCGGCAGATACTTCGCGAGCACCTCGGCCGTGTCGACTTCGGGGTCCACCGTGACGGACAGGACCTGCGCGCCGTCCGCCGCGGGCCCCAGCTGCTTCACGAGATCCTTCAGGTGCGCGAGCGTGACCGGACATACGTCCTGGCAGCTGGTGTAGCCGAAGAAGAGCAGAACGACCTTGCCGCGGAATTCGGCGAGACTCACATCGCGACCCAGACTGCTCGGCGCTTTGAAGTCCCCGCCGACCTGCTCGAGGATCGGCAGCTTCTCTTCGGAGCTCGCGAGCGTAGGCGTCGCGCCGAGAGCTCCAGTTGTCAGAGGACGTGATATCCGAGGCGTAAGAGGACACCCAGATTTCCGCACCTCCCGGTAAGGCCGGGCGGTCCACGATCTCCACGGGGGAGGTCGGATGGAGCGCCGGCTGAGACGGGAGGAAGTGGTGACGATCGGAGTTCTTTACGAGCGGGGCATGAGCATGCGGGCGATCGCGCGGCAGCTCGGGGTCGACGAAAAGGCGGTGCGCTACCGGCTCGAGCGGCTAAAGACACGAGCGCGAGACCGGCGTGCGGACCAGGTGTCGTCGGTCGCGCCGTTCGCCGAGGCGATCGGCGAGTGGATGCGTGGGATGGCCGCGGGGCGCGGCGCGAACGGCTTGGCGCTGTACGAGTGGCTGGTGGCGGAGCACGGCTACGCGGGCAGCTACAAGGCGGTGCAGCGCTTCGTGCGGGCGCAGTACCCCGCGCCCAAGATCCGGGTGCGGCGGCGGGTCGAGACGCCGCCGGGCGCGCAGGCGCAAGCGGACTGGGCGGAGTTTCGCGGGGTGGTGGTCGCGGCGGCGCCGCGCGATCTGTTCGCGTTTCACCTGGTGCTCTCGCACTCGCGCCACGAGGCGATCGTGTGGTCGGAGCGCACGGACGAGCTGGCCTGGCTGACGGTGCACAACGCGGCGCTGCAGCGACTGGGTGGCGTGCCGGGCGTGATCCGCGTCGACAACACCAAGACGGCGATCGCGACGGGCGCGGGGCCGCGGGGCGTGGTGAACGAGCGCTACGCGACGTATGCGCGGGCGCTGCGCTTCCACGTCGACGCGGCACGGCCGTACACGCCCGAGGACAAGGGCAAGGTGGAGCGCCGAATCCTCGCGCACAAGGCGGGCTTCGATCCGCGCCGCCGTAGCTGGCGCGATCTGGTCGAGCTTCAGGCGGCGACCGACGCGGCGGTGCAGAGGAGCGCCGAGAAGCGGATCTGTCCCGCGACGGGCGCGAGCGTGTGGGAGAGCTTCCAAGCGGAGCAGAAGCGGCTGACTCCGCTGCCCGAGCATCTGCCCGAGCCGTTTGACCTGGTCGCGCAGCGGCGCGTCGGCCGCGATTCAACGGTGGCGTTCGAGGGGCGCACGTACAGCGTGCCGTTTCGCTTCGCGGAGCAGGTGGTGGAGGTGCGCGGCTGCTCGGCGACGGTGCAGGTCTGGGCCGAGGGCGCAGTCGTGGCGGAGCATGCGCGCGCGACGCGAGCGCGGATCGTGCTCGACCCGAGTCACTACGAGGGCGAGAGCACCGAGCGCGTGTCGGCGCCGGTGCCGGTCGGGCGCATGGGGCAGCGACTCGCCGAGATCCTGGCGATGGCTCCGGCGCAGCGGCCGATCGACTTCTACGCAGCGCTTGCGGGGGTGGCGCGATGACGACGGACGCGCTGCCGCCGCTGCCGAAGAGGCCACCCCAGGTCGATCTGGATCAGACGCGCGAGCGACTCACCAAGCTCGGTCTGGTGCACGCGGCCGAAGCGTTGGGCGAACACGTGGCGAACGCGGCGAAGGCCACGCACCCGCCGCACCGTTTCCTCGATGGCTTGCTCGAAGCCGAGCTCGCCCTCAGTGGCCACCTCAAAACCGGCCAGTCGTGGCCGGGTCAAAACCGGCCAGTCGCGCGTCCGGGACAGGGTCTGTCTACTTCGAATCGCCTGAGTCGTGCAAGTCCTGCCCTCCGGTCCGGGTGCGAAAGCTGCGCGGCCCGCACTTGATCACGTGGCCGTGGTGGAGCAGCCGGTCGAGCATCGCGCCGACGGCGGCGTGATCGCCGAGGAGCTTGCCCC
>Ga0194120_10001041_pt1 | contig 51651 bp, 62 predicted proteins | sample TA2MahCa65mmetaG_FD_148642 | JGI IMG/M metagenome (GOLD analysis project Ga0194120, IMG submission 148642) | Freshwater microbial communities from Lake Tanganyika, Tanzania - TA2015019 Mahale Deep Cast 65m | ecosystem: Environmental > Aquatic > Freshwater > Lake | place: Tanzania: Lake... | reverse complement strand
AATGGCCAAGGAAAAATTTGAGCGTACTAAGCCGCACGTAAACGTGGGAACGATTGGTCACGTTGACCATGGAAAGACGACCCTGACGGCGGCGATCACCACGATTCTGTCGAAGAAGTTTGGCGGCGCGGCGAAGAAATATGACGAGATTGACTCCTCCCCGGAAGAGAAGGCTCGTGGTATTACCATCAACACCGCCCATGTGGAATACGAGACGGCTGGCCGTCACTACGCCCACGTGGACTGCCCTGGCCACGCTGACTATGTGAAGAACATGATTACCGGTGCCGCCCAGATGGACGGCGCCATTCTGGTTGTGTCCGCTGCTGACGGCCCCATGCCCCAGACCCGCGAGCACATCCTGCTGGCCCGCCAAGTGGGCGTGCCGTTCATCATCGTCTACATGAACAAAGCTGACATGGTTGACGATGCCGAACTGCTCGAACTGGTTGAGATGGAAGTGCGTGAACTCCTCTCCAAGTACGATTTCCCGGGCGATGACCTGCCCATCGTCATTGGCTCCGCACTGAAAGCCCTTGAAGGCGACCAGTCCGACATCGGCGAGCCCAGCATTATCCGTCTGGCCGATGCCCTCGACAGCTACATCCCCACGCCTGAGCGCGCTGTGGACAAGCCCTTCCTGCTGCCCATCGAAGACGTCTTCTCCATCTCTGGCCGCGGCACCGTCGTGACCGGTCGTGTTGAGCGCGGCATCGTCAAGGTTGGCGAAGAACTTGAAATCGTGGGCATCAAAGCCACCGCCAAGACCACCTGTACCGGCGTTGAAATGTTCCGCAAGCTGCTCGACCAAGGTCAAGCGGGCGACAACGTGGGCGTACTGCTGCGCGGCACCAAGCGTGAAGATGTTGAGCGCGGCCAGGTTCTGGCCAAGCCGGGCAGCATCAAGCCGCACACCAAGTTCACCGCCGAGATCTATGTGCTGTCCAAGGAAGAAGGCGGTCGTCACACCCCGTTCTTCAATGGCTACCGTCCCCAGTTCTACTTCCGCACCACCGATGTGACCGGTGCGATCGAGCTGCCGGCCGGGACCGAGATGATCATGCCGGGCGACAACGTGTCGATTACTGCGGCCCTGATTGCCCCGATCGCCATGGAAGAAGGTCTGCGCTTCGCTATTCGTGAAGGCGGTCGTACCGTCGGCGCCGGCGTCGTCGCCAAGATTATTGAGTAATTGATGGGCGGCGCGGGCCGGGGGCTAAAGCTCCCGGCCTTTGCTGCCTTTTAGGAATGAAAGGCCAATAGCTCAATTGGCAGAGCGTCGGTCTCCAAAACCGAAGGTTGGGGGTTCGAGGCCCTCTTGGCCTGCCACATAAAGTTGCAGGATTGCGATGAAGTTGCAAGCTGTGCAGCAGTTAAGAAAGATATGACAGATAAACTCAAACTGCTTTTGGCAGGGTTGTTGGTAGTAGCCGGTCTTGCCGGCTTTTACCTTTTGGGCGACCAGGTGGCCATGGTGTTGCGGGTCCTTTCTGTTCTGGCCGGGGTAGGCTTGGCCTTGGTTGTCGTCAGGATGACGGCACCGGGCCAGCAGATGTTTGCCCTGGGTCAGGAGTCCATCGTCGAGGCGCGCAAGGTGGTTTGGCCGACTCGGCGCGAGACCTTGCAAATGACGGGCGTTGTCTTGTTGTTTGCCGTGGTTATGGCGCTGTTTTTGTGGCTCGTGGATAGTCTGCTGGGCTGGCTGATTCAGAATTTGATGGGTAGGGTCTCCTGATGTCGATGCAGTGGTATGTGGTGCATGCCTACTCGGGCTTTGAGAAGAGCGTCATGCGCGCTCTGAAGGAGCGGATCGCAAACGCCGAAATGGAAAATAAGTTTGGCGAGATCCTGGTTCCGGTCGAAGAAGTCGTTGAGATGAAGGCTGGCCAGAAGCGGGTGACCGAGCGCAAGTTCTTCCCGGGCTATGTGTTGGTGCAAATGGAGATGGATGATGCCAGCTGGCACATCGTCAAGAGCACGCCCAAGGTCAGTGGATTTATTGGCGGGACCCCGACCAAGCCGGCCCCGATCAGCCAGAAAGAGGTTGATGCCATTCTGGGCCAGATGCAGGCGGGTGTTGAAAAACCGCGCCACAAGATTGCCTACGAGCACGGCGAGGTGGTGCGCGTGATCGAAGGACCGTTCGCAGACTTTAGCGGGACGGTGGAAGAAGTGAATTATGAAAAGAACAGGCTGCGTGTGGCCGTGACCATCTTTGGTCGTGCGACGCCCGTGGAGCTGGAGTTTTCGCAGGTCGAGAAAACCTGATTTTTCGGCCCGTTTGTAGTGCAGGGGAGAGACGGCCAGTCTCGTAACGACCCATTTAAAGGAGTTTAAAATGGCAAAGAAAATTATCGGCTATATCAAGCTGCAAGTGCCGGCCGGCAAGGCTAATCCTTCGCCGCCTATTGGCCCGGCCTTGGGTCAGCGCGGTCTGAACATCATGGAATTCTGCAAGGCGTTTAACGCCAAGACGCAGGGTATGGAACCGGGTCTGCCGATTCCTGTCGTGATTACGGCGTTTGCTGACAAGTCCTTCACCTTCATCATGAAGACGCCGCCGGCGACCATCCTGATCAAGAAGGCGGTCGGCATTACCAAGGGCAGCCCCAAGCCGCACACCGACAAGGTGGGCACCATTTCTCGCGCACAACTTGAGGAGATCGCCAAGGCCAAGGCCCCGGATCTCACCGCAGCCGACATGGATGCGGCCGTGCGTACCATCGCTGGCTCCGCGCGCAGCATGGGTTTGAATGTTGAGGGGGTGTGATATGGCAAAGATTTCCAAGCGTATGCAGGGCCTGATGGGCCAGGTTGATCGGAACAAGGTCTATGCCGTTGACGAGGCCCTGGGTCTGGTCAAGGGTGCCGCAACGGCCAAGTTCAACGAATCCATTGATGTCGCCGTGAATCTGGGTGTTGATCCGCGTAAATCGGACCAGGTTGTTCGGGGTGCGGTGGTTATGCCGCGTGGCACGGGTAAATCGGTGCGCGTCTGCGTGTTCGCACAGGGCGCCAATGCCGAGGCCGCCAAAGAAGCGGGTGCCGATATCGTCGGTTTCGATGATCTGGCTGCCGAGATCAAGGGCGGCCGTGTGGACTTTGATGTCGTGATCGCGACGCCGGACGCCATGAAGGTGGTTGGCCAGTTGGGTCAAGTGCTCGGTCCGCGTGGCCTGATGCCGAACCCGAAGGTGGGCACTGTTACGCCGAATGTGGCCCAGGCCGTCAAGAACGCCAAGGCGGGTCAGGTTCAGTACCGTACCGACAAGTCGGGCATCATCCACGCCACCATCGGTCGCGCCTCTTTTGAGGTTGATGCCCTGCGTGAAAACCTCGTTGCCCTGCTGGATGCCTTGAACAAGTCCAAGCCGGCAGCTGCCAAGGGTGTTTTCATGAAGAAGGTGTCCGTGTCCAGCACGATGGGCGTGGGCGTCCGCGTGGATCAAACCAGCCTCGGACAATAAAAGAACTTTGGGCTGCCTGTCTGACCGCAAGGTCGGGCAGGTAGGTCGTCAAAGACCGCAGGCGCCGAACTCGTTGTTGGGGGACGGCTTAATGACAGGACCCACAGGGTCCAAGGCCTGCGCAGACGGTGTGCCCAGAACAGGTCAGGTTCCGGTTATCCGGATCTCTTCCGCGTTCAGGTCGCCGTGGGTGCAACGGTTTAACACCGTTGTGTTTATGGACAGACAAGGAGAAGGACATATGAGTCTTAATCTGAATGACAAGAAAGCCGTCGTGGCTGAGGTGTCGGCACAAGTGGCCAACGCCCAGACCATCGTCGTGGCCGAATACCGTGGCGTGCAGGTGCCTGATCTCACCGCGCTGCGGCAGAAGGCCCGCGAGTCGGGTGTCTACTTGCGGGTGCTGAAAAACACCTTGGTGCGTCGGGCTGTGGCGGATACGCCGTTTGCGCCGCTGGCCAAGGATATGGTCGGCCCGCTGATCTACAGTATCTCTGCAGATCCGGTAGCCGCCGCCAAGGTGCTCGACGATTTTGCCAAGGGCAACGACAAGCTGGTGCTGAAGGCCGGTTCTTATGCGGGCAAAGCGCTCGACCAGAACGGCGTCAAGGCCCTGGCTGCAACCCCGGGCCGCGAGCAATTGATCGCTATGCTGCTGGGCGTCATGCAGGCCCCGCTGACCGGTTTTGCCGGCGCAATGGCGGCCTTGGCCAAGAAACGCGAAGAAGAAGGTGCGGCGGCTTAAGCCTGGGTTTTCCCTGGCTGGCAACGCATCGATACGATCTGAATTAATCTTAGGAGTAATCCATTATGGCAATTAGCAAAGAAGACATCCTGGAAGCCGTTGGCGCAATGACGGTGATGGATCTGAACGACCTGGTGAAGGCGTTCGAAGAGAAGTTTGGCGTTTCCGCAGCCTCCATGGCCGTGGCAGCTCCGGGTGCAGGCGGCGCTGCTGCAGCACCGGCTGAAGAGAAGACCGAGTTTGATGTGGTCCTGACCGCCGCCGGCGCCAACAAGGTTTCCGTCATTAAGGTCGTCCGTGCCATTACCGGCCTGGGCCTGAAGGAAGCCAAGGACATGGTTGACGGCGCACCGAAGACGGTCAAGGAAGGCTGTCCGAAGGCTGAGGCTGACGACATCCTCAAGCAGCTGACCGAAGCGGGCGCAACCGCCGAGATCAAGTAAGACTTGATGCTACGGGCGCAAGTCCGTAACAGGCTGGTGACCGGGGGTAAGGCCTCCGGTCAGCCGGCCTTTCGCTGTTTGTTTTGCTGCTTGTTCTGCTGTCTTGAGACTCGTTAGCAACCGTTATCAGCCCTCCCGCTCACTTGTGGGCGCGATGGCTGATAACTGGTTTTAAGGATTTGTTGTCAATTTCCTGTTTTTCCCTGTCACTGACTCGGAGCTGTCATGAGCTATACCTTCGCTGAGAAAAAACGCATCCGTAAGAGCTTTGCCAAGCGGGCCGGCGTGTTACCCGTACCCTATCTGTTGACGACTCAACTGGAGTCTTACAGGGATTTCCTGCAGGAGGGCGTGGAGGTTGCAGATCGCGCTGATACGGGTTTGCAGGCGGCCTTCACCTCGATCTTCCCGATCGTGGGCAACAATGGGGGTGCACGCCTCGAGTTCGTGAGTTACACCCTGGGTCAGCCGGTGTTTGACATCGCGGAATGTCAACAGCGTGGCATGACCTTTGCCAGCTCGGTGCGCGCCAAGGTTCGCCTGATCATCCTTGATCGCGAGAGCAGCAAGGAAAAGATCAAGGAAGTGCGCGAAAGCCAAGAGGTGTATATGGGCGAACTGCCGCTCATGACGCCGAATGGCTCCTTTGTCATCAACGGCACCGAGCGCGTCATCGTTTCTCAGCTGCACCGCTCACCGGGCGTCTTTTTTGAGCACGACAAGGGCAAGACGCACTCCTCCGGCAAGCTGTTGTTTTCGGCCCGGATCATTCCTTACCGTGGCTCTTGGCTCGACTTTGAGTTCGATCCGAAGGATCTGGTCTATTTCCGTATTGACCGTCGCCGCAAGATGCCGGTCACGATCCTGCTCAAGGCGCTGGGCTATACCCCCGAGCAAATTCTGGCCGACTTCTTCGAAATGGAGACCTTCCACTTCGGCAAGAAGGGTATTGAGCTGGATCTGAGGCCGGAGCGCCTCAAAGGCGAGATTGCCAAGTTTGATATTCTGGCCAAGGACGGCAAGGTTCTGGTCGCCAAGGACAAACGCATCACCGCGCGCCATGTGCGCGATCTGGAGGCAGCGGGCGTCAAGAAGGTCGTAGTTGACGGCGATTTTCTGATTGGCCGGGTGTTGGCCACGGCCTTGGTCAGCCCGGACACCGGGGAGATTATTGCGCGGGCCAACGACGAGATCACCGAGGCGTTGCTCGTCGAGATCCAGGGCGCCGGTCTGACCCGTATTGACACGCTGTATACCAATGACCTGGATCACGGCGCCTTCATGTCGCAGACCCTGGCGATTGACGAGACGGCCGACCAATGGACGGCCCGCATTGCCATTTATCGCATGATGCGTCCGGGTGAGCCGCCGACGGTCGAGGCGGTCGAGGCCCTGTTCCAGCGCCTCTTCTTCAGCACGGACAGCTACGATTTGTCGCGTGTTGGACGCATGAAGTTCAACCGTCGCATCGGCCGTACCGAGGTGGATGGTGAAAACATTCTCAGCAATGACGACATTGTCGCCGTCATCAAGACCTTGGTTGAATTGCGCAATGGTCGGGGCGAGGTCGATGACATTGATCACCTGGGCAATCGCCGGATTCGCTCCGTGGGCGAATTGGTCGAGAACCAGTTCCGCGCCGGTCTGGCTCGGGTGGAGCGCGCCGTCAAGGAACGCCTCAATCAGGCCGAGGCCGATAATCTGATGCCGACCGACCTGATCAACGCCAAGCCGATCTCGGCCGCGATCAAGGAGTTCTTCGGTTCCAGCCAGCTTTCGCAATTCATGGACCAGACCAATCCGCTCTCGGAGATCACCCACAAGCGGCGTATTTCCGCCCTGGGCCCGGGCGGTCTAACCCGTGAGCGTGCGGGTTTTGAGGTGCGCGATGTGCACCCGACGCATTATGGTCGCGTCTGCCCGATTGAAACCCCGGAAGGTCCGAACATCGGCCTGATCAACTCTCTGGCACTGTATGCGCGGACCAATGACTACGGCTTCCTCGAAACGCCGTATCGCCGGGTGGTCAATGGCAAGGTGACGATGGAGATCGATTACCTGTCGGCGATTGAAGAAAACAAATATGTGGTGGCTCAGGCGAACTCAACCCTGACCGACAAGGGCCAGTTTGCCGATGACCTGATCTCTTCCCGCTACAACGGCGAATTTATGCTGGCGACGGCCGACAAGATCCAGTACATGGATGTGGCCCCGGCGCAGGTCGTTTCGGTGGCGGCCTCGCTGATTCCGTTCCTGGAGCACGATGACGCAAACCGTGCGCTCATGGGCTCGAACATGCAGCGTCAGGCGGTGCCCTGTCTGCGTCCCGAAAAGGCCCTGGTCGGTACGGGCATTGAGCGGACGGCGGCCATCGACTCCGGTACGGTGGTCACCGCGCGCCGTGGTGGCGTGGTGGATTATGTGGACGCCAGCCGTGTGGTGGTGCGTGTTCACGACAGCGAGGCTCAGTCGGGCGAGGTGGGTGTGGATATCTACAACCTCACCAAGTACACGCGTTCCAACCAGAACACCAACATCAATCAGCGGCCGCTGGTGCGCCAGGGTGATTCCCTGCAACGCGGCGATGTGATCGCCGATGGGGCCTCGACGGACATGGGTGAGCTGGCGCTGGGCCAGAACATGCTGGTCGCGTTCATGCCCTGGAACGGTTACAACTTCGAGGACTCCATCCTGATCTCCGAGCGCGTGGTGTCGGAAGACCGTTACACCTCCATTCACATTGAAGAATTGTCGGTGGTGGCGCGGGATACCAAGCTGGGTTCCGAGGAAATCTCCAAGGACATCTCCAACCTGTCGCCGCAACAACTGGGTCGCCTTGATGAGGCGGGCATTGTCTATATCGGTGCCGATGTAAAGGCGGGCGATGTGTTGGTCGGCAAGGTAACCCCCAAGGGTGAAACGCAGCTGACCCCGGAAGAAAAACTCCTGCGCGCCATCTTTGGCGAGAAGGCCTCCGATGTGAAGGACACCAGCCTGCGCGTGCCAACCGGCATGAGCGGCACCGTCATTGATGTGCAGGTCTTTACCCGCGAAGGCGTGGAGCGCGATTCGCGCGCCAACCAGATCATCAACGACCATCTGCGTCAGTACCAGAAAGACCTGGGCGACCAGATGCGTATCGTTGAGGCCGATGCCCAGGCGCGTTTGCAGCGTCTCTTGATCGGTAAGTCGGCCAAGGGCGGCCCCAACAAGCTGGCCAAGGGCGCTGAGGTGACGGCGGCGTATCTGGAGGGTGTCAAATTCCATGATTGGTTTGATATTCGCCTGACCGACGATGACACGGCTCGGCAACTGGAAGCCGTTCGGGAGTCGCTCGACAAGCAGCGTCAGGCCTTTGACCAGATGTTTGAGGTCAAGCGTCGGAAGCTGACCCAGGGTGACGATCTGCCGGCGGGTGTGATCAAGATGGTCAAGGTCTATATCGCGGTCAAGCGTCGCCTGCAGCCGGGTGACAAGATGGCCGGCCGTCACGGTAACAAGGGCGTGATCTCCAAGATCGTTCCGGTCGAAGACATGCCGTTCATGGCCGATGGCCGGCAGGTCGATGTCTGTCTCAACCCGCTCGGCGTGCCGTCCCGGATGAACGTGGGTCAGGTGCTGGAGATGCACTTGGGCTGGGCCGCTCGTGGTTTGGGCCTGCGCATTGGCGAGATGCTGGATCAGCACAACAAGACCGCTGAGGTGCGCAAGTATCTGGAGAAGATCTATAACGCCTCCGGCCACAAGGAAAACCTCTCGGCCCTGAGCGATGCGGCGATCCTTGAGATGGCTGCCAACCTGCGCAAGGGCGTGCCTTTTGCCAGCCCGGTCTTTGACGGTGCGCACGAGACGGAGATTCAGGCCATGCTGGATCTGGCCTACCCCAGCGGGGACGCCAATACCGAGCGCCTCGGCTTCACTCCGGCTAAAACTCAGGTCACCTTGTATGACGGTCGCACCGGCGATGCCTTTGATCGCAAAGTGACGGTGGGCATCATGCATGTGCTCAAACTGCACCACTTGGTCGATGACAAGATGCACGCCCGTTCGACCGGCCCGTACTCCCTGGTCACCCAGCAGCCGCTGGGTGGTAAGGCGCAGTTCGGCGGCCAGCGCTTCGGTGAGATGGAAGTCTGGGCGCTGGAGGCCTACGGCGCATCGTATGTGCTGCAGGAAATGCTGACCGTTAAGTCGGACGATGTGAATGGCCGTACCAAGGTGTACGAGAACATCGTCAAGGGCGAGCACAAGATCGAGGCCGGCATGCCGGAGTCGTTCAATGTGCTGGTCAAGGAAATTCGCTCACTCGGGATCGATATCGATCTTGAGCGTCACTGATACTAGGAGCCGAAAATGAAGGCATTGCTCGATCTGTTCAAGCAAGTTACCCCCAGCGAAGAGTTTGACGGGATCAAGATTGGTCTCGCCTCGCCGGAAAAGATCCGTTCCTGGTCGTATGGCGAGGTCAAGAAACCCGAAACCATCAACTACCGCACCTTCAAGCCGGAGCGCGATGGCTTGTTCTGCGCCAAGATCTTCGGTCCGGTCAAGGACTATGAGTGTCTGTGTGGCAAGTACAAGCGCCTCAAGCATCGCGGCGTGGTGTGTGAGAAGTGTGGCGTCGAAGTGACCTTGACCAAGGTGCGCCGTGAGCGCATGGGCCATATTGACCTGGCGAGCCCGGTGGCGCACATCTGGTTCCTGAAGAGCCTGCCCAGCCGTCTGGGCATGGTCCTCGACATGACGCTGCGGGATATTGAGCGCGTGCTGTACTTTGAGGCCTTTGTGGTGACCGAAGGGGGCATGACCCCGCTACTGCCGGGCCAGTTGCTGACGGAAGAGGATCATCTCGCCAAGGTCGAAGAATATGGCGATGAGTTTTCTGCCAGCATGGGCGCGGAAGGTATCCGCGACCTGTTGCGCAACATTGACTTGCCGGGCGAGATCGAGCGTCTGCGCAGCGAGCTGAAGACCACCTCGTCCGATACCAAGCTGAAGAAGTTCTCCAAGCGCCTCAAGGTGTTGGAGGCCTTCGTGAAGTCCGGCATCAAGCCGGAATGGATGGTTCTGTCGGTTCTGCCGGTGTTGCCGCCGGATCTGCGTCCGCTGGTGCCGCTGGATGGTGGCCGCTTTGCGACCTCGGATCTGAACGATCTGTATCGCCGCGTCATTAACCGCAACAACCGCTTGAAGCGCCTGCTGGAACTGAAGGCGCCCGAGATTATCGTCCGCAACGAAAAACGCATGTTGCAAGAGTCGGTGGATTCCCTGCTCGACAACGGTCGTCGCGGCAAGGCCATGACGGGCGCCAACAAGCGCCAGCTGAAATCGTTGGCCGATATGATCAAGGGTAAGGGCGGTCGTTTCCGTCAGAACCTGCTCGGCAAGCGCGTGGATTACTCGGGCCGCTCCGTGATCGTGGTGGGCCCGACCCTCAAGCTGCATCAGTGCGGCCTGCCCAAGTTGATGGCGCTTGAGTTGTTCAAACCGTTCATCTTCAACCGTCTCGAGGCGTTGGGTCTGTCAACCACCATCAAGGCGTCCAAGCGCATGGTGGATGACCAGGAACCGGTGGTCTGGGACATCCTCGAAGAGGTGATCCGCGAACATCCGGTGATGCTGAACCGCGCACCGACGCTGCACCGTTTGGGCATCCAGGCCTTTGAGCCGATCCTGATCGAGGGCAAGGCGATCCAGTTGCATCCGCTGGTGTGTACGGCCTTCAACGCCGACTTCGACGGTGACCAGATGGCCGTGCATGTGCCGCTGTCGCTGGAAGCGCAGATGGAAGCTCGGACCCTGATGCTGGCCTCCAACAATGTGTTGTCGCCGGCCAACGGCGAGCCGATCATCGTGCCGTCGCAGGATATCGTGTTGGGTCTGTACTACATGAGCCGCGAGCGTGTTAATGCCCGTGGTGAAGGCATGCTGTTCGCCAATCTGGCCGAGCTGCAGAGCGCCTGGCAGGAAAAGCGTGTTGATATCAATGCCAAGGTCACGGTGCGTATCCGCGAGCGGGTGTTTGGCGATGACGGTCAGCTCGTCAGCCGCACGATCCGGGTTACGACGGTGGCGGGCCGTGCCATGCTGTCCGAGATCCTGCCGCCAGGGCTGGGCTTCGAGGCCGTGAATCGCGTGCTCAAGAAGAAAGAGATTTCCCGGCTGATTAATGCCGCTTTCCGTACCTGCGGTCTCAAGGAGACCGTCGTGTTCGCCGACAAGCTGATGTACACCGGATTCTCGATGGCCGCGCGTGGTGGTATCTCCATTTGCATGCAGGATATGCTGATGCCGCCCCAGAAGGCCGACATCCTGGGCAAGGCCGAATCTGAGGTGAAGGAGATCGAGGCGCAATACACCTCCGGTCTGGTGACTCAGGGCGAGCGCTACAACAAGGTGGTGGACATCTGGGGTCAGGCCGGCGACAAGGTTGCCAAGGCGATGATGGAGCAGCTTTCGCACGAGACCGTGACCGACCGCGAGGGCAAGCAGGTCAAGCAGGAGTCCTTCAACTCCATCTACATGATGGCCGACTCCGGCGCCCGCGGTTCCGCCGCGCAGATCCGCCAGTTGGCCGGTATGCGCGGCCTGATGGCGAAGCCGGACGGCTCGATCATTGAGACGCCGATTACCGCGAACTTCCGCGAAGGCCTGAATGTGTTGCAGTACTTCATCTCGACGCACGGCGCCCGCAAGGGTCTGGCTGACACCGCGTTGAAGACCGCCAACTCGGGCTACTTGACCCGCCGTCTGGTCGATGTGACGCAGGATCTTGCCATCATCGAAGATGATTGCGGCACGCAAAATGGCATGGTCATGAAGCCGCTGGTTGAAGGCGGCGATGTGATCGAGGCCCTGCGCGATCGTATTCTGGGTCGGGTTGCGGCGGTGGATGTGGTTAACCCGGATACCGGCGAGACGATCATTGCGGCCGGGGCGCTGATTGATGAAGCGGCGGTGGACAAGGTTGATGAGCTGGGTATCGACGAGGTCAAGGTGCGCGCACCGCTGACCTGCGAGACCCGTCGCGGCTTGTGTGCCAAGTGTTATGGCCGTGACCTGGGTCGCGGATCCATCGTCAATGCCGGCGAATCGGTGGGCGTCATTGCCGCGCAGTCGATTGGCGAACCGGGTACCCAGCTGACGATGCGGACCTTCCACATCGGTGGTGCGGCTTCGCGGGCGGCAGCAGCCAGCCAGGTTGAGACCAAGTCGGAAGGCGTGGTGCGCTTCGGCCCGAGTATGCGCTATGTCACCAGCGCGCGTGGTGAGCTTATCGTCATTACCCGCACGGGCGAGATTGTGATTGCCGAGGCAACGGGCCGTGAGCGTGAGCGCCACAAGGTGCCGTATGGCGCCGTGCTGACGGTCATGGACGGTCAGGCCATCAAGGCAGGTACGGCCCTGGCCACCTGGGATCCGCATACGCGTCCGATCATTACCGAGTACTCCGGCCGCGTGAAATTCGAGAATGTGGAAGAAGGCGCGACGGTGGCCAAGCAGATCGATGAGGTCACCGGCTTGTCGACCCTGATCGTGATCGACGCCAAGCGTCGCGGAACCGCAAGCAAGGCGGGCGTTGTGCGACCGCAAGTGCGTCTGATCGGCGAGGATGGCTTGGAGGTCAAGGTGGCCGGGACGGATATCCCGGTGAACATCACCCTGCATGTGGGCTCCCTGATCACGGTGAAGGACGGTCAGGAGGTCAAGGTGGGTGATGTGCTGGCCCGTATCCCGCAAGAGACCACGAAGACCCGCGATATTACCGGCGGTTTGCCGCGCGTCGCCGAGCTGTTTGAGGCGCGTTCTCCGAAGGACGCGGGCGTGCTGGCCGAAATCACCGGCACGGTGTCGTTCGGCAAGGATACCAAGGGCAAGCAACGCCTCGTGATCACCGATATGGATGGCGTTCCGCATGACTATCTGATTGCCAAGGACAAGCATGTCACCGTGCATGATGGCCAGGTGGTACAGAAGGGCGAGACCATCGTTGACGGTCCGGCGGATCCGCACGACATCCTGCGTCTGCAAGGCATGGAGTCTTTGGCGCGCTACATCATCAACGAGGTTCAGGATGTGTACCGCCTCCAGGGCGTGAAGATCAATGACAAGCACATCGAGGTTGTGGTGCGTCAGATGCTGCGTCGGGTCAATATCGTCGATGTGGGCGATACCCGCTTCATTCCGAACGAGCAGGTTGAGCGGGCCGATCTGTTGGCCGAGAACGACCGTGTGCGTGCCGAAGGCGGCCTCCCGGCGGTCCATGAAGATGTCCTGCTGGGCATTACCAAGGCCTCCTTGTCGACGGAATCCTTCATCTCGGCGGCCTCCTTCCAGGAAACCACGCGCGTCTTGACCGAAGCCGCCATCATGGGCAAGCGGGACGGCCTCCGTGGTCTCAAGGAAAATGTCATCGTGGGCCGACTGGTGCCCGCGGGTACCGGCCTTGCCTACCACCGTGCGCGGCAGCGGCAGGCCGCCGAGGCGGCGGCAGATGTCGATGTATCGGCCATTTTTGCTGAGGAAAGTTCAGCAGAAGTTGCAGATAACGGTGCGCAAGCATCTTGACAGCACGCATGAGACTGCATAAAATCCGCCCTCTTTTTCAGGCCCGCGGGATCGCTCCTGGCGAACGATCTCCCGCGGGCCGCGAATTTTGCGGTTCGAAACTGATAGAAAACTTGTAGAGAAAAGGCTAGACGATGCCAACTGTTAACCAATTGATACGCCAACCGCGCAAGGCGCCGGTCGAAAAGAGCAAGGTTCCCGCCATGGAAGCCTGCCCCCAGAAGCGTGGCGTATGTACCCGTGTTTACACCACGACCCCGAAGAAGCCGAACTCGGCGTTGCGTAAGGTTGCCAAAGTGCGCTTGTCCAACAGCTTTGAGGTGATCGGCTACATCGGTGGCGAAGGCCACAACCTGCAGGAGCACTCTGTGGTCCTGGTGCGCGGCGGCCGGGTCAAGGATTTGCCGGGTGTGCGTTATCACATCGTTCGCGGTAGCCTGGACACACAAGGCGTCAAGGATCGCAAGCAGTCTCGTTCGAAGTATGGTGCCAAGCGCGCCAAAGCCGCTAAGTCTAAGTAAGGGGTTATAGATGCCACGTCGTCGCGAAGTTCCCAAGCGTCTGGTTCTGCCGGATCCGAAGTATGGCAACCAAGAAGTTGCCAAGTTTATGAATGTCATCATGACCAGCGGCAAGAAGTCCGTCGCTGAGCGCATTGTCTATGGCGCCTTCGAGCAGATCGAGAAAAAGAGCGGCAAGGTGGCTGTTGAGGTCTTCGCTCAAGCCCTGTCGAACATTCGTCCGGTCGTCGAGGTCAAGTCCCGTCGTGTCGGCGGTGCCAACTACCAGGTGCCGGTTGAGGTTCGCCCGTCCCGTCGCACCGCTCTGGCGATGCGCTGGTTGAAAGATGCCGCCCGCAAGCGTGGCGAAAAATCCATGGATGCGCGCCTTGCTGGCGAGCTGCTGGATGCGTCTGAGGGTCGTGGTTCGGCCATGAAGAAGCGCGAAGAAGTTCACCGTATGGCAGAGGCCAACAAGGCCTTCTCGCACTTCCGGTTCTGATCGCTCATCGCCAACGCTTCTGATAAGGAACACCCACTGTGGCACGCAAGACCCCCCTAGATCGCTATCGCAACATCGGTATTTCCGCGCATATTGACGCAGGAAAGACCACCACCACCGAGCGCGTCCTGTTCTACACCGGCGTCAATCACAAGATTGGCGAGGTGCATGACGGCGCCGCCACCATGGACTGGATGGAGCAGGAGCAGGAGCGCGGTATTACCATTACCTCGGCTGCAACGACCTGTTTCTGGAAGGGCATGGATCTGGCCCGCCCCGAGCATCGCGTCAACATCATTGACACCCCTGGTCACGTGGACTTCACCATTGAGGTTGAGCGTTCCATGCGTGTTCTGGACGGCGCGTGTATGGTGTATTGCGCTGTGGGTGGCGTGCAGCCGCAGTCCGAGACCGTGTGGCGTCAGGCCAACAAGTACGGCGTGCCCCGTCTGGCTTTTGTGAACAAGATGGACCGCTCCGGCGCCAACTTCTTCCGTGTCTATGAGCAGATGCGTTTGCGCCTGAAGGCCAACCCGGTGCTGATTCAGGTGCCGATTGGCGCTGAAGATACCTTCGCGGGTGTGGTTGATCTGGTCAAGATGAAGGCCATCCTGTGGGATGAGGCCTCCCAGGGCATGAAGTTCGAATACGGTGATATCCCGGCCGATCTGGTGGATACCTGTAACGAATGGCGTGAGAAGCTGGTCGAAACGGCCGCTGAGGCCAGTGAAGAGTTGATGAACAAGTACCTTGAAGAAGGCGACTTGTCCGAGGCAGAGATTAAGCAGGCCCTGCGTCAGCGCACCATTGCCAGCGAGATCGTGCCGATGCTGTGCGGCTCCGCGTTCAAGAACAAGGGCGTGCAGGCCATGCTCGACGCCGTGATTGATTACATGCCTTCGCCGCTGGATATTCCCCCGGTGAAGGGTGAGCTTGAAGATGGCTCTGAGGCTGAGCGCAAGGCGGACGACGCTGAGCCGTTCTCGGCCCTGGCCTTCAAGATCATGACCGACCCGTTTGTGGGCCAGCTGACCTTCTTCCGTGTCTATTCCGGCACCGTGAAGGCGGGTGATTCCATTTACAACTCGGTCAAGGGTCGGAAAGAGCGTCTTGGCCGCATCCTGCAGATGCATGCCAACGAGCGCGAAGAGATCAAAGAGGTTCATGCCGGCGACATCGCTGCGGCGGTGGGTCTGAAGGATGCAACCACGGGCGATACCCTGTGTATTCAGGACAAGCCGATCGTCCTCGAGCGCATGGTCTTCCCGGAGCCGGTTATTCATGTGGCCGTTGAGCCGAAGACCAAGGCCGACCAAGAAAAGATGGGCCTGGCCCTGAATCGTTTGGCTCAGGAAGATCCGTCCTTCCGTGTGCGTACCGATGAAGAAACGGGTCAGACCATCATCTCGGGTATGGGCGAGCTGCACCTTGAAATTCTGGTTGATCGCATGAAGCGTGAGTTCCATGTCGAGGCCAATGTTGGCGCCCCGCAAGTGGCTTACCGTGAGTGCATCAAGAAGGCGGTGGAGTCCGAAGGCAAGTTTGTTAAGCAGTCCGGCGGTAAGGGCCAGTTTGGTCATGTTTGGCTTAAGATCGAGCCGAACGAGGCGGGCAAGGGTTACGAGTTTGTGGACGCCATCAAGGGCGGTTCCGTGCCGCGTGAATATATCCCGGCCGTGGACAAGGGCCTGAAGGAGGCGCTGAACAACGGCGTCTTGGCAGGCTTCCCGGTGGTCGATGTGAAGGTCACCCTGTTCGATGGTTCTTACCACGAGGTTGACTCGTCCGAGCAGGCCTTCAAGATGGCCGCGATCATGGGCTTCAAGGATGGTATGCGTAAGGCGACACCGACCCTGCTGGAGCCGATGATGGCGGTTGAGGTGGAAACGCCGGAAGACTACATGGGTGATGTGATGGGCGACCTGAACCGTCGTCGCGGCATCATTCAGGGTATGGAGGATTTGGCCACAGGTAAGTCAGTGAAGGCAGAAGTGCCCCTGGCCGAGATGTTTGGTTACTCCACCGACCTGCGTTCCATGTCTCAGGGCCGTGCGACCTACTCCATGGAATTCAAACACTATGCCGAAGCCCCGCGTAATGTGGCCGAAGCCGTCATCAACACTAGGAAATAATTGAGGTAATCGAGAATGGCCAAGGAAAAATTTGAGCGTACTAAGCCGCACGTAAACGTGGGAACGATTGGTCACGTTGACCATGGAAAGACGACCCTGACGGCGGCGATCACCACGATTCTGTCGAAGAAGTTTGGCGGCGCGGCGAAGAAATATGACGAGATTGACTCCTCCCCGGAAGAGAAGGCTCGTGGTATTACCATCAACACCGCCCATGTGGAATACGAGACGGCTGGCCGTCACTACGCCCACGTGGACTGCCCTGGCCACGCTGACTATGTGAAGAACATGATTACCGGTGCCGCCCAGATGGACGGCGCCATTCTGGTTGTGTCCGCTGCTGACGGCCCCATGCCCCAGACCCGCGAGCACATCCTGCTGGCCCGCCAAGTGGGCGTGCCGTTCATCATCGTCTACATGAACAAAGCTGACATGGTTGACGATGCCGAACTGCTCGAACTGGTTGAGATGGAAGTGCGTGAACTCCTCTCCAAGTACGATTTCCCGGGCGATGACCTGCCCATCGTCATTGGCTCCGCACTGAAAGCCCTTGAAGGCGACCAGTCCGACATCGGCGAGCCCAGCATTATCCGTCTGGCCGATGCCCTCGACAGCTACATCCCCACGCCTGAGCGCGCTGTGGACAAGCCCTTCCTGCTGCCCATCGAAGACGTCTTCTCCATCTCTGGCCGCGGCACCGTCGTGACCGGTCGTGTTGAGCGCGGCATCGTCAAGGTTGGCGAAGAACTTGAAATCGTGGGCATCAAAGCCACCGCCAAGACCACCTGTACCGGCGTTGAAATGTTCCGCAAGCTGCTCGACCAAGGTCAAGCGGGCGACAACGTGGGCGTACTGCTGCGCGGCACCAAGCGTGAAGATGTTGAGCGCGGCCAGGTTCTGGCCAAGCCGGGCAGCATCAAGCCGCACACCAAGTTCACCGCCGAGATCTATGTGCTGTCCAAGGAAGAAGGCGGTCGTCACACCCCGTTCTTCAATGGCTACCGTCCCCAGTTCTACTTCCGCACCACCGATGTGACCGGTGCGATCGAGCTGCCGGCCGGGACCGAGATGATCATGCCGGGCGACAACGTGTCGATTACTGCGGCCCTGATTGCCCCGATCGCCATGGAAGAAGGTCTGCGCTTCGCTATTCGTGAAGGCGGTCGTACCGTCGGCGCCGGCGTCGTCGCCAAGATTATTGAGTAAGGATTGGCCATGCAAAAGCAAAAGATTCGTATCCGCCTGAAGGCGTATGACTACACGCTCATCGACCGCTCGGCGGCCGAAATCGTGGATACCGCCAAGCGTACCGGTGCCGTGGTGAAGGGCCCCGTTCCCTTGCCGACGGCCATTGAGCGCTTTGACATCCTGCGTTCCCCGCATGTGAACAAGACCTCCCGCGACCAACTGGAGATTCGCACTCACAAGCGTTTGATGGACATCATTGATCCGACCGACAAAACGGTCGATGCGCTCACCAAGCTGGATCTTCCGGCAGGGGTTGACGTCGAGATCAAGCTGCAGTAAAGTATGCCCCCTCTGTAAGGGGTTGCGCCTCGAGCGTGACCCCTTTGGGTTTTTAGCCGACCAATTGTAGTCGGCCCTTGAATAAGGAAATGAAAACATGACTCTAGGCCTTGTCGGTCGCAAGATCGGCATGACCCGCGTTTTTACCGAAGACGGCGCGTCCGTTCCGGTAACCGTGTTGGACATGTCGAACAACCGCGTATCGCAAATCAAAACCCAATCGGGTGATGGCTATGATGCCCTGCAGGTGGCATATGGCTCCCGTCGCGCCAGCCGCATTACCAAGCCGGTTGCCGGTCATCTGGCGGCTGCAGGTGTCGATGCAGCGCGTGGCATCACCGAGTTCCGCGTTCCCTCCGAAGTGGCGTCCCAGTATGCACCGGGTGCCAGCATTGGCGTCGATATCTTCCAGGTCGGTCAGATTGTGGATGTGTCCGGTGTCACGCAGGGTAAGGGCTACGCAGGTGTTATCAAGCGTTATAACTTCTCCTCGCAGCGTGCCTCGCACGGTAACTCCCGTTCCCATAACGCTCCGGGTTCCATCGGTATGGCGCAGGATCCGGGCCGCGTGTTTCCGGGTAAGCGCATGGCCGGTCACATGGGTGCGGTTAATCGCACGGTCCAGAATCTGGAAATCGTCCGCGTCGATAGCGAGCGTCAGCTGCTCCTGATCAAGGGTGCCGTTCCGGGCTCCAAGGGTGGTGATATCGTCGTGCGTCCGGCTGTCAAAGGGGGTGCCTGATGGAACTGAAGCTGATTAATGCCCAGGGCCAGGATGCGGGTGCCGTAGCGGCCTCGGATCTTCTTTTCGCGCGCGACTACAACGAAGCGCTGGTACATCAGTTGGTCACGGCCTATCAGGCCAATGCCCGTAGCGGTAACCGTGCCCAGTTGACGCGTGCTGAAGTGCATCACAGTACCAAGAAGCCGTTCAAGCAAAAGGGTACGGGTCGTGCGCGTGCCGGTATGACCTCTGGCCCGTTGTGGCGTGGTGGTGGCCGGGCCTTCCCGAACAAGCCGGATGAGAACTTCAGCCAGAAGATCAATCGCAAGATGTTCCGTGCTGGCATGGCCTCGATCCTCTCGCAGCTGGCTCGCTCCGAGCGTCTGCGCGTGATTGACGAGATCTCTGTTGACGCGCCGCGCACCAAGCTGCTGGCCGCAAAGGTGAAAGATCTCGGCATCAACAATGATCGCGTTCTGATTATTGCCCCGGTGGTTGATGAAAATCTGTGGTTGTCTTCCCGCAACTTGGCCAATGTGCTGGTGTTGGAGCCTCAACAGGCTGATCCGGTTAGCCTGATTCGCTTTGATCAGGTTTTGGTGACGCGTGAAGCGCTGCGCAGTATTGAGGAGATGTACGCATGAACGGCCAACAATTCAATGAGGCTCGCTTGCTGCAAGTGATCCTGGCGCCGGTTGTGTCCGAAAAGGCGACGATGGTGGCTGACAAGCAGCAGCAAGTTACGCTTCGCGTCGCGACGAGTGCAACCAAGCCTGAGATCAAGGCCGCCGTCGAGTTGCTCTTCAAGGTTCAGGTTGCTGATGTCAAGGTGCTCAATGTGAAGGGCAAGACCAAGCGTTTCGGCAAGTCTATGGGCCAGCGTTCCAACTGGAAGAAGGCCTATGTGTGCCTGCAACCGGGTCAGGAACTCAACTTTGCCGCAGGGGAATAAGTCATGGCACTCGTAAAGGTTAAACCCACCTCCGCCGGCCGCCGTGCCGTCGTGAAGGTTGTGACGCCGGGCTTGTACAAAGGCAAGCCGCACACCGCTTTGCTCCAGAAAAAGAGCAAGACGGCTGGCCGTAACAACAATGGTCACATCACGACCCGTCATATGGGTGGTGGTCACAAGCAGCATTACCGTTTGATCGACTTCAAGCGCGACAAGGATGGCATCGCCGCCCGTGTTGAGCGCATTGAGTATGATCCGAACCGCTCCGCGCACATTGCACTCTTGTGCTACGCCGACGGTGAGCGTCGCTACATCATTGCCCCGCGTGGCATTGCTGAAGGCGCAACGCTGATGAGCGGTGCTGATGCTCCGATCAAGTCGGGCAATACGCTGCCGCTGCGCAACATTCCGGTCGGTTCGACGGTGCATTGCATTGAGATGATGCCGGGCAAGGGCGCACAGATGGCTCGTGCGGCCGGTACCTCAGCACAGTTGCTGGCTCGTGACGGTTCCTACGCTCAGTTGCGTTTGCGTTCCGGTGAGATTCGCAAGGTGCACATCGAATGTCGCGCCACCCTGGGTGAAGTGGGTAACGAAGAAAACAGCCTGCGTTCCTTCGGTAAGGCCGGTGCCAAGCGTTGGTTGGGTATTCGCCCGACCGTTCGCGGTACGGCAATGAACCCGGTTGACCACCCGCATGGCGGTGGTGAGGGTCGCACGGGCGAAGGTCGCGTACCGGTCACTCCTTGGGGTATTCCGACGCGTGGTTATCGTACTCGCAACAACAAGCGGACCGACGTCATGATTGTGCGTCGTCGCCACAAGGCTTAAGGGGTAATCTAGATGGCGCGTTCTGTTAAGAAGGGTCCGTTCATTGACGGGCACCTCATGAAAAAGGTAGAAGCCGCACAGGCCAATTCGGACAAGCGTCCGATCAAGACCTGGTCACGTCGTTCCACCATCCTGCCGGATTTTATCGGCCTCACCATCGCGGTGCATAACGGTAAGCAGCATATCCCTGTTTATGTGACCGAGAACATGGTTGGGCACAAACTGGGCGAGTTCTCGCTGACCCGTACATTCAAGGGGCATGCGGCGGACAAGAAGGCCAAGAAGTAACTGGAGCGAACAATGCAAGCGACTGCAGTATTAAAAGGTACACGGATCTCCGCCCAGAAGGCGCGTCTGGTGGCCGATATCGTGCGCGGCAAGGCCGTGGATAAGGCGCTCAATATTCTGACCTTCACGCCCCGCAAGGCGGCCGTGGTGATCAAGAAGGTGCTTGAGTCGGCCATTGCCAATGCCGAGCACAATGAAGGTGCTGATATCGACCTCCTTAAGGTGAAAACCATTTATGTCGATGAGGGCCCGGTGCTGAAGCGTTTCACTGCCCGTGCCAAGGGTCGTGGTAACCGGATCATGAAACCCACCTGTCACATCACTGTGACTGTTGGCGAGTGAGGTAAGTTATGGGTCAAAAGATACATCCGATTGGTTTCCGTCTGGCTGTCACCAAGAATTGGTCCTCCAAGTGGTATGGCGGCAAGAAAAACTTTGGCGCCATGCTGGTTGAAGATCACAAGGTTCGTGAGTTCCTGAAAAAGAAACTCGCCAATGCGTCCTTGAGCAAGATCATGATCGAGCGCTCCTCGAAGAGCGCGCGTATTACGCTCTACTCCGCCCGTCCGGGTGTGGTGATCGGCCGCAAGGGCGAAGAGATCGAGATCCTCAAGAAGGAGCTTGCGAAGCACATTTCGGTGCCGGCCACTCTGAATATTGAAGAAGTGCGCAAGCCGGAAACGGATGCCACCCTGGTGGCGGCGAATATCGCCCAGCAGCTCGAAAAGCGCATCATGTTCCGCCGCGCCATGAAGCGCGCCATGCAGAACGCCATGCGCTTTGGGGCACAAGGGATCAAGATTATGAGCTCTGGCCGTCTGAATGGCGCAGAGATTGCCCGTACCGAGTGGTATCGCGAAGGTCGTGTGCCCTTGCATACCCTGCGCGCTGATATTGACTACGGCGTCGCAACCGCAAGCACCAGCTATGGTGACATCGGTATCAAGGTCTGGGTTTACAAGGGTGAACACGGTGCGCGCACTGAGGCCCCGGCAGCTGCGGCTGAACCGGCCAAGCGCGCCAAGAAGCCAGGAGTGAAACATGCTGCAGCCAGCTAGAAGGAAGTTCCGCAAGGAACAAAAGGGTCGTAATACGGGTCTCGCTCAGCGTGGTTCGTCGGTTAGTTTCGGTGATTTTGGCCTCAAGGCCGTTGGCCGGGGCCGTCTGACGGCACGCCAGATTGAAGCGGCTCGTCGCGCCATGACCCGTCACATCAAGCGCGGTGGCCGGATCTGGATCCGCATCTTCCCGGACAAGCCGATTTCCAAGAAGCCGGCGGAAGTTCGTATGGGTAACGGTAAGGGCAATCCGGAGTACTATGTTGCCGAGATTCAGCCGGGCAAGGTGCTCTACGAGATGGACGGCGTCGATGAGGTTTTGGCGCGTGAGGCTTTCCGGCTTGCTGCGGCCAAGTTGCCGATTCCGACGACCTTTGTGACCCGTCAAATTGGGGGTTGATATGAAGATTAGCGAAATTCGTGGCAAGAGTGCCGAGGATATGAACAAGGAGCTGGTGGAGCTTCTGCGCGCGCAATTCAGCCTGCGCATGCAGTTGTCCACGCAGCAGAGCAACAAGACGCATGAACTGCGTCGTGTGCGCCGAGATATCGCCCGTGTGCGGACCCTCATGACCGAGGCAAACGCTCAGGCTGGGCAGGTTGGGTAAAAGGTAGATCATGACCGAACAAAACAAAGTTACCCGCTCGCTGACTGGCAAGGTTGTGAGCACCAAGATGCAAAAGACCGTTACCGTTCTGGTCGAGCGTCGCGTCAAGCATCCCATTCTGGGCAAGGTTATTCGCCTGTCCAAGAAGTACCATGCGCACGACGAATCCAGTCGTTGCCATGAGGGTGATGTCGTGACCATCGAGGAGTGCCGTCCGCTCTCCAAGACCAAGGCCTGGACTGTGGTTTCGGTCGTCGGTGGCGCGAACGCGGCCTGATATCCGCTGCCCTCTTGAGAGGGCCTGCAAAAAAGCTTGGCAATAAAGTCGCTGCGCATATATAATGCGCGGCTCACGGTTCAGGGGCGATAAAAGTTGTCTCTGAGCGTTTAACGCAAGACCCTTTGGGATCCAAAACTGCCTGGCCTGTGAGAACTGGCTGGGGTAAGTTGGAGTGAGGAAATCATGATCCAAATGCAGACCATGCTCGACGTGGCTGACAATACCGGTGCACGCTCCGTTATGTGCATCAAGGTGTTGGGCGGCTCCAAGCGTCGTTACGCCGGTATCGGCGATATTATCAAAGTCACCATCAAGGATGCGGCTCCGCGGGGTCGTGTCAAGCGCGGTGATGTCTATAACGCGGTCGTCGTTCGTACCGCCAAGGGTGTTCGTCGTCCGGATGGCGCCCTGGTGCGTTTCGATGCGAATGCGGCGGTGCTGCTGAATAACAAGCTTGAGCCCATTGGCACTCGCATCTTTGGACCGGTCACGCGCGAATTGCGTACCGAGAAGTTCATGAAGATCGTGTCGCTGGCGCCCGAAGTTCTTTAAGGAGTCGAACCGTGAACAAGATTCGCAAGGGTGATGAGGTCATCGTTCTGACCGGTAAGGACAAGGGCAAGCGGGGCACGGTCCTGAGTTTTGTGTCCGGCAAGGTGGTTGTCGAGGGCATTAATCGTGTTCGCAAGGCGACCAAGCCGAACCCGATGAAGGGTACGCAGGGCGGTCTGGTGGATAAGGATATGCCGCTGGATCAATCGAATATTGCGCTGTTCAACCGTGGCACTGGCCGTGGTGATCGCGTGGGCATTCGGACGCTGGAGGATGGCCGCAAGGTGCGTTTCTTCAAGTCCAATGGCGAAGTTGTGGATGCGTGAGGCGAACATGGCCCGTTTTAAAGAGTTCTACAAAGAGACCGTGGTTTCCCAGATGATGTCGACCTTTGGCTACAAGTCGATCATGCAGGTGCCGCGTATTGAGAAGATTACCCTCAACATGGGTGTCGGTGAGGCGGTCGGCGACAAGAAGATCCTGGATTTTGCTGTCGGTGACATGACCAAGATCGCGGGCCAGAAGCCTGTCGTGACCAAGGCGCGCAAGTCGATTGCAGGCTTCAAGATTCGTGACGGTTATCCGATTGGCTGCAAGGTGACCTTGCGCCGCGAGCAGATGTTCGAATTTCTGGATCGCCTGGTGACGGTTGCGATTCCGCGTATTCGCGACTTCCGTGGTATTGGCGGCAAGGGCTTTGACGGTCGTGGCAATTTCAACATGGGTGTGCGTGAGCAGATCATCTTCCCCGAGATCGAGTACGACAAGGTGGATGCGCTGCGCGGCATGAACATCACGATTACGACAACGGCCAAGACGGACGCTGAAGCACGCGCCCTGTTGGCGGCCTTTAAATTTCCGTTCAAAAATTAAGGATCGATCATGGCCAAGACCTCAATGATCAATCGCGAATCCAAGCGCCGTGCAACGGTCAAGAAATTCGCTGCCAAGCGCGCGGCCCTTCTGGCTGCCGCCAATGACATGAGCCGGAGCGATGAGGATCGTTACGCCTCGCGCATGGAATTGCAAGATCTGCCGCGAAATTCGAGTGCGGTCCGTTTGCGTAACCGTTGTCAGATTACGGGCCGTCCGCGTGGCGTGTTCCGCAAGTTTGGCCTGTGCCGTATCAAGATTCGTGAGCTTGCCATGAACGGAGAAATTCCGGGCGTGGTCAAGGCCAGCTGGTAAGGAGAATAGTATGAGCATGAGCGATCCCGTCGCCGATATGCTGACCCGCATTCGCAACGCGCAGTTGGTTGAGAAGACCACTGTTCGTATGCCCGCATCGCGTCTGAAGACCGCGATTGCCGATGTGTTGCGCGATGAAGGTTATATCGATGGTTATGTAATTCGTCAGGCAGACGGTAAGTCTGAGATGGAGATGGCGCTGCGTTATTACGCAGGTGAGCCGGTTATTGGCAAGATCGAGCGCGTTAGCCGCCCGGGTTTGCGCGTTTACAAGGGCAGCAATGATCTGCCGCGCGTGATGAACGGTCTGGGCGTTGCGATTGTGTCCACTTCCAAGGGCGTCATGACCGATCGCCGGGCGCGCAGCTTGGGCGTCGGCGGTGAAGTTCTCTGTATCGTCGCTTGATATTTTGGCAAAGGTAGAATATGTCACGCATTGCTAAAAATCCGGTTGTTGTTCCCGCGGGTGTTGAGGTTTCCCTCTCCGCGACGGCTATTACGCTTAAAGGTCCGGTGGGCGCACTGACTCAGTCCCTGGTGGCTGATATTCAGGTGGTTCACGCCGATGGTCAGCTTCAGGTGGCTCCGGCCAACGAGAGCCGTTTTGCGCATGCCATGTCGGGCACCATTCGTGCCTTGCTGGCCAATATGGTGCAGGGCGTAAGCAAAGGCTTTGAGCGCAAATTGACGCTGGTTGGCGTGGGTTATCGTGCCCAGGCTCAGGGCGACAAGTTGAATCTCTCGCTTGGTTTCTCGCATCCTGTTGTCCACACCATGCCTGCCGGCATCAAGGTGGAAACGCCCTCCCAGACCGAGGTGCTGATCAAGGGGGCTGACAAGCAGGTGGTTGGCCAGATCGCTGCCGAAGTTCGTGCTTATCGTCCCCCGGAGCCCTATAAGGGCAAGGGTGTTCGCTATTCTGATGAAGTGGTCTCGATCAAAGAGACCAAGAAGAAATAACCCGGAGTTAAGATCATGGAAAAGAAGATCCGGCGTTTGCGCCGAGCGCGCAAAACCCGCGCAAAGATCGCCGAACTCGTGGTGGCGCGCCTTAGTGTGCACCGCACCAATTCGCATGTTTATGCTCAGGTCATTGACCCGAGTGGCGCCGTCGTTCTGGCTTCGGCCTCTACGGCCGAGAAGGAGATGCGTGGCCAGGTCAAGAACGGCGGCAATATCGCTGCTGCGACCCTGATTGGCCAGCGTATTGCAGAAAAGGCCAAGGCGGCCGGCATTGATCGCGTAGCGTTCGACCGGAGCGGTTTTGCTTACCATGGTCGCATCAAGGCCCTTGCCGATGCAGCCCGTGAGCATGGTCTGCAGTTCTAATAGCGGGGAAGATCATGGCTAAGATGCAACAACAGCAAAAGCAAGAAGAGGTCAGCGACGGCCTGCGTGAAAAGATGATTGCCGTTAATCGTGTTTCCAAGACGGTTAAGGGTGGTCGGATCATGGCTTTCTCCGCCCTGACGGTGGTGGGCGATGGTGACGGTTCGGTTGGCATGGGCAAGGGCAAGTCCCGCGAGGTGCCGGTGGCCGTGCAAAAGGGCATGGATGAGGCCCGCCGCAATATGGTCAAGATCCCGCTGAAGAATGGTTCCTTCCATCACGCCGTTGTCGGTCGTCATGGCGCGGCTGTCGTGCTGATTCAGCCGGCTAGCGAAGGTACGGGCATTATTGCCGGCGGTGCAATGCGCGCCGTCTTTGAGGTGATGGGTGTGACCAATGTGCTCGCCAAGTGCCTCGGTTCCACCAACGCCAACAATGTGGTGCGGGCAACGCTGAATGGCCTGAAGCAGCTGAACACCCCGTCTGACATTGCCGCCAAGCGTGGCAAGTCCGTCGCCGAGATCATGGAGTAACTGATGGCAAATTCGACCGGTAAAATCAAGGTAACTCAGGTCAAGAGTGTGATTGGCACCATCCAGTCGCATCGCGCCTGTGTTCGTGGTCTGGGCCTGAAGCGCCTGAACCACTCTGTTGTCGTCGATGACACGCCGTCTAATCGCGGCATGATCACGACCGTTAGCTACCTGCTGAAGAGCGAGGTTCTCTGATGTATCTGAATTCCATCCAACCGGGTGCAGGCAGCAAGCACTCCAAGAAGCGTCTCGGCCGTGGTATCGGTTCGGGTCTTGGCAAAACGGCAGGCCGTGGCCACAAGGGTCAGAAGTCCCGCGCCGGCGGTTTCCATAAGGTCGGTTTCGAAGGCGGTCAGATGCCCATGGCACGCCGTCTTCCCAAGCGCGGCTTTGTCTCTGTTGATCGCGCCTTCAAGGCCGAGGTTCGTTTGTCTGATGTGGCCCAGCTCCCGGTTGATACCGTCGATCTGCTGGTCCTCCTGCAGGCGGGCTTGGTGCCGCAAATGACGCGTAGCGCCAAGGTGATTCTCGCGGGCTCGATCGACAAGGCGATCAAGTTTGTGGGTCTCGGTGTGACGGCTGGTGCGCGTGCTGCCATTGAGGCGGCTGGCGGCTCCGTGGTCGAAGCGGCTTAAGTCAGGTTCGGGAGAACGAAGTGTCCGGTGCGGCTGGCCTCATGCAGATATCTGGCAAGATGGGTGATCTCAAACAACGTGTTTGGTTCCTCATCGGGGCGCTGGTCGTCTATCGCATCGGTGCGCACATTCCCGTTCCCGGTATTGATCCCGTTGTTCTGGCCGAGCTCTTCAAGACGCAGGCCGGTGGCATTTTGGGCATGTTCAACATGTTCTCCGGCGGTGCGCTTGAGCGCTTCACGGTCTTTGCCTTGGGCATCATGCCCTACATCTCGGCCTCCATCATCATGCAGTTGCTGACGGTGGTATCCCCTTCGATGGAGGCATTGAAGAAGGAAGGCGAGGCCGGGCGGCGCAAGATTACCCAGTACACCCGCTACGGAACCGTGGTCTTGGCAACCTTCCAGGCCATCGGTATCTCCATTGCCCTTGAGGGTCAGCCGGGCCTGGTGATTGATCCGGGCATGATGTTCCGTATAACAACCATGCTGACCCTGGTTTCCGGCACCATGTTCCTGATGTGGCTGGGCGAGCAGATTACTGAACGCGGCCTGGGCAACGGTATCTCCATGATCATTTTTGCGGGTATTGCGGCCGGCTTGCCTGCGGCGATTGGCGGTACCCTCGACCTGACCCGTACGGGCGCCTTCTCGATCCCGCTGGCACTGCTCCTGTTTGTGGGCGCCATTCTGGTTGTGGCCCTGGTGGTGTTTGTTGAGCGGGGCCAGCGCAAGATTCTGGTCAACTATGCCAAGCGTCAGGTGGGCAACAAGGTCTATGGTGGCCAGAGCTCGCATCTTCCGCTCAAGATCAACATGGCGGGTGTGATTCCGCCGATCTTCGCGTCGAGCATCATCCTGTTCCCCGCGACCCTGGCCGGCTGGTTTGGTAGCGGCGAGAGCATGACCTGGTTGCGCGATGTCGGTGCGGCGCTGTCTCCGGGGCAGCCGCTCTATGTGCTGCTCTACGCAACGGCCATCGTGTTCTTCTGTTTCTTCTACACGGCGCTGGTGTTCAATCCCCGTGAGACGGCAGACAATCTGAAGAAGAGTGGTGCCTTTGTGCCGGGTATCCGCCCGGGCGACCAAACCTCGCGTTATATCGACAAGATCATGACGCGCTTGACGGTCGTAGGCGCGGTCTATATCACGCTGGTCTGTTTGCTGCCGGAATTCCTGATCCTGAAATGGAATGTTCCGTTCTATTTTGGCGGTACCAGCTTGCTGATTCTGGTGGTGGTTTCGATGGATTTCATGGCGCAGGTTCAGTCCTACATGATGTCCCATCAGTACGAGAGTTTGCTCAAGAAAGCGAATTTCAAGGGCGGAAACTTTTTAGGTCATTGAGTTTTAGAGGAGCCGAATATGCGAGTTCAAGCATCGGTCAAGAAGATTTGTCGTAAATGCAAGATCGTGCGCCGCAATGGTGTTGTGCGCGTTATTTGCGCTGAGGCACGTCACAAGCAGCGCCAGGGCTAATGCCCTAGGGTTACTTTTCAGTTGAAAGCTGGGAGTTAATTTTGTATAATGTTTCGTTTTCCGTGCGGAGTTTCTGATGGCCCGTATTGCTGGGGTTAATATCCCCAATCATAAACATGCTGAGATTGCCTTGACAGCCGTGTATGGCATTGGCCGTACGCGTGCTCGCCAGATTTGCGAGCAGTGTGGGGTTGCACCCTCCACCAAGATCAAGGACCTCGATGACGCGGCCATCGACAAACTTCGCGATGGCGTGCAGAAGTTTACCGTCGAAGGCGATCTGCGTCGTGAAATCACGATGAACATCAAGCGTTTGATGGATCTTGGCTGCTATCGTGGTCAGCGCCACCGTCGCGGTCTTCCGTTGCGTGGTCAGCGTACTCGCACCAACGCCCGTACTCGCAAGGGTCCGCGTCGTCAGATGCAAGTCAAGAAATAACGGCAGGATAAAATATCATGGCTAAGGCAAATTCCGGCGCCCGCGTGCGCAAGAAGGTTAAGAAGAATGTCGTTGACGGCGTTGCGCATGTCCACGCGTCTTTTAACAACACCATCATCACCATTACCGACCGTCAGGGTAATGCCCTGTCGTGGGCAACCTCTGGTGGTGCCGGCTTTAAGGGTTCTCGCAAGAGCACCCCGTTTGCAGCTCAGGTCGCAGCCGAAAGCGCAGGCAAGATGGCTCAGGAATATGGCGTCAAGAATCTGGAAGTTCGGGTCAAGGGTCCGGGTCCTGGTCGTGACTCCTCCGTTCGTGCCCTCAATTTGCTGGGCTTCAAGATTATCAGCATCTCGGATGTGACGCCCATGCCGCATAACGGCTGCCGTCCGCCCAAGAAGCGTCGTATCTGATTCAAGGAGACCACAGCGTGGCCCGTAATACCGATCCCAAGTGCCGTCAGTGCCGCCGTGAAGGCGAGAAGCTCTTTATCAAGGGCGAGAAGTGCTATACCGACAAGTGTGCCATCGAGCGCCGTAATTCGCGCCCTGGTCAACACGGCGCAAAGAACCAGCGTCTGTCCGACTATGCCGTTCACCTGCGTGAAAAGCAGAAGATTCGCCGCATCTATGGCGTTCTTGAGGGCCAGTTCCGCCTGACCTACAAGTCCGCTTCGGATCGCAAGGGCGTGACCGGCGAAAACCTGCTGCAGATTCTCGAATCCCGTCTGGATAGCGTGACCTATCGTATGGGCTTTGGTGCTTCCCGTACCGAGGCACGGCAAGTGGTTCGCCACAACGGCATTCTGGTCAATGGTCGTCGTGTCAACATCCCGTCCTACCAGGTCAAGCCGGGTGATGTGGTTGAAGTGGCTGAACGCGCCAAGGCGCAACTGCGTATCAAGGGCGCGGTTGAAGCGGCTCAGGGTCGTGGCTTCCCCGAGTGGGTCGAGGTGGATACCAAGTCGCTCAAGGGGACTTACAAGGCCATGCCGGCCCGTGCTGAATTGCCGCCGACGATCAACGAAAATCTCGTTGTCGAACTGTATTCGAAGTAATTAGCCGGCGTTATTCGTCGGTCTACCAAGGAACCAGACATGTCCCAAACCGGAGAACTGCTTAAACCGCGCATCATCGAGGTCGATAGCGTTTCCCCTCGTCAGGCCCGCATCACGCTTGAGCCCTTCGAGCGTGGTTACGGTCACACCCTGGGCAACGCTTTGCGTCGCATCCTGTTGTCCTCCATGGAAGGTCATGCACCGACCGAGGTCAGCATTGCGGGCGTGGTGCACGAATATTCCACGATTGATGGCGTCGAGGAAGATGTCGTCGATATCCTCCTTAACCTGAAGGGCCTGGCCGTCAAGCTGCATGGCCGCGACAAGACCACCGTGCAGATCAAGAAGAACGGTGAAGGCGTTGTGACCGCGGCTGACATCATTGCAGGTTCCGAGGTTGAGATTCTTAATCCGGACCATGTCATTGCCCGCGTCACCCAGGGCGGCCGTCTGGATATGGAGATTACCATTGCCTCTGGCCGTGGCTACGAGCCTTCGACGGTTCGTGTCCATGGCGAAGAAACCCGCGCTGTGGGTACCATCCCCATGGATGCCCTGTTCAGCCCAGTGCGCCGTGTGAGCTATAGCGTTGAGGCTGCTCGCGTGGAGCAGCGTACCGATCTGGACAAGCTGATTCTCGAGATCGAGACCAATGGTGTGATCGATCCTGAAGAGGCGGTGCGTGCGTCGGCGCGTCTGCTGATCAATCAATTGGTGCCGTTCGCTGAGCTGCGTGGCGTCACCATCGAGTCTTCGCATCAGCCGTCCATGGCAGGCACCCAGGTCGAGGGCGTCTATCTGCGTCCGGTGGATGAACTGGAATTGACGGTTCGCTCTGCAAACTGCCTCAAGGCCGAAAACATTTATTACATCGGTGATCTGGTTCAGCGCACCGAAAATGAACTTCTTAAAACCCCCAACCTGGGCCGTAAATCCCTGAATGAAATCAGGGATGTATTGTCGGCTCGCGGTCTCTCGCTTGGCATGAAGCTGGAGAGCTGGCCGCCCACCGGGTTGGAACGCCCCACTGTGAATCGAGGTTGATATGCGTCACCGTCTCTCCAACCGTAAACTGAATCGTACCTCCAGCCATCGTCAGGCCTTGCTTCGCAACCTGTCGATTGCCCTGCTGACGCACGAAGTCATCAAAACCACCCTTCCCAAGGCCAAGGAACTGCGTCGCGTCGTCGAGCCGCTGATCACCCTGGGCAAGAAGCCGAGCCTGGCCAACCGCCGTCTCGCCTTCGACCGCCTGCGTGATCGTGATCTGGTCGGCAAGCTGTTTGATGATCTGGGCCCGCGCTTCGCAGCCCGTAACGGCGGCTACACCCGTATCCTCAAGTTTGGTTTCCGCGTCGGCGACAATGCTCCGATGGCCTTGATCGAACTGGTTGATCGCGCTGCCACGACCGAGTCAGCGGCTGAGTAATACCGTGCCAATGGCGCACAAGAAGCCGGCCTTTCAGCCGGCTTTTTTGTCTTCGGATGTGTGTGCCGAAGGATCCGTATGGCGATGATTGCGCTCATAACGGATTACGGCTGGACGGATCCCTATGTGGGCCAGCTTAAATGCGTCTTGCATCGTGAGGCGCCGGCGCTTCCAGTTGTGGATCTCCTCCATGCCGTGCCGGATTTCAATGCCCACGCTGGAGCGCATCTGATCGATGCGTTCACGCTGCCCACCGGCACCGTGGTTCTGGCCGTTGTGGATCCGGGTGTCGGCGGCCCGCGGGAACCGGTGGCGCTTTGCGCGGATGGGGTCTGGTTTGTCGGGCCCGATAACGGCCTGCTCTCGGTTCGGGCGCAGCGCGCAACGGCCTGTCAGATCTACCGTATTGATTGGCGGCCCGAGCGTTTGTCTGAGAGCTTTCACGGCCGCGACCTGTTTGCGCCCGTTGCGGCCCGTCTGGCGCGGGGTGAACTGGACGAAATGCTCGCTGAGGGCAGCCTGGCGCCTATGGCTGCCTTGCAGGTCGAGTTCGATCCCTCTGATTTGCCGCGTGTGATCTATGTCGATCATTATGGGAATGCCTGGACGGGGCTGCGGGCGGCCTTGTGGGGGGCGCAAGATCGTTTGCAACTGAAGGGGCAAACGCCCCTGTCTTGGCGGCGAACCTTTAGCGAGGGCGGGAAGGGCGAAGTGTTTTGGCACGCCAACGCCAACGGTCTGGTCGAGATCGCCATGAACCGGGGTTCGGCGGCTGTGGCGCTAGGCCTGCAAGTGGGTGATCGGGTCGAGTTTGTTCCGCCCGGGGTCGCGCCGCATTAGAACCCTTCGTCGGCGCGCAACAGGCGCCATTTCCCCAAGGGCAGATGGCCGAGCATGATGCGCCCGATGCGTACGCGCTTTAGGCCGACAACCGTGAGTCCCACTAATTCGCACATGCGCCGGATCTGCCGTTTCTTGCCTTCCTTCAGGACAAAACGCAACTGATCTTCGTTCTGCCAGCTGACCTGTGCAGGGCGCAGGGCCTTGCCGTCCAGAGACAGGCCATGATTCAACAGCCGTAGCCCGGCGGCATCCAGCGTCCCTGTGACGCGGACCAGATATTCCTTCTCGATCTCCGAGTTCTCGCCAATGAGTTGCTTGGCAACACGGCCATCCTGGGTCAGGACCAGCAGCCCGGTCGAATCAATATCCAGTCGGCCGGCCGGGGCAAGGCCCTTGAGCCAGGCCGGGGAAAAGGCTCCGCTGCGATCCTCTTCCCAGCGGTGCTCTGGCTTGACCAGAACGACAGCGGGTTCATAGCCCGGTTCGGGTTGCCCGCTGACATAGCCGACGGGCTTGTGCATCAGGACAGTCACGCGTTGGGCCTGTTGCAGATTGGCCTCGCGCGTCAGTCGAATCTCGCAGTCCGGCGCGACCTTGGTGCCGAGGAGGTTGATCTGGACGCCATTGACCCAGACCCAGCCGCGTTCAATATAGACATCCGCCTCGCGGCGCGAGCAGAGTCCGCGTTCAGACATGAGCTTGGATAGACGGACGGGTTCAGACATGTTTTTCAAGGACGGTTTTCAGATACTGGCCGGTGACGCTGGCGGGGTTGGCAGCCACCTGTTCCGGCGTGCCTTCGGCAATGATACGCCCGCCGCCTTCACCGCCCTCAGGGCCCAGGTCCACGATCCAGTCGGCGGTCTTGATGACATCCAGATTGTGCTCGATGACGAGGACGGTGTTGCCGCGCTCGACCAGGCGTTGCAGGACCGAGAGCAGGAGGGCGATGTCGTGAAAATGGAGGCCGGTGGTTGGCTCGTCGAGGATGTACAGGGTTCGGCCGGTGTCCCGCTTGGAGAGCTCCAGCGCCAGTTTAACACGCTGTGCCTCGCCCCCCGATAGCGTGGTGGCTGACTGGCCAAGGCGGATGTAGGACAGCCCGACATCCACGAGGGTCTGCAGCTTGCGGGCCACAACCGGCACGGCATCGAAGAAGGCGCGCGCCTCCTCGACGGTCATCTCCAGTATCTGGCGGATATTGCGGCCCCGGTACTCAATCTCCAGCGTCTCGCGGTTATAGCGCTGGCCGTGGCAAACATCACAGGGGACATAGATGTCGGGCAGGAAGTGCATCTCGACCTTGATGAGGCCATCGCCTTGGCAGGCCTCGCAGCGGCCGCCCTTGATGTTGAAGGAAAAACGCCCCGGCTCATAACCCCGTTCACGGGCCATGGGCGTGCCCGCGAAGAGGTCGCGGATGGGCGTAAATAATCCGGTATAGGTGGCCGGATTGGAGCGCGGGGTGCGGCCGATCGGCGACTGATCGACATTGACGACCTTGTCGAAGAACTCGACCCCAGTGATCGAGTCAAACGGGGCTGGGGTGGCGGACGCCCCGTTCAACTGGATGGCCACCTGCGTGTAGAGGGTATCGTTGATCAGGGTCGATTTGCCCGATCCAGAGACGCCCGTGACGCAGATGAGTTGTCCCAGCGGGAGATCGAGGGTGACTGATTTCAGATTGTTTCCGCGGGCACCGGTCAGGCGCAGGCGCCGGTCCTCGCGGACGGGACGCCGTTGTTTGGGCAGGGCGATGGCCTTTCTTCCCGATAGATAGTCGGCCGTAAGTGAGCGATTACTATCAAGGATGTCCTCGAGTTTTCCTTCCGCGAGGATCTCGCCACCATGCTCCCCGGCCCCCGGCCCCATGTCAACGATATGGTCGGCGGCGCGGATGGCATCTTCGTCATGCTCGACGACAATCACGCTATTGCCGAGGTCGCGCAGGTGGCGCAGGGTGCCCAGAAGGCGCTCGTTATCGCGCTGGTGCAGACCGATGGAGGGCTCGTCCAGCACATAGAGGACCCCGGTCAGGCCGGAGCCGATCTGCGAGGCGAGGCGAATGCGCTGGGCCTCGCCGCCCGACAGGGTGTCGGCGGCACGGTCCAGCGACAAGTAATCCAGACCGACATTGTTGAGAAAACCCAGACGGGCGCAGATCTCGCGCACGATCTTGTCGGCGACCTGGGCGCGATAGCCGTCCAGCTTGAGGGCCTCAAAAAACGCCAGGCAATTTCGGATGGGGAGGCGGGCCAGTTCATGCAGGTGGGCGCCGCCCAGCGTGACATGGCGGGCCTCGCGACGCAGACGGCTGCCTTCGCATTCCGGGCAGGTTCGGGTGGCGATGTATTTGGCCAGATCCTCGCGCACCATTTGCGATTCGCTTTCCTTGTAACGCCGCTCCAGGGTGGGGATGACGCCGTCAAAGGCATGCTTGCGCGGTTGGGTGCGACCACTCTCGCCCAGGTAATGGAAGCTGATGGCCTCGTTACCGCTGCCAAACAGGACAATCTCGCGTACGCGCTCAGGCAGGTCTTCCCAGACGGTTTCGATGTCGAAGCCGTAGTGTAAGGCCAGGGCCTCGATCATGCGGTAGAAGAAGGCGTTGCGCCGATCCCAGCCCTTGATGGCGCCGGAGGCGAGGGACAGGTGCGGGAAGGCGACCACACGCTCGGGATCAAAGAACTGGATAAGGCCGAGTCCATCGCAACGCGGACAGGCCCCCATCGGGTTGTTAAACGAAAAAAGGCGGGGTTCCAGTTCGGGTAAGGCGTAGTCACACACCGGACAGGCGAAACGGGCCGAAAACAGGTGTTCTTTTCCGGAGTCCATCTCCACGGCCAGGGCGCGCCCGTCGGAATGACGCAGGGCCGTCTCAAACGACTCAGCGAGGCGTTGCTGGATGCCGGGGCGAGTCTTGATCCGGTCAATAACGACTTCCAGGGTGTGCTTCTTGTTCTTGTCCAGTTTGGGGACGGCGTCGATCTCGAACACCTCGCCGTCCACGCGCACCCGAACGAAGCCTTGCGCGCGCAGCTCATCAATGAGGTTGGCCTGTTCCCCTTTGCGCCCCACGATCAGGGGCGACAAGATCATCAGCCGCGTCTCCTCCGGCAGGGCCAGCACTTGATCGACCATCTGCGAGACGGTCTGTGCCGACAAGGCGATGCCATGATCGGGGCAGCGGGGTGTGCCCGCACGGGCGAACAACAGGCGCAGGTAATCGTGGATCTCCGTCACCGTCCCCACGGTGGAGCGCGGATTGTGGCTGGTGGCCTTTTGTTCAATCGAGATCGCTGGCGAGAGGCCCTCGATCAGATCGACATCCGGTTTCTCCATCAATTGCAGGAACTGCCGCGCATAGGCCGACAAGGACTCCACATAGCGACGCTGACCCTCGGCATACAGGGTGTCAAAGGCCAGCGACGACTTGCCAGAGCCGGACAGGCCCGTGATGACGATCAGTTGGTGCTGCGGCAGATCCAGGCTGATGTTTTTCAGATTGTGGGTGCGAGCACCGCGGATGCGGATCATGGATGGATCGAATTTATTGTAAACCGACTAATATACGCGTTCTTTGCCTTGTTATGACACCTTGATTTGACTGTGACGACATCCAACGCCCCTGCCTCCTCCCCGATGCTTCCTTCCGAGCGCCGTGCCGCCATTTCGCTGGCGGGCATCTTTGGCCTGCGCATGCTGGGCATGTTCCTGATCCTGCCCGTGTTCGCTATTTATGCGCAGGAATTAACCGATGACCATACCCTGATCGGTCTCGCGCTGGGGATTTATGGCCTGACGCAGGCACTCTTGATGATCCCGTTCGGGATGGCTTCCGATCGTTTTGGTCGCAAGCCGGTCATTATCCTGGGGCTGTTGATCTTTGCCCTGGGCAGCCTGTTGGCGGCCAGCGCCGACAGCATTTACGGCATTATTGCCGGTCGCGCCTTGCAGGGTGCGGGCGCGATATCGGCGGCGGTGACGGCCTTGCTGGCCGATCTGACGCGCGAGGAAAAACGCACTCAGGCGATGGCCATGATTGGCATGACCATTGGTCTCGCCTTTGCCGGTTCGATGGCGGCGGGCCCCGCGCTGTATGCCTGGATCGGCATACCGGGCATGTTCCTGTTGACCGGTATTCTGGCCTTTGCCGCGATCGGCGTGGTCCGTTTCGTGACACCGGATCCTGGCGTCATGGTGTTCCACTCGGATGCCCAGGCCAACCCCGCCCGTTTTCGAGATTGTCTTCAGCAGCCGGAGCTCCTGCGCCTGAACTTCGGTATTTTTGCCTTGCATGCCGCGCAGATGGCCATGTTTGTGGTGGTGCCCTTTGCGTTGCAGAAGACCCTGTTGACGGCAGACCATTGGCAGGTTTATCTGCCCGTCGTGCTGGTCTCCTTTGTGCTCATGGTGCCGGCCATTATCGTGGCGGAAAAGCAGGGGCGCATGAAGCCGGTATTTGTCGGGTCGGTGGCCCTTATGCTGGCGGCGCAGGTCCTGATGGCCTTGAGTCTGGATTATTTCTGGTTGATTGTCCTGGCCCTGCTGCTTTACTTCATTGCCTTCAACACGCTGGAGGCCAGCCTTCCGTCTCTGGTTTCGAAAATTGCCCCGCCCGAGGCCAAGGGCACGGCGATGGGGATCTACAACACCGCGCAGGCCTTCGGGTTGTTTCTGGGCGGTATGGTGGGTGGCTGGCTGGCCCAACACTACGGCTTCTCGGCGACCTTCATTTTTTGCGGTGTCCTGATGAGCCTCTGGTTGGGATTGGCGATGACCATGACGCCGCCGCCCCGGGTGAAAACGCAGATGTTCCATGTCGGGCCAATGACATCTTCCCGCGCCCAACATCTGGCCACCCAGCTGACGGTATTTGCCGGAGTCGAGACGGTGACCGTGCTGGCAGAAGAGGGCGCGGTGCTGCTCAAGGTCAGTCAGCTGGGCTGGGATGAAGAGGGTGTGCGTCATGCTCTGGCGCACGAGATCTCCATGGCGGCCGAGGCTTAGTGTCCGAGAGCCGGGCACTACCGGATGGATTGGGTACAATGCAGGTTCGGCGGCATTGATCCGCACCTATTTCTTGGGGATAGACATGGCTTCAGTCAATAAAGTGATTTTGATCGGTAATCTCGGCGCAGACCCCGAGGTGCGTTATCTGCCAAGCGGTGATGCGGTCGCCAACTTGCGTCTGGCCACAACCGACAAGTTCAAGGACAAGAGCGGGGCGACGCAGGAAGTGACGGAGTGGCACAGCGTGGCCTTTTTCGGCAAGACCGCCGAGATCTGCGCGCAGTACCTGAAAAAGGGGAGTTCCGTGTATGTTGAGGGCTCCCTGCGCACGCGAAAGTGGCAGGACAAGACGGGGGCTGACCGTTACACCACCGAGATTCGCGGCGACCGTATGCAGATGCTGGGCGGTCGGAGCGGAGGCAGTAGTGCAGCCTATGACGATGCCGGCGCTGAGGCGCCCCGGGCCCGGGCCGCAGCCTCAAGTGCGCCGGACTTCGGGGTGCCGGAAGACGACATCCCGTTCTGATCGAGCGTCTTATGGACGGTCGCAGGGGATGAGGCGAGGGACCTGTGAGCCCTTTCTGGGATCGGCTTAAACCCCCACAGCGGCGGGTGCCCGAGCGGACGCTCGCTGTTCTGCGCCGTGGGGTTGATCGAGTGGACCCGCGCCTTGTCCATGCCTGCCGTTATCCCGACCCCTATGTACCCGCCGTCAGCCAGGCGCTGGCCTATGTGGAGACCTTGGTGGCGGCGATCCCCGGGCTGTTACAGATCAATCGCGAGGCCTTTCTCCACCAACCGCTGGTTCGGGCCTTGTTTGCCGCTCCGGACGAGATTGCGTCGGCCTTGTGCCGGAGCCCCGAGGCCCGGGATTACGCCGAGGCGCACGGCGGCAGTTGTCATGCCATGTGCGCGTTGTTGACGGCAGAGCATACGGTGCGCAATGACTTTGGGCCGGGCGAGGTGGAGGGTTTCCTGGTGCGGGATCTGCCGCGCCAGATCTGGAATTTTGACCACTATGCCCTGCTCTGCCCCGGGGAATCGGAGTCGGCGGTGCGTGCGGCGCTGGTCATCCGCTTGATGGACGGCCTGTTCGATGCGGTGGCCGAACGCATGGCCCAGCGGCGGGTGGAGAATCAACTTGCCGCCTCGGTCAAAGGGGCTATAACCAAGGGGGCTATCACCAAGGGGGCTATAAAACCGGCCGACACGCCGTGTGCGGCGGATCTGTGCGGGCAGATCGAGGATTTCAATGCGGTGCTGTGTGCTCCCGAGGCCTACCTTTCCCTGCATACGCAGGTTGTGTCGATGGATGCCCTGGGCACGATTGCTGGCTCGGCCACAGCCTCGGATGCTGACCGGCTCTCGTTGCTTGAGTTGCGACAACACGGAAAGCCGCCCCGGGTGGTGGCTCTGGTTCAATGTCATGGGGACGGACAGCCGCCCTCTCTGACGCGAGGCTTGCAGGAGATTCGGCACTGGATGGGATAGCGCGGCCTGGTCGCCCGTTGCGATGTCTGGTAATCCTGGGTTGCGGTCGCCGCAAGCGATGGCTGCCCGGGTATAATTCGCGCCAAACTCTTTTTCTTTGAAAATCATGCCTATCTACGCCTACCAATGTAGTGCCTGCGGTCATGCCCAGGATGAGATGCAAAAGGTCAGCGATGCGCCGCTGACGGTTTGCCCGCAATGCGGGCAGTCTAGCTATTCCAAGCAGGTGACGGCCGCCGGCTTTGCCCTGAAGGGGAATGGTTGGTATGCCACCGACTTCAAGAATGGTCAGCCAGCCAAGTCCGGGGCCCCGGCCTGCGGCGCCAGCGGCTGCGGCGGTTGCTCGGCCGGTTGAACATGAAGCGTTATTTCATTACCGGACTGTTGATCTGGGTGCCGCTGGGCATCACCCTGTGGGTGCTCAACGCCTTGATTGGCGCCATGGATACCAGCCTGCTGCTGTTGCCCGAACACTGGCGGCCAGAGGCCTGGTTGGGTGTGCCGGTGCGGGGCGGCGGGGTGGTCCTGACCTTGGCCATCATCCTGCTGACCGGTTTGATCTCGGCCAACCTGATCGGGCAGAAGCTGCTCGATTTATGGCATGTCATCCTCAAGCGCATTCCGGTGGTCAATTCCATCTACGGCAGCGTCAAGCAGGTATCCGACACCCTGTTGTCGTCCGAGGGCAACGCCTTCAAAAAGGTGTTGCTGGTGCGTTATCCGCACCCCGAGGCGTGGTCGTTGGCCTTCCAGACCAATGTGCCGGGTGAGTTGGCGCCCCAGTTGGGCGATGACTATATCGGGGTGTTCATTCCAACGACGCCCAGCCCCGTGAATGGCTTTTATTTTTATGTGCGCCGTGATGCGACTCTGGAAGTCGATGTCACGGTCGATGCAGCACTCAAATACATCATCTCCATGGGCGTTGTCGCCCCGCCCAAACCGGCGTCGAATTAAGGAAGTTTCATGCGTTCTCATTACTGCGGTGCGGTGCGCGCCGAGCATATTGGTCAAGAAATTGTGTTGTGCGGGTGGGCGCATCGGCGTCGTGACCACGGCGGGGTGATCTTCATTGATCTGCGTGACCGCGACGGTCTGGTGCAGGTGGTGGTCGATCCCGACACCGCCGATGCCTTCAAGACCGCCGAAGGGGTGCGTAACGAATTTGTGTTGCGCATTCGCGGGCTGGTACGGGCGCGGCCAGCGGGCACCGAGAATGTGAACATCGGCACTGGCCTGATCGAGGTGCTGACGCGCGAAATCGAGGTGCTCAACGCCAGCGCCACGCCGCCCTTCCAGATGGACGAAGACAACCTCAGCGAGAACATTCGCCTGCAATATCGCTATCTCGACCTGCGCCGCGAGCCGATGCAGAAGAACCTGCGACTGCGCTACCGCGTGGCCAAGCTGATGCGCGATTACCTCGACAACCATAGCTTCATGGAGATCGAAACGCCGATGCTGACGCGCTCGACGCCGGAGGGTGCGCGTGATTATCTGGTGCCGTCGCGGGTGCATGATGGCTCGTTCTACGCCCTGCCGCAGTCGCCGCAGTTGTTCAAGCAACTGCTGATGGTCTCTGGCTTCGAACGCTATTTCCAGATCACCAAGTGTTTCCGTGACGAAGACCTGCGTGCCGACCGCCAGCCCGAGTTCACCCAGGTGGACCTGGAGATGTCCTTCGTTGAAGAAGCCGATGTGATGGATCTGGTCGAGGGCATGATTCGCAGCACCTTCAAGCAGGCGATGGACATTGATCTGCCGAACCCGTTTCCGCGCATGCCCTATGCCGAGGCGATGGGCCGGTATGGTTCGGACAAGCCTGACATGCGCGTGACGCTGGAGATCACCGAAGTCACCGATGCGATGAAGGAGGTGGCGTTCAAGGTCTTCTCCGGCCCGGCCAACGATGCCAAGGGTCGGGTGGCGGCCATGCGGATCCCCGGCGGCGCAGCGCTGACGCGCGGTGAGATCGACGCCTGCACCGAGTTCGTCAAGATTTATGGGGCCAAGGGTCTGGCCTACATCAAGGTCAACGATGTCACCCAGCTCAACGAGACCGGTCTGCAGTCGCCCATCGTCAAGAACCTGTCCGAAGCCGCGCTCAAGACGGTGATGGAGCGCACCGGGGCACAAAATGGCGACCTGATCTTTTTTGGTGCCGACAAGGCCCGGGTGGTTAACGACGCCTTGGGCGCGCTCCGCACCAAGATCGGCCATGAGAAGGGTTTCGTCGATGGTCGCGCCTGGGCCCCGCTGTGGGTGGTTGATTTCCCCATGTTCGAGTTCAACGAGGACGAGAATCGTTGGGATGCCCTGCACCATCCCTTTACCGCGCCCAAGGACGGCCACGAGGCGCTGCTGACCAGCAACCCGGGTGCGGCGTTGTCCAAGGCCTATGACATGGTGCTTAACGGTTGGGAAGTGGGCGGCGGCTCGATCCGTATCCACCGCGAGGCGGTGCAAGAACAGGTGTTCGGCGCGCTTAACATCAGCGAGGAAGAGCGCCGCAACAAGTTCGGCTTCCTGCTCGATGCCTTGCAATTTGGCGCACCGCCGCATGGCGGTCTGGCCTTTGGCCTCGACCGCTTGGTCACGCTGATGGCCGGCGCCGAGTCGATTCGTGATGTCATCGCCTTCCCCAAGACCCAGCGCGCCAACTGTCTGATGACGGGCGCGCCCAATGCGGTGGACGAGAAGCAGTTGCGCGAATTGCACATCCGTTTGCGCAATGTGCAAACGCCGCCCGTCGTGGGGTGAAGAAGCCGTTCAAGATTCCGGTCTCCGTGCTGGTGGTGATTTACACACAGGATCGCCAGGTGTTGCTGCTGGAACGCGCCGATCACCCCGGCTGGTGGCAGTCCGTCACTGGCAGTCAGGAGGCAGGCGAGACCTTGCGCGCGACGGCCGTTCGCGAACTTCAGGAAGAAACGGGACTCGCCGCCCACGGGCTGACCGACTGGCGCTACTATACCGACTATGAAATCTTTGCCTGCTACCGGCATCGTTACGCGCCGGGCACCACGCGTAACCGCGAGCATGTGTTTGGTCTTGAGCTGCCAGCACCCGTGACCGTGCAACTTGCTCCGGGCGAACACCTCGCACAACGCTGGTTGCCGTGGTCTGAAGCAGCAGAGGCGTGTTTTTCATCCAGCAATGCGGCGGCGATTCGCCGCCTCGGGGATGGAGGGGCAAGACCATGATGCCGCCCAACCTGTATGTGGCCAGCTACAACACGCACAAGGGCATGTCCTTTTTTGGCGGGCGCATGATCCTGCACGAGATGCGCGACCGCCTGCATGCCCTGCGTCCGGATATCGTCTTCCTGCAGGAGGTGCAGGGCCATCATGCTCGCCGCCACAAGCGTTTCGCCAATTGGCCCTCGGCCCCCGCAGAAGAATTCCTGGCCGGACAGATGTGGAGTGACTTTGCCTATGGCAAGAATGCGGTCTATGAACATGGCCATCACGGCAATGCGGTCCTGTCGCGTTTTCCCATCCTGAAATGGGAGAACGAGGACATCTCTGACCACGCCTTCGAACAGCGGGGCCTGTTGCACTGCCAGCTGGATGTGCCGGGACTGGGACAGCCCCTGCACGCCATTTGTATCCATCTGGCGCTGACCGAGGGTAGCCGCCTGCGCCAGATCGCCCAAATCATTCAGCGCATTCGCGCGACGGTCCCTGATGATGCCCCGCTGATTATCGCCGGCGATTTTAATGACTGGCGTGGAAGTGCCTGCGCGCATCTGGAGTCGGCCTTGGCCCTGCGCGAGGTGTTTGGTCAGATTCACGGCCGACCGGCGCGCAGCTTTCCGGCGGCGCTGCCCTTGTTCGCCCTGGATCGGATTTATGTACGCGGCTTCAAGGTCAATACGGCGACCGTGTTACACGGATCGGCCTGGCGGCGTTTGTCGGACCATGCCGTTCTGACAACGCACTTGTCACCCTCCTGATGCTGCGCGCCGGAAATCGCATCGAGCTGCTGGAGAACGGTGCGGAATATTTTCCGGCCCTGATTGCCGCGATCGAGGCGGCCGAGCGCGAGATCTATTTCGAGAGCTATATCTTCGCCGCCGATCACACCGGCTATGCGGTCGCGCATGCCCTCACCCGGGCCGTGTTGCGCGGGGTGCAGGTCAGGGTAATGCTGGACGGATTTGGCGCCCTGGCTTTCGACGCAGGTATTCGCCATGAATGGTGGGTTGCCGGTGTGGACCTGCTCATTTATCGACCGCCGAGACTGGGTTTGCATTGGCCGCGTTTGCGTCGCCTGCATCGCAAACTGGTCGTTCTCGACGCCCGTGTGGCCTTTGTCGGCGGCATCAATGTGATCGATGATTGTAACGCACCGGGGCGACCGGATCATCGCTACGATTATGCGGTGCGTATTGAAGGCCCCCTGTTGGCCGACATCTATCCGGCCGCGCGCCGACTGTGGCGGTTAGTGTCCTGGAGCCAGTTGCAGCGGCGGCCGGCCCGTTCCCCGCGTTTACGCCTGGATATGCGCCCCTGCGGCGAGTCCCGGGCACAATTTGTACTGCGCGATAACCTGCGCCACCGGCGCGACATTGAGCAGGCTTACCTGAGTGCCATCCGTAGTGCCCGACACGAGATCGTGATCGCAAACGCGTATTTCCTGCCGGGCCTGCACCTGCGCCGGGCCTTGGTGGCTGCGGCCCAGCGCGGTGTACGGGTGGTTCTCTTGTTGCAGGGACGCGCCGATCACCCTCTGGTGCGAGAGGCCTCGCGGGCCCTGTATCGGAATTTCCTCGAGGCAGGGGTCGAGATTCGTGAATATCACGCCAGCTTCATGCATGCCAAGGTGGCGGTTATTGACGGCACTTGGGCGACGGTCGGTTCGTCGAATATTGATCCATTCAGCCTATGGCTTGCGCGTGAGGCCAATGTCGTGATCGTCGATACGACCTTTGCGCGTCAGTTGCGTGCCAGCCTGGAGGCGGCACTTCAGCAGGGTAGCCATGTCCTGCACCGGATGACCTGGCGGCGCATCGGCTGGTTCAAGAAGACCTTGTCCTGGGTGGCGTATGGCCTCTTGCGGGTGTTGATGGGTCTGGTCTGGCGTCGAGGACTGCATTAGGGGGGCGCTGGGTGCGAGGAGGTGTGCTAGGAGGGCGGCAATAAAGCCGATCTCGGATAGAATTGCCCCGTTTATTCAGGCATTCGGGAATCAGGGCAATGGCAGGTCATAGCAAATGGGCAAACATCCAGCATCGCAAGGGGCGCCAGGACGCCAAGCGGGGCAAGATCTTTTCGCGTATTTCCAAGGAGATCACCGTCGCGGCGCGGATGGGCGGCGGCGACATCAGCTTTAACCCGCGCCTGCGCATGGCGGTAGAAAAGGCCAAGGCCGAGAATATGCCCAACGACAACATCGAGCGCGCCATCAAGAAAGGCACCGGTGAGCTGGAGGGCGTCAATTACGAAGAGGTGCGTTACGAGGGTTACGGCCCGGGTGGCGCGCCCGTCATCGTTGATTGTTTGACCGACAACAAGGTTCGCACCGTGGCCGATGTGCGCCACGCCTTTTCCAAGTGCGGCGGAAATCTGGGTACGGATGGTTCCGTGGTGTTTCAGTTCAAGCATTGCGGACAGATCATTCTGGAGCCGGGCGCAGAGGAAGATCGCGTGATGGAGGTGGCGCTGGAGGCTGGGGCCGAGGATGTGCTGGCAAACGACGACGGCTCGATCGAGGTGCTGACCGCGCCCACCGGTGACCTGACACTGGTCAAGGACGCGTTGATGGCCGCCGGATTCAGGCCGGTCATCGCTGAGATCACCATGAAGGCGCTGAATGAAACCGAGGTTGGCGACGACGACGCGGTCAAATTCCAGAAGATGCTTGATATGATCGACGACCTCGACGATGTGCAAGAGGTCTATACCGCTGCAATCTTGCCCGAGTGAAGATTCTTGGCCTTGACCCCGGCCTGCGCATCACCGGTTACGGCGTGATCGACCAGACCGGGCAGCGGCTGGAATATCAGGCCAGTGGCGTGGTGCGGACCGAAAGCGGCGAATTGCCGGGGCGACTGGCGATCCTGTTCAATGGCGTACGCGAGATGGTGGAACAGTTCCAGCCCGAGGCGGCCGCAGTGGAAAAGGTGTTTGTTAATGTCAACCCGCAATCGACGCTGCTGCTTGGTCAGGCCCGCGGGGCCTTGATTGCTGCGCTGACCCACATGGGTCTGCCGGTGTTTGAATACACCGCCTTGCAGGTCAAGCAAGCCGTGGTCGGCAACGGCCACGCCGACAAGACGCAGGTGCAGCACATGGTCAGACGCTTGTTGAATCTGCCCGCCGAGCCGTCTGCCGATGCGGCCGATGCGCTGGCCTGTGCCATCTGCCACGCTCACGGTGGCCAGGGCCTGGGGGCGATCATGACGGCGGGGCGGCGGCGCAAATCCGGCCGTATTTTGTAAAGAGGCGAGAAATGATTGGCCGCATCACCGGAACCCTGATCGAAAAGACCCCGCCGCAGATCGTGGTCGATTGTCATGGGGTTGGCTACGAGGTTGATGTGCCGATGAGCTCGTTCTACAACCTGCCGGCCGTTGGCGAGCGCGTCAGCCTGCACACCCAATTCGTGGTGCGCGAAGATGCGCAACTCTTGTACGGCTTTCTGACCCTGAAAGAGCGCGAGACCTTTCGTCTCCTGACCCGCATTACCGGCGTTGGCCCCAGGATGGCCCTGTCGGTACTCTCCGGTCTCAGCGTCGATGAACTGGCGCAAACGGTGGCCCTGCAAGAGGTGGGGCGTTTGACGCGCGTTCCTGGCGTGGGCAAAAAGACCGCCGAACGCCTGTTGCTCGAACTCAAGGGCAAACTGGCCGATGCCTTGCCCAGCGCAGGTGGTGGCCACGGTGCACCGGCCAGTGTTCAGCACGAGGCCCTGGGCGCGCTCATGGCCCTCGGTTATTCTGACAAGGAGGCCTTGCCGGTGCTGAAATCGCTGGCGGACGACCTGAAACTGGAAGAGGCGATTCGTCAGGCGCTTAAACTGCTGGTGAGGAAATGAACATGCTAGAGCCCGACAAGCTGGCTCCCGGTCGCCTGATAACGCCCGGCCCCGCTTCGCGTGACGAAGAGGCGTTCGAGCGCGCCTTGCGGCCGCAATCCTTGACGGAATATGTCGGTCAGGTGCGGGCGCGCGAGCAATTGGAGATCTTCATTGCGGCGGCGAAGAAGCGCGGCGAGGCGCTTGATCACACGCTGCTGTTCGGCCCGCCGGGGCTGGGCAAGACCACGCTGGCGCACATCATCACGCGCGAGATGGGGGTGAATCTGCGCAGCACCTCTGGGCCGGTGCTGGAGCGCGCCGGTGATCTGGCGGCGCTGTTGACCAATCTGGAGCCGCACGATGTGCTCTTTATTGACGAGATCCATCGTCTCTCGCCCGTTGTGGAAGAGATTTTGTATCCGGCGCTGGAGGACTATCAGCTCGACATCATGATTGGCGAGGGGCCGGCGGCGCGTTCGGTCAAGCTGGACTTGCCGCCCTTTACCCTGATTGGTGCCACCACCCGGGCCGGGATGTTGACCAATCCGCTGCGCGATCGCTTCGGCATCGTCGCCCGGCTGGAGTTTTATAAGGCCGAAGAATTGGCGCATATTGTCGAGCGCTCCGGGCGCTTGATGAAGGTGGCCATTGATCAGACCGGGGCCTTTGAGATTGCCCGTCGTTCGCGCGGTACGCCGCGCATTGCGAATCGCTTGTTGCGCCGGGTGCGCGATTTTGCCGAGGTCAAGGCCGACGGTGCGGTGACGGCCGAGGTGGCTGATGCCGCGCTGAAGATGCTGGAGGTGGATCACGGTGGGCTGGATGTGATGGACCGCAAGCTGCTGTCGGCCTTGCTGGAAAAATTTGCGGGCGGGCCGGTGGGGCTGGAAAATCTGGCGGCGGCCATCGGCGAGGCGGCCGATACGATCGAGGATGTTCTGGAGCCTTATTTGATTCAGCAGGGCTTTTTGGCCCGCACCCCACGCGGCAGGGTGGCGCAGCCTTTGGCCTATCGGCATTTTGGGCTGGCTGCGCCGACGCGCATTCAAAATTCGGATATGTTCGATGAATGAATTTGTCTGGCCGGTGCGCGTCTATTGGGAAGATACCGATGCCGGCGGCGTGGTGTATTACGCCAATTACCTGAAGTTTTTGGAGCGGGCGCGCAGCGAGTGGTTGCGGACGCTGGGCATTCATCAGCGCGAATTGGCGACACAGGAAGATGTGTTGTTTGTGGTGCGGCGGGTGGAGGTCGATTACCTGAAACCGGCGCGCTTTGAGGATGCCCTGGCGGTGCAGTCCCGCATCACCGAGATGGGCCGCGCCAGCCTGACCATGGCGCAACAGATCCGGCGCGGAGACGAGGTGTTGTTGTCCGCGCAGGTGAAGTTGGCTTGCGTGAGTGCAAGCGCGATGCGACCCGCTAAAATTCCCCCTTACCTTCTTGTGAAGTTGAATGACGCATGAATTTAACGACGGATCTCTCTCTTTGGACCCTGGTGCTTGAGGCCAGTTGGGTCGTCAAGTTGGTCATGCTGCTGTTGCTGGCGGCCTCGTTGTTGTCCTGGGGGCTGATCTTCCACAAATGGTTTGCCTTCCGCCGCGAGGAGCGCGCCACACGCGCCTTTGAGAGCGAGTTTTGGGGCGGTGGGGTGACCGAGATGCTAAAGCGTCCGGCGGAGGCCAATGTCGGCAGCATGGAGTGTGTGTGCCGTGCCGGCTATAAGGCCTTTGAGCGCATGTTCAAGCAGCCGGGCGCCATGCCGGAGGCGGTCCTGGAGAGCGCGCAGCGCGCCATGCGCGCGGAGTACCAGCGCGAGATGGATCGACTGGAATCGCACTTGCCACTCCTGGCCACCATCGGTTCCGTGTCACCGTATGTGGGCCTGTTCGGGACGGTCTGGGGCATCATGAACGCCTTCCGCGGTCTCGCGAATGTCTCTCAGGCGACGCTGGCACATGTGGCGCCAGGGATTGCCGAGGCGCTGGTGGCAACCGCCATTGGCCTGTTTGCCGCCATCCCGGCGGTGATTGCTTACAACCACTTCACCCATGAATTCGATCGTCTGGCCAATCGTTTCGATGTGTTCATGGAGGAGTTCTCCAATGTCATGCAACGCTGGGGGCATCAGAAATCATGATCCGGCAGCGCCCGCGCCGCGCCATGAGTCAGATGAATGTAGTCCCCTACATTGATGTGATGTTGGTGTTGCTGGTCATCTTTATGGCAACGGCACCGTTCCTGAGTCCGTCGCAGATCGAGTTGCCGCGCATCGGGCAGGGCAACAGCACGCCGGTTGGACCTCTGGAGGTGGTGCTGCGGAGCGATGCCTCTCTGATTCTGCGCGACCGGGCCGCTGACGGGCGCGAGGAACCCCTGACCGAGGGCCGTCTGGTGGCGGAGTTGCGGGCCAGGCAGGCGGCCCGACCGGGGCAGCCCGTGGTGATCGCCGGTGACCGCGCCCTGCGCTACGAGCAAGTGATGCGTCTGATGGATCTGCTCCAGCGCGGTGGGGTTGAGCGTATTGGCCTGCTGGTCCAACCGGCGGCTTCATGACTGCCTGGGCGATGCCGCGTACGGCAGGGGTTACCCAGGCCTGGGCCGCGGATCGTTCGTCGCTGTGGGCTGGCCTGTTGTCGGTGCTGGTCCACGGCGGCCTGTTGCTGACCCTGGTGCTGGGCGTCTCCTGGCGCAACGCGCCCAATCAACCGGTCCAGGCTGAGATCTGGACGCAGTTGCCGGAACCGACGATCAGGCCTCGGCCGGAGCCGGTGGTCGAGCCGCCGCCCGCCCCAAAGCCAGATATCGCCATTAAACGGGCGCCCAAGCCCAAGGTCGAACCAAAGCCCAAGCCCGAGCCAAAGCCCAAGGCCGAACCGAAGCGGCGCGAGACACAGAAGCGCGAGCAACGAGAGGAGGCCCGCCGGGCACTGGAGCAGGAATTGCTGCGTGAAGAAAAGGCGGCCATGGCCGCTGAGCTGGAGCGGGTTCAGACGCAGCGGCAGCGTGCGGAGACGCAGGCGCGGACGGCGGCGCAACTCAAGGCGATGGCGCTTCGGGATGCCCAAGACCGTATCCGTCTCAAGATTCGTGGTTTGCTGCGGATTCCGGAAGGCATCAAGGGCAATCCGGAGGTGGTGTATTTGGTGCGCCTATTCCCCAACGGAGAGATTATGGGGACGCCAGAGCGGCTGATATCGAGCGGCCACTCGGGCTACGATGCGGCGGTGGAGGCGGCCATCCTGAAGGCCTCCCCGTTGCCGCTGCCGGTGGGTGCGGGCGCGATGGCGGATTTCCGCAAGGGTCTGGAATTGCGTTTTCGGCCGCATGAAGGATAGGGGTGCCGATGCTACAATGGCACGCATCTCAGGGTGGGGTAATGGATTCTGTGCGGCGCCTACTTGTTAGCCTGTTTTTGCTGTGGATGGCCGGCCCGGTGTGGTCGGCGATGACCATTGAGATCGTGGGTGGCGCAGCCAACCGCATTGTGGTGGCGATCGGCCCCTTTGGCCAGGCGGCTGCCGGGCAGGAGGATGTGGCGCGGGTTCTGACGGACGATCTTTCCATGAGCGGCCAATTCAGCATTGTCAACGAACCCTCCTTGTTGGTCGGTGACGCCTCGACCCCCGCGTGGGGCCGTGTGCGCAGAAATAATGTCGATGCGGTTGTGGTGGGACAGGTGACCCCCTTGCCGGACGCGAATGTTGAGGTGCGTTTCCGGCTTTATGATGCGGTGCGGGCTCGCCAGATGGTGGGCTTCAGCTATGTGGTGCCGCTTCGCGCCCTGCGTGGCGTGGCGCACCGGATCGCTGAGGAAGTGCATTTGGCCTTGTTGGGATCACCCGGTGCCTATGGTGGACGGATCACCTATGTGGTTAAGCAGGCCGGCCGCTATGCCCTCAAGGTCTCTGATGTGGACGGGCACAATGTATCAAGCGTGCTCGAGTCGCCAGAACCGATCATCTCGCCGGCCTGGTCGCCCGATGGTAACCAGATCGCCTATGTCTCCTTTGAGGAACGGCGTCCCATTGTCTATGTGCAAACCCTGAGCGACGGCAAGCGCAGGGCGGTTTCCCGCTTCCGGGGCTCGAACTCTGCGCCCGCCTGGTCGCCGGATGGGAAGCGCATCGTGGTGGCACTGACGCGAGATCAGTCTTCGCAGTTATATCAGGTGGATGCGTTGGGCCAAGGCGAACCCGTCCGTTTGATGCGGAGCTCGTCCATTGATACGGAGCCGGTCTATAGCCAGGATGGGCGCTTCATTTTTTTTACTTCCGACCGTGGCGGGTCGCCGCAGATTTATCGGTTTGAACTGGCCTCTGGGGAGACTCAGCGCATCACTTTTGATGGCAGCTACAATGTCTCACCAGCGCTCTCCAGGGATGGGCGCTGGCTGGCCTTCGTTCACCGCGTCGAGGGGGCCTTCCGGATTGCCGTCATGGAGTTGGCGACGCGACAGGTGCAAGTCTTAACCGAAACCGATTATGATCAGGCACCGAGTTTTGCGGCGAATGATCGCATCATTCTTTATGCCACCCGGGTGCAGGGCCGAGGTGTGCTGGCGACTGTTTCCCTGGATGGCAAGATCAAGCAGCGGTTGACGCAAGAAGGTGATTTGCGTGAACCGGCGTGGTCGCCTTAAGAGAAAGGATAGGTATTACATGCTTCGTCATGCCGTAATGGGAGCCGTTCTGGCCATAACCCTGGTTGGGTGCGCAAGCAAACCGAGCAAAGAGGCGCCGATCGAGAATCGTGGCGCTGCGGAGCTGGCGACCACGCCTGTGGTGGCCCCCGTGGCGACCCCTGTGGTGGCGCCCCCGCCGGTTGTGGCGAACAAGGGGGTTGCGGCTGAACCCGCAGCGAAGAAAGCGGCGCTTGAGGCCGGGCATACGCGTCCGCTCCGCGCCGACGAGATGCAGGCAAAACCGCTGGATGCGCAGGCTGCGCCGGGATCGGCCAAGGCCGAGCCGGTCAAGAGTGCCGTGGCGGTGGCACTGGTTCGCCCGAAGGCGCGCACCTTCCTGTTTGAATACGATAGCGCGGCACTGGTCGCGGCGGATCACGCGATCCTGGATCAGCACGCGGCCTTTATGAAGGCGCAACCGAAGCTGGAGATCCTGGTGCAGGGCCATGCGGATGAGCGCGGCAGCCGTGAGTACAACCTGGCGCTGGGCCAGCGGCGTGCGGAAAGCGTCAAACAGGCCTTGACCCTGCTGGGCATTCCTGAGGCCCACATCGAGGCGGTCAGCCTGGGCTCGGAAAAACCCTCGGTTGAGGGCCACGACGAGTCGGCATGGAAACAAAACCGCCGTGCGGTCTTGATCTACAAGGATGAGTGATAAAAACCTATGCGCAGATTACGGGGTGCCTTTTTATTGAGCATGGCGTTGTGCTTGCCGCAGGTCGAGGCGGCGGAACCGGCGCGAGTGGATGCCGCAGGCGTTGAGGCCTCGCGGATGCGGGATCGTCTGGATCGCCTTGAGGCACAGCTACAGAACCAGGGTCTGCTCGGGTTGCTGGCGCGACTGGAGGAGAACAAGTCTGATATCGCCCGGTTGCGGGGCGCGTTGGAGGAGTTCTCGCACCAGTTGAAGCTCGTCGAGCAGCGGCAGAAAGATTATTATCAGGACCTTGACCAACGGCTGAAGGCCTTGGATGCGCGCCAGGGGACGCTGGCGGCACAGCTTGCAAAGCCCGCTGAGGGGCTGAACCTGCAACCGGCAGGTGCGATCAAGGGTGCAAAGCCACCGGTTCAAGCGGTGACAGCGCCTGTGGCCAGCGAGGCCGCCCCCGCTCAGACCCCTGCAGGGGGCGAGGGCATGGCTTTTTACGAAAAGGGTTCCACCCTTTTCAAGCGCGGGAAATATTCGGAGGCCGTGACCGCCTTTGAGCAGTATGTAAAAGATTATCCCGACAGCGACCTGGCAGCGAACGCGCTCTACTGGCTGGGCTTGTCGTATCTGGCAATGGAAGATTTCAAACAGGCCGCCGAGGCACAACAGCGCCTGATCAAAAACT